>Ga0187781_10000782_pt1 | contig 23197 bp, 20 predicted proteins | sample 0715_SJ02_MP02_2_FD_132447 | JGI IMG/M metagenome (GOLD analysis project Ga0187781, IMG submission 132447) | Tropical peat soil microbial communities from peatlands in Department of Meta, Colombia - 0715_SJ02_MP02_20_MG | ecosystem: Environmental > Terrestrial > Soil > Wetlands > Peat | place... | reverse complement strand
GGGGCGGAGGCGGCTTGGGCGGGGGACTGGGCGCCGGCGGCGGCGCCGGCGGTCTCAACAACAATTCCAGCTTCGGCGGCGGCTCGCTGTCGGGGACCGCGAATTCCGCGAGCGGCCAAGCGGGCCAGCAGGGACCGCAATCGATCTCGCTCGGCGAGGACGGCCGCTATCGGGTGGGCTACGACGAGGCCAAGAACGCCATCGTCGTGATGTCCACGCCAGAGGATTTCAGAAAGCTCGTCCAGGTCATCGAGAAGCTCGACGTCCTGCCGAATCAGGTCTTCATCGAGGCGACCATCGCCGAGGTCACGCTCAACGACGAACTGCAGTTCGGCGTGAGCTGGTTCCTTCAGAAGGGGCGCCACTCCGCCGCCTTCAGCCCCACGGGCTTTTCGAACCCCACCGTGCCGGGCAGCACGTCGACCACCGCGGGCTCGACGATAACCAACGGGTCCACCAGCACGGTCACGGGCGGAACGACCACGACGAATCTCGCGCAGCTCGGCGCGAACATCCTCGGCGCCAACGTCAACCCGGCCTTCGCCGGCTTCGCCTACGCGTTGCGCTCCGGCAGCGGCGCGCTGGTCACGCTCAACGCTCTGCAACAGATCACGCATGTCAACGTTCTTTCGACTCCCTCGCTGACCGTTCTGGACAATCGCACGGCGTCGCTGCAGGTCGGGCAGCAGATTCCGGTGACGACGCTCAGCGCCGTCTCGGCGCTCGGCAACGTCAACAACTCGACGCAATATCTCCAGACTGGCGTCATCCTGTCGATCACCCCGCACATCAGCGAAAGCGGGCGGCTCATGCTCGACCTGAAGCAGGAGGTCTCCACAGCCGAAGCGATTCCGGCGGGGTCGCCGGCCGGAACCAATCCAGTGATCGACCAGCGCCTCATCGAGACGCAGGTGGTGACGGCAGACGGCGAGTCGCTCGTGCTCGGCGGTCTCATTCAGGATTCGCGCACAAAGGACGACAGCCAGATTCCGATCGTCGGCGACATTCCGATCATCGGCAACGGCTTCAAGAACAAGGACGACCAGATCGCCAAGACGGAGTTGCTGATTCTTATCACTCCGCATGTGATTCACTCCGCCGCCGACGCGCGCGAGATCGCCAACGAGTTCAAGAAGAAGCTCCTCGACATCTCGACCAAGGCGATCGCCCGCCCGCACACGATCGAGCAGTCGACGCGGCGGACGCTGCTCGACGACACGTCGGTCAGCGACTTCACGCTCGATCAGAGATCACGGTGAAGCGCGTTCAGCAGTCGGGACCGCCGCCGCTCTGCATCGCCTGACGCAGCTCGTCGAGATAGCGCGCCGCGCCCTTCCTGGCTTCCTTCAAAGCGGAACCCGGGCCGCGCCCGTCGTTCAAATCGAAGATCGCCTCGCGCACGCTGCTTTGCCCCGCGGGCAGCAGCACCTCGACATGCGCGAGCACGGCGCCGCGCACGCCGACCTGATTGAAATTTTGGGGAAAGCGCGGATCGTTGCGGTCGAGCGCGTTGGGATAGGGCCGCTGTCCCAAGGCCGCGACCTCCTCGGGCGGACGGCCGGCGAGCGCCGCGAACAGCGCCGGGGGCGCCGCGCGCCGATCGAGGCCCTGACTGCCCGAATGCACCGTGACGAGCGGCGCCAGCCCTGAGAAAAGCTCGGGCGTCACGCCGCTCACCTGGTCGAGCTCCAGCACGCTCTGGAACATGTCGTGCTTTGGTGGGAACGGGCGAGCGTCCGAGCCTTCCCCAGCGCTGAGGAGATCCTGCGGCGGGGAGCGGGAGCGAAAGGCCATGATCGAAGTCGCAATCGTCTCGGCCTGGCGGCGATCGAGGCCGAGGCCCGCAAGCGTCGCTTGCAAGATATTCGGCGTGGCGGCGTTGAGGTCGACCTTGCCGCTCTCGCCTTCGACGGCGATGGCGACGGCGGCTCCCTCCAGCGCGCAAAAGCGCGGCGCGCCGTCATGCGGCGGTTGCTGCGCCAGGTTGGGGCCGGCGCTCTCGCGTTCGGACATGAGCGTCATGAAGGCGGCGTTGAGCGCCGCGGCGGCGAGGAGGTCGGCCTTGGTCGCGCCGGCGAGATTATAGGCGGTCTGGAGCTGCAGTCGCGCCGACGACATGAAGGATACGATGAGCAGCGCGATGACCGCGAGGCCCCAGATGACTGTGACGAGGGCGAAGCCCCGCCGCGCGCGGCCAATGGCGATCTCCTCGCCGCCGCGGCGCGTCATTGCTTGCGCGTCAGCGTCGCTTGTCCGCCCTCTTTGCCCTCGGGACCGAGCGAGCCCACGTCATAGGGGCCGGTCTGCCCCGGCATGCGATAGAGATAATCGTGGCCCCAGGGGTCCCTTGGCACCGCGCCGGTCTTGAGATAGGGCCCGTTCCAGGCGCTCGCCGACGCGGGCCGGCGCACAAGCGCGGCGAGGCCTTCCTCGCTCGTCGGATAGCGGCCGGTGTCAAGATAGTACAGGTCGAGCGCGCTCGCCAGATTCTCCATCTGAATTTGCGCGGTCTTGACCTTGGACTCGGCGAGATAGTTGAGCACGCGCGGGCCGACGAGGCCGACGATCGAGCCGATGATCGCAAGCACCACCAGCATTTCAACGAGGGTGAAGCCGGCGCGCCGATAAAGCTTGCGGCGGCGCAGCCGCGAAGGAGCAATCGTGTTCATCATGCCTCTCAATTGACGCTACTGCAGTGGCGGGGCGAGGTCTTATACGCCGGATTGCGGGCCGATGGAACAAGCGGGGAAGATGTGGCCAAAGGGGCCGGGGGAACTCATTCCACAACTTTTTTTAGGCTTTAAGCTGTGATCGGCCGGATGTTGAGTCGTCCTCGCCTGTTCCATGTCTCCCCGCCTTAGGCTACGGTCTGGTCATGGCGGCGAAGAGCGAGCGGCTCGCTCGGAAGGCTCCCAGTCGTTTTCGGTTGGCGCGTGGATTGGCGGCGGCCGTGCAGCCAAGTAGGCGGGATCGCAGGACTCTTCGGTGGCGACTTCTCCCAGAACTCTATCGCTGATACGTCACCTGGCGTCTCGCCCCGGTCACCACGAGGTCAAGGCCGACTTTCGAGACCTTTTAGTCGAAGAATTTGGGGCGGAGCTGGGCGACATTCAGTTCGAGCGGTTCATCGAGGTGCGCAGCCGCACCGACGCCCTGATTGGCCGCACCGTCTTTGAAGCGAAGAAAAACCTCGACGCCGAGCGCAAGGACGTCCTGCGCAAGATGCCCGAGTATCTTGCCAACCGGGAGGCGGAAACCGGAGAGAAGTTCGTCGGGATCGCCTCCGACGGCCTCGTCTGGACCCTCTACGCGCTTGATAACGACAGCCTCCTCGAGCTGAAAAGCTTTCGGTGCGACCCTGAGCAGCCGCACGCTTTTCTCTCTTTCCTCGACGGCGCGCTTGCGCTGAAATCCTCGCTGCCGCCCGACCCGCAGACCATACGCGACGAGCTCGGGGCGCAGTTCCCTATCGCGCCGCTGCGTGTCGTCTACGCCAAGGCGGGGTCGCTCCCCGCGGCTTGCGTCGTCCATGACGCGACTATGGTTTTGGACCACATGCTTTATTGGGCGGCGCCGCCGAGCGGGGCCGAAGCCAGCTATCTGATGGCGATCTTAAACAACGAGACCACCCGCTCTCGCGTGGCGAATCTACAGGCGAGGGGCCAATTCGGAGCGCGTCACTTTGACAAGCTCATGTTCACCCTTCCCATTCCGCGTTTTGACACGAAGAACGAGCTGCACGCCGCGCTCGCAATGGCCTCCGCCAAAGCCGAGAAGATTGCCGCCGCCGTGAGCCTTCCCGAGGGTGTCCGGTTCCAGCGCGCGCGCCGCCTCATTCGCGAGGCTCTGGCGGAAGCGGGCGTCAGCCAGGAGATAGATCGGTTGGTCGCCCAGCTTCTGGACGGCGCTCCGAAAAAGAGAACCCCGGACGCGCGGCGGCCCTAAACTGCGGGGTTCCAAAGCAGGTCCTTGTCTACGTAGCCAGCGCGTCTCTCGCGGGATCGGCATTGAGCTGGCCAATGACAAGAGCCCCGGGACGGATATAAGTCATTGATTCCAGTGGAGTTCAGTCCGAGGCTCGGTTTGACCTCCTGGTAGGCCGGGAGGGACTCGAACCCCCAACCAGACCGTTATGAGCGGTCGGCTCTAACCATTGAGCTACCGGCCTATCGATGCGTTCCTACACCGCTTCCTTCCTGGCCCGCAAGCGCGGGGCGGGCTTGTGAAAGGGGCATAGTTTTCTTAGGAAGCCTTGGCGTATGCCGCAAGCCTTTGAAAATTCATCCGCCACGCCATGGCCGGGCTCGTACGGGGCTTTGTGTGTCAAGCTGCGTCGTTCCGCAACCGGTGGGCGGTTGTCGGCTCGCCCGGAGCTGTGGGAGAGAGGCGCGTGTGGAGTTGAGACATTTCCAAGCGTCATGGCGTGAAAGCCCCGGATCAAGTCCAGGGGCGGGCCGTGACGCGGTCGGGGGAGGATTCGTCCTAGCTTTGAAAGCTGCGTCATGAGCGCGGTCGAAACGCTGCTGCTGCCCGCCGACGCCGAGGCCGTCGCGCTCGCCGCCGAAACCCTGCGGGAGGGCGGGCTCGTCGCCTTTCCCACCGAAACCGTCTACGGCCTCGGCGCCGACGCCGCGCAGCCGTCGGCCGTCGCCAAGATCTACGCCGTCAAGGGCAGGCCGCGCTTCAATCCGCTGATCGCCCATGTGCTGAACTTGGAGGCCGCCTGCCGCGAGGCGCTCCTGCCGCCGCAAGCCTTGCGTCTCGCCGAAAAATTCTGGCCGGGAGCGCTGACTGTCGTCGCGCCCGCCGCGCCCGATGGCGCCGTTTGCGACCTCGCCCGCGCGGGCCTGCCAAGCGTCGCGCTGCGCGCGCCGGCGCACCCGGTGGCGCGTGCGCTGCTCGAAGTCTTCGGCGGCCCGATCGTGGCGCCCTCCGCCAATCTCTCGGGTCAGGTGAGCCCTGTCGCCGCGAGCCACGTTGCACAGGACCTCTCGGGGCGCGTAGAGCTGATCCTCGATGGCGGCCGCGCGCAGGCGGGGCTCGAGTCGACGATCGTCTCCTTTCTCGGCGCTGAGCCCGCGCTGCTGCGCCCAGGCGCGATCGCACGCGAGGATATGGAGGCGGCGCTCGGCGGCCCGCTCGCGCCGCCCAGTGAAAAAATCGCCGCGCCCGGCATGACCCTCGCCCATTATGCGCCCCGCGCCAGGCTGCGGCTCGACGCCCGCAGCCTCGCGCCGGGCGAAGCAGGGCTCGATTTCGCCGGGGCGTTGGCGGTCGGCGCCGAGGGGCTCGATCTCTCGCCCTCCGGCGATTTGAGCGAGGCGGCGGCCAATCTCTTCGCCCATTTGCGCGCGCTCGACGACCGCGGGGTCGAGCGGATCGCCGTCGCGCCGATCCCGGAGCGCGGGCTCGGCGAAGCGATCAACGACCGCCTTCGGCGCGCCGCCCATCGGGACCGACAATGACGCTGCGCGCGCAAATCCTCGCCTCGTCCGAGCTGCTGGAGGATTGGCCGGCGGAACTGTGTCGGCGATTGCAGCGGCGGGGCGTCGCGGCGGGCGTCGTCACGGTTCCCGGCGAACTCCCGCTGCAGGGGCTGAAGCTGCTGCTGCTGCTCGAGCGAACGCTGTTCCACTTGCAGCCGCTCTCCGCCGTTGCCCCTCCGGCGACGCTCGACGCCCCCGATATCGTCATCGATCTCTCCGGCGCCGCGCCGTCAGAGGTCGAGACGCCGACGCTCTATCCGCTGTTCGACGGCGCGCCCGGCGACGCGGCGATTGCGAACGCCCTCTTGTCCAGGCGCGCGCCGGTCGTCGACATATTGTGCCTCGCGCCGGGGCAGTCGCCCCGCCGGATCGCGACGGCGACGCCAGCCTTGGAGCACCGGCACAAGTTTAGCCTCTCCTATCGCGCCGTCGCGGCGGCGGCGGCGGCGCTGCTTTGCGCGAGCGTCGAGCGCCGCGCGCGGGGACAGGCTTTTGTTCTCGACGAGGCGCCGCCCCCTTATCCCGAGGCGCTCGCCGCGTCGCCCGCGGCCTTCGCCGCGACGACGCTCGCGCAAAAGATCGCTAAACAGCTGACGAAGCTCGCCGTGCATCCCGAGCATTTCCGCATCGGCTGGCGGCGCGTCGGGGCGGAGCGCGCCGTCGGGCAGACGCTCGTCTGGCCGGCGGAGGGCTATCGATTCATCGAGGACGACCGCAAGCGCTATTTCACCGATCCCTTCGTCTTGGCGAAGGGGGGCCGCGTCTTCGTTTTCTGCGAGGAATTCCCTTACGCCACCGGCAAGGGCGTTCTCTCCGCCTTCGAGTTTTTTGAAGATGGCGCCGTCTCGCCGCCGCGGCTCGTCCTGGAGCAGGATCATCATCTTTCCTACCCGCAGGTCTTCGAGCGCGACGGCGCGCTGTGGATGATCCCGGAGAGTAGCGCGGCGAGCCGCATCGAGCTCTATCGCGCCGAGCGCTTCCCCGACCTCTGGCGGCTTGAGGCCGTGCTCGTTGACGGCGTGCGCGCGGCGGATGCGACGCTCATCGAGCATGACGGCAAGCTTTGGCTCTTTGCCACCGTCGCCGAGGACGGGCTTTCAGACTGGGACGCCCTCCACGTCTATGTCGCCGACAAGCTTTGTGGCCGCTGGCGGGCGCATCCCGGAAATCCCGTGCTGATCGACGCGGCCTCGGCGCGGCCTGCGGGTCCGATGTTCAAGCGCGGCGGCGAGCTGTGGCGTCCGGCGCAGGATTGCTCGCACGGCTATGGCGGCGGCTTGACGCTTTGCCGCGTCGACCGGCTGGATGAAAACGAATTCCGCCAAACCCCGAAGACGCGCCTCAAGCCGCCGCGATCCTGGCGCGCGCATGGCGCCCATACGTTGCATCACGCTGCGGGCGTCGAGGTCATCGATGTGGTGGGATGGCGCAAGCGGTAGCGCCAGGTATTCGAAATCGGCCGCTTTGCTCTGCTCGAGTGCTTCCCGAGGCCGCAGTCTTGTCGCGAGGCCTCGCAAGCAGGGCGACGGGATTCAACTGGGGCGCTGCGAAATTTCAGCGCCGCGACCGTTAGCCGGCGTTCACTCGTCTTTCTTGGGCTCCGCCGGCGTCGGCGCCGGAGCCTCCGGCGCGGGTTGCGGCGCCGCTTCCGTCGAGGGCCGCAGCTCCGGTTTGGCCTCGGCCGCGGGCGGCGCCGCAGGGACTTCCGGCGTCATGGCCGGGGGAGGCGCAGCAGGCGCGGCTTCGGTTTGCGGCCCGGCGCTGCGGCGTTGCTCTTGCGCGCGCTTCAGCTGCTCGAAGATGCTGGTGCTCTCGTCGCTCGAAGGCTTCTTCTGCTTGGCTTCGGGCGCAGCGCCCGCAGCCGGCGGCGGAATCTCCTTGACCTCGATCTTCTGGTCGAAGGCCTTGGTCCAATCCTCGCCGCCCGCGGCGCGACGCTCCCAGGCCGGCAGCACGGTCAGCAGGACGCTGGTCAAAAAGAACAGGAAGCCCAGGATGCTCGTTGCGCGCGTCAGGGCGTTGGCCTGGCCGCGCCCGGTGAACAGCCCGCTTTGGCCGAGGCCGAGCGCGCTGCCTTCCGACTTCTGATAAAGCACCAGCGCGACGAGCGCGATCACCACCATGAGGTGGATCGACATGATGACCTGTTGCATTTTGAACGCTTTTCCTTCCCGGCGGCGCGCGGCGCGTCTCTTACGTGCCGGGCCTTCTACACCAAAGGCCCGCCGCCGGAAAGAGGCGCCGTCGCGCGCGGCGCCAGTCAATATTTATTGCCGTCCTGGCCCTTCCAGCCCATGCCGTCCTGATCGAAGCGGGTCTCGTCCTTGAAGTCGACGACCTTGCCCGGCTCGATATATTGCTTTTCCTTGACCATCCGGTTCTGGATGGTCGTCGAGTAATAGGTGCTCGCCGAGCAGCCTTCCTTGACCTTGCCCTCGGCGTCAGGCTTGCATTGCAGATTGGCGCCCTTGGGGAATTCGACCTTGGCGGTGAAATAATATTCGATGCCGGAGTGGCCCGCGCCCTCGACGTCGATGCGCCAGAAGCGGTCCACCTTGAATTCCTTGACCACCGCGTCGGGGTCGAATTTCGCATGAATGAGATTGGCGAACACCTTTTGCGCGTCGGCCTCGGAGGGCTCGCACGCGACGAGACAAAAGGCCTTGGCGGGCGCGCTGGCGCAAAGCGTCATGGCGAAGGCCGCCAGCACGAAAAATAGCGATTTCCTCATCGGTGCGTCTCCCTGTTTCTTCCTCGCAGCAGCCGTATTTGCCCGCGCCGAGAATTCCTCAGCGTCTCACGCCTTTTGCTGCAGTTGCAAGCTGCACAGAGACGGGCTTCGCCGCAAGAGCCAAGCCGTGGGCGAATTGTCGCATGCCGACGCGTCGCCGCCTCGGGCCCCGGCTTCTTGCCCCCAGCGCGTCCCGCTTGTCGGAGCCCGCGCGCCAGCCTATAGACCCTCGCGGCGGCAGAACCGGCGCCCGGGCGCGCCCCAAACAAGAATGTCAGGCATGGAAGACATCACCGACATCGCCATCTTCGTCGCTCTCGGCGCAGCCTTCGCCGGAGGCTTAGGCTTCCTCGCGCGCTGGGGCAAGCAGGATCCTGTCCGCATCTGCGCCTACGCCCTGATCGCCGTCGCCTTCCTTTACGTCGGCCTCTCCCTCAGCTCGGACAATCCGAAAAGCTGGACGGCGATCGAGATGACGGGCGTCGCGCTCTTCGGCTCCGCCGCCGGGCTCTCTCTGATCGCCTCGCCCTGGTTCGTCGTCGCGGGCCTCGCGCTGCATCCGGTGTGGGCGATCATATTCCATTACGTCGGCTCGGGGTCAGCCTTCACGCCGGCGCCCCTCGCGCTCGCCACCGCCGGTTTCGACGGCGCGCTCGCGCTGTTTGCGGCTTACACGATCCTGCAGAGGAAGCCCGCGCTCGCCGCCGCTCTTGCGCCGCAAAAGAAGAAAGGCCGCGCCTGACCATGAACGCTCCCGCCGAATTCGACCTGCGCCATGATTGGAGCGTGGACGAGATCGTCGGCTTGCACGACGCCCCGCTGCTGGAGCTCATCGCGCGCGGGAGCGCCGTGCATCGCCGCTATTTTGATCCGAACGACGTTCAGAAGGCGGCGCTGCTCTCGATCAAGACCGGCGGCTGTCCCGAGGACTGCTCCTACTGCCCGCAATCGGCGCATCACCGCGAGGTCAAGCTCGACCGCGTCGAGCTCATGGCCGTCGGCGACGTGCTCTGCGCGGCGAAGAGGGCGCGCGAAGCCGGCGCCGACCGCTTCTGCATGGGCGCCGCCTGGCGTTCCGCGCCCGAGGGTCCGCGTTTCGACGCCGTGCTCGACATGGTGCGCGGCGTGCGCGCGCTTGGGCTGGAGGCCTGCGTCACGCTCGGCATGATCTCGCCCTCGCAGGCGAAGCGCCTGGTTGAGGCGGGGCTCACCGCCTACAACCACAATCTCGACACGGGCCCGGAGTTTTACGGCGAGATCATCACGACCCGCACCTATCAGGACCGGCTCGAGACGCTGAAGGCCGTGCGCGCCGCAGGGCTCGAGATGTGCTGCGGCGGCATCGTCGGCATGGGCGAGAGCGTGCGCGACCGCGCCGGGATGTTGCAGGTTCTCGCCTCCTTCGATCCGCATCCCGAGAGCGTGCCGATCAACGCGCTTGTCGCGATTGAAGGCACGCCGCTGGCCAAGCGCGAGAAGATCGACCCGCTGGAGCTCGTGCGCATGATCGCCGCGACGCGCATCGTGATGCCGAAGTCGCGCGTGCGGCTTTCCGCCGGGCGCGCGTCGCTGTCGCGCGAGGCGCAGGTGCTGTGCCTTGTGGCGGGAGCGAACTCCATCTTTTACGGCGAGAAGCTGCTTACCGCGGAGAATGCTGCGGTCGATGCAGATGCGGCGCTGTTCAAGGCGCTTTCGGCGCGGGAGATGTGAGGAGGGCGGCGTTCGCTGGCGTTCCTCAACCTCCCTTCAAGCTCGCGCGAAGGTCCACACCCGATTGGCGAAATACGTCACGAACATGATCAGCGCCGTCGTCACCAGCTGCGCCGGCAAGTAAGGCGCGCCGAGGCGGTCGACGAAGAGGCTCATCAGCAGATAGGTCAGGCAGAAGCCGCCCGCGGCGACCAGCGCGAAGCGCCAGCCCGCCTCCTCATGCGGCCGATCGCTCGCGAATGTGTGCCGGCGGTTCAGCAGGTAGGACACCACGCCGCCGACGACATATCCCCCGAGCGTTGCTCGGACCGGGCGCGCGCCGAAACCCTCGACGAGGCCGATCAGCACGGAGTAGTGCGCGAGCGTCGCGGCGACGCCGACGAGCGCATAGGTCGAAATCTGTCGCGGGACGTTCACGGGCGAGGCCTTAGCGCATTGCATCGGGGCCTCGGCCCCGGGTTTCGTCGGGGGCACCCCTAGCACGGCGGCCGGCGAGGGCCAATCGCCTCGGGTGTCGGAAGACATTCTGGCTCCGCGCAGGCGTGCGTCACTTCCCGTTCGCGCTCCAGGTCCAGGAGTTCTTCCAGGTTTGGCCGCCGGGGCCGGTTATCGCGCCTTCCCCGGCCCATTGCCCGGGTCCCGCCTGATGAGCGGCGCCGGCATGGCGCCAAACGCCGCCGTACGGGCCAGTGAAGGTTCCGGCGCTCTCGCAGACCCCATCGACGCATTTGCCGCGGCCCTCATAGACTCCGCCATGGGGGCCGGTCCAGCGCAGCGACCAGTCGCCGGCCTCCGCCGGCGACGCCGCAGCCGCCAGGAGCGCGAGAACCGCAGCAGAGGTCAGGATCGTCGTCTTCATCTTCTCTCTCCTTTTAATTTCGGGCGCCCGGATGGGCGAGCGCCGATGCAGGCGACGATGCTCGCCGCATTTTGCAGGCGTTTTGCCGCCGCTTAAGGCGAATGTTGCATTTTGTTGCAGGGCGGGCGCGTCGCTTGCCTCCCGCCTCGCCTTAAGGACAATGCCGCCATGACCAGCCCGGCCGCCAAGATTCTCATCGTGGACGATGACGACGAAATCCGCTCGTTGTTGCGGACCGTGCTCACGCGCGAGGGCTTTCTCGTGGAAGAGGCCAAGGACGCCGCCGCGGCCAGGCGTCTCCTCGGCGCGCGGGGCGGCGTCGACCTGATCATCCTCGACATCATGATGCCGGGCGAGGACGGGCTTACCTTCTGCCAGCGGCTGCGCGAGACGCGGAACACGCCGATCCTGATGGTCTCGGCCAGAACCCTCAGCGTCGACCGGTCCATCGGCCTGGAGACGGGGGCCGACGATTATCTCCCCAAGCCCTTCGAGCGGCGGGAGCTCGTCGCGCGGGTGAAGGCGATCCTGAGGCGCGCAGGACCTGCCGCGCGCGGGGGAAGGCGCAGGGTCGGCGGCCTCTGCGTCGATCGCGACCGCCGCGCAGTCCTCGCCGCCGCCGCCGCGGTCCTGCCGTTGACGGCAGGCGAGTTCGAGCTGCTCGCATGCTTCGTCGATCGGCCGGGGCGGGTGCTGTCGCGCGACCAGTTGATCGACTGGACGCGCGGGCGCGGGGGCGCGGAGACGTTCGACCGCAACATCGACGTTCAGATGAGCCGCTTGCGCAAAAAGCTCGTCGAGGCCGGATTTCCGGAAGATGGGATCAAGACCGTGCGTAATGCGGGCTACGTCCTCACCCTGCCCGTCGAAACGACGCCGTGACGCTCCCTCGCGCGCGCTTATGGCGCATTCTCTTTTGGACAGCGCTCGTCGCCATCCTCATCGAGGTGCTCGGTCTGGCGTCGACCTTCAACGAGCTGCGCCGACGGCGCGCCGCCGACGCCGCGGCCCTCGCGCCGGATCAAATCGCGGCTGTCGTTCATCTCTGGCCGCGCCTCGACGCCGCGCAGCGCGAAGACGTGCTGCGGGCGATCTCATGGTCGGGGCTCAGCTATCGCGTCGCTTCGCAGGCGCCTGCCCCCGCGGTCGAGGATACGCGCGTGCGCGAGGTCGAAGCCGCCGTACGCAAGCGCCTCGGCGGCGCGCAGGGCGAGTCCGTCGTCGCGCTCATTCGGTCGCGACCGCGTGCGGGCGCGGAGCCGCGCCCGATCAGCTGGGCGCTTTCGACCGAGCCGTTGCGCGTTTACGTTCGCTTGACGAGCGATGAGTGGCTCGTCGCGGAAGCTCGCGGCGAGCTCGGCGCACGCTTCTTCGGATTGCCGACAGGCTTTTGGGCCGGCGTCCTCGGGCTTCTGCTCGCTGCGGGCGTGCTGCTGGCGATCTTGCGCGAGGGGCGCGCAATAGAGCGGATTGCGCGCTCGCTCGAGGCTTTCGCCAAAACCGGCGTGCCGCGGCCGCTCACGGTCGGCGGCTCTCCGGAGGTCGCAGGACTGGCCAGGCGCACGCTGCAAATGCAGCAGCAAGTCGCGACGCTCTTGAGCGAACGCACGACGATGCTGGGCGCCCTCGCGCACGATATAAAGACATACATCCAGCGCATGAAGCTGCGTCTCGAGCTGCTGGACGATCCCGCCCAAGTCGAGAAAGCCGCCCGCGACCTCGACGCGATGAACGGGCTCGTCGAGGACGCGCTGCTGATTGCTGTGCACGCCAATCCGCTGCGGGTCGAGGAGACCTTCGATCTCTTTGCGATCGTCGCGCATGAGGTCGAAGCGGCGCGCCTGGCGGGCGGCGCCGCAACGCTTTGCCGGGACAGCGCCGGGCCGTTTCTCGTCACCGGCGATCCTTCCTCGCTCTCGCGCGCGCTGTCGAACGTCATCGGCAACGCGCTGCGCTACGGCAATGAGGCGCGCGTGGCGGTGCGCGAAAAAGATCTGGAGGTCGAGGTGATCGTCGACGACGCGGGGCCCGGGATCCCCGCGGCGGAGCGCGACGCCGTTTTCGCCGCGTTCCACAGAGGCGAATCGTCGCGCAGCCGCAAGACGGGAGGTGCGGGATTGGGATTGACCATCGCGCTTGCCGTCGTCGAGCGGCATGGCGGCTCGATTGAGATCATGGACGCCCCCGGCGGAGGCGCGAGGGTCAGGCTCGGCTTGCCGATCTCGACCGGCGCTCGGTCCGCGCAGAAAATCTCTGGGCGCGGGTCTCCATGACCGACGCTCTCTCGATCGCGATCCTTATGGGCCTTCTCGTCCTATAGTGGTTTGGCCCTTGTCGGCACAGAAGCCATCCAGACCATTCTCCGCGACCTCGGATAATTTTCGCTGGCGGCAACGCGCAATAAGCCCGCGCCCGCGCGCTTTGAAGCCGCTTTGCCACGCAAGAGAATTCTGTCGCCGCCTTTTTCGTGACCTTCGCGCGTTTGTGGTGATTCTTGACCGCGATGGCGCGAAAGACGCAAAGAATTGCCGAAGCTTGATCGGTTCAGTTATTTCGCGATGCCGCCGAAGAATGTCTGACGTTCCCGGAAATTCGCTCAACTTGGACGTCCTCTCGCTGAACCCGTGCGAGCGTCACGCCTGAAGCCTCGAAATCGTGGTCTGCGACCGCCGCGTCATTTCGGCGATGAAGCGCAGTGCGACGACGAGTCGCAATATGCACATGCTACAAACAAAGAAAAATACGGAACAATTTTTTTTTGTGTGTTTTTTTTTGCGTCATCGTCCGCGCAGTCAAACAGCCGCGCAATCAGCCCCTTCGTGACAAGGTCGTCGCAACGACGCAATCGTCGCGCCCTTGACAAATTTGCAACATCCATCGCCGCTTGAACCGATAACATCGATGCGCCGCATTGTTGCGCGGACAAGCGCTCGATGATCCAATCGTTTTCGTCAGCATCCCTCCCCATGGAGCGCAACAATGATGAATGGCGAGACCTCAGAAAACCAGGAAGAGACGAACAATGCTGTGACCGCGACGGCGGACCAAGCAGCGCCGGCGCCAGAAGCTGCCGAGGAAGAAGCCTCGGCCGAAGCTGCGGAAGCCGTCGAGACGACCGAAGCCGTCGTGGAAGAAGCGCCAGCAGAAGCTGCGGAAGCCTCCGCCGAGACGACCGAAGCCGTCGCGGAAGAAGCCCCGGCCGAAGCTGCGGAAGCCTCCGCCGAGACGATCGAAGCCGTCGCGCAAGAAGCCCCGGCCGAAGCCGAGCAAGCCCCTGCTGAGACGATCGAAGCCGTCGCGCAAGAAGCCCCGGCCGAAGAAGTCATAGCGGAGCCGGTGACGTCGCTCGACGACGTCAAGCGTGCGATGCGGTTCGGCGAAGTGCTGGGTCACACGCTTGCGAGCCTGCACGCGACCCTTGCTAGGCGCGGCGTCGCGGGAGAACGAGCGAGCGAGCTGGCCAACAGGCTGACGGACAGCGTGATTCGTTCGATCTCGCACGTGCTCGAAGGCAGCGCCTGATCGTTCCCTCTCCGCCGCAATCGTCCCCAGAGGCCGCCTCCCTCGGTGCGGCCTCACATGGTCTCTCGAGCCGACGCCCCTGTCCCGAACGCCTGCACTTGGCGCTCGGCTATAAGTCTCCTGCCGAGTTCGAACGGCAAATGGACACGCCAGCACGCAATCGGATAAGCCAAAGACGCCGCGTCACTCAATTGATCCGTGTCTCAGCCGAGGGATGCAGTCCCGACGTTTTAGCAAGAATAAAGTGCTCAGAGGCGGTCAGGAAAAAATTGCAGAACGACGACCGAATCGAGGACGCGGGGGACGCGTATCCGAAAGACGAAGGACTCGCCCAAGCGGGTAAGGCGCCGCGTTTGGACCGAGGAGGGGCGCGCCAAACTGTCGATGTTCACCGCGCCGTAAAGTTAGCGTTCCGCCGGCGCTTCCTCGATGGGCCGCAGCGGCCTTGCAACGCGGTTCTCATCCAAAAGCCGCGAGAACAGTCTGAGCCCGACCTCCTCGTTGCCGTTGGCGTGCAGGAGCACGATCGAGCCGGGGCGAGGCTCGAAGCCGAGCGCGACCCAGGCGTCCGCCCCTAGCGCGACGAGATGGCGCTCGCGTAGCTTCGCCATGAGGCCGTCGTCGGAGACGAGGCCGGGAAAGCGGAAAAACACCGATGGCGTCAGGCCGTCGATGATCATGAGCTTTTCGGTCTCGAATATCTCCCTGTCGATATCGACGCCTTGCGTCAGGAGGTAGGTCCGGTCATCCGGACGATTTCTGACGAAAGGGTGGCTGTAGGAATGATTGACCCAGGAGATCTTTAGCGCCCCGGAGGCGGCCTGGGCCTTGAGCCAGGCAAGGTCAGCCGCGTGATGCGCGAGCCATCGGCCCGAGACCGAGAGCGCGATCGGCGTTCCTGGCCCCTCCTTGGCGAAGCGTTCCAGAAAGTCGCGGTCGAGGGGGCGCCTGCTCGGACACAGGTCGGCGGTGACGAAAGCGCCCGCGTCGCTCGGGCTATGGGTCAGGCCGGCGTTTTCCAGCGCCTTCGCGACGGCCCCCTCGGGCGGCTTTTGCAGCGCGCGCAGAAAGCGCGTATCGATCTCCTTCTCGTCGGTCGTCTCAGCGCAGCGCCAGCAGGCCTCGCGCTCCAGGCTCGTTTTGAGCGACTGCGGATCGACCGCGAGCAGCAGCGTTTCATTTCCCGCGCTCATGCGCCGCATTGCGAGCTTTTTGGCGCCGGCGGCGTTCTCGCAGGCGAGAAAAACCGGGCGGTAGTTTGAAAGATTGGCGGGCGTGGCGGGGGAAGCGCATCTGGCCTCCTCCGCGCGCGCCGAAGCGCAGAGGGCGAGCGCGGCGAGAACGGGAGCGACACAGGAGAATTTTCGGGCGGTCATCATGACAAGCAGGCGCGCGGACGCGGACAGCTTCGCCTTTTATCTGGATGAGACGGGCGAGGCCACGGAAATCGCCGAGCTTCTCGGCGCCGAGGTCGCCCGGCGCTTCGGCCCGCGCCACGAGAGGCCGCTCTCTATCGTCATGCGCAGGGACGACTCTTTGGTCGCAGGGCTGAATGGCGTCTCGCACTGGCGCTGGCTCTATGTGCGGCATTTTTTTGTCGCCGAGGCTTGGCGTGGGCTGGGCCTGGGGCAAAAGCTCATGGCGCGCGCGGAACGGGCGGCGAGGGAGCGCGGCTGCGTCGGGATTTATCTCGACACGTTCGAGGAGGACGCAGAACGGTTCTACGAGAAGCTCGGCTTCGAGCGCTGCGGCGCGATCGAGAATTTTCCCGCGGGCGGCACGCGGCGCTATATGCGTAAGGTCTTGTAATTTTCTTCATGCGCTTTGTCTCCTCGTGGTGAACAACCACGAAGAAACAAAGCGCGCAAAGGGCTTCACAACGTTAGAATGGGGCGGCCGTCGCGATTTCTTGCGCCAAGGCGGGGGGGGCGCGCGCCGATTCGAAACGCCGCCAGGAAATCGCGCCGGGATCGCGGCGCGCCTGCTCGATGAGCACGGGCGCGGTGGCGTCGGAGGCGTCGCTCATGCGCGCGCTCACGCGCGCGATTCGCGCCTCCAGGCTCAGATCGAGCCAGACGCCGAAAAACGGAACCCCTGCCGCGCGCGCTTCGGCTTCGATCTCGGCACGGCACGGCGGCAGATCGAACACCGCATCCACAACGACGGGCCAGCCGAGCTTCGCCACGCGCATAGCCTCCGCGCGCATGGTTTTGTATACGCGCGCTGAGACCTCGGGCTCATAGGCTTGCGGCGGCAGCCGCTGCGTCGCCTCGACGCCAAAGAGCTTCTTGCGAATGCGATCGCTCGTGAGACTCCGCGCGCCGGGCGCGGCGCCGAGCAGGGGTGCGAGCGCCGCCGCGACGCTGGATTTGCCCGAGCCGCTGAAGCCGCCGATCGCGATTACCGCGCCAGCGCCTTCGCGCGCAAGCCGCCGCGCGAGCTCGAAATAGGCCTTCGCCTCGTCGTCCTTGCTCTGCGACGCCGCGACGTGCGCGCGGATGGCCGCGCGCAGGCTCATGAACAGCGGCAAAAGCGGCAGGCCGTCGGCCTCGTCGCGTCGATCGAGATAGCGGTTGAGGGCGAGATTGCTGAAGCCGCAGAGCCCGAGCCGCCACAGATCCATGAGCAGAAAGGCGAGATCGTACAGCACGTCGATCTCGGCGAGCTCGTCGGAGAACTCGATGCAGTCGAAGGGCGTCGGCTCGCCCTCGAACAGGCAGATGTTGCGCAGCAGAAGATCGCCGTGGCAGCGGCGGGTCTTGCCCTGCGCATGGCGCGCGTCGATGAGCTCACGGCGTTTTTCGGCGAGCCCTTGCAGCGTTTGGCAAAGCTCTGCGATCTCCTGCGCGGGCGCGGGCGGCGCGTCCTTGAGGCTGCGCTCCGTCAGCGCCAGCACACGGACCATTTCGAGGAAGCCGCCGCGAGCCGCGACGATTTCGGCCTCGTCGTGCAGCGTGGCGATCCGGCGCGCCAGCGCCTCGATCTGCGCCGCCGCGAGCCGCTCCTCTTGCGCCATGGTCTCAAGCAGCGCGTCGGAGTCGAAGCGGCGCATCTCGACGATCGCGTCGACGAGCTCGCCTTCGCCGTCGAGCGCAAGCCTCCCGTCCGGCTCGCGCGTGACGCGCCGCGCCCCGAGATAGAGCCTGGGCGCGGCCCGGCGGTTGAGCTCGGCCTCGCGCTGGCAAGCCTCGAGCCGCTTCCTAGGCGTCGAGAAGTCGAGATAGGCGAAGGAGACCGGACGCTTGAGCTTGAAGGCGCGCGTGCGGCCCAGCACGACGCGGGAAATGTGCGTCTCGGCGACCTCGCTGCCGCCGTCGAGCGAGGCGAGATAGGCCAGGATTTCCTGCTGCGGCCCGGCATCTAGCGACATGTTTCGTCTCCGCTTCGCTTCGCCTGTCGATCGCTTCGCGCGCCGACTTGACGCCCCGTGCAGTCTGGCACAAGGTTTCGCGCCCTTCATACGACGCCGCGGAATAACCGAATCGCAGTGGAATCGGCTGTCGGCAATGGGCTGACGGCGGTTAACCAGCGCTTTCGACCTTAGGTGTTGAGATTTGGCGCAATCGTTGCGCGGCGCCGCCATAGCTAATTGGAGCTTCGCCCTCATGACGCCGCGTTCCCTGCAGCTGGCGTTCGCGCCGCGCTATATCGCCCTCACCTTGAGCGTTGTGGGCCTCCTCGGCTTCGCGCTCGCTCCCCTGCTGAGCGCGCAAGCATGGTTCCTCGGCCTCGCCCTGCTTTGCGCTTGCCTCGTGCTGCTCGGCCTCCACGATCTCGTCCAGACCGAGCATTCCATCCTGCGCAACTATCCCATCTCCGCCCATCTGCGTTTCCTGCTGGAGCGGATTCGTCCGGAGCTGCGGCAGTATTTTTTCGAGGACGACAAGGACGGCCGTCCCTTCAGCCGCGACAAGCGCGCCATCGTCTATCAGCGCGCCAAGATGAACGTCGACAAGCGCCCCTTCGGAACGCAGAGCAACGTTTATGAAGAGGGCTTCGAATGGCTGCGCCACTCGCTGATGGCGCGGACGCTCACGGACTCGCATTTTCGCATTCGCATCGGCGGCAAGTACTGCGCCGCTCCTTACGAGAGCTCAATCCTGAACATTTCGGCGATGAGCTTCGGGGCGCTGAGCCGCAACGCGATCCTTGCCCTCAACGCCGGCGCCAGGAAAGGCGGCTTCGCCCACGACACGGGCGAAGGCGGCTTGTCCCCTTACCATCTTGAGAACGGCGGCGACATCATCTGGGAGATCGGCTCGGGCTATTTTGGCTGCCGCACGAGGGAAGGCCGTTTTGACCCCGACCGTTTTGCCGCGCTCGCCACGAAGGATCAGGTCAAGATGATCGAGGTGAAGATGAGCCAGGGCGCGAAGCCCGGCCATGGCGGCGTGCTGCCCGCGGCCAAGGTCACCGCCGAGATCGCCCGCATCAGAGGCGTGCCTAGGGCCAAGGACTGCATCTCGCCCGCCGCGCATTCGGCTTTCTCGACGCCGATCGAGCTGCTGCGCTTCCTCGCGGAGCTGCGGAGGCTTTCGAACGGCAAGCCGGTAGGGTTCAAGCTCTGCGTCGGCCAGCCCTGGGAATTCCTCGCCATCTGCAAGGCGATGCTGGAGACGGGAGAGAAGCCGGACTTCATCGTCGTCGACGGCAAGGAGGGCGGCACGGGGTCGGCCCCGCTCGAATTCATGGATCACCTTGGGACGCCGATGCGCGACGGCCTCGTTTTCGTGCATCACGCGCTGATCGGCGCGGGACTGCGCGAGGGCGTCCGCATCGGGGTCTCCGGCAAGATCGTGACCGGCTTCGATATCGCCTTAGCGATGGCGCTTGGCGCCGACTGGTGCAACAGCGCGCGTGGCTTCATGTTCGCGCTCGGCTGCATTCAGTCGCTTTCCTGCCACACCGACCGATGCCCGACCGGCGTTGCGACTCAGGACCCGCTGCGCGGCCGCGCGCTCGACGTGCCGACGAAAGCGGAACGCGTCTACAGCTTCCATCTTGCGACGCTCAAGGTTTTGGCGGAGCTCGTCGCCGCCGCCGGGCTCGACCACCCGCAGGATTTTCGCCCCGAGCATTTCTGCCGGCGCCTGTCGCCGCATGCCGTCGCAAGCTTCGCCGAGCTTTACCCCGCTCCGGCGCCGGGGTCGTTTCTCTCCTTTGACATCGACCCGCGCTACGCGAGCGCCTGGCGGCTCGCCCGCCCGGACACGTTTCGCGCGGCGGCGGTTTAGCGCGGCAGGCGGTTGAACAGGCCGAGGCGGCTCGCGAGATAGGCGGCCACGCCGCTGATCGCGAGCAGAGGAATGAGAATCGCGAGCAGGCCGCTCAGGAACAGGAAGCCCAGCATCAGCATGAGGCCGATGGCGAGCGCGAGAAAGGCGCCGCCTAAGGGGCCGAGCTTGAGGATCTTCACGCTTCCGCGGCCCGAAGAATAGAAGACGCGTCCGAAGACTCGCTCTTCGCTCTCAGGCGGCAGGATCTCGACCTCGCCTCTCTCGAACTTGTCGGGTTGGTCAGTCACGGCGGTTCTCCTTTTGCCGCATGATATAGGCGCGGCGGGGGAAAAGCGCCAATTTGGCGCCGAAGGCGCCCGCTTCCCATTGCCAAGCGCAGCGTCTCTTGGCATATCGGGGGCATGCGGGTGTAGCTCAATGGTAGAGCAGCAGCCTTCCAAGCTGAATACGAGGGTTCGATTCCCTTCACCCGCTCCATCGCTCAAAAGCCTCGATGTCCCCAAGCGCCGGCGCGCTTGCGTTCGAACGCGATCCTTTGGGAACTCCACAAAACGTGCTTCCTGCAACAAGAAGTCAAACGATCCGTCTCGAGCTGTGCGAATGCTTCCGGCAAGCGACGAGCCGCCTCGACATTTCCGCGAGCTGCGCAGCGAGCAGGACAGCGGTGATCAAACGGGCGCCTCCGACGCCAGCCGTCGCGAAATACTGATGGAACGCAAGCAATCCCCACCCTGTTTGCTTTCTTTCCAGGGAAGGGCCCGGCGATGCGCCGCGCTGCTTCGTCGGCAGCAATGATGACGACGTCCTCGTCGGCGGGCGAAATTCTATCGCCGTGGCTACCGTTGAGCTGGACTCTGCCGGCGGCGCCGCTAGGCTCCGCGCCTCCGGTATCGCCGGCACAGGAGGATCGTCGCCATGGCTCCGCCGATCGAGACCGACGCGCGCAAACGCGCCGCCGCAGACTGGTTCAAGTCCCTCCAGAGGCAGATATTCGAAGCCTTCGAGGCGCTGGAGCAGGAAGCGCCGGGGCCGTTCTCGCCAGGCGCGGAGGCGCCGGGCCGTTTCGTCGCGACCGACTGGAGCCGCGACCAAGGGGGCGCGCCGGGCGGCGGCGGCGTCATGGGCATGCTGAAAGGCCGCGTGTTCGAGAAGGCCGGCGTCCATGTCTCGACGGTGTTTGGCCGCTTCCCGACTGAATTCGCTGCAGAAATCCCAGGCGCCGCCGAAGACCCGCGGTTCTTCGCCACAGGAATCTCGCTGATCGCCCACCCCTGGAACCCCAATGTTCCGGCTGTTCATATGAACACGCGCTTCGTCGTAACGCGGAAGGGCTGGTTCGGCGGCGGCGCGGATCTCACGCCCGTGCTCGAGAAGCGGCGCACGCAGGACGATCCCGACACGATCGATTTTCATGCGGCCTTTCGCGCGGCGTGCGAGGCGCACGCCAAGGTCGCGGACTATCCGCGCTTCAAGCAATGGTGCGACGACTATTTCTTCTTGAAGCATCGCAACGAGCCGCGGGGCGTGGGCGGCGTGTTCTACGACTATCTGAACAGCGCCGGCGACGCCGAGAACTCCGCCTGGGACGAAGATTTCGCCTTCACCCGCGCGACCGGCGAGGCGTTCGTAACGATCTACCCCGCGCTGGTGCGCCGGAATTTTGGGACTCCCTGGTCCGTGGCCGACCGCGAGGAGCAGCTCGTGCAGCGCGGGCGCTACGTCGAGTTCAACCTGCTCTATGACCGCGGCACGATCTTCGGGCTCAGGACCGGCGGCAACGTCGAGTCGATCCTGTCGTCGCTGCCGCCGATGGTCAAATGGCCGTGACGGCTGAGGGGCAGCAGGCAGTCGGTAGTCGCACTTTTCGACTGCCTACTGGTCACTGCCCATGATCACTCCGCCGGTTGCGGCAGGGCGGCGGCGCGACGCGCGACGCCGAGGCGCAGGCGCCGGTCAGCCAGCGAGAAGGCGCCGCCGATCGCCATGGCCACGGCGCCGAGCCAGATTAACGTCACCAGCGGCTTGTGGTAGAGGCGCACGTCCACCCCGTTGTCGTGGAACTCGCCGAGCGACGCATAGACCTGGCCGAAGCCGAGCGTGACGATGCCCGCCTCCGCCCGCGAGGTTTTTCGCGCAGGATAGAACCTTTTGGCCGGCTCGATCGTGGTGACCGCGGCGCCGCCCCGACGGATCTCGAGCTCGGCGATGGTCTCCTCGTAATTCGGGCCGGTCCGCGGCCCCGTGCTTTGAAGCAGCACGCCGTAGGGTCCGAGCGTGGCGTAGTCGCCGACGCGCATGGTCGTGATGTTCTCGACGCCCCAGCCAGTCGCGGCGAGGCCGAGCAGCGTCATCCCCATCCCGGCATGGGCGAAGGCCGTGCCGAAGGCCGAAAGCGGCAGGCCGAGGAACCGCCGCAGCGCGAGTCCAAGCGACGAGCCTCGTGCGAAAGCGCGCTGGCCGAGCTCGATGAGCGATCCGGCGATCAGATAGACTGCGATTGTAGCGGCGACGACGCTTAGATACGGGGCGCCGTAGAAAGCGCCATAGGCTCCCAGCGCCAGCACGCCGATGGCGAAGGCGGCGCGCAAGCGCGCAAGCGCGCCCAGAAGGTCGCCGCGCTTCCAGGAGAGCATCTGTCCGACGGGCATAAGCAAGGCGAGCGGCAGAGCGATCGGGATCAGCAGCAGATTGTAATAGGGCGGGCCAACGGAGATCTTGTCGCCGGTCAGCGCCTCGATCGCGATGGGCGAGAGCGTGCCGAAGACGACGACGGCGCAGCAGACGCTGAGCAGGAAATTATTGAGCACCAGCGCGCCCTCCCGCGAGATCGGCGCGAAGAGGCCGCCCACGGGCAGCGACCCCGCGCGCAGCGCGAAGAGCGCCAGCGCGCCGCCGATGAACAGGACGAGGATCGCGAGGATGAACAACCCGCGCGCCGGGTCGCTCGCGAAAGCGTGCACCGAGGTTAGGACGCCCGAGCGCACGAGGAAGGTGCCGAGCAGCGACAGCGAGAAGGCGAGGATCGAAAGAAAGATCGTCCAGATCTTAAGCGCCTCCCGCTTCTCCATCACGGCGGCGCTGTGAAGCAGCGCCGTGCCGGCGATCCAGGGCATGAGCGAGGCGTTCTCGACCGGATCCCAGAACCAGAAGCCGCCCCAGCCGAGCGTGTAATAGGCCCAGTAGGAGCCCATGGCGATGCCGAGGGTGAGGCTGATCCAGGCGAAGAGCGTCCAGGGACGGACGAAGCGCGCCCAGGCGGCGTCGATGCGACCGCCGATGAGCGCGGCCGCTGCGAAGGAGAACACGGTCGAGAAGCCGACATAGCCGAGGTAGAGCAGCGGCGGATGGATCGCGAGGCCGGGGTCCTGGAGAATCGGATTGAGGTCGCGGCCCTCCCACGGCGGGTCGTCGACGCGCAGGAACGGGTTCGAGGTCAAAAGGATGAAGGCCAGAAACGCCGCGCCGAGCAGCCCTTGCACGGCGAGCGTGTCGGAGCGAAGCTTCGCCGGCATGGCCTCCGAGAAGATCGCGACCAGCGCGCCGCAGAGCGTCAGAACGAGCGCCCAGAGCATCATCGAGCCCTCGTGATCGCCCCAGACGCCGGTGATCTTGTAAATGAGCGGCTTCGCGGTATGCGAGTTCTCGATCACGT
>Ga0187781_10000781_pt1 | contig 23205 bp, 17 predicted proteins | sample 0715_SJ02_MP02_2_FD_132447 | JGI IMG/M metagenome (GOLD analysis project Ga0187781, IMG submission 132447) | Tropical peat soil microbial communities from peatlands in Department of Meta, Colombia - 0715_SJ02_MP02_20_MG | ecosystem: Environmental > Terrestrial > Soil > Wetlands > Peat | place... | reverse complement strand
GCATCTGCAATAGAATCGCGAAAAACTGTTTGCGCGTCACCTACCGTGACAGCAACGGATACCGCCAGGCAACGCTGACCGGCGCAGCCGAATGCGCTGTCACTCACAATTTGAGTCGCCATATTCATATCCGCGTCGGGCAAAATGATCACATGATTCTTCGCACCGCCCTGGCATTGCGCCCGCTTGCCGTTAGCACCCGATCTTGCATAAACATGACGCGCGACGGGTGTTGAACCAACGAAACTGATGGCCCGTACTTTGGGATGGTCGATCAGCGCATTTACTACGTCTTTGCTGCCGTTTACCAGGCTGACCACGCCCTTGGGCAATCCAGTTTGTTCCAGCAATTCGAAGATTCTCCGCATGGTCAGCGGAACCCGCTCGGACGGTTTCAGAATGAAGGTATTTCCGCAGGCTATCGCATAGGGCAAAAACCAGAACGGAACCATGCCGGGAAAATTGAACGGAGTAATCGCCGCCACGACACCCAGTGGTTGCCGGATCATGGTCTCATCGATTCCACGGGCGACGTCCTCGAGGTTATATCCCTGCATCATGCTGGGAATACCGCAGGCAACTTCGACATTTTCGATAGTGCGGCGGAGTTCGGCCTTAGACTCAGTAAAGGTCTTGCCATTTTCTTCGGTGATGATTCGGCCGAGCTCGTCAAGGTGGTCTTCGAGAAGCTGCTTCAGTCTAAACAGCGGCTGTATGCGATCCTCCGGAGGAGTGCGGCGCCACTCAGGAAAGGCAGCACTTGCAGCGTCTACGGCGCTGCCAACCTCATTCGCGCAAGAGAGAGGAACCTTGGCGATTGCCTCGCCGGTGGCCGGATTCGTCACCTCGAGCCATTCGGATGATTTCGAGTCAACCCACTGGCCGTTGATGTAGTTCGGAATCTTGGTGAGTGGCGGAGCTGCAACTGTCATGTGGAACACCTCAGTACAGAAGAATATATCGTAGAGGTTGCTAGCAGTTTCTACGTCAACTGAGCTACGGTACGGTGACGTTCTGCGACTGTTTGTAACGCAGCTTCGAGAACGTCGAGAGCCTCATCCATTTGCGCGTCGGTGACGACCAGCGGCACGAGCACACGAATCACGTTGGAATACGAGCCGGCCGTGATGGTAATCAAACCGTGCTCGTAACAATATTGCGTGACTTGTTTGGTCTCTTCGGCGGCGGGTTCACGGGAATCAGCCGACTTAACCGACTCGATAGCTTGCATGCCGCCCAAGCCGCGCACGTCACCGACAATCGGCCAATTTTTCTGCCATTTTCTGGCACGCTTTTGAAAATGACTTCCAAGCTGGTTGGCACGAGCCAGCAGGTCCTCGCGCTCAAAAAGATCAAGTACCGCTAGCGCGGCTGCACAGGAAACGGGGTTTCCGGCAAAAGTTCCGCCCAGTCCTCCTGTCCCGGGTGCATCCATGATTTCTGCGCGGCCGGTGATCGCGGCCAACGGCAACCCACCACCAATCGATTTGGCTGAAACCAGAATATCCGGCTCGATTCCGTAGTGCTCGCTTGCGAACAGCTTGCCGGTGCGGCCGAAACCGCTTTGCACCTCGTCAGCGATAAACAATACCCCGTGCTGATGGCAAATCTCGATGAGCACACGAAAATAGTCGGGCGGCGGAACAACGAATCCCCCTTCACCAAGAACCGGCTCGGCGATGACGGCGGCGACATCTTCCGCGGCGACGACACGTTTAAACGTATCTTCCAAATGACGAGCACAATAAAGATCGCAAGACGGGTAGTTCAGCGAGTACGAGCAGCGATAGCAATAGGCATACGGGACCCGGTAAACATCGCTGGGGAAGGGTGCGAAACCAGCCTTGTAAGGATGCGTCTTGCTGGTCAGCGCCAGAGTCATCATCGTGCGGCCGTGGAAGGCGTCTTCGAAGGCGATGATTCCGGGCTTTCCCGTGTGGGCCCGTGCGATCTTCACTGCATTCTCGACCGCCTCGGCACCGCTGTTGACGAAAAGAGTCTTCTTCGGAAATTTGCCAGGTGTAACCTGATTCATCCGCTCGGCAAGACGAATGTAGCTTTCATAAGGCGTGACCTGAACGCAGGTATGCAAGAAATGATCGAGCTGCTCCCGAATCGCGGATAGCACCGGCTCACGGCGATGGCCCACGTTGAGGCAACCAATGCCACCCGCAAAATCGATGTAGCGATTACCATCCACATCTTCGATCCAGGCATCTTGCGCTTTGGCAACATAGATGGGAGTTGAATGGGATAGCCCGCGCGGCACGGCTGCCGCGCGTCTTTCAGATAGCGCTTTCGACCTAGGTCCCGGAATAGCGGTTCGCAGTTGAATCGTGCCCATGTTAATTTCCGTAACGATTATGTCGTGACGCCCCCCGGCCAGTTTTGAATTAAAACCAGTTTTCAGTTTCCGGTTCTCAGTACCAGCCGATTGGGGCCTCGTTTAAATTGATATGGACTTGCTTGGTTTCCAAATATTCTTCGATCCCCCATGGACCAAGCTCACGGCCAAAGCCGGATTGCTTGTAACCTCCCCACGGTGCTTCGACATAGGTAGGCTGCATGTGATTCACCCAGACAATTCCAGCGCGGAGCGATTTCACGGCTCGAAACGCTTTGAAAATGTCTCGCGTCCAGACGGCCGCTGCAAGGCCATAGGGTGAGTCGTTGGCGATTTTTACGGCATCTTTCTCGTCCTCGAATGGGATCACGGCCGCAACGGGACCGAAAATCTCTTCACGGGCGATGCGTGCACTATTTGCCACGTCATAAAAGATGGTCGGCTCGACGTAAAATCCCTTGGCAAATTTCTCCGCACGTCCACCACCGATTGCCAATTTGGCTTCCTTCTTCCCTGCTTCCTGGTAGGAACGCACTCGGTCGTACTGCTCTTTGCTGACCAGCGGGCCCATCTTGGTATCGCGTTCGAGAGGCGCGCCCAATTTGATTTTCTTCGCCTTCTCCGTCATAGCATCGACGAATCCCTTATAAATTGGTTTCTGCACCAGAATGCGGCTACCGGCAGAACAAACCTCGCCCTGATTAATGAACACACCGAACAGCGCGCCGTCGATGGCCGCTTCGAAATCAGCATCGGCAAAAAAGATATTCGGAGACTTTCCCCCAAGCTCCAGCGTGACTCGCTTGACGGTATCGGCAGCCATTTTGACGATGATTTTGCCGACAGCCGCGCTGCCGGTAAACGCAATCTTGTTCACATCCGGATGCTGCACCAGGGGCGCGCCGCAAGTTTCGCCGAAACCCGTAATAACGTTGACGACCCCGGGTGGCAAGCCCACATCGGAAAGCCAATTTGCCATCTCCAGGGCAGTGAGCGGAGTCTGCTCCGCGGGCTTCAGCACGCAGGTACACCCTGCAGCCAGAGCCGGCGCCAGTTTCCAGGCGGCCATCAACAAGGGATAGTTCCAGGGAATGATCTGGCCAGCTACGCCGATGGGTTCTTTTAAGGACAGACTAACGGCGTTATCCGGAACCGGGTTGACAAAGCCAAGAACCTTGGTGGCCAGTCCGCCATAATATTCAAAGCAGGTGGCCACATCGGCGATATCGTATTCTGCTTCGACGATTGGCTTTCCGCAGTTACGGGCTTCGAGTTCCGCAAGTTTCGAGGCATTCTGGCGAATTTTTTCTGCGAGACGAAAAAGAACGCGCCCGCGCTCCTGTGCGGTGGTTGAACTCCAGGGACCTTCCTCAAAGGCCGCCTTGGCCGCAGCAACCGCGCGATTTACGTCCTCGGCGTTAGCCTCCGGGACCTGGGCGATCACTTCTTCGCTCGCAGGATCGTAGACCGCAAAGGTCTTATTCGATTTGCTATCCACCCATTCGCCGTTGACGTACATCTGATAAGTGCGAACATCCGCTTTGACACCGGCTGGCATAAGACCTCCTATCGACCTTCCTCAACCGCACGTACGAGAGACTCAGAATCTGGATGGACTTGCGCTTTCCGGCGGCCATAAACAAAGAAGAAAAATACCGCCAGCGCCAGGAAAAACAATGTAAACCCGAACATCATGGCTTCATACCGCCACAGTGAGGTGATTTGCTTGGCGGGCGAGAACGCCAGCGCAATCCCAAGCACCGTGGTCAACAGCCCGCTGCTGCCAGCCAAAATCAGCACGTTCTTGTTGTAGTGACCTTGAGAGACAGGTTCGCGGAAGGCAAATTTCAGCAAGGCGGCAAAGACGTAAACAAACGGCACCAATTGCAGCACCACGGCCAGGGAAAGCATGGTCTGGAAGGCTTCCTGCACACCTCCAGACGCCGCAAAGTTAATGACGCAAAGGCCCAATGAAACGACAAACTGCACAGTCAGTGCAGCGTGCGGCGTGGCGTATCGGGGATGAATCTTGCCCAGCCACGATGGCATGTAGGAATCGAGTCCGGCGACAAAGGGAATTCGCGCCGAACCACCCATCCACGCGGAACCGATCCCGGCGATGGACAGACTCAGCATCAATGCAAAGGGCGCTACAATCCAACCGACACCGACTTTCGCGGCCATATGGCTGACAGCTTGTACAATTCCCTGCAGCACGCTGATCTGGTTCTTTCCAATCGCGATCAGGAGCGTCAAAGTAACGCCTATGTATAGCATTCCCGAGATGATGCCGCCCCAGGCTACTGCTCCCGGCAAAATGCGCTGGGGATCACGGATTTCATCTCCCATAACCGAGGCCAGTTCCAATCCGACCAAACCGAAACAGATCACTCCGAAGGAATTCAATACGAAGCGCGGATCCGCAGGGATATGGAATTCGGCGACAGTTACCGTGGTTCCATAGCGAGCAAGGATGATCACTCCCAGGCTAATGAGCGTGGCCGCGGCAATTCCCGTCCCGATCCCGCCCAAGTTGTTAAGCCATTTCCCAACGCCCAATCCAACAATGTTCAAGATCGTCAGCAGACCTAGCAAAACCAGAGATGCGATCAATGCAAAAGCCTTGCTGTCCGCCAGCGCCTCGTGGCCGGGCCCCAGAACAAACACCGAGACGCCGACAAAGTACAGCATCACCGTCGGAACATAGAGCATGTTGTTCGTCCAGTAGCACCAACCGGAGAGAAATCCGTGCCACTCACCAAATACTTCTTTTGCCCACAAGTAAACGCCGCCTTCACCGGGAAAGCGATGCGCCAGTTCGATGACGGCAATTCCCTGAGGCCAGAAGAAGAGCAACAATGAGATAATCCACAGCCAGACGGTGACGCCGCCGTTGGCCGCGATCGAGGGAACCACGTTCAAGTTGAAAACTGCCACCACAAAGAGCAAGACCAGGTCCCAACGGCCGAGAACGCGCTTCAGATGAGGCTGGTCCGCTCCATTTTGGTTAGCTAACAAGGGCTCTCCCCGGCCTGCAGTTATCCGATTGCCATCTCGGCCACGCGCTCCTGTTGAGCTTTCGCCAATGCGGGAGCGACGTCTTCGAAAGCAGCTAGGTGCTTGTCGATATCCGTTTCCGTATGCTGCACCGAGATGGTCCACTGCTCATCCCACCAGTAAGGTTGGGGCATCACACCCCGATTCACCATGCCGAACCAGTAATGACGCCACAGATCGATGTCGATAGTGGTCCAATCGCGATAATTACGAATTTCTTTGGGATAAAGCATTAGCGCACCATTCGCGCCAGCGCTCGCGATGTAAGCTTGCAGCCCCGTTTTCGCAATAGTCTTTCGGTATCCAGTGACGAGCTTGTTGCTCAGCTTCTCCACGTGGTTGTAGTTCTCGCGAGTCAGCACATGGCGGAAAGTCGCCAGTCCGGCGGCCATCGAAACCGGATTGGTGTTGTACGTTCCGCCATGGAAGACCTTGTGCTGAGAAATCAGGGCCATAACCGCCTTGTGCGTGCCGAATGCAGCCAGCGGGAAGCCGCCGCCTATGGATTTGGCCAGACAAATCATGTCGGGCTTCACACCAAAATATTCCGAAGCGCCGCCCCAGCAGAGTTTCGCCCCGGTCTTCACTTCGTCGAAGATCAGCAACGCCCCATTTTTGCTGGCGATATCGCGTAGGCCTTGAATAAATCCGGGCTGCGGCAGGCAAAGCCCCACGTTCATCATGATGGGTTCGAGAATAATGGCCGCGATTTGGCCAGGATTTTCCTTGAACCGGAGCTCGACGCTTGCCAGATCATTGAACGTCGCCACCGGCACGTTAGCGAGCGATGCCTTGGGAACTCCCAGGCCGCCGGGAACGGGAGTGGGCGCGTGAATGTCGCCAAACTCCGGGGCATGCGGTTTCACACTGACCAATGCGGTGTCGTGCAGCCCGTGATAGCCGCCTTCAAACTTCAAAATCTTGTCACGTCCGGTAGCCGCGCGAGCGAGACGGCATGCATGCATCGTGGCCTCGGTACCGCTGGAGCCGAAACGGACCATCTCTATTGGGAAACGCTGCGCAATCTCCTCAGCCAATTGCCATTCCATATCATGCGGCATGCCGAACATAGTGCCAGTGCTCAAACGCGGCTCTACGGCCTTCACGACCGCAGGATGGCAGTGGCCCGCCATCAGCGCGCCAAAGCAAAGGTTGTAATCGACGTAATCATTTCCATCGAGATCGCGGAAATGCGAAGCGTGGCCTTCTTTCACAAAAATCGGGTAAGGGTCGTACGCGCGATAGTTGCTGGCTACACCGAGAGGAATGCGTTTGAGGTTTCGTTTGTGTGATTCGGCGGACTTTGGCGTGCGGCGCTCAAACGTCGCCACCTCCTTTTGCAATTCGGGGTACATCCGGATCTCCAGGAATCTCAAGCCGCGCGGGCGGCTATTAGAATGTGCGCCAGGCGGTTTAAAACCGCCCGGTTTCAGGCTAGAAGAAGAATTTTAACGCAAATTGCACCAAGCGCGGATCCTGTGCCTGCTGGATCCTGCCGAACAGGGTTGGGCCATCCGAGAAATGCCCATCCGGGTTGTAAAAATTCGTGTGATTGAAGAGGTTGAAAATCTCTCCACGGAACTGGAAATATTTGTCCTCAGTGATTGGAATTTTCTTGTGAACCGCAAAGTCCCACTCCTGCAGCGCAGGACCGCAGCAAATTGAGCGCTGCGTGCCAATGTTGAACTGCCCCAGCGGCGGATCCTGAAAATCGTTGGGATTGAACCAGAAATTGCCGTTCGTCTTCGGGTTCAGTATCTGGAACGGCGCTACTCGTTGCGGCGCCTCCGTCCCGAGAAAGAAGAGGCTGTTAATGAGTTCGGTGTCATCCTGAGTATCCAGGCGAATGGGGAATCCAGTTTGAAATTGGGTAATACCCGACACTGCCCAATCGTTTACGACCTTGCCTGTAAAGCCTTCGTGCTTGGCTATGGGCAGTTCCCAGTCATAGCTAATGACGAAACGCTGCGCGGAATTAAACAATGACAGCGCACGGCTGGCGCGATAGTTGACTGGATTAAGTGTCTCTTCGAAAGTCGATCCCTCATCCATCGACTTGCTAAAGGTGTACGCCGCCTGGAACTGTAGGCCATGCGAAAAGCGCTTTTCCAGCATGGCTTCAAGCGCGTTGTAGCTGGAAGTGGCGATGGTGTCTTCCGCGAAGATGTCGCTGAAAACGGGAATCCCGTCAACCGGGCACCCCGCGCCCGTGAGTGGATTGCACGTTGGCGAAGAATAGGGCCGAAGTCCGACGAGGGTGATGCCATTCGGCCCGATGGTCGTGCCTGCAGGAATGACGGAATTGCTCTGTGCGTAGGGTAAATGCAGGGCATTTGGCAAAACCGTGCCCCCCGGTATGAAGAACGGGCTATCTTCCACAGTCGGACCGCAAGTGGTCTGTATGCCACCGGAGGCCAGCGGCGCGGTGAGGAGGTCGTTCGGGTTCGCAGCGGCAATATTCATCAGATCTAGGCAGGTCTGCGGGTTCGAATAGTTAATATCGTGGGATGCTAGCAGACGATGTCCCTGCGATCCAACATATCCGACCTGCAGCATCAAATCCCTGGCCAGTTCCCGTTGAATCGTCAGGTTGTATTGCGCGGTGTATTGCGTGCGCAAATGGGGCTGGAACTCGCCATAAAGAAGAATGGGGCGGAATAGAGACGAATCAACCGGGTGTCCGGGAGTGGGAGTGATTATTCCGTTAAATGGATTAGGGGCAGGGGTCGTACCGGCTTGATAAACGAACGGCGTGTTGAAAAAGGTGTCAAAGATTGAAGAGCTGCCTCCGAACGGAGGTTCAGCGCCGAATTGCGCCATTACAAGCTCTTCGATGGGATTATAAAAAAGTCCCCAACCTGTGCGGATACTCGTCTTGCCATTGTTGCCAAAGAGCTTTCCAAGGAAACCGCTATCAAAATTGGGGCTATACGCCAGTCCGACGCGTGGCGCAAAGGCCTTGTAATACGTGGAGGTCATACCTGCGGGCACGCCTTTATCTCCCGGAACCACGAGCCCGGTAGGCATTACACCGGTATTTGTGCAATTTGGATTGGCAACACCGAACGACTGGAAATAAGAGATGCTTAGAGCACTGAGTTGACATGGATAGACACTCGAATTCTGTCCCGGCCGGAAGGTCTCAACGTGGCCACTGATATCGGTGGGTGGAGTATTGAGTTCCCAGCGCAGGCCATAGTTCAAAGTAATATTCGGTTTGATTTTCCAGCTATCCTGGGCGAACGGATACACCGAGGTACCGCGAATATCTTCCCGCTGCCCAGATCCTTGGGTGTAGGTATCGACCACGCCTAGAAGAAACTCAGCGTAGTTATCTCCGTCACCGGGAACAATTGCATTTGGTCCGCTATTATTGAACGTGAATTCGCCATTAACATCGAAATAGTAGTATTGATCGAAACGCGCCCGCCGGATATCGGCTCCGAACTTGAACGTGTGATTGCCCTTCACCCACGTCAGATTGTCAGACCATTGAAAGCTGTTTCCAACTTGCGGCAGCTGGCCCTCCCAGTTGTTTCCAATGCTTGCTCCGCCACTGACATTGACAAAGGGCACGCCCGTCAACGTGGGCGGCAGACCGGGAGTGATGCCGCCCTTGCCAGCCGGAATGCCTGAGTTGGCGAGAAGGGTATTGATCGGCGCGGAATCTGATGTGCCTGTGAAGCAAAAGGCTGCGGCTGCGCCGGTGCAGGAACTAGTCACCGGACCCGTGTTCTGCGGCTTTAAGAAACCCAATTGCCCCTCACGCATATAGGTGAAGCGTGCCTCGTTGACCACGGCGTTGGTAACAGACCAGGTGTGGCTCAGATTCCATTGCTGAAAGCGATTGTTGTTGAGATTGCCGAATCCCGGAAGGTTGGCGCCCGCCTGCTCAAACTCGGCGAACGGCTGTATTTGCCGCAGATCGTTAAAATAATAGTAAGCGGTGAAATTCTGGCGATCGGTAATTTTGTGATCAAAGCGCACCGTGAACTGATCCGCATTATCGGTACTCACGGGCACCGACTGATTTTGGCTTGCCCCTACGTTTGCCTCCGGAATAAACCGTTGCATGAGGTTGGCGGCAACGGGGTCCTGGCAAGCTGTTGGAATTACGCCGGAGGGAAACACTTCGGACCACGGAATATAGGTTCCGCCCGCCGGATTGGGTTGTGTTGGAAGGCCTGCAATCGAGGCTACTCCCAAAGCGCCGTCACAGCCGGGACGCCCATCAAGCACGTTAGCGACAAATATATCCGGAGTCGTAATGCCGCCGCCCCCCGCAAAACCTCCAACCCCCGAGAAATCGCCGTCCCTTTCGGCGAGCGTTGGCACATTCACCACGTCGCTGGGAATTCCCTGCCGCACGCGCCGTCCTTCATAGGAGGTGAAAAAAAATGTTCGATCTTTCTTGATCGGGCCGCCAAAGGTTCCGCCGTACTGGTTCTGATTCCACTGCGGCCGGATCGTATTGAAGTACCCTTGCGCGTCCAAGACCGTGTTGCGGAAATATTCGTAAATATCTCCGTGAAAGTTGTTGGCCCCAGACTTTGTGATCACGTTAACAACTGAGCCCGAGTTCCTTCCGTATTCCGCATCAAAGGCATTAGTAATGACGCGAAACTCCTCGACACTATCCGGAGTCGGCTGCACCGTAGGAAGGTTGACGAACTGGTCGTTGGCGTCACCGCCATTCACACTGAAATTGTTGGCGCGCGTACGTCCGCCGTTCACTGAAACGGAACCAGTGTCCTGCGATCCATAGAAGAGGCTGCCGTTGCCGTTTCCCAACTGCGCCTGCACACCCGGCTGCAATTGCAAGAATTGATAAGTATCGCGGGTATTCAACGGTAGTTCGTTCACCGAGCGGTTGTTGATGACGGCACCCAGTTGGGTGCTGGTGGTATCAACCTGCGGGGCTTCGGATGTGACCTCCACGACCTCCTGTGTCTGGCCGATTTGCAAGGTGGAATTTAGGTTCACAACCTGGTTGACGTTAACAATGATGTCCTTCTGAACATTCTTCTTAAAGCCGGTTTCCTCGAAAGTGACGGTATATGTGCCTGGCTGCACTTCCACGAAGTTGTAATCGCCGCTGCTATTCGTTTGACCCGTGCGACTGACGCCGGTGGCTTGATTCGTCAGTGTGATTGTCACGTCGGCCAGCACGGCACCCGTCGGATCGGCAACTCGGCCGAGGATTCGGCCGCTGGTACTCTGGCCGGGCGTGGAGCTGATAAGAAGAATCGGCACGGCAATGGTTACCAGACAGAAACTCAAACAACGGCTCAGAGACGGGTGCAATTTCATGGAGTCCTCCACCTGAGGAAAGGAATCATGCTGCAACCAGCGCTTGCACGAAATACAAAGCTTGCTATAATCCGGCAAGGTTAGTGAAAGCCAGCCCAGACTGTCAAGAAAAAACCGCCATTTGAATCAGCGGCAGTGAAGCCGCCCGGCGCCACAGGATGCAAAGACAGGCTGCCAAAGCGTATCTGAAAATCGGGGATGTCGCCCGCATGGCCGGCGTCTCTCCCTCGGTGATCCGCTCGTGGGAGAATCTGGGGTTGACACATCCGCAGCGCACGCGCAGCCAGTATCGCCTGTATACCGGAGATGACGTGAAATTGCTGAAACGCGCCCGGTTCCTTCGGAAGGTGCGTGGCTTGAACGCTCCTGCCATCGTGCAGTTACTGAGGCGCGACGGTAAGCAACACTCATCCTCGAATGGTGGACACAGCAACGGCAGTGCTGGAATAGGCAAGCAACTCCGGAATTTGCGTTTGCACCGCCGCCTTTCACTGGCGCATGTGGCGAAGGCGGTGGGAATCTCGGTAGGGTTTCTCAGCGCTCTCGAACGATCGCAAATGAGCGCATCGGTTGCTACCTTATGTAAGCTCGCGGGCTTTTACAAAACCAACGTTCTGGATTTCTATCAGACGGCCGCCAGCCGCAGTTGTCTGGTTTCGGCGGAGCGACGAAAGGTTCTGGAAACGGGACCCGGCGTTCGTATGGAGCTGCTGGCCTGGGGAAACACCGTGATGGAGCCACATCTGTTTCGTATCGCGCCGCAGTCCGGCAGTGGTGAATCCTATACTCACGAGGGGGAAGAATTTCTGTATGTGCTGCGCGGGAAATTGCATATTTGGCTGGAGGAGAAACAATACCGCCTTAAGACGGGGGATAGTTTCTACTTCGAAAGTTCCTCGGCTCACCGCTGGGTAAATCCAGGACGGAGTCAAAGCTTGATTCTGTGGGTCAACACTCCGCCGACGTTTTAGGTTGGTTACCGATGCCTGGAAGCAAGTGGCACGCCGATTCGCACATAGGCAGTAACTGGAGGTCACACGGATGATCCGCCGTCTTTGGGTCTTGCTTCCAATCCTGCTTTGCTCCTGCGCTAAGAAGACTCCGACGTTAAACCTGCTTGTCTGGGAAGGCTATGCCGACCCATCTTTTGTGCATGAATTTGAGGAGGAGAATCATTGCAAGGTGTCCGCCTCATACATGGGATCGAGTGATGAGCTGGTGGCGAAATTGCGAGGCGGCAGTGCGGGCAACTACGATGTGATTTCTCCGTCCAGCGACGTTGCCACATCGATTGCCTCGGCTGGACTCGCTGCTCCACTAGATCTCTCCAAACTTCCCAGTTACAGCCAGCTCTCCCCACAGCTCACTTCCCTTCCGCTTGCACGGGTGAATGGGCAAGTTTTTGGCGCGCCGTTCATGTGGGGACCGAATCCGATGATCTACGACACGACGGTCTTCGCTGTCCCGCCGGATAGCTGGAATGTGTTTTGGGATCCGAAATATCGCAGCAAGATTTCGGTCTGGGACGATTTGTCGACGGTTTACATGGCGGCACAAGTGCTCGGCTTAGATAAGCCTGATCCCAGCCAACTGTACAATCTCTCCGACCAACAACTCGAAGCAGTCAAGAAAAAATTGCTGGATCTGAAACCTAACGTTCGCAAGATGTGGTCCACCGGCGGAGAACTGACGAATTTATTTCAAAACCACGAAGTCGTCGCGGCTATGGGGTGGCCGCTGATGACCAACCAGCTGCGCAAAATCAACTTCCCCGTTGGGGAGACCATCCCCAAAGAAAACACCACGGGCTGGATTGATCACTTGATGGTCACTGCGGGCAGCGAGAACAAGGAGCTGGCGTTGAAGTTCGTCGAATTCATGATTGAAGCTGACACGCAGAAAAAGGTCACCGACGTTACCGGCTATACCCCGGCGAATCCCGGCGCGGGAAAGTTTATGACCGCCGAGCAGGTCAAGAACCTGCATTTGGATGACGTGGACAATTATCAGAGACACATCTATTTCTGGCAAAACGTGCCACGCCGGGCCAAGTACAACGAGATCTGGAACGAAGTGAAAGCAGCACAATAGCACGATCCGCCAGGTGGACGCTTGCCCCCCAGCCGCTGGATGATGCTCTCGATGGCCACAACGACGAGTCAACGCAAAGTTAGTCAGCATCCGGTCGGAAACGCCCAACCGCTGCTCTCGATCCGGAATCTCGCCAAGTCATTCGGGAAGAACCCGGTGCTGCGTGATATTTCTCTGGAAATCCAGGAAGGCGAATTCCTGACCATCCTCGGAGAGAGCGGTTCCGGCAAAACCACACTGCTGCGCATCATTGCCGGCTTCGAAAACGGCGACTCTGGCTCGCTCTGGATGGAAGGTGAGAGACTCGACTCTTTAGCACCGTATCGGCGCCCCGTAAATACCGTTTTTCAGCACTACGCTCTGTTCCCACATCTGACAGTCGAAGAAAATGTCGGCTACGGCCTGCGAGTCGCTAAACGGGCTAAAACAGAGATCGCAAGCAGAGTCGAACAGGCGCTTGCCATGGTCAAAATGAGCCCTTATGCCAAGTCCAAGCCGGCAAAGATTAGCGGTGGACAGCAGCAAAGAGTAGCTTTGGCGCGGGCGCTGGTGAACCGTCCCCGGTTGTTACTGCTGGACGAGCCGCTCTCTGCGCTGGACGCCAACTTGCGCCGCCAGATGCAGGTCGAACTCAAGTCACTGCAGCGGGAAATCGGCATCTCTTTCGTTTTTGTCACCCATGATCAGGAAGAGGCCATGGTCATGTCTGACCGCATTGCTCTGCTGCGAATGGGCGGGCTCGAGCAGGTGGCATCGCCGCGGGAAATTTACAGTCGTCCCGCAACGGCTTACACCGCGCAGTTCATTGGCCACACCAATCTGCTGCGTGGAGAAGTGAAGGCTGGCGTGGCGCGCTGCCACTCGCTCGACTGGCCTGTTGATCACCCGGACGGTAAAATTCTGCTCTCATTGCGGCCGGAAAATGTTCGCATTATTGATCCCGAAGTTGGGAATTCCGGGGTAAACGTGGTTCGGTTTCGCGGCCACGTTCGTCATCGCGCCTTTCATGGCTCAACCGAGTTGCTGCGGGTTGCGTGTGCTGAGGGATTGGACTTGGCGGTGCGAAGCGCAGCGCGTGATCACTGGCAAAATGAACTGGAACTGGAATTCTCGCCGGAAGACGCCATCCCAGTGCAGGAATCCGAGGAGAGGGTCTGATGTTTTCCCGCGCCTACCGGGCCGCGATCACTCTTCCTCCTCTGATCTGGGTGGCAGTGTTTCTGCTTCTTCCCTATACGCTGCTGTTTTGCTACAGCTTCTGGTCGATCTCGCCGAGCCAGCAAATCGTGCACTCCTGGAATTTGGACAATTATCGCGAACTGTTGCGAGTTGATGTTTATGGTGAGACGCTGTTCCGCTCCATGTGGATTGCTGTACGCGTCATGCTGTTTTCGCTCCTGCTGGGCTATCCGCTGGCATATTACCTGTCGTTTCATGCTGGTGGCCGAAAAGATCTCCTGTATCAACTGGTGATAATCCCACTGTGGGTCAGCTACCTGGTTCGCGCGTACGCTTGGAAGACAATTTTGGGCAGCGATGGCGTGCTCAACACACTGTTGCAGTATGTGCACCTGACCAAGCACCCGCTCGAGTTTCTGCTCTACAGTCCGTTTGCGGTGGTGCTAACGCTAACACACATCTACACGCCATTCGCGTTTTTGCCGATTTACGCTTCGCTTGAGCACATTCCACGAAACCTGGTGGAAGCGTCGTACGATCTCGGCGCCTCGCCATTTCAAACTTTCTGGCGAGTGATTTTTCCGCTTTCGATTCCGGGAGTGTTGGCGGGAGCCACCTTTGCGTTTGTGCTCGGCCTGGGAGACTTTCTGGCGCCGCTTCTGCTCGGCGGTCCGAGCGGAATCATGATTTCTAACATCGTGGTCAGCCTGTTCGGTGCGGCCTACAACTGGCCTCTGGGAGCGGCGATTTCATTCTGCATGCTGCTAATCGTGCTCGTGTTGCTGTTTCTATCCGAGACTCTGGAAAAGAAATGGAGCTTTCAATGAGTCGCGAGCCGCAGGGATCAGGGTGGTTGCCGTGGCATGCAATCCTGGTCTTCGGATTCCTTTATCTACCGATCGTCACCTTGATTGTGTATTCATTCAACGGCATCGGAGTGGGAGGTTTCCCGCCGCGCAATCTCACGTTGGATTGGTATCGCATGTTGTTTGCTGACGATGCCATCTGGACGTCGGTTCTGAATAGCCTGCTGGTTGCGGCTGTCGCTGTTGTGATATCGCTGACCTTTGGGATTCCAGCAGCGCTGGCTCTGGATCGCGCAAATTTTCCGGGAAAGGCTCTTTTCCGAAGGCTGGTACTTCTGCCGCTTATTCTGCCGGGAATTATCACGGGGCTATCGCTGCTGATGCTGTTCCGCGAGGCCGATGTGAAGCTCAGCCTGGTGACGATTGTGCTTGGCCATGGCACAGCTTTGATTTCAGTTGCCACAACCGAGGTCTTCGCGGGGTTACAAAAGTCGGATCGCGCGCAGGAAGAAGCGTCGCTCGATCTCGGCGCGAACTACTGGCAAACGTTCTGGCGAGTCACGATTCCCAACCTACGCTTGTCGATCATCGGCGCGGCACTGCTGATCTTCACGCTTTCGATGGACGAAATCGCGGTGAGCTTCTTCCTGATCGGCCGCGACAACACGCTGCCGCTCGAAATCTGGGGACGCCTGCGCCGCGGCATCACTCCGGAAATCAATGCGATCTCAAGCATTATCTTCGTGTTTTCGCTGATCGCGATCGTCGCCTGGTATCGGCTGCGCGTGGGCGCTGAAGGAAAGGCGGAAGTTACAGCGGAGTTGGTGGAAAGCCCAGTAGCGGACTAGAAGGCGCCGGTCATTTCGTCTTATTCACATCAGGAAACGAAAATGGATTCCTTGCTGAGTTTGGACTATTGTTCTACTCAGGAGGTGGCTTTTGATCGCTGGGCGGTGGTTTGAGCTCAGACAGAAGGTAAAGAGCATAGGACGTCCACTCAGGTGTCTCCTGTGTGATTTTCGATTCGCCTATCGACATTATTCGGGAGGGGCACGCACCTGTCCGCGATGTCGGGTCGCCCTCGGTTTGCCCTCTTAACTATCGCGTAATCCTTCAAATTACTTATCTCATTGTTGCTGCAGTGACCATGTACAAGGGCTACAAAGAGGTTGGGCCGGGCTGGCTATTGCTAGGCTTGCCGTTTGCAGTCTTATTCGCATTACTTGCGGTAGGAGTAATTCTTCGCACTTTTCCGCCGAAGCTTGAAGCACACGCCGAAGGAAATACCTGGTTGAAACTGACGTGAAGAGCGCAGTATACGGTGGGCCGGGAAGTCCCAAACATGTGCCCACCGCACGTTCTCCCCGTTCTACGGAAGCCTTCCACATAGTAAAGTGTTTGTAGAAGACAAGAGCAGCCTGCATCTATCGCTGATCGTTTCCAGAAAGGAACATTAAGTTTGTCTGCCATCCGCAATGTCGCAATAATCGCGCACGTGGACCACGGCAAGACCACGCTGGTCGACGCCATGCTCAAGCAGAGCGGCACCTTTCGCTCCAATGAAACCGTCGTCGAACGGGTGATGGACTCGAACGAACTGGAGCGCGAGCGTGGCATCACGATTCTTGCCAAGAATACGGCGGTGTTCTATCAGGGTGTGAAGATCAACATCGTGGACACGCCTGGCCACAGCGACTTCGGTGGCGAGGTGGAACGCGCGCTCAAAATGGTCGACGGAGTGATGCTCCTGGTTGATGCCAGCGAAGGACCGCTGCCGCAAACTCGTTACGTGCTGGGGAAAGCGCTCGAAGCTCATCTTCCGCCGATTCTGGTTATTAATAAGATCGATCGCGCGGACGCGCGCGCTCAGGAGGTTCTCAACGAAGTTTACGACCTGTTCATCGATCTTGATGCGCAGGAAGATCAGCTCGATTTCCCGGTGCTATATACGAATGCCAAAGCCGGGACGGCAACGACCGACATAAAGCGGAGTGGCGAGAATCTGCAGCCGCTCTTCGATGCGATTTTGAACACCATCCCTGAAGCCGCGGGCGATCCCACAGGACCGTTGCAGATCCTGGTTGCGAATCTCGATTACAGCGATTATCTCGGACGCCTGGCCATCGCCCGAGTGTTCAACGGCACGCTCCGGACGGGCGAAGAGGTGGGGATCGCCAAGCTGGATGGATCAGTTCAGAAGACCAAGATCACCAAGCTGTTTTCGTTTTCTGGTTTGCGGCGCACCGATGTCACGGAGACCACGCTCGGCGATATCGTTGCGGTTGCAGGAGTGGAAGGCATTACCATCGGTGAAACCATCAGCAATGCGGAGAATCCAGCGCCGCTGCCGCCCATCACCATCGATGAGCCCACCATCGCCATGCAGTTCACGGTAAACACCTCACCGTTTGCCGGACGCGAGGGCACGTATGTTACTTCGCGGAACTTGCGTGAGCGGCTGGAGAAAGAACTGTTAACCAATGTCTCTTTGCGAATGCAGGAGACCGATAGCACAGATTCATTCACGGTTATGGGACGCGGCGAGCTGCAGCTTTCGATTCTGATCGAGATGATGCGCCGGGAAGGCTACGAATTAATGGTCGGCAAGCCGGAGATCGTGACCAAGCGCGTTGACGGCAAATTGATGGAACCGGTAGAGCGGTTGACAGTAGATATTCCGGAAGAGGTCGTCGGTGTAGTGATGGAGCAGCTTGGAAGCCGTAAGAGTGAAGTCGCGAATATGCACAATCACGGCTACGGCAGAGTGCGAATCGAATTCCGCGTCCCTAGCCGTGGATTGATCGGTTTGCGCAGCCAGTTGCTCACCGACACGCGCGGCACCATTGTGATGAATTCCCTGTTTGACGGATATACGGAATGGCAGGGCGAAATTCCGCATCGGCCAACCGGCGCGCTGGTTGCGGATCGCGCTGGAGTGACAACCGCATATGCTCTTTGGGGCTTGCAGGAGCGCGGCGAACTTTTTCTGGGGCCGGGTGTCGAGGTGTATGAAGGGATGATCATTGGTGAAAACGCCAAGGACAACGACCTCGATGTCAACGTGGTGCGTGAGAAGAAGCTGACCAATATGAGAGCGTCGACCGCTGATGAAGCTATCCGCCTGGTACCGTTTCGTCAGCTAAACCTGGAGCAGGCTATCGAGTTCATTGCCGATGACGAATTCGTCGAGGTCACGCCCAAATCGCTGCGCCTGCGAAAAAAGGTTCTGCAGGGAAATAAGCGGAAGAAGAGTGCGATGGCCGCCGTAGAAGAGGAACGCTGATGTCACAAACCAAGCCGGAAGCGAACCCAAAGGCACAGGCCACGTTGAGACTGTTTCTTATTCCCTGCAGCTGTGGCCGGACGTTCGCGGTTCCTGAGGATTATGACCGGCAGGGAACGAATTGGGGGCGGTATCTGATCTGCCCCAATTGCGGCAAGAGGCATGATCCAAGAAATCGGCTGCTGCAAATCGGCTATCAACGCGAAGGCTACTGGAAAGTGGATGAGTGTTGAAGTGCGAATCGACCCTAACGACTCAACCGAAGTCAGGCCCGCATTCATCCAACAACCCCATGCCGCTTGAATCGAACAATAGTTATCCTACTCGCGTTGCTATCGTTGGCCTCGGCAATGTAGGAGCGACATTTGCTTACGCCCTGCTGCTGAGTGGGATGGCGGCCGAAATTGTGCTCATTGATTCCAATCGGTCTAAAGCTGAAGGCGAGGCCATGGACCTGAACCATGCCATTCCCTTCACCCATCCCACCAAGGTCTGGGTGGGCGACTATGGGGATTGCGCCGGCGCAGTGGTTACGGTTTTGGCAGCCGGCGCGCCGCAGGCGCCCGGCGAAACCCGGCTTGAATTGATCAAAAAGAATGCCGCAATCTGGCGTTCGATTGTGCCGCAGGTTGCCAAGCACAATGACCGCGGAATTCTTCTTGTCGCCACCAATCCCGTAGATGTGCTGACCTACGCGGCATGGAAGCTATCCGGCTTACCCTCACAGAAAGTGATTGGCTCAGGGACGATTCTGGACACTGCCCGGTTCCGTTATCTGCTGAGCCAGGAGCTCGGAGTGGACGCCCGGAGCGTTCATGCCTACATCATTGGTGAGCACGGGGACAGTGAAGTTCCGGTGTGGTCATTGGCCAACATCGCTGGCATGCGGATGCCCAAGTTCTACAGGGCCCAAGGAATTCCTTACGATCCAGAGGCCATGGAAGCAATTTTTCGCCAGACTCGCGATGCCGCTTATCAGATTATTGAGCGCAAAGGCGCAACCTATTATGCAGTCGCTGCCGGACTGATGCGCATCACACAAGCCATCCTGCGGAACCAGAGGACGGTTCTGTCCGTTTCGAGTTTGATAACAGACTACTACGGGCTGAATGACGTCTGCTTCAGCCTTCCTACCGTGGTGGATCGCGGCGGGGTGGAGCAGGTCCTGCGGCTTGAGCTCGATGCCACTGAAGTGGAGAGACTGCGCCACTCGGCTAAGGTACTAAAGGAAATCATTAAATCGTTAAACCTGTAAACAGGTGCGCAGATGGCCAAAATTCCCTCCTCTTTGGGCCAGATTTGCTATACTTCCCCCGCATTTGACTGTTCGTCAACTTTGGCTCTCTGGCCAACCAGCCTCTTCTGTCGGCGCCGAAGCCGCACACTCAAATAGCTCACCTAGAGGCAAGTTCGTGAAAAACATTTTCGTTGGGAACCTGGATTTCAACGTCTCCGAAGACGAGCTGCGAAACCTTTTCGCGACCTATGGGCAAGTGGATCGTGTCACCATTTTGACTGATCGCGATACCGGGCGTTCGCGGGGATTCGGGTTCGTGGAGATGACAAATGCCGAGGACGGAGAAAAAGCCATCGCAGCGATTAACGGCACTCAGCTCGCAGGTCGGACCTTGAACGTCAATGAAGCCCGGCCCAAGGCAGAACGAGCGGGCGGAGGGGGTAGAGACCGTGGCGGCCGTGGAGGTGGTGGAAGACGCTGACGGTTTTTCCGTCCTTAACCTGCCTTGAGCAATTGATGTGGGCAAAGCTCTGCATGTAGACTTGGAATATCAGCGCGCCCGTAGCTCAATTGGATAGAGCGCCGGCCTCCGGAGCCGTAGGTTAGGGGTTCGAGTCCCTTCGGGCGCGCCATCCGGCTCTCTTATTGGCGAATGGCGCGCCATGGTTAAGCCTCATTGGAAGACATTGAGGCTGTTCTCGTTGTCATCCACGAAATACAGCTTCTCACCGACAATCGCCAGACCGAACAATGCGCCGTTGCCGGGAGGGCTACCCATGTTGTCCAGCAATGTCTTGCTGAGTTGCTGGCCAAAGGGCGTGGTAATCACGGCAAAACCATCATTTCCATTTACCGTGACAATGTTACCGTCCGGGGACACAGTCAGGCCCAGGGGATCGTTCAGAGCGCCGCCTTTTGAGACGGTTATTCCGTTGCCTGCCGATGAATTGCGATCCAGCGGCTCCAAGACTGCCGCGACGCGGTTATTGAGACTGTCTGCCACGTAGAGAACCTCGTTGAACAAACCCAGCCCGACACCGGTCGGTCCGATGACCAGTGCCGCCGGATCAGTACGCTCTGAAAACCCTGAACCGATGACCGTGATGGACTGCAGACTGGGCGCAGACCCTTGCGAGATGCTCAGATTCAGGCGCACGACCGTTCCTTCGTTCACCACATTGCCATTCGCCCTGACGGTACCGTTCAAGACGTTTGTGACAAAGAGGCTGACCTGGCTCCCGAAATCAGCGGCGGTCATGTCCCAGGGGCCATTAATCAGGGACCCAAAGAAAGTCTCAGCAACTCTGCCGTCACTGTCCAACACCAAAAGACAACCAGCTTTGGCCGTGGGAGACTTTCCATTCGTTGTGGGGAGGCTGCCTACGACCACCCAACCAGTTTTCAACGCGACCAGGGCAGTAGTCAGCCCGATGCCACCAGGACAAGGACCTGGCAAGTGCTTGGCGTCAATCTGCGCAAATAAGCTGACATCACCCTCAGGCGCGATCTGCACGATGGTGGTGCCAGTTCCCTGCAGGTTATTCATGTTGTTGAAATTGCTGACCAGGATGTTTCCGCGGGTTAAGGAACCTGTGGTAGTGGGTACGACGGCGACACCATATGGATTGACATCGCCGTTGCCCGGAATGGTCGAAGCAACAGTGTTGATGCTGCCTGCATGCGCATCTATGGCCGCTAACATAAGGCCTGATGCCACAATGGCCATCAGCCCAAAGCGGCGGCCTGAATGAAATCGTAAACTCATCGTTTTCCTCGCCTCCTCACTGGAATAGATCATCAGCAACGCTAGGCACATCGGCGCTGCTTGCCGAAGAAGACTAGGAGTTGCCGCTTGGCTGCCTGTCAAAAATTTGTCAAATTGCCGTCAATTTATATGCAAGGGTGTGAGGGAACAAAATTGAGGAAATCGCACTTTGAGTCGTGAATGTTTTATCTCAACAAGAAGCTGAGGAAAGTGCTGGACACAGGTAGAGGCGCAGGCCGTGGCGCCTGCGCCTCCAGAAAACATTGGACTAACGTCCGTAGTACTTGGCATTGCGCTCGGTGAAGTGCTTCCATTTTTCTGGCAGATCATCCAGAGCGAAAATCGCCGACACCGGACAAACTGGCACGCATGCACCGCAATCAATGCATTCTACTGGATCGATATACAGCATCTCTTCTTCCGCAAACGCCGGTTCACCCTTCTTGGGATGAATGCAATCGACGGGACAAGCATCCACACAAGCAGTGTCCTTCGTGTTGATGCAAGGCTCTGCAATTACGTATGCCATGAGTCAGTTTCTCCCTGAAATTTGTGTCGGATCTAAACGTATCGACATTCTAACAAGAATGGCCGCGAGCGTACAAAACCAGCTGGTCAAGCAACCTCTGAATAAACGCGGCTGAGCCGGGCTTCGCCCGCCAGATCGCCTAGGTTAACACCAGTTCTTCGCTTGGTTGATACTCGACGATGTAACCGGCAACCGCGCTGGCGGCGACGGTCAGCGGGCTCGCGAGATACATTTGCCCTGGCCCGCTGCGTCCGGGGAAATTCCGGTTTTGCGCGCTGATTACCACTTGTTCCGGACGGGTGGTAACGCCGGGACCGGCGTTGATGCAGGCCCCACAGCTGGGCTCGATCACCTGCGCTCCGGCTTTCTCGAAAATTTCCAGATATCCTTTGCGCATGCAGTAATCGCGCGTTTCCTGAGATCCAAACTGGACATAAAACTTTACCGAATCGGCGACTCGCTTGCCCTGCTTAAGGGCATCGGCCAAAACTTTCGCATACATATCCATGTCCTCGTTCTTGCCCGCCGTGCAAGTACCACCGTAGGCAAGCTCGACCGGAACCGGAGTATTCAGCTCGCGAATGTATTTTCCGTTGCCGGGATCGCCCGGAGTAGCCACCATGGGCGTGATCTCGGCAGCATCCAGTTCAATGACGTGCGCATACTGCGCGCCCGGATCGCTGTAAAGGCCTTCAATCATGGCCTCAGCTTTCTTGCGTTCCATGCCACGCCGTTCAACAAGAAAATCAATCGCCTTGCGATCGGGCGCCACAATTCCCGTGAAACCGCCGATTTCCGCGGCCATATTGGTCATGGTGGCGCGCTCGTCTACACTGAGTGCTTCGATTGCGTCGCCGGAATATTCCATAACTTTGGCCAGCGCTTTGCCGCTGCGCACGTAATCCAGACTCAAAATTCTAAGAATAAAATCCTTGGCGGTGACGTTGGGATGCTTCTTACCGCGGATCACAATCTTCACTGATTCAGGAACTCTCACGCGAACGTCTTTGGTGATCCAGCTATTGAACACGTCGGTTGTGCCGATGCCAAAAGCGACGCATCCAATCGCGCCCACGTGCGGGGTGTGCGAATCGGACCCAATGTTCAGTTGCCCCGGCAGGGCATAACTTTCGAGCACAATGGAATGGTAGATACCTTCGGATCCCTTCCGATCTTTCAATTCGCCATGCAGCTTAATTCCCTGTTTCTGCGCAAACTCCTGCTGCTTGAGCTTGAGTTGCGTGGCGAGGTCGAGCAAGCCAAGTTTCTTTTTCTCTTCCGAGATTACTTCATCCAGAAAGGTGAGGTGATCGCGAAAGAAAAGAATGGTTGACGGATCGTTGACTTTGGCGTCCTCGCCTACGTAATGCTCGAAGAAGATCGCCCCCATCGGGGTTACGTACTCGTGACTGAAACGAAGATCGGCTCGGGCGAAGCCGGTGTCACCGGGCTTTACCGCCGTAACTCCGATGTCTCCTTTCTCGCTAGTCATGTGGCGGGCGAAAATCTTTTCCGCCAATGTCATCGCGCGGTTGGCAGTTCTGATGGCAGGCAGAAAAACTTTTCTCTGCATGCGCGCGACGTTGAACGGGAAAAGTCCGCCG
>Ga0187781_10000780_pt1 | contig 23211 bp, 22 predicted proteins | sample 0715_SJ02_MP02_2_FD_132447 | JGI IMG/M metagenome (GOLD analysis project Ga0187781, IMG submission 132447) | Tropical peat soil microbial communities from peatlands in Department of Meta, Colombia - 0715_SJ02_MP02_20_MG | ecosystem: Environmental > Terrestrial > Soil > Wetlands > Peat | place... | reverse complement strand
TGGCATTAGCCAGCCTGACCGAGAGGAACGGACGTGAGCTCGACCACACAGGTCGCGGTGCTCGCGCCGCTCGGCCACGAGGCCGGGTCCGGCGGCCGGGCCGTCCGCACGGTCGAGCGGCCGCTTGTGCGGCTCGTCGCCTTTGCGGCGCTTGGGCTTTACGGGGTGCTGCGGTGGGGAACCTTGATGAGCCCCGCGCCGACGTGGCGGCTGCTCGGATTGCTGGCGCTGACCGTCGCGCTCGCCGGGGTTGTCCCGAGGCTGCTCGAGCGCGAGCGCGAGGTCGCCGCGCGCAGCGGTCGCAGCGACTTCGTCACGGTCGTCGGCGCGCCGCTGGCCCTGTTGGCGATCCTCCTCGCCTTCCCGCTTTCGGGCGTCCCGCTGGCCTGGATTGTTCACCTGCGCGTCGCGGTCACCGCCAACGGGATCGGCCAGGGGCTGTCCGCGCTGCCCGGCATCCTCGTTCCCTACAGCGGGATCAACGAGTGGGCCCGAACCGCGATGGTGCTGGGCGCGGCGGTCCTGCTGCTCGACGCCGGCATGCTGCTGGCCTTCGCGCCGCCGGCGCTCGGAGACATGCGGCGGGCCGGCGCGGCGCTGCCGCTGGTCGCGCTCGTGGCGGTCCCGGCCGTATCTCTGCACCCCCGCTTCGCGTACCTCCAGGGCCTGATCCTGTTCGCGCTGCTGGCCTTCTTCATGTGGGGAGAACGAGTGCCGGCCGACCGGCGCGGCGGGGTGATCCTGGCCTGCGCGGCGACGGGGGCGATCGGGATGATCGCCGCCCCGGCGATCGACCAGGGCACCCCCTGGATCAACACGCACGAGCTGGCGGGTGGCTTCACGCCCGCACACGTGGAGCAGTTCGACTGGACGCAGCGCTACGGGCCGCTCAACTGGCCGCACACCGGCAACGACGTGCTCTCGGTCACCGCGTCGCCTGGAGTGTTTTCCGGGGAGTACTGGAAGACCGAGAACCTCGACAACTTCGACGGGACCGGATGGGTCGACACCGGCGCGAGCTCGGGCGCCGCGCCGATCGGGGTCAGCCAGCAGACGCTCGAGGAGTACACCCAGACCCTTACAGTGGGAATCACCGCGATGAGCACCAACCAGGTGATCGCGGCCGGCTACGCCCCCCAACCGCCCGCCCACCTGACCACGCCGGCGCAGCCGGGGACGAGCGTGGGGACGTGGATCAGCTCCACCGCGCTGGGTCCCGGAGACACCTACACCGTGCAGGTGTACGTACCCCACCCAAGCGCCGTGCGGATGGCGCGCGCCGGCGAGGACTACCCGGCCGACGTGCGCGCGGCCGACCTCTCGCTCGCCCTGCCGCAACTACACGCGCCACCCGGCACGCCGCTTGTCGAGGGTGCGAGGTTCCCCGCGTTCGGGTCTCATGGGCTCGCGCCTCTGACTCAGGTTGGTCCCGATCCCACCGCAGCGCTCCGAAACTCCCCGTACTGGCAGGCCTACAAGATCGCCCAGCGGCTCGCGCGCGAATCGAGCACGCCGTATGCCTTCGTGCAACGGGTGATGGGCTACCTCTCGATCGCCAACGGCTTCAGCTACAACCAGAATCCGCCGCCGTCGCAGTATCCGCTGGCGAGCTTCCTGGTCGACAAGATCGGCTACTGCCAGCAGTTCGCCGGCACCATGGCGCTGCTGCTGCGCATGGGGGGCGTCCCGGCCCGGGTGGCGACCGGCTTCACCACCGGCACCTACGACAGCGCGACCAAGCGATGGCTGGTCTCAGACCTCGACGCCCATGCCTGGGTGGAGGCATGGTTCCCCCACTACGGCTGGGTCACCTTCGATCCGACACCGGCGTCGGCCCCCGCTCGCGGCGGTCATGAGTCGATTTCGGAGATCGGCGGATTCAGTGCGGAGAGCGAGCTGGGCCATACGATCAGGCACGCCGAGGCGCCGAGCGGCGCCGCGACCGGAGCCGCCCACGCTCATGCCGGAGGCTCGGACGCGCCCGTCGTGCTCGGCACGCTCGGCGCCCTGCTCGTGTTGTGCACGCTGGGCCTGGTGGTCTGGCGGCGGACCGGCCTGTCTGACGCCGACGCGATGCTGGTCGAGCTCGAGCGCGCCCTCGCCCGAAGCGGGCGGCCGATCTCCGACGGCGTCACGCTCGCCGCGCTCGAGCGACGGTTCCGGACCGCTCCGGACGCCGAGGCCTATGTCCACGCGCTGCGTATGGCTCGCTTCAGCGAAGGCGCCGAGCTGCCGACCCTGCGCCAGCGCCGCGCGCTACGCGCGCAACTACGGGCCGGGCTCGGATTCGGAGGGGCGTTGCGGGCGTTGTGGGCGCTTCCGCCGCGCCCCGAGCATGCCCGCCGGCGACGTGGGAAGTCGGCGGCGCCTGACGGCGGCGCCTGACGGCGGCGCCTTGGGAAGCGGTCCGCGGGGGATCTAAACTAGGCGTACCAATGGATGACGTCTATGAGCTCTTTCAGCGCGGCACCGAGCTGCTCGAAGCCGGGCACAACCACCAGGCCACGATCCCGCTGGCGCGTGCCCGCGACCTCGCTCCCGACAAGACCTCGATCCGCGAGGCGCTCGGTCGCGCGCTCTTCGGCGCGCAGCGCTACGAGCAGGCGGCGGCCGAGTTCGAGGCTGTGATCGACCGCGCGCCCACCAACGACTTCGCCCTCTTCTGCCTCGGCCGCTGCCTGCAACAGCTCGGCCGCCACGCCGAGGCCCGCAAGCCGCTGGCCCAGGCCGCCGGCATGCAGCCCGGCCGGCGCGATTACCGCTTCTACCGCGACCGCGCCCGCGCCCGCGCGGCCGCCTCGCCCGGCGCGTAGCACGATCACCGACCGGACGGGCCCGCCCGGCCCCACGGACGCCGCCGAAGGCGGCCCAGCTCAAACGAAGCGCACCGCGAGGAGGCTGCCCCGGGACCCCGGCGCTCTTCGGCTCCAAGCGGAGGGGGTCGGCCCTGAACACCCGTTGGGCCTCCCTCGCGTGAAGCACGACCCGCAACCGGCCCTGCTCAAAACTGAGCCCGGGAGGCCCAAGAGGTGTCAGGGCCCGCCCCCCGGTGCTAAATTGAGACCCGAAGTTGAGCGCCGGGCACCATTCCCGGCGGCAGTACCCAAAGTGGGCGCTGAGTGCCCGCTTTTTTTATGAGTTTTGTGACGGCGGAGATCCGCAGTGCAGCCCAGTGATCGACAACTCCAAACGGATATAGAGGGACGGCTCGCCACCAGCGAGCCGGGCGTCGAGGTGCTGCTCGCAGAGGTCGTCTCGGGCGGCACGCTGCGACTGTTCATCGACCATCCCGAGGGAGTCACGCTCGCCCTGTGCGAACGCGTCTCCGGGCTGCTGAACGACTACCGCGACCGCTACTCGCTCGAAGTGTCCTCCCCTGGCCAGGACCGTCCACTGACCAAGCCCCAGCACTACACGCGCTACCTCGGCCGGCATGCGCGCGTGCGCCTGCGGGAGTCTCGGGACGGACACAAAAGCGTGACCGGCGAGCTGGTCGGCGCGTCGGAGGAGGACGTGACGATCGCCGCCCAAGAGGGCGTGGTCACGATTCCCTACGAGCAGATCGCCCGCTCGAACCTCGTACCTGGAGACTGAAGCATGTCGAGAGAGATCGTCGAGGCCGTTCGGGGCCTCGCCGCCGAGAAGAACATCTCTTCGGAGAAGCTGATGGAGGCGCTGGAAGACGCGCTGCTCTCGGCCTACAAGAAGACGCCCGACGCGGCGCGCTACGCCAAGGTCGAGATGGACCGCGACAGCGGCGACTTCAAGGTGTGGGAGCTGAAGATCCCGCCCGAGCTCGAGGAGCAACTCCTGGTCGAGGCCACGCCTGACCAGCAGCCGACCGTCGACCCCGAGACCGGCGAGATGCGCGAGCCACCCGAGCCCGAGATCGACCTCGAGAAGCTCAAGGAGTACGAGGACCAGATCGAGACCGAGGACGTCACGCCCCACGACTTCGGGCGGATCGCGGCGCAAACCGCCAAGCAGGTGATCCTGCAGCGGATCCGCGAGGCGGAGCGCGACATGATGTTCGAGGAGTACCGCGACCGCGTCGGCGAGCTGATCACGGGCATCGTGCAGCAGTCCGATTCGCGCTACACGCTCGTGCAGCTGCGCGAGCGAGTCGAGGCGCTGCTGCCCAAGTCCGAGCAGGTCGAGGGCGAGCGCTACGACCACTCGCAGCGCATTAAGGCGGTGATCAAGGACGTCTCGAACTCGACCAAGGGCCCGAGCATCATCGTCTCCCGTCGCGACCCCGAGCTGATCAAGCAGCTGTTTGAGCTCGAGGTGCCCGAGATCGCCGACGGCCTGGTCGAGATCACCAACGTCGCCCGCGAGCCCGGCTACCGGTCGAAGATCGCGGTCGTCTCGCACGTCGACGGCGTCGACCCGGTCGGTGCATGCGTGGGCCCGCGCGGGTCGCGGGTGCGCATGGTCGTGTCCGAGCTGCGCGGCGAGAAGATCGACATCATCCCCTACAACGACGAGCCCGCCCGGTTTGTGGCCAAGGCCCTGTCTCCCGCGCGCGTGCGCGAGGTGCTGGTCGACGATGCCGGCAAGCAGGCCACCGTGATCGTGCCCGACGACCAGCTGTCGCTGGCCATCGGTCGCGAGGGCCAGAATGCCCGGCTCGCCGCCCGGCTGACCGGATGGCGGATCGACATCCGCTCCGAGACCGAGTTCGCCGCGGAGGAGGCCGAGCACGGCTACGAGGAGGAGGAGACCTCGGGCCGCTGTCACGCGATCCTGTCCAACGGCCGTCGCTGCCCGAACGCCGCGCTGCCGAGCTCGCGCTACTGCGGGATCGAGGCCCACCAGGCGCTCGAGGGCAAGGACACTGATCAGGTCTCGGCGGTTTCCAACGGCAATCAATGAGGCGCCGCCGACCATTTCACCAAGGCGCCGCCGTCAGGCGCCGCCGACCATTTGATTCAGGGGCCTACACTCAGGACCTAGATGAACAAGCGTGTACATGAGATAGCCAAGGAGCGTGGACTTGCCGCCAAGGAAGTCCTCGCGCAGCTGCAGGCCGCCGGCCTGAAGGTCAAGGCTGTCTCGTCTTCGGTCGACGAAGCCGACGCCCTCCGGGTTCTCGGTGGCGCCGGCGCCGGCAATGGACAGTCTGCGGCCGAGCGCCAGCCGGCTCCTGCCGCTCAGCGCTCGGACGGTGGCGAACGCCCGCAGAAAGCGGCGGAGCGCTCGGAGGAGCGGTCCGGGCGCCCGCGCGGCGAAGCCCGCGCCGACGCGCCCGCCGCGCGTTCCGATGAGTCCGAAGAGCCCGCGTCCGAGACGCCGCGCCGCGGCGACGGTGGCGAGGCGAGGCACGCGCGCCCGACCCGCGACTCGCTCCAGGGCGAGCGCGCGCCCGGCAACGCCGGCGGTCGCCGCCGCGTGGTGATCGACTCGCAAGCTTCGCGCCGCAACACCGGTGGCCCTCCCGCCCAAGCCAACCAGCCCCCGCGCCGTCAGCGGCGCGGTCGCCGGCGCCGCGGGATCTACGACGAGGAGGCGGAGTCCCGTCCGTCGAGCACGCAGACCGCGCTCGCCGAGCCGGACGCGATCCGAATCAACTCGGGCTCAACGGTCAAGGACGTGGCCGAGTACCTCGACGTCCCGGTGCCCGAGATCATGAAGAAGCTGATGGCGCTGGGCGAGATGAAGACGCTCACCCAGACCCTGTCCGACGACGCGATCCAGGTGCTGGCGGCCGAGCTCGGCAAGCGCGTTGAGATCGTCCACTCCGAGGACGAGACGGTGGCCGAGCCGGTGTTCAACGACGCCGAGGAGGAGCTCGTCGAGCGACCTCCGGTGGTGACCATCATGGGTCACGTCGACCACGGCAAGACCTCGCTGCTGGACGCGATCCGCTCGACCCATGTCGCCGCGGGCGAGGCCGGCGGGATCACCCAGCACATCGGCGCCTACCAGGTCCAGTCAGACGGCCGGACGATCACCTTCCTCGACACGCCGGGTCACGAGGCGTTCACCGCTATGCGTGCACGCGGGGCGAAGGTCACCGACATCGCCGTGATCGTGGTCGCCGCCGACGACGGCGTGAAGCCGCAGACCCAGGAGGCCGTCGACCACGCCAAGGAGGCCGGCGTGCCGATGCTCGTCGCCATCAACAAGATCGATAAGGAGGGCGCGCAGCCCGACCGGGTGCGCGCCGAGATGGCCCAGCTCGGCCTCCAACCGGTGGAGTGGGGCGGCGAGACGGAGTTCGTCAACGTGTCGGCCAAGACCAGAGAGGGCCTCGAGGACCTGCTCGAGACGATCCTGGTGATGGCCGAGGTCGAGGAGCTGCGCGCGAATCCCGACGCGCCGGCCTCGGGGACGGTGATCGAGTCCAAGCTCGACCCGGGCCGCGGGCCGGTCGTGACGATCCTGATCGGACGTGGGACGCTCGAGGTCGGCGATTCGCTGGTCGCCGGTGCGCACTGGGGCCGCGTGCGGGCGATGAACGACTTCATGGGCAACCGGATCGGCGCCGCGCTGCCGGGCCAGCCGGTCGAGGTGCTCGGCTTCGACGGCGTGCCCGAGGCGGGCGAGCACGTGCGCGGGGTCGAGAACGAGCGTCGGGCGCGCCAGCTCGCGACCGAGCGCGCCACCCGTCTGAAGGCCGAGGCGCTGGCCCGCCGCAGCGGCAAGAAGGTCTCGCTCGAGGACATCTTCAAGTCGGGGGTTCAGGAGCTGAACCTGGTGATCAAGGCCGACGTGGCCGGCTCGCTCGAGGCGATCGAGGACGAGATCGCCAAGCTGCCGCAGGACGAGGTGTCGGTCAACGTGATCCGCGGCGCGGTCGGCGGCGTGAGCGAGTCCGACGTGATGCTGGCTTCGGCATCCGACGCGATCGTGATGGGCTTCAACGTCCGGCCCGTCGGCGAGGCGCGTGCCGTCGCCGAGCGCGAGGGCGTCGAGATCCGTCACTACGCGGTCATCTACCGCGCGATCGAGGAGCTGCGCGACGCCATGCAGGGCATGCTCGCGCCCGAGGAGGTCGAGGAGACGCTCGGCACCGTCGAGGTGCGCCAGATCTTCCGCGCGTCGCGGGTGGGCACGATCGCCGGCTGCCACGTGACCGATGGGCGCGTCATCCGCGGTTCGAAGGTCCGGCTCGTGCGCGACGGCACCGTCATCTACGACGGGGTGATCCAGAGCCTGCGCCGGTTCAACGAGGACGTGCGCGAGGTGGCGGCGGGGTACGACTGCGGCGTCGTGCTGCGCGACTTCGCCGACATCAAGGAAGGCGACGTGCTCGAGGCCTACACCACTCGCCAGGTCGAACGCGAGCTGGTCTAGTGGGCTCGTCCGAGACTCACGGAGGGGTCCACGAAGTGCCCTGTCTTCGACGTCACCGGTAGTGGTGGGTGGCCGCCGATGTCGGCCAAAGGATTCGTGGCGGTGCTGGTGATCGACCTGCATTTCCCGGACGCCGGCAGCCTCAAGACCAAGCGCAAGGAGCTGTCCTCGATCAAGGCCCAGCTTCACGGCCGCCTCGGGGCCGCCGTGGCGGAGGTGGATCATCAGGACCTGTGGCAGCGGGCGAGGTTGACCGCGGCACTGACCGGCGGCTCGCTGTCGGTGCTATCCGCCGCGGCGGATAACCTCGAGCGCTGGCTCGAGGCGCGGTGGCCGGACAACGTGCAAATTCAACGGATCGTGACCTCGGTGCAGGAGTTAGCGGAGTGAGCGCTAACACCGAACAGATCAAGATCGGCTGCGAGCGGCTAGGATGACCGTCGGCCGGATGCGACGCGTCGACGAGGCTGTGCGCGCAGTGCTCAGCGAGGCGATCGCCAAGGATCTCCGAGATCCACGCGTTGGGTTCGTGACCGTGACTGCAGTTAAGACCTCTCCCGATCTGCGCCATGCGCGCGTGTATGTGAGCGTGCTCGGCGACGAGCAGGCACGCACCGAGTCGCTCGAGGGCCTGCGCTCCGCGCACGGCTTCCTGCAAGGTCGCCTGGCCGGAGAGCTGCCGCTCAAGCACACGCCCATGCTCAGCTTCGAATACGACGAGTCGATCGATCGCGGCATGCGCATCTCCCGGCTTATTGATGAAGGTTTCCGGGGGCCAGATGCATGACAACGGCGCGAGGGCGACTCGTGATCAGGTGCTTGAGGAGCTCCGCTCCGCCCAGAAGCTGATCGTCGTCACCCACGAGAACGTCGACGGCGACGCACTGGGGTCGTTGATCGCCATGCAGGAGGTCCTCGCGGCGCAGGGCCGCGACAGCCTGATGTTCATCGACGCCAGCGAGTTCCCGCTGCCCAACGAGTACAGCTTCTTCACGCTCTCCGGGCTTGTCCAGTCGCCGCCCGAGGACCTGGCCGAGCGGACGATCGTGTTCCTGGACTGCGGCAACGTCGAGCGCAACCCGGCCGAGGCGTTCCGCCAGGCGGGCGCACACATCGTCAACATCGACCACCACCACGACAACACCCGCTTCGGCACCGTCAACTACGTGCTCCCGGAGGCCTCCTGCACGGCCGAGATCGTGTGGGATCTGATGTACGGACTGGGCGTCAAGCCGACGCTGAACATCGCCGAGGCGCTGTACGTCGGCCTGATCACCGACACCGGGCGCTTCATGTACGAGAACACCGGCCCGCGTGCGCACCTGATGGCGGCCGACCTGATCGAGGCCGGCGTCGACGTGCATGAGATCTACCGTCGCGTGTACGAGGGCATTCCCTACGGAAAGCTGGCGCTGCTGGCCCGGGGCCTTTCGAAGGTGGCCCGCTACGACGGCGGGCGGCTGACCGTCACCGAGCTCGACGCGCGCGACTTCGAGGAGTCGGGTGCCGAGGAGAGCTACTCGGAGGGCGTCATCGACCATCTCCGCGCGGTTGAGGGCACCGCGGTGGCGGCGCTCGTGCGGGAGCGGGTTTCCTTCGAGAACGGCGCGGGGCCGCCGCGCAAGGTGTCCCTGCGGGCCAGCGACGAACGCGTCGACGTATCGGCGATCGCGCGCGCCCAGGGTGGTGGGGGTCACCGCCAGGCGGCGGGCTTCTCCACCTCGATGCAGTGGGATGAGCTGGTCGCGTTCCTGCGCGAGGCCGTCGCCGAGCAGCTGGCGGGCTCGCCGTCGAAGTGACCGACGGCGTCGTTCTGTACGACAAGCCGGCCGGGATCACCTCGCACGACGTGGTCGCGGAGACGCGACGGGCGCTGCGCGGGCGGGGGCCGGACTCCGCGTCGCGGTCAGGGTCGCGGGTCAAGGTCGGTCACGCCGGGACGCTCGACCCGTTCGCCACCGGGTTGCTGCTCGTCCTGGTCGGGCGCGCCACCCGAGTGCAGCGCTTCCTGATGGAGTTGCCCAAGACCTACGAGGTGATCGCGAGGTTCGGTGCGATCTCGAGCACCGGCGATCCCGAAGGGGAGATCGTGTCGACGGGCGTCGTGCCCGAAGGCGATCTGATGCTCCCGGTGGGTGCGGTCCGCCAGCGCCCGCCCGCCTACTCGGCGGTCAAGGTCGGCGGCCGCCGGGCGTACGCGCTGGCGCGCGCAGGGAAAACGGTCGAGCTCGCCGAGCGCGAGGTGCACGTGTATCGCTTCGAGGAGCGGTGGCGGGAGGGCGACCGGCGCGGCTTCGAGATCCAGTGCTCGTCGGGGACTTATGTGCGCAGCCTGATCGGGTCGCTCGGGGACGCGTACTGCGAGGCGCTGCGCCGTACGCGGATCGGGCGATTCGACGTGGCCGAGGCCGATCCCGAGCGGATCCTCCCGCTGGAGGAGGCGCTGGCATTCATCCCCGAGGTTCGCCTAGATCCCGAGGAGGCGCGGAGGGCCGGGCACGGTGGCGCGGTGGCAGCTCTCGGCGACGTCGGTGGCGCCGGGGTGGTCCGCCTGACCGACTCCGACGGCCTGATCGCGCTGGCCTCGCCGCACGGTGACGGCACCCTGCGCCCCATCGTCGGCCTTCGCGGCTAGCCCGCGTGGGTCATAACCCGCCACTGGGCCCGTCCGCCACGGTGAATTCGGATTCAAGGCCATACATGGGTCACGACTGCGATCTCGGCAAACGCCGATCGCCGAGTGCGGAGTTATGACCCAACGAGCCCAGCCGCCCAGGGAGCCGCGCCACCGAGGGTCGCGTAGCCTTCCGCCCCGATGCAGGTAACAATGCTCTCCGAGGTCCGGGAGCGGCCGCGGCGAGTGGCGGTCGGGGAATTCGATGGGGTCCACCTGGGCCACCGCGAGGTGATCCGCGGCAGCGACACCGTGCTCACGTTCGAGCCCCACCCCCTCCGGGTCGTCCGACCGGAGGCGGCGCCGAAGCTGCTGACGAGCCTCGAGGCCAAGGCGGAGCTGATCGCACAGCTCGGCGTCGAGGAGCTGGTCGTGATTCCGTTCGACGACGGCTTCGCCCACCAGACGCCGGAGGAGTTCGTCGACGACATCCTCGTGGAACGCCTCCGCGCCACGCGGGTGTCGGTCGGCGAGAACTTCCGTTTCGGTCATCGGGCCGCCGGCGACCCCGGCCGCCTGGCTGCCGACGACCGTTTCGAGACGCGTGTCGTGCCGCTGGTGGAAGTAGACGGCGAGATCGTCTCCTCCAGCCATATCCGCGGCCTGGTCCTGGCCGGCGAGGTGGAGCTCGCAACGCGGTTTTTGGGCGCGCCGTTCCAGCTCCGAGGCGAGGTCGTGCTGGGCGACCGGCGCGGTCGACAGCTCGGCTTCCCCACGGCGAACATCGTCCCCGACGAGGCGCTGGTGTGCCCCGGGCATGGGATCTACGCGACCTCGACCGACGAGGCCTGCGCCGCCGTGAGCATCGGCGTGCGCCCCACGTTCGGGACCGGACGCGCGCTGCTGGTGGAGGCCTATCTGCTGGACTTCGACGGCAACCTGTACGGCCGGACGCTGCGGATCGATTTCCTCGAGCGCCTGCGGGGGGAGCGAAGGTTCGATTCGCCTGATGCGCTCATCGAGCAGATGCGGCGCGATGTCGAGCGCACACGCGAGGTCTGCCGGGCAGCGGCCTGCTAGCCTCATCGAGCCGATGACGATTACCCAGGAACGCAAGCAGGAGCTGATCTCTCAGTTCGGGGACGGCCCGAGCGACACCGGCAAGGCCGAGGTCCAGATCGCCCTGCTCACCGAGCGCATCAACGACCTCAACGTGCATCTGCGCGAGCATCGCAAGGACCATCACTCCCGCCGCGGCCTGCTGATGCTGGTCGGCCGCCGGCGGCGGCTGCTGAACTATCTGCGGGACAGCGACCTCGAGCGCTACCGCACGGTGCTGCGCGAGCTCGGCCTGCGCCGGTGACCGACGGGCCGCTCCAGCCTGGGACGCCGGTCCCGGAGTTCACGCTGAAGCGGGAGGATGGGTCGGACTTCACGCGCGCGGACCTGATCGGCCAGACGACGCTGCTGGTGTTTTATCCGTTCGCGTTCAGCCCGGTCTGCACCGATCAGCTCGGGCTCTACGAAGAGGTCCTCGGCGACTACCTCGCGAAGCGCGGTGTGACCATGTACGGCGTCTCCTGTGACGCCAGTTGGTCGCAGACGGCGTTTCGAGAGAAGCTCGGCGTGAGCATCCCGCAGCTTTCCGACTTCGAGCCCAAGGGAGAGGTGTGCCGGGGGTTCGGCGTCTATCACGCCGGCGGGTTCCCGCAGCGCGCGCTGGTGATCGTCGACTCCGACGCGGTGGTCGGGTGGAGCTATCAGGCTCCCTCACCGCGCGAGTTGCCCGGTGCGAACCTGATCTTCGACGGCCTCGACGAGCTGGCCGCCCGCGCCTAGCGGGCCCAGGCGGGGCGCGCGCGTGAGCAGCCTCAGCTCCGCCCCGCTTCCGTCGCTCTCAGCCGACGATCACGTCCGAGGCCCGTCTGATGCCGTGGCGGTGGTCGTCTACGGCGACTTTGAGTGCCCATACTGTGCCGCGCTCGCCCAACAGCTGGCGCGGGTGCGCCTGCGTGTCGCCTTCCGCCACTTCCCGGTTCGGACCAGCCATCCGCGCGCGTGGCCGGCTGCCTGCGCCGCCGAGGCCGCCGGGCTTCAGGGGCGCTTCTGGGAGATGCACGACCTTCTGTTCTCCGATCAGGGCCGACTCGAGGATCCTCACATCTGGAGGCGTGCCCGGTCTCTGGGCCTCGAGGTCGAGCGGTTCGAGACCGATCGTCGCAGTCCCGCGGTAAAGGCGCGCGTCCGGCGCGATTTCGAGGCCGGCGTCCGGGGCGGGATCGTCACCACCCCGACGCTGATCGTTGGCCAGACGCGGCACGCGGGGCGGATTGACGCTCGTGTGCTTGAGCAATACAGCGCGGCCGCGCCTGAGCGCGGCCCGGCCTAAGCAAACTTTCACAACCGGCGCGTTGCCTGCCTTGACGTCCGACGGACGAGGCAATATAAGTCAGGGTCTCGCGAACGAGGGGTACATTGGCCCGGTGCGTGAGCCGGGCCGGAGCGGCCAGCCGGCAGGAGTTAGAGGAGCCTTTTTGGTAACCAGCAGCACCTCTTCTTTGCAGGCAGGCGGCACCGGGCAGCCGTGGAGCCTGCGAGGGGTGATTGCGGCGCACAGGCTTCTCGCTCTGGCCGTGGCGGCCACCTGCGCGCTGCTGCTGGCGATGTTCCTGTTCGCCGTGCTCGGCCCCAAGGCGGGGGCGGTCACTGACGCCACGACCTGCTCGCAGTGGGGCTCCGCCAACTGGAACCAGCAGACCGCGTACGGGCGGCTGTACGTCCGGGAGCACGGTCCGATCGACGGGCAAACCGCCCCGACGGCCATCATCAACTTGATCAACAACGAATGCCAGGTGGCGTACGGCGAGGACGTCGACGACACGACGAGCATCGTGCAGGCGATGAGCGGCAACTTCTGATGGCTGAACCGGCGTCCGACGCGACCGAGTCCACCGCACCGACTCCCCGTGCATGTCCGAATGCCTACACGCGGTGGCCTTGACAGGACGAGGAGCGCAGCGATATAACGCCGCCCGAGACGAGGAGGGGTTGACGCCGCGTAGACCGCAAACGATTGTAGTGGTGGTGCTCTCCGGGGCTGAGTGCCTCCGTGCGCGCCCGGAGGTAGACGCCCGGTGAGCGCTCAGGCTAAACGCGGCGTCTTCACCGTCGTCGCCCTTGTGGCGGTGTGCGCGGCGATCGGTCTGTACATCGGGCTCTACCTGATCAACGTGCCTGGCTCGGTGGCGGCGACGCAGACCGCCACCGGTGACCATCTCTACCTCGCGACGGTGCCGGCCGCCGAGGTCAGCGATCCGCACAACACCTGGGTCTCCTACTACGCGGTGAATGCCACCTCGACCGTCTGGCGTCACGACACGACATTTGAGGTGCCCGCGAACACGCTTGTGCACGTGACGATCTACCAGTACGACACCTCGACGGGGTTACGCAACCCGTTCTTCTCGCAGCCGTCCGGAACGGTCGGATCGGTCCTGATCGACGGGAAGCCGACCAGCGTGGTCAACCCAACGGCCCCCGCCCACACCTTCGCGATCCCCCAGATCGGCCTATCCATCCCACTCCCCGGCGCTAACTCCAACGCCAAGAACCTCTGCAGCAACGCGCCCTGCTCGCTGAGCAACGCGCATGTAACCGTCTCCTTCACCTTCCGCACGCCCGTGAAGGGCCTGTACCGCTGGCAATGCTTCGTGCCGTGCGCCGCCGGATTCATCCAGGGCAACGGCGGACCGATGCAGACGGTCGGGTACATGGGCGGCTTCCTCAAGGTCGTATGAGCCCGGCCGCGGGGCGCTAGAGCATGGACGGCAAGGCCCACTTCCGCAACGTCGCGCTGCTGTGGCTGGTGGCGAACGTGATCATGGTGCCGCTCGTCGTGTTCGTGTTCGGTCCCGGCCTCCCGCCGGGCAAGGGAAGCGTCGAGGCCGCCGGGCAGGTGACGGACAACACCGTGCTGCTCGCGGTGGCCACACCGGTGGCGCTGGCCGTGCTCGTCTACATGGCGTACGCGCTGTGGGCATTCCGCGAGCGGAACCCGGAGGTCATCGTCGACGGCCCTCCGATCCGCGGCGACGCAAGCGTGCAGTTCTGGTGGCTCGTCGTGACCACGACCCTGGTGCTGTTCCTGGCCGGATACGGCACGGTGCGGCTGCTGGCCGACGGGTCGGGCGCTGGCCAGGGACCCAACCCGATCGCCATACCTTCGCCGCCGAAGGGCACCACGGTACTTCCCGTACAGGTGATCGCCCAGCAGTGGGAGTTCACTTACCGTTTCCCGACCTACGGCGGGGTCGAGACGAGTAACCTGGAGCTGCCCGAGAACACGCTGATCGAGTTCAACGTCACCTCGCTCGACGTGATCCACTCGTTCTGGGCTTACGAGCTGGGTGTCAAGGCGGACGCCAACCCCGGCGTGAACAACATCGCATATGTGACCACCAAGGGTCCGCTGACGTTCCACGTGCGCTGCGCCGAGCTCTGCGGCGTCTGGCATGGCTACATGTTCAACAGCGGCGAGGTCGTGCCCAGGGCGCAGTTCGCCGCATGGATCACACAGCAACGGGTGCAGTACGCGCCGGCGACGCGGACCCTCCCGCCGTACTCGAAGACTTACTTCCCACAACCCCTGAGGAGAGGCGGATGAGCACGATCGCGGTTTCGTCCGGTGCCCCGCGGACCGGCTGGCGGAAGCTGCTGGGCTTCAACATGCTGACCGGGATCATCTTCGGGGTGGCGGGCTGGTTCATCGGCTACTCCGCCATCGGCCTTCACATCCACGGCGCCGGCCTCGCCTATTACTCGACGGAGGCGGGCCAGAACGACATCGCGATCATGCTCGGCTACCTCCTGGGCGTCGTCGGGTTCCTGGTCGGCCTCGGGTTCGGCAACTACCCGTTCCGGCGCATGCTCGGACATCCGCCCTCGCTTGCCGAACACGAGTCGGAGGAGGAGGGCCTCTTCCGGTACTTCACCCTCAGCACCGACCACAAGGTCGTGGCCAAGCAGTACATGATCGGCATCGGGGTCTTCTTCTTCGTCGGCGGCTTGAACGCGATGCTGATCCGCACGGAGCTGCTCCAGCCCAACGTCCACGTGTTCGGCGCTAACCAGTATCTGACGCTGGTGGGCATGCACGGGTCGATGATGATGGGGATCATGACCTCGGGGATCCTCGGGCCGTTCGCCAACTGGCTCGTCCCGCTGATGATCGGCACGCGGCGAATGGCCTTCCCGCGGATCGAGGCGTTCACGTTCTGGCTGCTGATGGCCGGCTCGGTCATCCTGATCACGACGATCTTCTTCGGCGGGTTCCAGACCGGCTGGACGGGCTATCAGCCGCTCGGCAGTCAGGGCACCGCCGGTTATGACGCCTATATCGGCTTCTTCGCCTGCGTGGGGCTGTCGATGACGCTGTTCGGCTTCAACCTCGTCGCGACGATCGTCACGATGCGGGCTCCCGGGATGACGTGGTCGCGGCTGCCGATCTTCGTGTGGGCGACGCTCGGCACCGCGGTGCTGATGCTGCTGGCGGCGCCGATGCTGATCGCCGCGCTGCTGATGGCGGCGATGGACCGCACGGTCCAGACCGCGTTCTTCATCCCCGCTGCGGGCGGGAGCTCCTACCTGTTCCAGAACATGTTCTGGTTCTTCGGCCATCCCGAGGTCTACATCCTCGCGCTCCCCGGCTTCGGGATCGTGCTCGAGCTGTTGCCGGTGTTCGCGCGCAAGCCGCTGTGGGGTTACCGTCTGGCGGTCGCCGGAATGCTGGGCATCGCATTCCTGAGCTTCTTCGTGTGGCAGCACCACCTGTTCGTGTCCGGCATGAACGCCGACCTGCGGCCGTTCTACATGCTCTCCACCGAGCTGATCTCACTCCCGACCGGGTTCATCTTCCTCTGCTTCATGGGGACGCTGTGGCGCGGGCGAATACGGTTCACGGTGCCGATGCTGTTCTGCCTGGCCTGGGCGTTCAACTTCCTGTGGGGCGGGATCTCCGGCGTATTCAACTCCGACGTGCCGAGCGACACGACCACGCACGGAAGCTTCTTCGTGATGGCGCATTTCCACTACACGATCATGGGCGGTCTGGTGTTCGCCTTCTTCGCCGGTATCTACTACTGGGTGCCGAAGATGTACGGCTTCAACCTCAACGAGCGGTTGGGGAAGATCCACTTCTGGACCATGTTCATCGCGTTCAACTCGACGTTCGCACCGCTGTTCGCTCTTGGCTTTATGGGAATGCCGCGGCGGGTTGTCACCTACGCGGCGAACCTCCAAGCGCTGAACGTCTGGGTGTCGATCTCGGCCTACGTGCTCGGGCTCTCGATGCTGGTGTTCCTCTTCAACGTGGTGTGGTCGCTCGCCTTCAAGCGCGAGCCCGCGGCGGTCAACCCATGGCACTCCAAGTCATCCGAGTGGCAGCTGCCCACACCGGTGCCGCTCCACGACTTCGATCGGATTCCGGTGTTCGATCCCGATCCCTATCCCTACGGCGTCGACCAGGTGCCGGCGGGGGCGCCGGCGGCGGCACCGGCCGGCGGGGCCGCGTAGATGGGAGCCTCAGCTCCCCAGGCCGGGTTCATCGAACCCGAGCCGCCCGAGTGGCAGCCGCGCGCGATCTGGGTCGGCGGGCGCTTGTTGTGCGGCGCGATCACGTTCTTCTTCGTGTCGTTCGTGTTTGCCTACTTTTACCTGCGGGCGGTCAACAGCAACCATTCCTGGACAATCGGCCCCGTGCACCCCTCCTTGGGGTTGGGGGTGACGATCGCGGCGCTGTACCTGTTCAGCGCGGTGATCTACCGGTTGGCGACCAAGCTTGCGGAGGTCGACGAGTTGGCGGCCGGGACGATCGCGGTCCTGTTCACCCTGCTGGCGGTCGCGCTGCAGTTCTTCGAGTACACGACGCTGGACTTTGGAGCGGCCAGCGGCGGCTACGCAGCCGTTTTCTTCGGGTGGACCTCGACGTACGCGGTGGTCGCGCTGATGGGTATCTACTGGATCGAGGTACAGGTCGCCAGCTTGTACCGAGTCCGCCGGGAGGGCAAGACGCGCGACACAGAAGTACCGACGAGTGAGGACGCGCTGCTCACGGCCGGGATCGAGGCCTCATCGTTCTACTGGGCCTACTTCGTGGGCCTCGGGGTACTGGCGTACATCATCCTGTACCTCGTCGGGCCATGAACCTCGGTCGCTGGTCGCTGGATCCGTCGCTGGTCTACGTGGCGGGCGCGACGGTCCTGTACCTGCTCGGGAGTCGAGGCAGATGGCGTCCCACGCCGCTTCAGGCAACTTCGTTCTTCGCGGGCCTGCTGGCGATCGTGATCGCACTCAACTCCCCGATCGACACCTACGCCGACCAGCTGTTCTGGGTGCACATGATCCAACACATCCTGCTGCTGACCGTCGCGCCGCCGCTGATCTTGCTCGGGCGGCCGTGGCCCCGGATGTGGCGTGCGCTGCCGCTCGGGCCACGGACCGCGGTGGCGCGCACGGTGGTCCGCTCGTCCTGGGCGTCGCCGATCCGTGCGCTGGGGCGACCGTTGCCGGCCTGGATTCTGTTCAACGTGACGCTCCTCGCGTGGCACATTCCCGCCGCATACGACGCGACCCTCACGTCTGGCACGGTGCATGCCGTCGAGCACGCGATGTTCTTCTTCACCGGGTTGCTGTTCTGGGCCTGGGTGGTCGACGCTGGGCCGCTGCGGCCGAGGCTGGCGTGGCCGCAGCGGATCGCGTACACCGCCGGGGCGATGGTCGTCAGCTGGATGCTGGCGATAACGCTCGTGGTCGTGCAACATCCGCTGTACGGCTACTACGCCAAACTCGTGTCGCGCCCGGGCGGAATCAGCGCGCTGTCTGACCAGCAGCTCGCCGCCGGAGTGATGTGGGTCTTAGGATCGGTCGCGTACGTGATCATGTTCCTGATCGGCTTCTATCGCTGGCTGGAGGCGGACCGCGCCACGAGCCCGCCGCGTCCCGCGCTGACGACCTAAGGAGGACTGAGCCGTGACCCCGCTCCCGATCGCGAGCTTTCTGGCCGGATCGCTGCTGACGATCCTGGTGCCCCTTGGAGTGCTGATTGCCATCAGCGTCTGGTACGTCCGACTCGTCCGCCGCGTGCCCGACCCTGGGCTTAGCTCGCGCGCCGATGCGGTCCCCGAGGCGGCCGTCGCCTTGCCTGACCCGCCGGTGCGGAGTGAGGGAGCGGGCGAGGGCGGTCAGCGGGCCACCTGAGGTCACGGCGCCCCGGCCGCGCGGCCTCGTCCGAGCACGTTGGTCTCGATGTCCGCGTCGAGCGACCCCTGAGATTCGTACTGGCCGGTGCGGACGGCGACGATCTTGCCCGTCCGATTGAAGTAGATGGTGCTCGGCGTGCCGAGGAGGGGTGCCGCAACCGACAGCTGCGTCCCCGGGTCGAGGTAGGCCGGCGCGGTCCGAGATCTGTCACCCGCTAGGCGCCCGCGGCCGGGGCCTCGGGTTGCGGGAAGGCCCGCTCGATGTCGGCCAGGGTCGGCGGACGGCCGCGGAGGGGTCGATCCGCCGCGCTCGCGCTGACCGCGGCGCGAACCAGGTCAAGCTGCCGGGTGACGATGCCCGGCTCGGAGCTGGCGAACGCACTGGCCGCCTCGCACACGCCCTTGACGAGCATGAGGACGTCCATCGCGCCCACGTCGCTGCGGACGGCGCCCGCGTCCTTGGCGCGGGTGAGCAGATCCTCGAGCCCGGCCACGATCTCGGCGTGGGCGGCGCGGATCTCCTGGTTGGCCAGGAACGTGTCCCCGATCGCGTCGAACAGCGCGCGCGAGTCGAGCTGCTGGGGCCCGACGATCTCCTCGAGGAAGCCGAACACCGCCTCGCCGGGATCCGGCGCATCGAGCAGCGTACGTGCGTAAGCACTCGCCTCGCGCATGCGCTCGATCACGATCGCGGCGATCAGGTCCTGCTTGGTCGGGAAGTTGCGAAATAGCGTGCCGCGCCCCACGCCGGCGCGCTGGGCGATCTCGGCCACGCCCACGTCGAGTCCGCGTTCGCGGAACAAGGACTGTGCGGCGTCGAGCACGCGCCGGCGGTTGCGCTCGGCGTCGGACCTCAGCACGCGTTCGGTCTGCGTCATGTCACCGGATTTTGCTAGGCCGCGAGTGTGGATGGTGTCAGCTCCTCCACGTTGAGGTCCTCGACGTGGCGCCGCCGAAGCCCCAGCACGAGGATCAGGACGCCCGCACCCAGCATGACCGCGGCCGCGGCAAACGCGACGTGGTAGCCCGAGACGCGGGCCGCGACGCTCGCCGCCGCCGTGGCGGAGCCGTGCAGCCCGTTCAGGACGCTGGACGTCTTGCTCGCCGCCAGCGTCGAGAGGATCGCCAGGCCCAGCGCGCCGCCCACCTGCTGCGAGGTGTTGAACAGGCCGGAGGCCAGGCCGGAGTCGTTGGGGCTGACCCCGCCGGTCGCCAGCAGCGTGATCGGGACGAACGCCAAGCCCATGCCGATGCTCATCGGAAGGAGGCCGGGGAGCAGATCGCCGGCGTAGCTGCCGTGCACGGGCACACGGGCCAGGATCACCATCCCCACGGTCGCCATCGAGATCCCGAGGACGCCGACGTTGCGCACACCGGCGCGCCGGATGAGCTGCTGAGCGAGCCCAGCGCCCACCGCGATCCCGCCGGTCACCGGGAGGAAGGCCAGCCCAGCGTGGAGCGGGCTGTAGCCGAGGATCTCCTGCACGTACAGCGAAGCGAAGAAGAACATGCCGAACAGCCCCGAGGCGACCAGCAGCAGCACGGTGTCGGCCACCGCCAGCGTTCGCAGGCGGAAGATGCTCAGGCGGATCAGCGGCGCAGCGCTGCGCTGCTCGATCACCACGAAGGCGGCCAGCAGCGCGAGGGCACCGACAATCAGGCCCAGCGTGCGGGCCGAGCCCCAGCCGAAGGCCTGGGCCTTGACGATCGCGTAGACGAGCACCACCAGCCCGCCGGTCACGGTCACCGCGCCGGCCAGGTCGAACGAACGATGCCCCAGGGAGGCGCGCGACTCGGGCACGAAGCGGAGCGTCGCGATCAGCGTCAGCACCCCGACGGGCACGTTCACGATGAAGATCAACGGCCACGACGCCAGCTGCGTTAGGACGCCGCCCATGATGAGCCCGACCGCGCCGCCGCCGGCGGCGATCGCACTCCACGCGCCGAGCGCCTTGGTCCGCTCCTCCTGCTCGGTGAAGGTCGTGGTGATGATCGAGAGGGCGGCGGGGGAGAGCAGCGCGGCACCGAGGCCCTGCAGACCGCGGCCGACGATCAGCATGTTCGAGGACTGCGCCAGGCCGTTCAGCAGCGACGCGCCCGAAAACAGCGCCACCCCGACCATGAACAGCCGCTTGCGGCCGATCAGGTCGCCGGCCCGCCCGCCCAGCAGCAGGAAGCCGCCGAAGATCAGCGTGTAGGCGTTGACGACCCATTGCAGACTCGACGGCGAGAAGTGCAGGCCGCGCTGGATCGAGGGCAGCGCGACGTTCACCACGGTGGCGTCGAGCACCACCATGAACTGCGCGAGGCAGGCGATCACCAGGATCAGCCACCGGTTGCCGGCGCGCTCCGGCGCGCTTGGTTTCGTGATTGTGGTGACGGCGGTGCTTTCAGTCATTCTCGGCTCCCGGGCGATCGTCTCGTGCTAATGTGGACTGCGCGGTCCGCTTAGCGTAGCAGAACCGGACCACTCGGTCCGGTTGATTCCGATAAAGCGGCCTTGCCACCCTGCAAAACGCAGCAAACCGACCGTCACCCGGGCGCGTTTGGCAGATGAGCATTGCCTCGATGCTTAGCGCGACAAGCTCGCCTGAGGGGTGGGGTTTTGCGCCTTTTGCATGGCGACGGCGGACAAATCCGGCTCCTACCGACAATGGCCGCAAACGACCTCGGCCACCGAGGCCCGATCGCGCGCTCGCCGCTACCATCACTGGCGTTCGGAACTAATGATGAGAACGAGAAGGACTCCGCCGACCGAAGGGCGGGGTGGAAGGGAAGAAATTGAATATGTCTGACGCGGTTACGCGCCTGTCCGTCGAGATCGAGGGCAAGGAGATCTCGTTCGAGACCGGGAAGTTGGCCAAGCAGGCCTCCGGCGCCGTCGTCGTCCGTGCGGGCGACACCATGGTCCTCTGTACAGCCGTCGCGGGCAATCTGCGCGACGTCGACTTTCTCCCGCTGACGGTCGACGTCGAGGAGCGCATGTACGCCGCGGGAAAGATCCCGGGCTCATTTTTCAAGCGCGAGGGCCGTGCCGGTGAGAAGGCGACGCTGACCGCGCGCCTGATCGACCGGCCGATCCGGCCGCTGTTCCCCAAGGGGTGGCGGTACGAGACCCAGCTGGTGGCGCTGCCGATCTCGGTTGACCACGTCAACCCCTACGACATCCTGGCCATGAACGGCGCCTCCGCCGCGCTGATGGTCTCCAACATCCCGCTCCCGACCCCGGTCGGCGCGGTGCGGATCGGCAAGATCGACGGCAACTTCGTGGTGAACCCGCCCGAGGAGGACCTGGTCGACAACACCGATCTCGATCTGATCGTGGCCGGCACCGAGGAGGCCATCCTGATGGTCGAGGCCGGCGCCAACGAGATTCCCGAGGCGGAGATCCTCGACGCGCTCGACATCGCCCATGGGGAAATCAAGAAGCTGTGCCTCCTCCAGCGCGAGCTGGCTGAGAAGGCGGGCAAGGAGAAGCTCGCGGTCGAGGTGCCCCAGGTTCACCCGGACCTGTACGAGCAGATCAAAACCACGCACGGCGCCGCCCTCGATGCGGCGACCCAGGTCGAGGACAAGCTGCAGCGCCAGGAGGCGTGCAAGGCGGTCGAGGAGCAGGTGATCACCCAGTACGCCGGGGATCCCGAGGCGGCGACCTATACCGAGTACCGCGACAACGCGCAGCGCGCCTTCGACAAGCTCGAGAAGACGCTGATCCGGGAGCGGATCGCCGTCCAGAAGAAGCGTCCCGACGGCCGCGGCGCCGATCAGATCCGTCCGATCTCGATCGAGGTCGGCGTGTCACCCAGAGCCCACGGCTCGGCGCTGTTCACGCGCGGCCAGACCCAGGCGCTCAGCGTCGTCGCCCTTGGCACCACCCGCGAGGAGATGCGGCTGGACACGCTCGGGCTGGAGACGGCCAAGCGGTATTTCCACCACTACAACTTCCCCGGGTTCTCGGTCGGTGAGGCCGGCCCGATGCGCGGCCCCAAGCGCCGCGACATCGGCCACGGGGCCCTGGCCGAGCGCGCGCTGGTGCCGATGATCCCCAGCCAGGAAGAGTTCCCGTACACGATTCGCGTCGTGTCGGACATCCTGGAGTCGAACGGGTCGTCCTCGATGGCGAGCGTGTGCGGGTCGTCGCTGAGCCTGATGGACGCCGGCGTGCCGCTCCCGAGAGCAGTCGCCGGTATCGCCATGGGTCTGATCAAGGAGGGTGAGGACTACATCATCCTCACCGACATCGCCGGCGTCGAGGATCACCTCGGCGACATGGACTTCAAGGTGGCCGGCACCGAGCGCGGAATCACCGCGCTCCAGATGGACATCAAGATCACCGGCGTCACGTTCGAGATCCTGCGGGACGCGCTGACCCAGGCGAAGTCCGCCCGGACGTTCATCCTCGGCGAGATGGCCAAGGTGATCGACGCGCCGCGGGCCGAGCTCTCCGACTACGCCCCCCGCATCTCGAGCATCCAGATCGACCCCGAGAAGATCGGGCTGCTCATCGGCAAGGGCGGCGAGACGATCCGTGCCCTCCAGGAGGAGTACGAGGCGCAGATCGACGTCAACGACGAGGGCCAGGTGCTCGTGTACGCGGCCAGCGGCGCCCAGGGCGATGCCCTGATCGACCGCATCCGCTCGATGACCAAGGAGGTCGAGGTCGGCGACGAGTTCACCGGCAAGGTGGTCAAGACCACCGCCTTCGGCGCATTCATCGAGCTGTCCAAGGGCACCGACGGGTTGCTCCACATCTCCAACGTCGCGCCCGGCCGGCGGATCGCCTCGGTCGAAGAGGTCCTCAACAAGGGTGACGAGCTCCACGTGCGCGTCGTCGAGGTGGACCGCGAGCGCGGCCGGATCGGTCTGCGCCTGGCCGACGATCCGGACATCGCCGGGAAGAGCGTTGAGGAGCTCGCGGCGGTCGGGACCGGCGACAACGGTCCGCCGCGCCGCGAGCGCTCGGGACGCGACGGACGCGACCGCGACCGCGACCGCGATCGTGGCCGGGGAGGACGTGACCGGGACCGGGACCGGGACCGCGAC
>Ga0187781_10000779_pt1 | contig 23249 bp, 17 predicted proteins | sample 0715_SJ02_MP02_2_FD_132447 | JGI IMG/M metagenome (GOLD analysis project Ga0187781, IMG submission 132447) | Tropical peat soil microbial communities from peatlands in Department of Meta, Colombia - 0715_SJ02_MP02_20_MG | ecosystem: Environmental > Terrestrial > Soil > Wetlands > Peat | place... | reverse complement strand
TCCAATAGTGCACATCCGCTGATTCGCGTTGGATTCGGAAACGGACCACGGCGGGTGGCGATTGTCACAAAACGGGGTGACCATGGTCACTGCCCGAAATGGCGAGAGGCTGGCATGTTGTCTAGCGGGAGGTGCTTCATGCCAACCGTCGAGATCAGCACGCGAGTTACTCTCAAAAATGTCCTTCTCGCCACCGACTTCTCCCCGGCGGCCGAGAACGCTCTTCGGTACGCCGGAGAGTTGGCGCGTCACGCCAAAGCAAAGCTGTACGCGGTGCATGTGCAAGCGCCTCCTAATTACGCCCTGCCGCCTCAAAGCTGGAAAGGCACAGCCGAAGCCACGGGAATTCAAGCCCGCCAACTGAATGACAAGTTGGAGAATTCGTTCCCGGAAGTCGAGAGCGAGGTGATTGTCCGCGAAGGAGTGCCCTGGCGCATTTTGGCGTCCCTGGTGAAAGAGATGAGGATCGACCTCATCGTTTTGGGCACCCGGGGAAGAACCGGTGTTGAGAAATTGCTGCTGGGCTCGCAAGCAGAAGAAATCCTGCGCCATGCTCCCTGCCCCGTGCTGGTGGCCGGCCCTTATTCCTACTGGAGCGAGCACGGCGGCAAGAAGGTGTCGGAGATCCTTTACGCCACGGGCTTTGGTTTGAGCGCCCAGGAGGCTGCCGTTTACGCCCTGTCATTTGCGGAAAATTACCAATCGCATTTGACCCTGCTTCACGTGATCGCAGAGCCGCGCGCCGACGAGTTTGTGAACGCCAGTCAGCTCGTCGAGGCGTCCGAACGGAAATTGCACACACTGGTGCCGGGGCCGGACGGCCTCCCGAAGGAGCCTTCGTTTTTGGTGGAACAGGGCCCAACCGCAGAGAAGATTCTGGAGGTGGCCGAGAAAACTCACGCGGACTTGATTGTTCTTGGAGCGCGCCAGGCGGACGGCTTCCCAGGGGCGTCAACGCACCTGCCGATTTCTGTGGCGCACAAAGTGATCTCGGAAGCGAATTGCCCGGTTCTGGCCATCCCGAACGGCGAAGAGCACACGGCCACGTGAGTGTGGCGTCCAACGGGCAGCTCGTCTAGCCGGGCAGGGGGCCCGGCAGCGGGCGTTTTCAGTTTTCTGGAAGAGGTTTCATGGAGCCGCGGTGCAGGCCGCGGGTCTGTGAGATGAATTCTACCGATCCTCTCGGTCAGGAGGCAGGCGATGACGACCATGCAAGTGAGCGAGCGAATTGCACTCAGCAATATTCTCTTCCTCACGGATTTTTCCGATGCTTCCGAATCCGCTTTGCCATTTGCCATCGCCCTCGCCCGCAAGTACGAAGCGCGAGTCCACGCGCTGCACATTCTGATTCCCGACCCATACGCCTACATGGCTCCGGACATGGCTGCTTGCGCCATTGAAGGACAGGAAGAGGTCGCCCACACGGAGCTTCAGCGTCTCGAGGCGCGCCTGAGCGGAATTGCCCACGAAGCGAATGTGATCCGGGGCAGCTCCGTCTGGCCGGTGGCGAAGCGGGCCATCGAAGAATCCCGCGCCGACCTCATTGTCGTTGGCACACACGGCCGCACGGGGCCGCAGAAACTGCTGCTTGGTTCCGTGGCGGAGGAAATTTTCCGGCAGTCGCCCATCCCGGTTCTGACGATCGGCCCGTGGGTTCGGAATGCGATTCACGGAGGCGGGAACTTCCACCGCGTGCTCTTCGCCACGGATTTCACACCGGATTCGCTTGCTTCGGCGCCTTACGCGATTTCGATGGCCCTGGAAAATGAAGCGCGGCTGACGCTCTTGCACGTGATTCAGAAAACGCCACGCGACCGCCGGCGCCGGCCCACGGAAACCTCGGTAGCCACGGCCATGCACGATCTGCTGGCGATTGTTCCGCCCGATGCGTCGGCTGCATGCCGGCCCGAAGCAATCGTGGAATACGGCGAGCCCGCGGAGAAAATCCTCTATGTTGCAAATCAGCAGGCCGCGGACTTGATCGTGCTGGGCGTTCGCGGCACGGAATATTCCGTCGGCGCCGCCGTTCATCTGGGGAGAAATACGGCCCACCGGGTAGTGGCGCACGCCCGATGCCCCGTTTTGACCGTGCGAGGGTAGCCCCCAGAGGGCCCGGACAATTCCTTGCAGCCGAAACGGATTTTGCCGATAGTATGGGTGTGGCCTCGGAGCTGTCCATCAAGCAACTTCATGATCCGGCACACGATGTGCTGCGCTCGGAGCCCCGGTCTCTCGGAGGATTCTTCAATCCCAAGACGGTCGCGGTGATTGGCGCTTCCGAACGCGAAGGCAGCGTCGGCCGGGCTGTTGTCCACAACCTGAAAACCGGCGGCTTTGCCGGCAAAATTTTTCCGGTAAATACCCAGCGTTCCGAGATCCTCGGGCTCCCGGCGTTTCCTTCCATTGGGAAAGTTCCGGAACCGGTTGATCTGGCGGTCGTATGCATTCCAGCAGCGGGCGTTCCGGCGGTCATTCGCGAATGTATCGAAGCGGACACCAAAACCGCGGTGGTCATCTCGGCCGGATTCAAGGAACGCGGCCCCGAGGGGCTGCAGCTCGAGCGGCAAGTCGCAGCCGAGCTCAGCCGCGGCCCCATGCGATTGATCGGGCCCAATTGCCTAGGGGTGATGAATCCGATCATCGGTCTCAACGCCACTTTTTCGCAGACGATCGCCCGGCCCGGCAAAGTTGCGTTTCTCAGCCAGAGCGGCGCGCTGCTGACGTCGATTCTCGGCTGGAGCCTCCGCGAGCATGTCGGGTTCAGTGCATTCGTTTCCACGGGCTCGATGCTCGATGTCGGATGGGGCGACCTGATCGATTACTTCGGCGATGACCCCCACACCCGCAGCATCGTCATCTACATGGAATCGGTGGGAGACGCGCGATCTTTTCTTTCCGCTGCCCGGGAAGTCGCGCTCACAAAGCCGGTGATCGTGTTGAAAGCGGGGCGCACGGAAGCAGCTTCGAAGGCGGCTTCTTCGCATACCGGCGCTCTTACCGGCAGCGACGACGTCCTCGACGCCGCGTTCCGCCGCGTCGGCGTCCTGCGCGTCAATGCCATCTCGGACCTCTTTTACATGGCGGACGTTCTCGATAAACAGCCGCGCCCCACCGGCCCGAAACTCACGATTCTCACCAATGCGGGCGGACCCGGAGTGCTCGCCACCGATACTTTGATTCCCCTGGGCGGAGAGCTCACCACGCTATCGCCCGAGACCCTGGAAGCGCTGAACGGATTTCTGCCCCCGCACTGGAGCCATGGAAATCCGGTCGACATTCTGGGGGATGCCGATTCCGCTCGTTACGATCAGGCTGTCAAAATTGCGCTGGCGGATCCCAATAGCAACGGCCTCCTCGTCGTTCTGTGTCCGCAAGGGATGACCGATCCCACCGAAATCGCCGAGCGCATCAAAGTCCATGCGCACTCTACCGGCAGGCCCTTGCTCGCGAGCTGGATGGGTGGGGAAGAAGTGGCCAAAGGTGTGGCCGCGCTGAACGCCGCCGGGATTCCCACCTTTGGTTTTCCCGACACCGCGGCGCGCGCTTTCAGCTTCATGTGGTGCTACACCTACAACCTCCGCGGAATCTATGAGACGCCCATGCTCTCCGGCGACGCCGACGAGGCTGCCGAAGCCCGCGATGTAGCCAAGGTCTTGCTTTCCGGCGTCAGCTCCGGCGGCCGGACGCTTCTGACGGAGTTCGAATCCAAGCAGTTGCTCAAAGCCTTCGGAATCCCCACGGTCGAGACGCGCGTGGCGCGCAGTGAAGAGGAGGCCGTAGCGCTCGCCGCCAAGTTGAATTTTCCCGTCGTCGTGAAACTCCACTCCGAGACCATCACGCATAAAACCGATGTCGGCGGCGTGAAGCTGAATCTCGCGGACGCCCAAGCAGTGAGAGAGGCCTACCGCGCCATCGAATCCGGCGTGCGCAGCCGCTTTGGCGAAGGGAATTTTTTCGGCGTCACAGTTCAGCCGATGGTCAAGCTGACCGGATATGAGCTGATCGTTGGCAGCAGCACGGATCCGCAATTTGGCCCGGTGATTGTCTTCGGTTCGGGGGGAGAGCTGGTCGAAGTCTATCGCGACCGCGCGCTGGCGCTGCCTCCGCTCAATTCCACGCTCGCGCAGCGCATGATGGAACAGACGCACATTTTCAAAGCCCTCCAGGGTGTCCGCGGACGCATGCCGGTGGACCTCCTCGAACTCGAGTCTGTGCTGGTCCGGTTCAGCCGGCTGATCGTGGAGAATCCGCGCATCAAGGAAGCGGACATCAATCCTTTAATCGCCGGTCCCGGCCAAATCCTCGCACTCGATGCCCGATTCGTGCTGCATCCGAAGTCGGTGCCGGATTCCGAGCTTCCGAAATCCGCCATTCGTCCTTATCCCATCCAATACCACACTCCCTGGAAGATGAAGGACGGCACTCAGGTCACTATCCGTCCGATCCGCCCCGAGGACGAGCCCTTGATGGTGAAGTTCCACGAAGCGCTTTCCGAGCGCAGCGTTTACCTCCGCTATTTCCAACCTGCGAAACTCAGCCAGCGCATCGCTCACGAGCGCCTCACGCGCATGTGCTTCCTCGATTACGACCGCGAAATTGCCCTGCTCGTGGATTATCAGGTCCCCGGCTCTCACGACCACGAGATTCTCGCCGTCGGCCGCCTCAGCAAAATGCACGGCAAAAATTGCGCCGAAGTGGCGTTCCTCGTCCGCGACGAATACCAGCGCCGCGGCCTCGGTACCGAGCTCCTCCGCCGCCTGGGTCAAATCGCCCGCGACGAGCACATCGCCACGCTTCACGCTTACATGCTTCAGGAAAACATCGAAATGCAGGGCCTCATCAAGAAGCTCGGCTTCAAACTCAGCTCCACCGACGATCCCACCGTCCTACTGGCTTCCGGCTCGCCCGCCGAACAATCGTTGTAGCCGGAGTGGCCCCCGCGGTGAGTGGAGCCGAACCCATGCCGCGCCCGCGCCGCCAACACCAGAATCGTTGCCTCTTTCTCCGCGCTGGCTGCGAGAACTTTGGAGTGCGGGAGCTTGTTTATCCCGAGCGGAGCCGAGGGGCTCCCGCTTTGTTTTCAATGTAGGTGCACCGCGCGCCATGCTCTCGGATGAATCTTTCCGTATCGTCTTCTGGGCCAAAAGTAGCACCGTAGGCACAATGGATGTTCCGTCCCTCCGGGACTCGTTTGATTTTCGTTGTAGGTGCCCGGCACTCCCGTGCCGGGCTACAGGCTATTGCGTCCCTAAAGGGACTAGGTAGTCCTTTGCTTTTCCGGCGCGCGCACGCGAACTTTGGAGTGCGGCTTGGCCCGAGCGGAGCCGAAGAGCTCCCGCTTTGTTTTCAATGCCGGCGCGAATCGAGCTGATCCCTCGATCGAGAGCAGTCTCATTTGAAATTTCAAATTTGAAATTCTTTCGCGCGCGCCGCAGACCCGCGCTTGCAAATCAAAAATCGGTGAGAAATTTCGGAACTCGGCCCGCGCGCAGCGCATTCACGGCCGCGAGGAAGTCGATCACCTCCTGCGCGAGCGCGCCCGCAACCGGCGGCAAAAATCCCGCGGCCGCAATTCCCATGCCCACAATGCTGAGCGCCATCCCGCCCACCGCGCTTTGCAACGCGATCCGCCGCATGTGCCTCCCGATGTGCAGGAACTCGTCCACTTTGGAAAGCGATGGATCGAGGATGACGGCGCCCGCGGCTTCCGCCACTACTTCGCTCGAGCGCCCCAGCCCGATGCCGACTGTCGCCGTCAACAGCGCCGGCGCATCATTAATCCCATCGCCGACAAAAATTGTTTTCGTGCGCGCGGTTTCTTCGCGCACGATCGCCACTTTCTCCTCCGGGCTCTTCCCCGCATAGACGCGGCTCACACCCACGCGCTCGGCTAAAGCGCGCGTCTCTGATTCGCGATCGCCGCTTACCAGCAACACCTTCTGCACTGCGTGGTGCGGCAGCAAATGCGCCACAAACGATTTGCTCTCGGCTCGCGGCTCGTCGCGGAAGCGATACGTGGCCGCGTACGTTCCATTAATCGCGATCTGACATTCGATTCCGGCTGCGGCCTTCGGAATCGCCGATGCGTCAAAACCCGCTTCCTCCGCCATCCGTGAACGGCTTGTGATCCACACCGCCGCTCCATCCACCACGCCGCGCAATCCTCCGCCGGGCGGTTCTGAAATTTCGCTCGCCTCCTGAACCGGCACACCCGCGGCGCGCGCCGCTGCCACCACTGCCTGCGCCAGCGGATGCTTCGAATACTGCTCGAGGCTCGCGGCTGCGGCCAGCACCTCGGGCGCGGAAAATTTCGGCGCAACAATCTGCTCCGTCAGCTTCGGCATCCCGTAGGTGAGCGTCCCGGTCTTATCAAAAATCATCGTGCGGCAGGAGTCCGCCAGCTCGAGCACGGCCGGATCGCGAATCACGATTCCCCGCCGCGCCGCGAGCGAAATTGCCGCCAGAATGCTGATGGGAATCGCCAGCAGCAGCGGGCACGGCGTGGCAATCACGAGCACCGCCAGGAACCGGATGCTATCGCCCGAGAAAATCCACGCGCCCAGCGCCACCGCCAGCGCAATCGGCGTGTAATAAGCGCCCAGGCGGTCGCCCAGCCGGCGCAGCGGCGGACGATTTTGTTGCGCGTCTTCCATCACGCGCATGATTCGCGCATACCGCGAATCCACCGGCAGCCGTGTGCTGCGGAATCGCAGCGCTTTTTCGCCGTTGATCGCCCCCGATAGCACCGGCGTTCCCGGCGTCTTCGACATCTGATACGGCTCGCCGGTCAGGTACGACTCGTCCATCACTCCGTGCCCTTCCAGCACCACTCCATCCACCGGACAAATTTCGTGCGGGAACATCACCAGCAAATCCCCCACGCGAATTTCGTCCAGCTTGATATCGCGGATTCCCGATTCCTCCACGCGGTGCGCCACATTGGGCATGCGCCGCGCCAGCGCATGCAACACCGCCGACGCCCGCCGCGCCGCCAGCGTCTCGAGCGCATTCCCGCCCGTCAGCATCAGCGCGATCACCGTTCCCGCCAGCCACTGCCCCAGAATCGCCGACGCCACAATCGAAATCCCCGCGAGCAAATCCGATCCAAACTCCCGCTTGCACACGCGCCCCGCAAGTTCCCACACGATGGGAATTCCCGTGAGCACAAGCGCCAATTGCAGCGGCAAGTCGTAAGTCGCCCGCGGCGCGCCAACCCCCCAGCGCAGCACAAACGACGCCGCAATCCCCACAAGCACAATCGCCGCCATCGCCTCGTGCTTGCGCGATCGCGCCTTGGGTGGGGCCGCGCTGGCCGCGCGGCCCGGCTCGAGCGTCGCCGAAACGGGCTTCGCCGCGGATTCTGTGAGCACTTCTGGCACGGTCGTTCAGCCTCTTATCGAGCGTGCCGCTCGGGCACGCATACAGCAAGTCTACGCACCGGCAAGTATCATTCCACGTGACAACGGTCACGCCCCCCTGTTCCTTTGCGCACAATGATCACCAATACGCAAAACGCGCATCACTTGCGACTTGCCCGCCGTCCTTCCAGGGCGTGCGAGATGAGTCTGGTTCCCGAAAAGCTACGGATGTTCGATGATCTTGGCCGAAGCCAGATTCCATGGAGCCCGATCAGGCAGGAGCAGTTCTAATAGTCGCGGCATTGCTTGGAGCAAAGGAGAGGAAATGCTTCTGGGCTGGCACATGAAGCCGGCTTCCCGCGTCGGCGGCGTGGAAGCGCTTGAAAGTCTTCGGCAGGCACAGCTCGAGGGCTCGCCATTTCCCCTCGTTTTGTTGGACGCTCAAATGCCCGAGATGGACGGCTTCATGGTGGCAGACACAATCAAGAAGGACGAATCCCTATCCGGGACGCTCATTGTAATGCTGACCTCTGCCGGCGTGCGCGGCGATGCCATCCGATGCCGCGAGCTGGGTATCAACGCCCATCTGAACAAGCCGATCAAGCGCGCTGACCTTCTCGACGCCATCAAGCTTGCGCTCCGATCCGGCGGTCCGAGTGATTCCAAACCAACACTGATCACGCAGCACTCCTTGGTGGAGCATCGCCGGCGGTTGCGAATTCTGCTGGCGGAAGACAATGCTGTCAACCAGAGGCTGGCGCTGCGCTTGCTGGAAAAAAGAGGCTACACGGTGGTCGTGGTCGCCTCGGGGACGGCCGCCCTGGAAGCGCATGAACAGGATGCATTCGACCTGGTCCTGATGGACGTGCAAATGCCGGAGCTGGATGGCTTCGCAGCCACGGCGCGGATTCGGGAGCGTGAAATGGCCACGCGCAGCCACATTCCCATCATCGCTATGACCGCTCACGCCATGGTGGGCGATAAGGAGCGTTGCCTCGCCGCGGGCATGGATGGATATATTCCCAAATCCCTGCATCCGAAGGAACTGTTCGCCGCCATCGAGGAATTCGCTCATTCGACCGAACCGTCTCCCGCTTCGTGCACTCCATAGACACAATTAGAGGTTGATCTCCGAATCTCTCGGACCGTTGCCTCCGGCTCGGCTGACGTGGAGTGCGGCCTCCCTGTGCCGGATTACGGAGCCCTCTTCAGTGTAAGTGCGCTCCCGGGCAGATTTCGTTTTTCCGGAAAAATCGCCTTATTTGGAAGTAATGGGTGGCTCGCGCGAACGCCTGATTCCAGCAGCTAACTTCCGGTTTGCCCGTCATACCTTCCTAGCTCCTTCGTTTTGCGCGTAAACTGCGTTAGTCTTGGTGATTGTTGCGGAGGTCACTTATGAACTATTTGCCGATGACCAAACTGGGAGCGATAGAAACATCGCCGAAGGTCGTCCAGTTCGGGATTTTTCTGCCAGGCGTTGATTCAGCTGGTGGCTACGCTGTTTCCGTCAAAATCATTCACGAAAAGGATCAATATCTGCAGGCTGCCCAAACCACACTCGTTCCCCAGACGCATTCAGTCGATGCGTCCTACGGCGATTACTGGTCCGGCCAAATCGATCTCAACACGGCGCCGCCGCCGGCTGGATCCACCTCGTTTGGACAGCCCGGACGATATGTGTATCGCTACCTGATTCACAGTCCCACGCGCGGCGACATTGACTTCATCATCGATCCGTTTTCGCGCGAGGTCGGGGTTGGACGCCTGTCCGCGATCACCATCGGAAGTACCCCCTATACGTTTTCAGCGAACGAGACCACCTGGAAAACACCGCCGCTCAAGAATGCGATTATCTACGAACTGATGATCAGCGAGTTTCGCGAGGATCTTGGCCGCACGATCAAGCAGCTTCCTTACCTGGCGGATCTGGGAATCAACTGCATCGAAGTGATGCCCGTCTCGAACGTTCTCGCCGAAATCGATTGGGGTTACGATCCCATCGGTTATTTCGGCGTGGCCGAACGGTTCGGCAAGACCTCTGATTTTCAGGCCTTCGTTGACCAGTGCCACCAGAACGGAATCGCCGTCGTCATCGATTCCGTCTACGGCCACACGGGCGGCGATTTTGCCTACACCCAGCTCTATGGCGCACTGCAGGGCGATCTGCCCAATCCTTTTAACGGAAGCAGCGGAGATTTCGGCACGCTGAACGATTTCTCCAAGCAGCTTACGCAGGATTACTTTTATTCCGTAAACCAATTCTGGCTCGACACGTTTCATGTTGATGGGTTCCGGTTCGATGACGTTCCGGAATATTGGGACGGTCCGACCGGTTCCGGCTATGCCAATCTGGTCTATTCCACCTACCAATATGTCAAGTCCAAGGCCGGGGCCACCGACCACTATCAGCGGTTTTTTGATTCGTCGGGCAACATCAATCTGATCCAGATCGCGGAATATCTTCCCAATCCTCCCGAGATCCTCTACGGAAGTTACAGCACCGGGACCTGGCAGGACGGAACGCTGGGCGCGGCTGAGAGCTGCGCCGCCGGCGCAGACGGGGCGATCGAGCAACTGGGCCTGCAACTGGGGCTGGCGGGATATCCCGCTTCGGTCACGGTGAACGCCGACACCCTGCCGAAGACCGCTCTGCAGTACATTGAGAATCACGACCATCAGCGTTTTCTTTGCAACTTCGGCACGATTCCGGTCGACAACGACCCAGACGACGTTCTTCTGCAGCAGGGAGACCGAGACGGGAAATGGTTCAAGGTCCAGCCGTATCTGATCGCGGTGATGACTGCGAAAGGCACGCCGCTGCTCTCGGAGGGTGAGGAGTTCTGCGAGAACTATTGGATTCCGGGCAGTGGCTATGGCCGTGTGATGCTCTTTCGGCCCATGCGCTGGAACTATTTCTACGATAATGACGGCAGGCCGATTATCCGTCTCCTTCGGAATCTGACGAAGATTCGCCGCGGCGGAGCGCAGTTCACCGATGGCCAGCATTATTTCTATAATGACTACGACAACTTCAATTCCAAGGGACTGCTGGCGTTTTCACGGCAGCTTGGCAGCACATTCAGCCTGATTGTCGTCAACTTTACCGATCAAGACCAGACGTCCACGTTCGCCTTTCCAAATGGTGGTAACTACGTCGAGCAAATCGAGGGCACACAGAATCTACCGAATGTTGTCGCCGGTGCATTGCAGGCGCTTTCGGTCCCCAGCAACTACGGATGCATTTGGACCTTGGCCTCCGCCTAGCCGAGCGGCGCTGGTGCCTCTGCGCGCGAATAGGTGCCAGATGGCCAGTGGGTTCGGCACAGCGAACCTCTTTCCGGCTCACGAGCGATAGGCTGCCTTCGATCACTTCCGGTTTGGCCGACTGATCGAGCGCTATGTCAATCCCGTCCAAACGATTATTCTGAAGTGTGCTTGAAAGTCCAGACGCCCAGCCCAAGGCCCCGCCGCGAAAAGGCGCACTCCGATCAATCGTCCGGTGGTTGCTCTTCGCAGTGGCCTTGCTTTGGTCCTTGGCTGCGCTGATGCTTGTGGCGGCCCGGTGGATCGACCCACCAACCACCGCGGTGCACATGGAGCGCCGCTTGCAGGCTTGGATTCGCCACGCGCCGTATCACGAACGATACGAATTCGTTCCGCTCAGCCAAATCGCGCCCGATTTCCAGCATGCCGTGATCGCCGCCGAAGACGCGCGCTTCTACCAGCATCATGGATTCGATTGGCACGCGATTCAAATTGCTGCGGACGTCGATATGGAAGGCGGCCGCATTCGCGGAGGATCCACGATTACGCAGCAACTGGTGAAAAATCTGTTCTTCGGAACCGGCCGCTCGATCCTCCGCAAGGCCGCCGAGTTCACGCTTGTCCCGGTGGCTGAATTCGTCCTCGGCAAGCGGCGCATTCTGGAGCTCTACCTCAACGTGGTCGAATGGGGCCCGGGTGTTTATGGTGCGGAGGCGGCGTGCCGCTACTACTACCACACCTCCACTCGGAATATTGGCCGGGAAGAATCGGCCCGCCTCGCTGCGATTCTCCCGCTGCCCCTGAAGCGCCGCCCCGATCGCATGAATCGCTACAGCGAACTCATCCTCGAGCGCATGCGCCAAGCGGGCTGGTAATCGCGCCGGGCCAACGCCAATCGCCCTTGGGGGGTGACTCGTATCACAGGAGGGAATGACACGGGTCACTGCTCAGCCGAACGGGACGACATAAGAAGTTTGAAGGGGCGTCAGGCGCGGGGGAATCTGATTTGCCTGAAATTCGGCCAGCCGCGCGGCGCTAAGGGGGACGTGATCTATGCGCGCCCCGCCATCGTACGAAGAGCTCGAGGCGAACCTAAACTGGAACGTAGCCGAGCGGGAGTTGGGCTATCGGCCGGGCGGCCCGATTAACATCGGTTGGATGTGCAGTGATCGTATTTGCCTGCTGGGTCAGGCGAACAAGTTGGCGCTGCTCTGGGAAGACTATCAGGGAAACACAAAGCGATTCACCTACGACGACATTCGCGTTTTTTCCAACACCATCGCTCAGTTCCTGTGCGCGCAGGGCATTCGACCGGGAGAACGCGTTTGCCTGTTCCTGGATCGTGTGCCCGAGCTGTATATCGGGTTTCTCGGGATTCTCAAGATGGGAGCGGTGGCGCAGCCGCTGTTCTCGGCGTTTGGCGACGAATCCTTGCTCGTCCGGCTCGCTGATGCCGGAACGTCCGCCATCATCACCCAAAAGAAACATCTCTACAAAGTTCGCAAGATCCGCGCCCAGCTTCCGAATCTGCAACACATCATTGTCGTGGATGCAGACGCCGCCTCACTGCGCGAAGGAGAAACTCCGTTTGCGATGGAACAGGCCCCGCGACTCGAAGACTTCCCTGTCTATCCGACGACGGCCGAATCTCCCTCGGTTCTCCACTACACCTCCGGGACGACGGGCCTGCCGAAGGGCGCCCAGCACGTCCACTATTCGATCCTCTCCCAGTACCTCACGGCGAAATGGGTGCTCAATCTCCAGCCGGAAGACATTTACTGGTGCAACGCCGATCCCGGGTGGGTGACCGGCACGTCGTACGGGATCATCGGCCCTTGGTCAAACGGCATTACGCAGGTCGTTCTCGATTGTGGGTTCAACGCCGGCCGATGGTACGAGTTCATCGAGAAATATCGTGTCACTGTCTGGTATTCCGCGCCGACCGCCATCCGGCTTTTGATGAAAGAGGGAGCAGAAATCACCCGGAAGCATGATTTGTCGAGCTTGCGGCATCTGGCCAGCGTTGGCGAGCCGCTGAACCCCGAGGCCGTGCTGTGGTCGCAAGAGGTATTTGGAAAGCCATTCCACGATACCTTCTGGCAGACCGAAACAGGCTGCATCGTCATCACCAATTTTCCCGGGATGCCGATCAAACCCGGCTCAATGGGAAAGCCATTTCCGGGAATCACCGCGACCGTGTTGGATCCCAAGAGCTATGAGCCCGTGAAACAGGCGGGCGTAGCGGGCTTGATTGCGCTGCGGCCGGGCTGGCCGTCACAAATTCGTGGCTACCGGCACAACCAGGTGGGATTCGAGGAGAAGTTCAAGAATGGATGGTATCTGTGCGGTGACCGCGCCTCGATCGATCCCGACGGATATTTCTGGTTCATGGGACGAGACGATGACGTTATCAACACCGGCGGGCACCTGGTCGGTCCGTTTGAAATCGAATCGGCGCTCCTGGGATGCCCTGCGGTGGCCGAATCCGCCGCGGTCGCCAAGCCCGATCCCATCAACATGGAGGTCGTCAAGGCCTTCGTTGCCCTGAAAAAAGGTTTCAAGCCTTCCGACGATCTCGAATTGGACATTATGAACAACATTCGCAAGCGGCTGTCGCCGCTGGCTATGCCCCAGGAAATCGAGTTCGTGGACTCACTGCCCAAGACGCGCAGCGGCAAAATCGTGCGCCGCATTCTGCGTTGCAAGGAGTTCCACGAGCCCGTAGGGGACCTATCCACCATCATGGAGGAGTGAGGAGAGCCATGGACGAAATCACCAGAGTCGTTCGCGACTACATCATCCGCGAGTATGTGCCGGAGGGAGACGACCGGGAAATCACCGAGACAACGCCGCTGATTTCCAGCGGCCTCGTGGATTCCTTTTCCATGGTGTCTCTCCTCCGATTCTTGGAAAAGAAGTACGCGATTCACATTCCCGACGCCGCGGCCACACCGGAAGCTTTCGACACTGTCGAGCGCATTGTGGCCCTGGTGCAAAGGTTTCAGAAGGCGGAGGTCGCCAGCGTTTAAGCGTGCCCGGCGCTGCACGAGCCCTTTTGAGAAGCGGGCACGGCACGGAATTTTATTGTGAGAGGCCTGCCATGTCATTCTCCGATACTGTTCGCCACAACTATCAAGCAGACATTGAAGGAATCAGAGCCACGGGACTGTTTAAGGAAGAGCGATACATCCATTCGCCGCAGTCTTCGGACATTGAAGTGGAGTTCCCGCTTGGCTCTGCAATCCAGAAGTGCATCAACATTTGCTCCAACAACTACCTCGGGCTGTCCAGCCATCCGGAGGTGATCGCTGCCGCGCATGCCGGGCTCGAAACGCGCGGCTACGGGATGTCCTCCGTGCGCTTCATCTGCGGCACCCAGGATATCCATCGGGAACTGGAGAAGCGGCTGACCGAGTTCCTGGGAACCGAGGACACCCTTCTTTTTCCGTCCTGCATGGACGCGAACGCCGGCTTCTTCGAAGCCTGCCTGAATGAACAGGACGTGATGATCGCCGACCGGCTCGTTCACGCCTCCATTGTGGACGGCATGCGCTTGGCGAAAGCCATGCAAGACACTTACAAGCATTCCGACATGGGCCACCTGGAGGAGAAGTTGCAGGAACACCAGGATAAACGGTTCCGCATGGTGATCACCGATGGCGTCTTCTCCATGGATGGCGACACGGCCAAACTGGCCGAGATTGTCGCGCTCGCGGAAAAGTACAACGCCATGGTGTTCGTGGACGATTCCCACGCCACCGGCTTTATCGGCAAGACGGGCCGTGGGACACACGAGCATTGCGGCGTATTCGGCAAGGTCGATGTGATCACCACGACTCTCGGAAAAGCGCTGGGCGGCGCTTCGGGAGGGTGCGTGAGCGGTCGACGCGAGCTGGTGGAGATGTGCCGCCAGCGGGCGCGTCCTTATTTGTTTTCCAATGCCGTAGCGCCCGTGATCGTGGCGGGAGCGCTCAAGGTGCTGGATCTCATCAGCGCGTCAACCGAGCGCCGCGACAAGCTGGAGTGGAACGCCAGGTATTGGCGAGGTCTGCTCAAAAAAGCGGGTTTCGATCTGAAGGAAGGGGACTCACCGATCGTGCCCGTCATGCTCTACGACGCCAAGCTGGCGCAGGACTTTGCCCGCGACCTTTTCAACGAAGGTGTCTACGCCGTAGGCTTCTTTTTCCCCGTCGTGCCGAAAGGGCAGGCCCGGATTCGCACCCAACTCTCGGCCGCCCACGAAAAGCGCCATCTGGATACGGCGATTGAGGCCTTCGAAAAGGTCGGCAACAAACACGAAGTTCTGGGACTAAGCAAAAAGGAACTCGTCGCAAGGTTTGCTGCGTAATTGCAAACGCCCGCAGGCGCGGATGAATGGCAGCGCCGGGCACGGCGCTTCATGGCTGCGGATGGGGGAAAGGAGGTCGGTATGCTCTGCGCAGAACTGGAAGACTTGGAAGCGCAATTCAACAAGATCGTCACTGCGCTTGAGGATCCGAATCTGACCGCCGCGGAACGGTCAATCCTGGAGAAGGAGCGCGTGGAGATGTCCCGTGTGATTCAGGACCATCAGACGAGCGGACACAAGGGCGGCCCTTGTTTTGAGGAATAGGAGGACAAATCTTGGCCAGCAGAGGCCGCTAGAACAAGAAGAGCCGCCCCGGATGCTCTCCTCTAACTTGCCGTGAACCGCGATGTGTTCTCACAAGCCTACTTCGCGGTACTATCCCGCACGGACTGCAACGATACTCGCTCAACGCAGGCCCCTGGCGCGGCCAAATCGTTGTGATGCGCGTCATTGCCCCGTTCCGGCAAGAGTTGGTCTACTTCCAAGGAGAGTCACCGGATGCCGGCTGAATTGATCGACACCAAAACTCTTCCCGAAAACGCCTATAAGCTGCTGCGCGACGGCGAATCGTACCAACCCATCGTTCCGGCTCCCGCTGCATTGCCGGAAATTACTTCGCGCTCCATCTTCTGGGGCGTCTTGTTTTGCGTGATCTTCACGATCGCGTCGGCCTACTCCACTCTCAAGGTCGGCCAGGGAATGGAAGCGGCGATTCCGATTTCCATCCTCGCCATCGGCCTGGCGCGCTTGTACCAGCGGCGCTCCTCTGTGCTGGAAAACGTGATCATCACCAGCGTGGGTGGCGCCTCCGCCGCCGTCGTATCCGGCGCGGTCTTCACCGTGCCGGCGCTTTACGCTCTCCACCTCGACCCGCATCCCGTGCAGACCATCTTCATCTGCCTGGCCGGCGGGTGCCTTGGCATTCTGTTCCTCATCCCGCTGCGGCGCTACTTCGTGCGAGAAATGCACGGCAAGTTCCCGTTCCCGGAGGCCACGGCCATCACCGAAGTCCTGGTGGCGGGCGAAAAGGGCGGCTCGCAAGCCAAGCTTCTGCTTCAGGCCACCGTCATCGCCGCGATCTACGATTTCTTCGTCACCACCTTTCACGTCTGGAAGGAATACTTGAACTTCCAATTCGTGCCCATCATGCGGTCACTTGCCGATCGCAGCCGCATGGTCTTCAATTTCGATGCGGTCAGCTTCATTCTCGGCCTCGGCTACGTGATGGGCTTGCGCGTGGCTCTCATCTTTTGTGCCGGCGGCGTGATGGTGAACTTCGTGCTGGTGCCGATGATCTGGTTTGTCGGCAGCCGGATGGGCGACGTCACCGTGTATCCCGCCGCCGTCCCCATTTCGCACATGGCGGCAGCGGATATCTACCGCAATTACGTGCGCTTCATCGGCGTGGGCGCCATCGCCAGCGCGGGACTCGTCGGAATTCTGAAATCCCTGCGCGTGATTGCGGGATCGTTTGGCATCGCGCTGCACGCCTTCCGCCACGGGGAAGCGCCGCAGATGGAACGCACCGACCGCGACATTCCCATCCTCACCATTCTGCTCGGAGTCGTGCTGGGCGCGATCGGAGTGGCCGCCTTCTTTGGACAGCTGCATGTTTCCTGGACCGTGGTCGGATTGGGCCTGGCGCTGACGCTGTTGTTCTCCTTCTTCTTCACCACGGTCGCTGCCAATGCCATCGCCACGACCGCCAACAACCCGGCCAGTGGCATGACGTTGCTCACGGTGATTGTCGCCGCAGTGGTGCTGCTGAAGTTCGGGCTCTCCGGAGCCACCGGCATGTTCTTCGTGATGGCCTTGGCCGGAATGGTCTGCGTGGCCCTGTGCGCATCCGGACAATTCATCACCGACCTGAAGGCCGGCTATTGGATTGGTTCGACGCCCGCAGCGCAGGAGAAAGTGAAGTTCATCGCGGTCGTCGCCGCCGCCGTGACGGCGGGGTTCACCATCATCCTGCTGGCCAAGGCATTCCAGTTCGGAGAAGCCGCGCCGGGTGACCCGCGGCAGGTCCTGGTCGCCCCGCAGGCCTCGGCGCTGAAAGCGGTGGTGTCGGGATTCATGAGCGGCCAGCCGGCTCCTTACATATTGTTCGGTCTCGGCGCCATGGTCACCGTGGTGCTGGAGATGCTCGGCCTTTCCTCGATGGTCTTCGCGCTCGGAATCTATTTGCCGCTCCAATTGACCACGCCCATCCTCACCGGCGGATTCCTCTCGCACCTGGTAAACAAGCGCGCCGAACAGACCGGCGGCCCGCAGGGCAGAAACATCCGCGACCGGGGTATCATCATTGCCGGCGGCCTGATGGCTGGCGGCGCCCTGGGCGGCGTGATTGGGGCGGCGCTGCGCGTGCTGCCGCACTTCAAAGAAGAGTGGATTCAGACGCCGTTCTACGACAACAATCCGGTGTCACAATCCCTTTCCGCACTCTGTTTTATTGGCGTGTGCCTCTACGTCTGGTTTAATTCGCTGAAAAAAGAAAAGGAGACGTGATGGACAATGCCGGGAAATTCGCTGCGGATGCAATTCTTGCCATTGACACCCTCTGGGGCGGCGATGTGATGTGCCCCTCCGGAACCGGCCGGTTCATCGCCGATTCCTGGTTTTCAGACGAGCCGCTGCCCGCTGCCTACACGCTGCCCGCCGCCGCTCGGATCAGAACCTCTGGTGGAGTTTCCAGCAAGACGTTGGACCGCGACGCCGTCGCAGAGTATTTGCGCCAGATCAATGTTCCGGAAGTGATTGATGGCCTTCGCAAGGAAGCACAGAAATTAGGCGGCCTGCGCGGCCGATATTTGACAAGCCTGTCATCCTCGCTCGCCACCATGTGGGACCTCGCTCAGGAAGTTCTTGGCAAAGGTGACCCGGTTCCCTACGAACGGTGCGTCGAGGTGGCCACCGCCCGCGCACCGGAACCCTCGCAGCCGGAGGCGAAGCGGAACCGCGTTACCGAATTGCTCCAAAGCGCCGGCTATCAGGCTTCCGGCTCGGCGGGCATCCTCGATGCTGTGGATCAATGGCGCCGCGAACGCCTTGTCCCCATGGCTTCCGTGCGGGCTCTCGGAGCGGCCGTCATTGCCCGCATGAACGAGCTCAGCGCAAAAAACCTCGTGCCGTACCTTCCCGCGGAACTCGCGCGAGTCCCGCGCGCCAATATCGAATTCCTTCCCATCAAGGAGGCGTGGTTTTCCGGCTCCATGAATTACATTGGCCGCGCCAGAAATGCGGACGGCACGCCGAAATACGAGGCCACTTACGAGATCAACGCCTCTTTGCAAATTTCGGTCCCGGAGTTCGAGCAGCTCGTCAGCCACGAAGTCGTTCCGGGTCACGTCACCACTTTCGCCTATCTCCAGAATCTCTACGTGCGCGGCCTGGTCGGATTCGAAACCACCGTCCTTACCATGAACACGCGAGCCGCCACTCTTTTTGAAGGAATCGCCAACAACGCCATCCTGATCGCCCACGACGTCACCGAAGTGGACCAACTTCCCGATGAAGATTTGCAGATCGGTGTGCTTCTCGCGCTCCTGCAAGACGACGCCAAAAACGAAGCTTCCTATCTCACCTGGCGCGAAAAAATGCCCCAAGAAGAAGTGGCCGCCATTCTTCGCAGGGATTACTTGGTGACCCAGGAGCGTGCCGGCAAACTTTCCGGCGCGTGGGCACGCCATCCGCTCCTAGGGCGGATGTATCTGCCGGCCTACCGTCGCGGCACAGAAAAAGTCGCAGAACTGCGCCGCAAGTATCGGCCGAGCGAGCTGCTGCCGATCCTATATGGCGCTGCGGGATTGGTGGATTGTGAGACCGTAGAAACTGCACTCGAACAAGCGGCTTATTCCGGTCACGCCGCCGCTCAACGGTGACTCCCAGAACTATGTGGCACAGCTACTCGCGGCTGTGCAGGTTCTCACTCTTGTTGCGGCCGCCTTTTTACCCTGCCTGCCGCGCCGTAGCCTTGGCGAAGGCGGGAGCGTAGCCGAAGGGCAGGTGGGCGTTCTTCGCCAGCGTAGCAGCCAGCCTCACCGGCTGTCCTGAGCCGGGCCGAAGGGCGCCGGCATCCTGTTTATCCCGAGCGTAGTCGAGGGGCCGGCTCTGTGCGCTTCCTGGGAACGCCAATCTCCCGATTGGCGCATCTTCGCATTCGTACGGCCGGAGTCTCGCCGGCTCTTCTCCTCTGCGCCCGTCATCCTGCCTGTTTACACTGAGCGAAGCGAATATGTCTCGCCGTAGCTTTGGCGAAGGCGGGCCTGCCTCCGTGCTTCCTTGCCTCGCCTCTTCGCCGGTGCGCTCCAATCAGAATGCGCGCTAGTCTGTTCCCTTCGGTGGCGCCGGGCCATCGGGCCCGCCCGGACCGCCGCGGCCCTCCCGGCCGCGAGGCCCGCGCGCTCCATCGCGCCCGGGTCCGCGCCCGCGGCCCCGGAATTCTTCCCGCAACTTGCGAAGCTTTTCGCGCTGTTCGGGAGTGAGCGCGTTGCGCATGGCGAGATGAAAATCCACGGCGCTCTTTTCGCGCGCCAGCCGGGCTGCGCCGATTTCATCGAGCTTGCGATCGATCGCCGTTTTATCCGGCTTTTCGGCCGCGAGCAGATCGCGCAACTCGATCCGCTTCACCTCAATTTCCGCGCGGCCGCGGATTTCGGCTTTGCGGAAGTCCGACGTTTGCTGGCGGATTTTTGCCGCTTGTTCCGGCGTCACGCCGAGCTTTTCCCGAATCTCCGGGTTGCTCACCAGCCGCGCCAGCATGAACTCGCGTTCCCCGCGCCCGCGCCTTCCCCGCTCGCGGCCCCGGCCGTCTTCGCGCCCTCCCCGCTCGCCTCCCCGGCCCCATTCTCCGCCGCGTCTCGGGCCACGCGACTGCCCATCGGGCCGATCCATCTGGCCGGGATCGCCGCCCGGCCCTCGATCTTGCGCAAAGCTTGCGGGCGCAAACAGCCCGGGCGAGCCCAAAAGCAATGCAAAAAACGCTGCCGCTGCTGCCGGTTGAATTCTCATTGTTTTCGCTCTCCGATCATCAAATCGCACCAATCCGCGGCCGGGATTGTACTTCCGAACCGGCTCGCCACGCGTCCGTAAAAGTAATTCGCCGCCAGCCGCAAAAAAGTTCCCGCTGCGGAGCTGCGTGACCCGCCCCAGCCTCGTGCATAGCGGGGCTGGCCGCGCCGAAGCCTTGGCGAAGGCGGGAACATTTCTCGTCGCATTTGCCCGTAATTCTGAAGCCGCCTCGGCGGCCGAAGAATCTCTCTTGGGTTCGCCTTGCGCTTGGCCTTCGCAGGGGCATCCGCCATAAGTCCGGCGGACCGTGCCCGTTCTTCGCCTTGCCCTGGGAACGCCAACCTGCACTGCCTGCCCGACGAAGCCTTGGCGCAGGCGGGAGCTCAGCCGAAGTGTCCCCCGATTGGCGCTGCGGATCATCGCGAGTGACCCGAAGCTTTTTTGGAGTGCGGCGGCTTGACGCCGCTTTGTTACGGCGAGGCTTGACTCGCCCGGTCTTTGTCTCTGTCCTTGCCTTTCCCGGGCCCTTCGCGACGCAATTTAAACCCGCAATTTTGTGACGATTAGAAATGGTCCCGCCCCTTTGTTTTCATGGAGATACAGCGATTTCTACTCGAATCGAGTGTCGATTAGAATTCGCGTCTCGCCCCCCTCGCCCCCACCCATTCCTCCGGCGCGTCGCCGCTTCCAAGGTAGCCATCGTCGAGCTCCTCGCCAATAGCATGCACAGGTGCAATCGCCGCTGCAACCGGAAATCCCTGTGGTGATTGACTCGGGCTTCAGCGGCCGCCCTTCTCTGCCTTCGTAGCGGCGCGCCCTTTGCGTCCCGGCTTCCATGGCGGGACCACCTTTTTACCGTGCCTGCCCGCCGGAGCCTTGGCGAAGGCGGGAGCGCACGTGAGGGATCTGCTGTTGGCAATTGGGTGTACGCCTTTGCTTCCCCTTGGTCACCCTGCAAAGCATAGCGACATGAAAAGCTACGTGTTATTGTCACTAAAAGGATGCCAATCGAAACCTACCCCGACCAGCTTGAGCCTGCGGATCAAAACGCAGTGATCTGGCGTTTCATGGACATGAAGAAGTTCACCGACTTAATGGATTCTGGCGAATTGTATTTCTGCCGTGCAGACCTGTTTCACGACGAGAGTGAGGGGTTGCCTCCTGAGAATTACTTTCCCTCTCCCAATCTACACCCCCTAGATGTACGGGACCGGCGGACAATCGATGATTCGATTGGCTGCGTGGCACAGTTTCGCGAGGCTTTCTACGTCAACTGTTGGCATCTATACCGTAAAGAGACATGGACGATGTGGGAGAACTACGGTAAGGACGGCGTGGCTATCTGCTCACGGTATCGGTTCCTGAAAGCGGCCCTCAATGCCCTGGATGATCGCGCTTTCATTGGACAGGTCCGCTACGGATCACGGCACATGACTGGCTGGAATCTTTTCCGATTTATCACGACGAAGCGACCGGAATTCGCAGACGAGCAGGAGGTCAGAGCGTTCCTGTGGATCATCGACCCTTACGCAGGTATCAATCGGCACGTCGATGCGGATAATCGAGTGCATGATCGTCCGCTTACCCCGCCCCCAGACCGCGTGCTGAAGAGCCACAGGCGGAAGGTGGACGTTCAAGCATTGGTGACTGCGGTTGTCGTTACCCCTCGGGCCTCTCCGATTATCCTGGGCGAAATCGATCACTTGGTGAAAACGAAGGGTTGTGTGATCCCGGTTCGAGCGTCAATTTTAAGTTGCTTCCGAGAACTTCTTCCTAATACAGAGTCGCTCGGGGGCAGAACAGATTCTACATGAATGCGCCAACGGGCATTGAGATACAGATTCCGTTTTTCGCCGAACCATTACGCATCACGCGCATCGTTTCAGACTACACTGGCACTCTCTCTTTCCACGGGAAGCTCATTCCGGGCGTACAAGAGCGACTGGGCAAGCTTCAAGCGTTGGTCGAGATTGATGTCCTCACTGCCGATTCATCCGGTACCGCTAAAGTGCAACTCGGCGGAATGCCTTTCCTGGGGGTGCAGATATTTCAAGACTCAGAGCGCCACGACGTGCGGAAACAGGGTCACGCCGAGAGGAACAATCCCCGCCAAATAGCGTCCTTCGGGAACGGCAACAATGATGTGCTCCTCCTGAAAACCGTGAAGGAGGCAGGAGGTTTGGCTGTTGCTGTAGATAACGGTGAAGGCTGCTCTATTGAAGCCATGAAAAATGCAAACATCTTTATCGTGGGCATCGCGAACGCACTAGACTTGTTGATCGAACGAACATGGTGTGTGGCCACGCTCCGAAGATAGACGATGGTGCCGATGGTTGATGGGTATGATTCCCCTCCTCTGCCAGAGGTGAGCGACTGCCATGAAACACTTCTTCGAAGAAGCATCCATTGAGGTATGGCGGGTTGGCCGCGTTTATTTTTTTTCGGAACTTGATCGTGAGTGCCTGCCCGCTCGGCCTTACACCTCGGGCTACGGAAAACCCGGCGAACACCAGAAGTAAGGATCAAATTTAAGCCTGAGCCACCCGCCGCCCGTTTACCAAACGACCATCTCGCGGGAGAAAAGGCGGTGCCCGAGTAGGCTTGACAGATATGATTTAATCTCGCTGGGGAGAAACCTGTGGCCTGGGCTGAAGGACTCACCGCCGAAGAATCCACCTTTCACGGACGCACGCGTAGGGCGTGGATGCGGACGAAAGATGGCATAAGAGATGGAATTGGCTGGTGCCTCGAATCAACCGGGGCACCAGCCAAGTTGAAGATGTTTGAGTTTGTGGATCCCGTTTCGAATGAAACGATCTATCTCTATACGAGCAAGAGGTTCTCCGTGCTGTGCATCGGGGAGCGTCGCTTCTATTTCGACCGGATCACTGGTAGCTTCGATGGAGTTTCATCACCGGCGACCAACAGTATTGCCCGGTGGCTGAAACTCGGCAATTAGCGCAGCTTCGCGTTGGGCCCTGTCTCTGGCTAAGGCGTGGCCTTCTGCGAAAAAGTGGGTGATGCCGACAACGGGCGGATTATTCAGGTGCTCGAGAAGGCGCCTGCGCAAGTTGTCGGTTTCGCCCACATACTGGCAAACGTATACACCTCGTCGCAATGAGAACAGTCCATAGACTGCCCCCACTTCGTAGTGACCGGACCGACTTTTTGTGCCACGGCGAGTGAGAGAGTTTACATCACAACCTCATCGGACAGGGATCCAAATGGCGGCGCGCAGGGAGCCGTAGGCGACCGGAGAGCCGCCATTTGGG
>Ga0187781_10000777_pt1 | contig 23274 bp, 24 predicted proteins | sample 0715_SJ02_MP02_2_FD_132447 | JGI IMG/M metagenome (GOLD analysis project Ga0187781, IMG submission 132447) | Tropical peat soil microbial communities from peatlands in Department of Meta, Colombia - 0715_SJ02_MP02_20_MG | ecosystem: Environmental > Terrestrial > Soil > Wetlands > Peat | place... | reverse complement strand
TGGCCGACGTCTTCGCGCTGGCCGAGCAAATGCGCCGCCAGCGCGGCGGCACCGCGGTGGTGCTGGGCGCGCTCAGCCCCCGCGCGCGCAACGCCCAGGTGGCGATGTTCCCGTCGGGCGAGGTCGACTACCTCGTCGCCACCGACGCCATCGGCATGGGCCTCAACATGGATCTCGACCATGTCGCCTTCGCCCGGCTGGTCAAGTTCGACGGCCAGGCGCCGCGTCGGCTCGGCCCGGCCGAGATCGCGCAGATCGCCGGCCGCGCCGGCCGGCATATGAGCGACGGCACCTTCGGCACCACGGCCGAGCTGGGCGCGATGGAGCCGGAGCTGGTGGAGGCGGTGGAGAACCATCGCTTCGACCCGCTGACGCATCTCTTCTGGCGCAACGCTCGGCTCGACTACGCCTCGCCGGCCTCGCTGCTGCGCAGCCTCGAGCAGCGTCCGCCGACGCCCGGGCTCGCGCCCGCGCGCGAGGCGGACGATCACCTGGCGCTGCGGACGCTGGCAAAGCAGGCGGACATCGCCGAGCGGGCGCGCCATCCCGCCGCGGTGCGCCTCCTCTGGGAGGTCTGCCAGATCCCGGACTTCCGCAAGGTGATGAGCGACACCCACGCGCGCCTCTTGGGCCAGATCTATCGCCATCTCGTGGGTCCGCAGGAGCGGTTGCCGACCGACTGGGTGGCGGCGCAGGTGCAGCGTCTCGACCGGCTCGACGGCGACATCGACGCCTTGATGACGCGCATCGCGCATATCCGCACCTGGACCTATATCGCGCACCGTCCCGACTGGCTTGCCGATGCCGCTGAATGGCAGGAGCGGGCGCGCGCGATCGAGGACAAGCTTTCCGACGCGCTGCACGACCGCATCACCCAGCGCTTCGTCGACCGGCGCTCCGCCTTCCTGGTGAAGCAGCTTGCCGGCGACAAGGAGCTGCTGGCCTCGGTGAGCCATGGCGGCGAGGTCAAGGTCGAGGGCCATTATGTCGGCCGGCTCGACGGCTTCCGCTTCGTGCCGGATACCGGCGCCGGCGGCAGCGAGGCCAAGACCCTGCTCGCCGCCGCCAACCGCGTGCTGCGCGGCGAGGTCGCCGCGCGCGCCAGGCGGCTCGCCGCCGCCGCCGATGGCGAGTTCACGCTCGGCGCCGACGGCGTCGTCACCTGGCGCGGCGGCGCCGTCGGCCGCTTGCTCGCCGGCGACGGCGCGCTGGCGCCGCGGGTCGAGGCTTTGCCGGGCGATTTCCTCGAAGGCGAGCTGCGCGACGGCGTGCGCCGCCGGCTTGGCGAGTTCCTGCGCGCGGCGATCGCGCGCGGGCTGCAGCCGCTGTTCCGCGCGCGCGCGGCCGAGCTTTCGGGCGCGGCGCGCGGCCTCGTCTTCCAACTCGGCGAGGCGCTGGGCAGCTTGCCGGCCGCCGCGGTCGCAAGCCAGCGCGCCGCGCTCGCCGAGAGCGACCGGCGCTCGCTTGCCCGGTTCGGCGTGCGGCTCGGCGTCGAGACCGTCTATGTCGACGCCTTGCTGCGGCCGCGCGCGGCGGCGCTGCGCGCGCTGCTCTGGGCGGTCTGGCGCGGCGAGGCACCGCCGCCGGTCCCCGCTCCGGCCGCGCCGCGCGATCCCGCGGTATCGGCGGCGGCTTATGCGGCGATGGGCTGGCGCGTTCTGGGGCCGCGCGTGCTGCGCGTCGACCGGGTCGAGCGGCTGGCCGCGGCGGCGCGGCGCCTGGCGCGCCAGGGCAAGTTTGCCGCCACCCCGGCGCTGGCGCGGCTCGGCGGCGGCGGCCTCGACGAGTTGGCGCCGATGCTGGCGGCGCTCGGCTATCGCGTGTTGATCGACGATGCCGGCCTCAGCTTCCAGGCGCGCCCGCACCGCGCCGACAAGACGCGGCACGGCAAGGCCGCGCGCGGCCGGCGGCGGCGGCGCGGCGAGGAGGCGCCGGCCGTCGACGGGCCTTTCGCCAAGCTCAAGGAGTTGCGGCTGGCGCGATGACCGGGCTGCGCCTCGACAAATGGCTGTGGTTCGCGCGTTTCGCCCGGACGCGCTCGCTGGCGGCGCGGTTGTGCAGCGAGGGCGCCGTCGCCATCGGCGGCGCCGTGATCGTGAAGCCCGGCCATCCCGTGCGCGTCGGCGATGTGCTGACCGTGCGCCAGGGCCGGATGCGGCGCGAGATCACGGTGCTCGCGCTTGCCGCGCGCCGCGGCCCGCCGGAAGAGGCGCGCCGGCTCTATGCCGAGGCGACGCCGCCCGTGCCGCTCGCCGCCGCGGCGCCGAGCTGGGTCCCGCTGATCGAGGAATGACCTCTCATGCGCCTTCCGCCAGCTCCCACCCCTTCTCTGCAAGCTCGCGCGCCTTGGCGCCGCGGTCGAGCGCGCCGGGCGAGCTGACATTGCCGTCGAGGCCGCGCTTGTAGACGCCTTGCGAGATCGCGGCGAGGCGGAATAGCGACAGCACCAGCCAGAAGCGCCAATCGGCGATGCGCTCGCGGCCGGTGCGCCGGCAATAGGCGGCGAGATAATCGGCTTCCGTCGGAATGCCGGGATTGGCGCCCGGCGCGGTGAGGTCGCCGCGATGCCGGTCCGGCACGTGCCAGGGCAGGCAGTTATAGGCGAGATCGGCCAAGGGATGGCCGAGCGTGCCGAGCTCCCAATCGACCACGGCGAGAACGCGCGGCTCCGTCGGATGCCAGATCATGTTCTCGAGCCGGAAATCGCCGTGCACGATCGTCGTCTCGTCCGCCGCCGGGACGTGCCGCGGCAGCCAGCGCGCGAGATGATCCATCGCCGGAAGAGCGTCGGTCTTGCTCGCTTCGTATTGCCGCGACCAGCGGCTGATCTGGCGCTCGGCATAGCCGCCCGCCTTGCCGTAATCGCCAAGCCCCCGCGCCGCGTAATCGACGCGATGCAGCCGCGCCAGCACCGCGTTCATCGCGTCATAAATCTGGGCGCGCTCCGCCGCCGGCATCTCCGGCAGGGTGTAGTTGCGGAAGACGCGGCCCTCGACGTGCTCCATGATATAGAAGGCCTGGCCGATCACCGTTTCGTCCTCGCACAGCGCATGAGCGCGCGCCACCGGCACGTCGCTCAGCGCCAGGGCCGAGATTACCTTGAACTCGCGCTCGACCGCATGCGCCGAGGGCAGCAGCTTGCCCGGCGGCTTCTTGCGCAGCACCAGCCGCCGTCCCGCGCCGTCGCTCAGCATGAAGGTCGGGTTCGACATGCCGCCATGGAACTGCGCCACCTTGAGCGGCGGCACGAAGCCCGCGATCTGCCGCGTCATGAAGCGCTCGAGCGCCGCCTCGTCGAAGCGATGCTGCGCCAGCACCGGAATGACGTCGGCGGTGGAAGAGATGGTGGAAGCGCTCATGCGGCGGGCGACTCGAGCCGATAGAAGCGCATGGCGGTGTCGCGGAAGAGCAGCGATTTCTCCGCCGCCGAGGCGCCGGCGGCGAGCCGCTTGAAGGCGTTCCACAGCACGGCATAGCTGCACGACACCTTGTCGACCGGGAAATTGCTTTCGAACATTGAGCGCGCCGGGCCGAAGGCTTCGATGCAGGTCTCGACGTAGGGCCGCCACAGCGCCGCCAGCTCGGCCGAGTCCGGCGGCTCGGCGCGTTCGTGGAGCTGGAAGCCGCAGATCTTCATGCCGAGCCCTCCCAGCTTCACCTGCACGTTCGGGCATTGCGCGAGCGCGCGGATGGCGCTGCGCCAAACGGGAAAGATCTCGTCGCGCCGGCCGGCATAGGGGCCGATGCCGAGCGGGCCGCCGACATGGTCGAGCACCATCGGTTGCTGCGGGAAAGCGCGGGCGAGGTCGAGGACGTCGGCGAGCTGCGGGTGATAGAGCCGGATGTCGAAGCTGAGGCCGAATTGGCCGAGCTTGGCGAAGCCTTCGCGGAAATCGGCGCGGCGGAACAGCCCCGGCGGCGGCTTGGTGTGGCTGTTCTGGACGTCCTCGCTCGCATCCCAGCCGGCGGCGTGGCGGATGCCGCGGAAGCGCCCATTGCCGGCGGCGACATGCGCGGCCAGCACCGGCTCGACCGCCGCGCCGAGCGTGAGATCGGCATATCCCACGATGCCGGCGCAGGCCGCGACCGCGCCGTAGCGGCCGCTGGCCGCCATCGCCGCCGCGCCGTTGACGAACTCGGTCTCGCCGACGACCTTGAGCGCGCCCGGCCCGCCGGCGCGATAGAAGGCGGTGCATTCGACGAAGACCGTGCGCTCGATGGTATGCCCGCTGCCGGTATCGGCGAGCAGCTCCGGCAGCAGATAGCGGTTGCCGGAAAAATCCCAGAGATGGTGATGTGGATCGCAGATGGGGAGCGCGGGCTCGATGATCTCCTCTTGCCGCCGGGCGAGCCAGGCGGGATCGACGCGATAGCGGTTGATGCGGTCTTGCAGGCTGACGGTGCTCATCTTGCCTCGGGGCTCAGCGGCGTTTTCCCCATCATAGCGGTCGATGCCACGAACGCGAGATGCCCCGCATGGATCGGCGCCCCACCTCGCCCTCCCGGTGCTGCGCACCGGGAGGGCGAGGTGGAGCGCCGCGGATTTGCGATGGGCGATGCTAAGCGCCGCAGAGCTTCCAGGGCCCGCTGTCGAGATGGAGGTGGTCGCGGTGATCGCGGTCCGAGTCGGGAGTGAGGACGACGCTGAAGCGGCGGCAGGCGCGGCGCGCCAGCTCGTGCAGGAAGAGGCTCTTGGCGCCGCCGCCGCGCCAGTCGCGCTCGACCGCGATCACGCTGCCGTCCGCAAGCTCGAAGCCCGCGATGTCGATGGCGCGGCCCGAGGCGTGCAGGCTCCAGCGGCTGCCGTCGCTGGTCTCGCGCCGGCAGGCGAAGGTGCCGCGATGACGCAACAGCCGCACGCCCTGGCCGAAGCGCTGGAGCGCCAGCGACGCCAAATCCTCGCGGGCGAAGGCGTCAAGCTCGAGCGCGAAGGCGCAGCTCACCACCCCCGGCTGGTTCCAGGCGACGCCTGCGGCGCTGACACGCACCGGCGTGTCGACGGTGCAGGCGGCGCCGCCTGCCGGCATGGCGGCGACGGCATAGGCGATGCCTGCCGCGTCGAGTCGCGCGAGGCAGGCTTCCCCCTGCTGGCCGGTCGGCGCGGGCGGCGGCCGGACGGCGCAGGCGGCGAGCAGCGCGGGGAGAACCGCGCAAATCGCATAAAATTTGACTCGCATGCCGGCGAAAGAGAATCACGTATCGACCCGCGACCGCAACGGTTTTCACACGGTTTTCACCGCTTCGCCGCTTGCGCCGGCACCGGCGGTCGGCGAGAATCGCTGCGCCATGACACTTCTTTCCCGCGCGCGCCGTGCCTGAGGCTGCCGACCACAACAACGCCTTCGCCGGCGCACGAACGGTGATCACCGGCGGACTCGGCTTCATCGGCTCGAGCCTGGCGCTGCGGCTGGTGGAGCTCGGTGCCGATCTGCTGCTGGTCGACAACCTCTTGCCCGAGTCCGGCGGCAATCGCTTCAACATCGCGCCGGTGCGCGACCGCGTCGCCGTCGAGATCGCCGATATCCGCGACGCGCGAAGGATGCGCGGCCTGCTCGTCGGCTGCCGCTACCTCTTCAATCTCGCGGCGCAGACCAGCCATATGGGCTCGATGGCCGATCCCGAGACCGATCTCGCCATCAACTGCCACGCCCAGCTCACGCTGCTCGAGGCTTGCCGCGAGATCTGCCCCGAGGCGCGCATCGTCTACGCCGGCACGCGCCAGATCTACGGCCGCCCGCTCTATCTGCCGGTCGACGAGAAGCACCCGCTGCATCCCGTCGACGTCAACGGCGTCAACAAGATGGCGGGCGAGGCCTATCACATCCTGTTCCACGACGCCTACGGCATCCATGCCGTGGCGCTCCGCCTCACCAACACCTACGGGCCGCGCATGCGCATCAAGGACGCGCGCCAGACCTTCATCGGCGCGTGGCTGCGCGCCGTGATCGAGGGTCGTCCGTTCGAGGTCTGGGGCGGCGAGCAGATCCGCGACGTGACCTATGTCGACGACGCCGTCGAGGCTTTCCTGCTGGCGGCGCTCAGCCCCGCCGCCGAGGGCGCGGCGTTCAACATCGGCGGCGACCGCCTGCGGCTCAACGCGCTCGCCGATGCGCTGGTCGCCGCCAATGGCGGCGGCGGCTTCGAGACGCGGGCGTTCCCGGCCGAGCGCAAGCGCATCGACATCGGCGACTACTATGCCGACGACGCGCGCTTTCGCGACGTCACCGGCTGGCGGCCGAAGGTCGCGCCGGCCGAGGGGCTGCGGCGCTCGCTCGATTATTTCCGCCGGCATCTCGCCGAGTACCTATGATCCCGCAGGCCGATCCCAAGGCGGGGTATCTCGCGCAACGCGCCGAGATCGACGCGGCGATCGCCCGCGCGCTCGAGGGCGGGCGCTACATCCTCGGGCCGGAGGTGGCGGCGTTCGAGCGCGACTTCGCCGCCTATATCGGCGTTGCTCACGGTATCGGCGTCGCCAGCGGCACCGATGCCCTGGTGCTGGCGCTGAAGGCGATCGGCGTCGGACCCGCGGACTACGTCGTCACCGTCTCGCATACCGCGGTGGCGAGCGTGGCGGCGATCGAGCTTGCCGGCGCGCGGCCGCTGCTCGTCGACATCGAGCCCCGGACCTTCACCATGGACGCGGCCGAGCTGGCGCGCGTGCTGGCATCGCCGCCCGGCCGCGTCGCCGCGATCGTGCCGGTGCATCTCTACGGCCAGCCGGCCGATCTCGACGCCATCCTGCCGCTGGCGCGCCGCCACGGCGCGCGCGTCGTCGAGGATTGCGCGCAGAGCCACGGCGCGCTCTCGGGCGGGAGCCGCGCCGGCAGCCGCGGCGATCTCGCCGCCTTCAGCTTCTATCCCACCAAGAATCTCGGCGCGCTCGGCGACGGCGGCATGGTGGTGACCGCCGATGCGGCGCTCGCCGAGCGGCTTCGCGCGCTGCGCGAGTACGGCTGGCGCGAGCGCTATGTCAGCGACGTCGCCGGCACCAACTCGCGCCTCGACGAGCTGCAGGCGGCGGTGCTGCGCGTCAAGCTCGGCCGGCTCGACGCCGGCAACGCGCGCCGCGCGGCGCTCGCCGCCGCTTACGACCGCGGCCTCGCCGGGCTTGCGCTGGGCCTGCCGGCGCGCCGCGCCGGGGCGAGCCACGTCTTCCACCAATACGTCCTCCGCTCGCCCGCGCGCGACGCCTTGCGCGACGGGCTCGCCCGCCGCGGCATCGGCGCCAACATCCATTATCCCGTGCCGGTGCATTTGCAGCCGGCCTATCGCGGGCGGCTGGCGGCCGGCCCCTCCGGCCTCGGCGAGAGCGAGCGCGCGGCGCGCGAGGTGCTGAGCCTGCCGCTTTATCCCGAGCTTGGCGACGACGCGGTTGCGGAGGTCGTCGCGGCGCTGCGCCAGCTCGCATGAACGCCGCTCCCGTCATCATCCGCCCCGCGCGGCTCGATGACATACCGAGTCTCTACGCCTGCCTCGACGCGGTGGCGCGCGAGGCGCGCTATCTCGCCTTCTTCGAAGCGCCGGCTTTCGCGCAGTCGCAAGCCTATTGGACCGAGATGATCGAGCGCGGCTGCCCGTTCCAGGCGGTGCTCGACGGCACGCGCGCCGTCGGCTGGAGCGACGTCACGCCGGTGCCGCGCCCGGCCTACGCTCATTGCGGCACGCTCGGCATCGGCCTTCACGCCGACTACCGCGGGCGCGGCATCGGCCGCAAGCTGCTCGAGGCGACGGTCGCCGCCGCCTGGCGCTACGGGCTCGAGCGCATCGAGCTTACCGTCTTCATAAGCAATCTGCGCGCGCGGCTGCTCTATGAGAAGGCGGGCTTCCTGCCCGAGGGCGTGCTGCGCCGTCACCGCAAGGTGAACGGCGTCTACGAGGACAGCCTGTTCATGGCGCTGCTGCGCGACCGCCAGCGCGGGGAAGAGCAATGAGCGCCGGCCTCCGCTCGGGAATCGCGACGGCGCTGCTCGCCGCGCTGCCGCTGCTGCCCGCCGCCGCGCGCGCCGCCGACAAGCCGCTGCCGATCGTCTTCGTTCACGGCAATGGCGATGATGCGGCGGTATGGATGACGACGATCTGGCGCTTCGAATCGAACGACTATCCCGCCGAGCTGCTGGAGGCTGTCGATCTGCGCTATCCGCTGGCCGGCAAGCTCTATGATGCGCCGGAGCCCGGCCATTCCACCGCCGCCGAAGAGACGGCGCAGCTCGCCGAGGCAGTCGCCGCGGTGCAGCGGCGCACCCACGCGCCCAAGGTGATCCTCGTCGCCCAGTCGCGCGGCGGCAACATCCTGCGCAACTATCTCAAGAATGCCGGCGGCGCCGCGCACACCGCCATCGCCATCCTCTGCGGCACCCCCGGGCACGGCATCGTCGTCTCCGACAAGCTGCTGGTCGGCAGCGAGTTCAACGGCGCCTCGCCGTTCCTGCGCGACCTCAATGCCGGCGCCAGCGAGGTGGTGCCGGGCGTCCGCTTCCTCACCATCCGCAGCGACGGCAACGACAAATACGCCCAGCCCGACGGCCGCTTCATCGGCCAACCCGGCCTCGCCACCGGGATCGACGCCGACGGACCGGCGTTGAAGGGCGCGACCAACCTCGTCATCCCCCGCGCCGACCAGCGCGAGACCGGCTTCGGCCGCGAAGCCTTCGCGCAGATGTACAAGTTCATCACCGGCCACGAGCCCAAGACGCGCGAGGTGCGGCCGGAGCGCGCGGTGACGCTCGAAGGCAAGGTCAGCGCCTTCGAGGCGGGAGCGCCGACCAATATCGGCGTCGCCAACGCCGTGGTCGAGGTCTACAAGGTCTCGACCAGGACCGGCGAGCGCATCGGCAACGCGCTGCTGCGCAAGATCACCGGCGAGGACGGCTCATGGGGTCCCGTGAAGGTCGAGCCGAAGGCGCATTACGAGTTCATCCTCGCGGTGCCCGGTTTCGCGGTGACGCACATCTATCGCTCGTCCTTCCCGCGCTCCAGCCGATACGTCGATCTCCGCCCGCAGTTGCTGGCGAAGGACGACCGCGAGGCGGGCGCGATCGTCTATGTCAGCCGCCCGCGCGGCTATTTCGGCGTCGATCGCGACCGCTTCCTGCTCGACGGCGCGCTCCCTTCCGGCATCGCGCCGGGCGTCCCCAGCGTCTCGATGGCCAAGAAGGCTTTCCCGGCCGAGCCGCAACGGACGGTCGAGGCGGTGCTCAACCGCGAGCGCATCGCGCTGCGCACTTGGCCCCTCGCGGACGACCAGGTGTCCGTCGCGGAGTTTACGTGGTAGCGGCGAACGCGCGTAGCGCGTTCGTCCGCGGCGGCGTCAGCGCTTGCGCAGCAAGCGCGGGAGCCGCACCATTCCGGCTAGCCGGCGCCCGCGCGGTTCCGGCTGGCTGTGACATCTCAACAGGTTGTCCATTCGCTCCGAACTGAATGGACAACCTGTTGGGATTCCACAGCCAGTATTTGGATGGAGCGAAGGCGGGACGCCGACGGGTGGCCGAAACGAATCTCATCCCCCAAACGGCATCTAACTATTTGATCTTTTTGAAATAAATCTTTAATACCTGGAAGCGCATATGTAGGAACAGTTGCTCCCTTGACAGACTGAAGGTTTTCCCGTACCGGCTTGAGCCGTGCGGTGCCAAGTTAAAATGTGTCGACAGCACGGCCGGTATATCAAACGCCCGTGAGGTGCTTATGGATATCGACTCCCTGCGGAACTATTTGGAGCGACCCGAGGTTCTGCGCAGGATCCTCGCCGGATATTCGGGGCCGTATTCGCTTGGCATCGGTAAAGGTCCGTCGATTGTCTTGCAAGTCGAGAGTACCGCCGAAAGCCGCTTCCCGCTCACGGTCGATCTGGGCGGCGAGGAGGTGCCGCTAATCGTCAAGCGAAATTTCAAGGTTCCCGCGCCGTTGAAGGCGGTCGCGCGCTAAGCCATCGTGCAATTCAGTTGATTAAGAACATGACCGATGTCGCAGGCGTAGGTTTGCGAATCGGTACCGGCAAACAGGAGCCCAAGAACCGTTCCATCGTCCCGCAGGATGGCAGAGCCGGAGTCGCCGTGGTCCGCAAAGGTGGTTCCATTGAGCCCCTCAATCACCATGCAGTCGCGGAACCAGCACAGGCCCGGCGCATAGTTGATTGATACCTGGACGGCAATCTGTGTGATCTCGCCGTAAGTCAATCCAGTGGTTCGCCCGACCTTGTGGACCTTATCTCCCACCGCGGCTGCGGCGGTACCAGAGGGAGGAGGAGCCAAACGCGCGGGTAGATAGGCTTGCTGGTGCGCTACTCCAGACCGCACTTGCGCTACTCCCGCATCCACCTCATTCCAGATCACGTTACTGGTGCTGGGAGCGGTTCCGGCAGGGCTGTCCTTCAGATCAATGAAATCAGTGAGCTCGGCAACGGTATTGGTTTTTGCTGCGCCGCCCTGCTGCAGGATTGCGTCCTTCCCGCGCTGGCCTTTGTTTTCCCCAGCCAGGACGTGATTGTTCGACAATATTGCGACGTCGCCGTTTGCCAGTCTCACGAAGCAGCCGAGCGTGCCCACGATCATCAGTCCCTTGCGGAGATCTCCGCTCCGATCGTCTTGATCGTAGTTCTGAATTTGAAGGCCGCACACGAGCGGCCGATGGCGTTGCTGCTCGGGCATGAAGCTGAGCGTTGCGGGACTGCCAACGCCTGAATGCGGTATGCGGACGAGACTCTGCGGGTCTCGGGAACTGTCGACAATGCGGACCGGAATCCCTTCGATCGAGGGTGGGACCTCCCTGACGCCTCCTGCAAAGGCTACGGGGGCATTCTTGTTGCGAACTGCAACGTAGCCGAATCCATCAGGAGCGCGCCCGACTCCGACTGATCGCACGGCTGCATTGGCGCTGAAAAGAATGCCGGCAGCCATATCGATCTTTGCCACAACATCCGAGAGCTTGGCCACAAGTTTCCCCCCAACCCGGCACAATCGAACGTAGGATACGCGTGCCCTTCGTTGAGGTTCAACTTTCGCGGTGCAGAGCCGGGGATGACGTGGCCGGTTCTAAGCCCAGCGATTCCGAAGCTGGCGGCTGTGTCTGCGGCTGCTGCCGAAGGGCGGCGCTCTCCACATCGATGCCGAGGACGGAGACGGTGATCGCAAACCCGGTGCGACCCTCGCGCCGCCGGCTCGCCTCCACCGTGCGGTCCTCGCACTGACAGCCCGTTCGATCGCTTTGCGATCGAACCCTCCGGGGCCTACTGCGGAGCGGTCGGCCGGGTTGTCCGCAAGCGCTGACGCCGCTTGCGGACAAACCCGCTTTGCGTCACGCCAGCGCGATGCACTCGATCTCGATGTCGAAATCAAGCGGCCAGGAGCCGACGGCGACGAAGGTGCGCGCCGGCGGCGCCTCGGCGAAGGTGCGGCCATAGACCTCGTTGATGGTGCGGAAATGCGCCGCGTTCGAGACGTAGACCGTGACCTTGCACACCTTGGCGATGGACGAGCCGGCGGCCTCGAGCGCCTGTTTCACCGCCTGGAGCGAGAGCTCGGTCTGGGTCGCGATGTCGCCTTTGGCGAAGGCGCCCGTCTTGGGATCCATCGGCGGCATGCCCGAGACGAAGACGAAGCCGTTGGCCTTGATCACCGGCGACAGCGGCACGCCCGCCTTGCGGATGCCTGCGGAGATGACGGGTACTTCGACGACGGTGCGATCCATGATGCGTTCTCCCTGATGTCGGCGCACCAGTTTAGCGCAAATGGCGCCGCCGGTTCCCCGAAAAAAGATGCAGCGGTCTCATCCCTGATGCAGCAGCACAAGTCCCAGGATGATGAGGGCGATGCCGGCAAGCTGGGGCAGGCCCAGCGGCTCGCCCCAGGCGTAATGCGCGATCAGCGCCACGGCGATATAGCTGAAGGAGACGCTGGGAAAGGCGAGGCTCACCGGGATCTTCTTGATCGCGACGATGTAGAGAATGGCGGCAAGGCCGTAAGCGGCGAGGCCGAGCGCGGTGAAGGGATCGAGGAATTGCCCGAGAAGGTCGGCGGTGCGCGCCGAGCCGGTCTTGAGCAGCACCTGGCCGCCGACGCCGAAGGCGATGGCGGCGGCAAGCGCCGCATAATAAGGCAGCAGGGCCGGCATCAGCGCCGCATCGCCAGCGTGCCGACCCGGTCGTCGCCCGGGCGCAGCGTCTCGGCCGCGGCGCTGCGCGTCACCTCCTTGATCACGGATTGCGGCTTGCGGTTGGCGGTGAGATAGAGGCGGCCCAGATATTCGCCGATGAGGCCCAGCATGGTGAGCTGCACGCCCGACAGCAGCAGCACCGCCACCGAGATCGACGCCCAGCCGGGGGGCGTCTCGTCGAAGAGCGCCTCCAGCACCACCCAGAGCGTGCCGAGGAAGCCGATCAGTCCCAAGGCGAAGCCGCCGAAGGTGGCAAGCCGGAGCGGCATCACCGAGAAATTGACCACCATGTTGAGCCAGAGCCGCACCAGCCGGCGCAGCGTGTAGTTGCTGCGGCCATGGGCGCGCGGCAGATGCTGCACCTCGAGGCGGCCCAAGGATTGCGTCACCTGGAGGATGAGGCCGTCGACATAGGGGAAAGGCCCCTCATAGCGCGTGATCTCGCGCACGACGAAGGCGCTGAAGCAGCGGAAGCTCGAGAGATAGAGCCCCTTGGGCTTGTCGAGCAGCCAATCGGCGACGCGGTTGGTGAAGCGGCTGCCGAGATTGCGCCAGAGCGCGTGCTCCTTATGCGCATAGAAGGCGTAGACCGCCTCCTTGCCGCTGGAGCGGGCGTAATCGAGCAGGCGCAGCACTTCCGACGGCGGATTCTGCAGGTCGTCGTCCATGGTGATGACGTGCGCGCCGGCAGCGTGGCGCAGCCCCGCCATCACGGCGTTGTGCTCGCCGAAATTGCGCGAGAGGTCGACCAGCGTCATCGGCACCTTGGCGCGCGCCAAAAGACCGCGGCAGACGGCGAGGCTGTCGTCGGGGCTGCAATCATTGACCAGGACGATCTCGTGCCCGCCCGGCACTTCGAGGCTCTCAAGCGCCGCCACCAGCTCGCCGATGCTGCCGGCGCCGTTATAGACGGGAATGACGATGCTGAGCGCCGGCGAGGAGGTCATGGCTTCACCGCAGTCACCAGGATCGAGCCGCCGAAGGGCAGCGACAGCCCCGCCCGCAGCAGCCGCCGCTCCAGCGCCAGGACGGCGCCGAAGGCGCGCTCCGCCGGCGCGGGCAGCAGCTCCACCTCGCTGCCGCCGGCGCGCCGCCACAGCTTGCGCCGGAGCACCATGAGCGGAAAGAGGAAACTGTTCCAGTGGCGCGCGCGGATGCGGGCGAAGCCCGCCGCGGCGAGCAGCCGGCGAAGCTCGGCGCGGCCATAGCGGCGCGCGTTGTCGACGGCGGCGTCGTGGGCGGAATAGAGCCAGCGATGGGCCGGCAGGTTGAGCACGAGCAGGCCGCCCGGCCGGAGGCAGCGGCGAAGCCCGGCGAGCGCGCGCGCCTCGTCGACGCCACGGTGGCAGAGCACGTCGGCGCTGAGCACGGCGTCGAAGCTCTCCGCGGCAAAGGGCGGCCGGTCGATCGAGCCGACCGCGAGCAGGAAGCGGCCTTTGCCGCGCGCCAGCGCCGCGGCGCCGGCATCGAGCTCGAGCCCGACCAGCACGGTTTCGGGCAGCGCCGCGGCGAGCCGCGCCAGCAGCCCGCCGGTGCCGCAGCCGGCGTCGAGCAGGCGCCGCGGCGCCGGCGCCGCGGCGAGCGCGGCCAGCAGGTTGGCGTGGAGGCCGCGGAACCACCACATCCGTTCTTCCGCCGCCGCCAGCCGGACATATTCGCCACGCTCCACGCCGCCGCTCTATCGGCCGCCGGCCAGCAGACGCGCGCCGGCTTGCGCCTTCTGCGCCAAGGCGTCGCGCCGGTCGATGACCTCGGAGAGCAGCGTTCCCATCCGCTCGACGCGATAGATGACCTTGCCCGGCAGCGACTTCTCGCAATCATCCTTGGTGAAGGCGATGAAGAACTCGGCCTCCTCGCGCTTTCCGGTGTAGATGAAGTTGCTCGGGAAATAATAGGCCGCGGAGTTGGGCGGGCCGCAGACGGCGACGGTGAAATCGTGGTTCATGAAATCGGCGCCGTACTCGCCGCGCAGATAGTCCTCGAGCGCGCCCACCGCCTCGGCGTAGGAATTGGCCCAATAGTCGAGCTTGAACAATCCCGCCGCGCCTTCGACGCCGCCGATGAAGCCGTTGTAGTAGACGTATTCGTCGGGATGCAGCCGCGCCATGATGACGACGTGGAAGAGGCCGTAGACCGCGAGCGCGCCATAGGCGAAACGGCCGATCGGCCGGCCTTCGAGCCGGCCGAGCGCGCGATCGGCGAGCACGGCGGCGACCGCCGCGATGAGCGGCAGCACGAAGATGAAATGCCGCATGCCGTCGAACAGCACCGCCTTGATCGCTACGGCATAGACCACCGGGAAGACGATGGCGAAGCCCAGGATGAAGAGCTGGAGCGCCGGCGTGCGCTCGAGCCTGCGCCCGCGCCGCCAGGCGATGGCGACGGCGGCAAAGGGCGAGGCCAGCAGCAGCAGCAGGATCAGCTCCGGCAGCGCCAGGGCGATATAGGTCGGAAGATAGGCCCAGGGCAGGTCGGTCGCGGGGAAATAACGCCCGGCGAAGAGCGTGCGGAAGGGGAAGATCTCGTGCGAGAAATAGGCCAGCGTCTGTAGCGGATGAGCAAACGGCGCCTGCTGCGCCCAGGGCCAGAACAGCAGCATGACGGGATAGGCGATCGCCACCGCCGGCAGCAGCACGCGCCGGAAGCTCGTCCAGCCGGCGGCGAGAAGGACGCCCGGGCGGCGCGTCTCCAGCGCGCGCCACAGCGCGAAGAGCAGCAGCACCAGCCCGAGATAGCCGAACAGCAGCAGCCCGCCGACGCGCACGCCGAGCGCCAGGCCGGCGGCGACGCCGAATTTTGCCACCAGCCGAAGGCGCGGGCGCGGCAGCTCCGGCACGATGCGCACGAGGTAATACATCGCCCAGGCCATGCCGACCGCGAAGGGCACGTCCTTCGGGTTGTTGAACATCTGGCCGTAGTAGTTGGGCGTGAGCAGCAGGAAGAGCGCGGCGAGAAAGCCGGCGCGCGGCCCCGTCAGCGCGCGGGCGAGCTTCCAGGTGCCGATGATGCCGATGACGCCGATGCCGCCGTTGAGGAGATGGCGCGTCTCGTAAACGCCGAACGGCGAGATCCGGTCGAGCAATGTCGCGGCAAGGTCGAACGCGGCGCCGTAATTGTAGAGATCGCCCCAATGGAAGGCGCGGAGATCGCTGAAGAAGGAAAGATAGTAGTCGAGGACGAAGATGCCGTACCAGCGGTGCACGTCCTCGTCCCAGGTGACGCCGTAATCGGTGAAAGTCAGGATCACCAGCGCCGCGGCGGCGACGAAGAGCGCGAAGGCGAGGCGATCCCAGAGGGACGCGCCCGCGCCGGACCTCGTTCCGTCCGCCGCTGCTTCGGCGCCGCTCCGCGTCGCGGTCATTGGAGGCCCGCCTCGGCCAGCAATCCCGAGATAACCGCGTCGCTGCCGAAATATTCCGCCGCCATCATGCGCGCCGCGCGGCTGTGGCGGCGATAATCGGCGTTGACCGCGTCGATGGCCGCCGCCGCCTCGTCGGCGTCGCTGAATTCGAACAGGCCCTCGCCGACGGGGTAGAAGCGGCTGAAGCCGGTCTTCATCGTGATCACCGGCCGGCCGGCCGCGAGATAGCAGGCGCTGCGGTCGCTGAACCAGCCGCTGTTGGGGCGGACGTAGATGTCCTTGGCGACGGTGAACTCGCCGCGCGAGCCGCAGATGAACTGCGCATAGCTCTCCATGCTGGCGGAGACCGGGCGCGGATCGACGAGGCGCCAGCCCTTGCCGGTGACCTCGGCCTCGACCTCGGGCGTCGGCGGCAGCATCGCCATGGTGAAGCACTGCCGGCGGCGCCGCGGCATGTCGAGGAAGCGCAGGAAATTGACGTGCTTCGACCAGACGTAGGTCTCGCCGGCGAAGGCGATGTTCTTGCCCTTGTTCTCCCAGGTGGCGATGGTCGAGAAGCAATCCGGCGCTTCCGCGTCGGTCGGCCATTCCTCGAGCACCACCGGCGGCCGCGTCGGCTTCCAGGGGACGCCGCAGAGCGGCACGATCCAGCCGGGCCCGCCGACATTCTCGCCATAGGTGAAGAAATGCGTATGCGCGTCGAGATAGGCGCGCGCGGCGGGATCGGCCTCGGCGTATTTGATCTGCTCGTAGACGGGATCGGTATCGATCATCAGCCGGCGCGGGCAGGCCATGTGCTCCTCGCGCAGCCGCACCGCGCCGCAGAGATTGATCAGCGCGTCGGCCTCGCGATAGAGCCGGAACACCGCCTCGCGCGAGAGCCCGTGATAGACGTCGTTGATCGCGTCCCAATAGGCCCAGCGTCCGCCGAGCCCATAGCGCTCCATCATGCGCCGGACGCAGTCGACGTTGTAGGCGCAATCCATGACGACGCTGTTGAGGCGAGGATCATAGGGATTGGCGCCGTGATCCTCGACGTACCACGCCTCATAGCCGAGCCGCTCGAGGCCGAGGATGTAATGCATCGCCTGCCAGGCGATGCCGGCAAGCGGCATCTGGCCGGCGAAATGCAGCACGACGATACGACCGCGCGAAGCCAAGGACGGCGTTTCCTCAAGCGAAATTTGCTGGAGAATAGCCGGGAGATTATGGAGATTCCATGGCGGGGCGGCCGATTGGAGCTAAGGCTGCTCCGCCGGGCAAGGCTGCTTCTGGCTGTCGAGAAAATCATTCACCGAGGCCTCGGCCGAGCGGAATTCGCCGGAGAGAAAGCCCAGCCCTCTGGCGCGCCAATACTGCACATAGGCGTCCGGCAGCGCGGCGCCGGCATGGCGCGAGCAGATGCCGTTGTCCTGATTGAGGTTCCAGGCGTTGAAGACGCTTTCGAGATAGGCGGCGCAGCGCTCGCGCTGCGGCGTCGGCGCGCCGCTTTTGAGCGGCGCCGGCGCGGCGCAATCCTTATAAAGGCCGCGGGCGGTCTTGTAGGCATAGGCTGCGGCATCGCCGGGGGACAGCGCCGCCGCCGCGGCGAGCATCATCAGGCCTTGCCAGTGCTTCATGCCGGCCTCCTTCCGCTAGCGCCTCGCCGCAAGCCTCGCATAGACGTCGCCCGATGTCTCCTCGGCCGCGAGCGCGCCGAGTTCGGCGGCGAGCGCCGCGGCCGAGCGCCAGTCCGGCGCGGCAAAGCGCATGCTCTCGCCGGGCGAGCAGTTGAAGCGGTAGGACCCGAGCGCGGCAAGGCGCGCCAGCGCCGCCAGCGCGCCGTCGAGCGCCGCCGGCGTGTACTCGAAGGACAAGGCCGGCAACGGCCGCGACAGGCCCGCCAGCACCTCCGCCTCGAAACCCTCGACGTCGATCTTGCAGAAATCCGGCACGCCATGCTCGGCGATGAGCGCGTCGAGCGTGGTGAGCCGCACCGGGCGGCGCTCGCGCCAATCGACGCCGGCGAAGCCGGCGCTCTCGGCCACGCGCGCCCGCCAGCGCGGCGAGAGCGAGGCGACGGTGGGATTGCGCGGGTCGATGGCAAGCTCGGCCTCGCCGGGCGCGGCGCCGAGAGCGGCGCCCACCAGCACGACGCGCGGGTTGCCGCCGAACAGCCGGCGCAGCACCGCGAGCGGCGCCGGCTGCGGCTCGACCGCGACGACGCGCGCGCCCAGCGCCAGGAAATGCGCCGTGCGGTCGCCGAGATGCGCGCCGACATCGAAGCAGAGATCGCCTGGCCGCACGAACTGGCGATAGAAGGCGCGGGCGCGCCGCCGCTTCAACGGATTGGCGTGGTAGATCGCGGCCGAGCGCGCGAGGCCGTAGCCGTGCTGGACGAGATCGCGCAGCGATGCCATGGGGAGAGAGATAGCACGGGCGCGCGGCTTTCAAGCGGCTTCGGGCCGGGGACCGATATAGCTGGCGGCGGGACGGATGAGCCGGCCGGTCTTTTGCTGCTCCAGCGCATGGGCGAGCCAGCCGGCGCTGCGCGCCAGCGCGAAGACGGGGGTGAAGGCCTCGCGCGGCAGTCCCACCGCCTCGAGCAGCAACGCAGTATAGAACTCGACATTGGTCTCGAGCGGGCGATCCGGCTTCTTGCGCTGCAGCGCCGCCAGCGCCCGGCGCTCGACCTCTTCCGCAAACGCGATGCGGCCGGCATCGGGACCGAGGCGCTGCAGGGCTGCTTTCAGCGCATCGGCGCGCGGGTCGCGCCGGCGCCAGACGCGGTGGCCGAAGCCCATCAGCCGAGCGCCGCCGGCAAGCGCGTGCTCCAGCCAGGCGTCGATCCCGGCCGGCGTGCCGATCTCGTCGAGCATGTCGAGCACCGGCCCCGGCGCGCCGCCATGGAGCGGGCCAGTGAGCGCGCAATAGCCGGCGAGCACCGAAGCGGCGAGCGAGGCGCGGGTCGAAGCGACGACGCGGGCGGCGAAAGTAGAGGCGGCAAGCCCGTTGTCGATCACCGTGGTGAGGTAGGCGTCGAGCGCCGCGGCAAGCGGCGGCGCCACTGCCGCGCCGCTCAGCATGCGCAGGAAATCCGCCGCCGTGGCCAGTGCCGGATCGGGCGCCACCGGCGGCTTGCCTTGGCGCCGGCGCAGCAGGGCGGCGATGCCCACCGGCAGCGCCCCGGCGATGGCCCAAGGCGTGCCCTCCTCGGGCAGCGCCGCGAAGCAGAACTTGACCCCTTCGGCAAGCGGGCGGTCGCCGGCCGCGTCGAGCCAGCGCGGCAGCGCCGCGAAGCTTGCCGCGCGCGCGGCACCGAAGCGCGCTTGGACCTCCTCGCGGCTGAGCCCGTCGCCGGCGAAGCCTTCCCAGAGCAAGGCGGTGGCGCCCTCATAGCCGTGGCGAGCGATGACCTCGGGCAGAAGATGGCCACGCAGCCACCAGATGCCGGCGTTGCCATCGACATGGGTCAGCACCGTCTCCGCCGCCACCACCCCTTCGAGCCCGGATTGCATGGCGCGCCTCCAATCTTGCGTTCTGCTCATTTCCGCTTGACAACACTATAATGTCAATGTTGATTATATAATCAATATATGCAAGAGAACTCGGTGGCGCAGAATTCGAGCTATCTCAGTGCGCGCGAGGCGGCGGCAATGTTGGGAGTGCGGCCCCAGACGCTCTACGCCTATGTCAGCCGCGGCCTTATCCGCTCGGAAGCGACCGAAGGGCGGGCGCGGCGCTATCACGCCGAGGACGTCGCGGCCTTGCGCCGCCGGCGCCAGCGCGATCCCGCCCAGGCGGCGCAGGCGGCGCTGAGCTTCGGCGCGCCGGTGCTCGATTCCGCCATCACCCTCATCCTCGACGACCGGCTCTATTACCGCGGCCAGGATGCCTGCCTGCTGGCGCGCCGGGCCTCCCTCCGCGCGGTCGCGGCGCTGCTCTGGCAGGCCGATGAAACGGCGATCTTCGCTCCCGACAATCTACCGAAACCGGGTCCGGGCTTCGCTCTCGCGCGGCGCGCGCTGGCGGGGCTGGCGCCGATCGAGCGTTGTCTGGCCTTGCTGCCCATCGCCGCCGCCGCGGACACGCGCGCGCTCGATCTGGCGCCATCGGCGGTGGCGGCGAGCGGGGCGCGCATCCTGCGCCTCTTGGCCGCGGCGGTGGCCGAGGCGGAGCCGTCGCCGCGGCCGGTCGATGCGGTCCTTGCCGAGGCCTGGGGCCTCGGCGCGCAAAGGCGCCCGCTGCTGCGGGCGGCGCTCATCCTCTGCGCCGATCACGAGCTCAACGTCTCGGCCTTTGCCGCCCGCTGCGTCGCCTCGGCGCTGGCGAGCCCTTACAACGCGGTCATCGCCGGCATCGCCGCGCTGCAAGGCGCGCGCCATGGCGGCGCCAGCGAGCGCACCGATGCGTTTCTTGGCGAGGCGCTGGCGGCCGCCGATCCGGAAGCGCTCGCGGCCGCCTATCTTCGCCGCGGCGATCGGCTGCCGGGCTTCGGGCACCCCCTCTATCGCGGCGCCGATCCGCGCGCGCGCCTGCTGCTCGATCTCATGCAGGAGCAGCAGGCGCCGCTCGCCGCGGACGGGGAGCGGGTCGCCGCCGCGGTGACGGCGCTGATCGGCCGGCCGCCCAACATCGATTTCGCGCTGGCGCTGCTGCGCCGCTCGCTCGCGCTGCCGGCAGGAGGGGCGCTGGCGCTGTTCGTCCTTGGCCGCAGCCTGGGCTGGCTTGCCCATGCACAAGAGCAATATGCCGCCGACCGCCTGATCCGGCCGCGCGCCCGCTATGTCGGGCCGCCGGTGGGCGAGTCCGGCCGCGGCGCCTCTTCCGCCTAAATTCCCCAATCCGGCTGGGGTTGAACCCCGGCAGGACGCATGCTAGGCAAGGTCATGATCGACCGGCTGAAGGCGTGGCTGACGGAAGCGGATCGGCCGGCATCGGACGGCATGGACGAGCTGCGGCTGGCCGTGGCGGCGCTGCTCGTGGAGGCGGCGCAGATCGACGGTCCTCTCGATGCGGCGGAGCAGGCGACGGTGCGGCGCATCTTGCAGCGGCACTTCGCCCTCGGCGACGCCTCGGCGGCGATGCTGGAGCAGGCGGGCGAGCAACGGGCGGAGCGGTCGACCCAGCTCTTCGGCGCGACGCGCCTTATCAACGGCCGCTTCGGCGGCGCCAAGCGCCTCGAACTCGTCGAGATGCTGTGGGAAGTCGTCTATGCCGATGGCGTGCTCGATCCGCTGGAGGATACCATGCTGCGCCGGGTGGCGGGTCTCATCGACGTCTCCGACCACGAGCGCGGCGAAGCACGCCGGCGCGTGCTGCGCCGGCTCGGCCTCGACGCTGCACCCTGATGGCTTGAGATCGGGCGGAACTGCCCTGAACCGATGATAGAAGAGTGCTGAACCATGACCTACGTCGTCACCGAGGCCTGCATCAAGTGCAAGTACATGGATTGCGTCGAGGTCTGCCCCGTGGATTGCTTCTACGAAGGCGAGAACATGTTGGTTATTCACCCCGACGAATGCATCGATTGCGGCGTCTGCGAGCCGGAATGTCCGGTCGAGGCGATCATTCCCGATAGCGAGCCGGTCGCCGAGAAATGGATCGAGCTTAATCGCCAGTATTCGACGGCCTGGCCAAACATTACGCGCAAGGCCGAAGCGCCGGCAGACGCCGATGAGTTCAAGGATGTTCCCGATAAGTTCGAGAAATTCTTCAGCCCCAATCCTGGGAAGCGTTAGTCCCACGCCGGCGGCGGCCGGCGACTTGCGCCTACGGGCGTCTGTTGCGCTGGTATTCGGGCTTCGATTGTGATATATAATTCCAACGACGTGAGCTGCTCGCGTCGTTCCCGGTAGCGAGAGTCCGGGCAGGTGAAGCCGGCGGGATGCCGGACCGGCATGTACAGGCTCATGCCTATGCCATTCCTGCCTGGAATGCCTCGCATGCCTTTTGTCGAGAGAAAATGATGTCGGAAAAGATTGGTTTCGCGGCGGGTGATCTCGTGGTCTACCCCACCCATGGCGTGGGCAAGATCCTGGGCATCGAGATGCAGGAGATCGCCGGCTATACGTTGAATGTCTTTGTCGTTCATTTCGACAAGGACCGCATGACCCTGCGCGTGCCGCTGGCCAAGGCCAAGGTCTCGGGGCTCAGGCGGCTGTCGACGCGCAAGGAGATGGACGCGGCGCTGGCCAAGCTCAAGGGCCGCTCGCGCGCCAAGCGCACCATGTGGAGCCGGCGCGCCCAGGAATACGAGCAGAAGATCAATTCCGGCGACCCCGCCTCGATTGCCGAAGTGGTGCGCGACCTCTACCGCAATGTCGGCCAGCCCGAGCAGTCCTATAGCGAGCGGCAGATCTATCAGGCGGCGCTCGACCGGCTGGTGCGCGAATTCGCCGCGGTCGAGAAGATCGACGAGGATACGGCGACGCGCCGGCTCGAGCAGATGCTGAGCGCGGCCTGAGCGCACGCGATTGTCCGCCGCGGCGGATGGCGCCGCAGCGGAGATTGTGATAAGGGGCGGGGGTGACCACCACCTCCGCCCCTGGTGCTTCCGCGATCTTCGCCCGTCTCGTGCGGCCGCGGCGCATCTGGGCGGTGGCCGCCATCCATGGCGAGGCGGCGCGGCTCGCCCGGCTTCACCTCCGGCTCGCGCCGTTGCTCGGGCGCGGCGACCGCCTGGTCTATCTCGGCGGCTATCTCGGCCATGGCGCCGCCATCGCCGCCACGCTCGACGAGCTGCTCCGCTTCCGCCGCCTCTTCCTCGCGCGCCGCCTCGCCTTGACGGGCGACATCGCCTTCCTGCGCGGCGCGCAAGAGGAGATGTGGCAGAAGCTGTTGCAGCTCCAATTCGCGCCCAATCCGCGCGAGGTGCTGCAATGGATGCTCGATCACGGCGCCGGCGCCACGCTCGAGGCCTATGGCGGCGATGCGCGCCAGGGGCTCGTCGCCGCGCGCGACGGCGCGGTGGCGATCACGCGCTGGACCGCCTCGTTGCGCGCGCTGGTCGACGCTCATCCCGGCCACCGCCAATTGCTCACCGACGTGAAGCGCTACGCCATCGCCGGCGACGGCGAGCTGCTCTTCGTCCACGCCGGGGTCGATCCGGGGAAGCCACTCGATCTGCAACGCGACGCGCTGTGGTGGGGCGGGGTCAATCTGCTCGAGCTTCAGGCGCCCTATGGCAGCTTCCGCCGCGTCATCCGCGGCTATGACCGGCGGCATGGCGGGCTGATCGAAAGCCCTTACGCCGTCTCGCTCGACGCCGGCTGCGGCTTCGGCGGGGCGCTGCTCGCCGCCTGCCTCGCCCCCGACGGCAGCGTGCTCGAGGTCATCGAGGCGTAGCGGCGCGAGCCTGCGCGAGGCGCGGGGCGGCCATCTCCGAGTCTCATGCCGCCACCGGTGGACAGCGAAGCGGCGCTTCGCTACGCCACCATATCGGGCGTATGCTGCCAAGAACGGGAGGGCCTGCCGCCATGGACGGATCGCAACGACGCATCAAGCCTGCCCCTGCCCCCGGCGCGCCGCCGCGCCCGAGCCAGGCGGCGGCGGAGGCGGCGGTGCGGGTTCTGATCGAATGGGCGGGCGACGATCCGCGGCGCGAAGGGCTCAAGGGCACGCCGGCGCGGGTGGCGCGCGCCTTCCGGGAGTATTTCTCCGGCTACGCCACCGACCCGGTGGAGCTGTTGCAGCGCACCTTCGAGCAGACCGACGGCTATGACGAGATGGTGGTGCTGCGCGACATCCGCTTCGAGAGCCATTGCGAGCATCATCTGGCG
>Ga0187781_10000776_pt1 | contig 23276 bp, 17 predicted proteins | sample 0715_SJ02_MP02_2_FD_132447 | JGI IMG/M metagenome (GOLD analysis project Ga0187781, IMG submission 132447) | Tropical peat soil microbial communities from peatlands in Department of Meta, Colombia - 0715_SJ02_MP02_20_MG | ecosystem: Environmental > Terrestrial > Soil > Wetlands > Peat | place... | reverse complement strand
GCGTGACAGGCCGGTATTCTAACCAACTGAACTACCACTCCAACCTTGGTGGGCGTTGACGGAGTCGAACCGCCGACATTCTGCTTGTAAGGCAGACGCTCTACCAACTGAGCTAAACGCCCTGAAATCTTGTTCGCTTGTCGCAGATTGCGTTTCAGCGAGGAGGCGAATTAAAGCACAGCCTTTTTTCCAGCGCAAGAGGCAAGTTTCAAATTTTTAAACAAAACGGGCAAATTGCAAATAACCATGCCATGCCAATTGAATTTTGTCGGACAGAGGCGTGACGGATTCTTTTGCACTCATGTATGATTGCCCGATTCGCTTAATCGGATGATGTGCATAATGAAGCCGACCTTTCTCGATTTTGAGCAGCCTATCGCCGAGCTCGAGAACAAGATAGAAGAGCTGCGATTCGTACAGGACGATTCCGTACTGGATATCTCCGAAGAAATCGCACGCCTGCAAAAGAAGAGTCTGGAACTGACCAAGACTCTATATGCCAAACTGTCCCCTTCGCAGATTTCCCAGGTGGCCCGCCACCCGCAGCGCCCGTATACGCTGGACTATCTGCGCAGCATCTTCACTGATTTTGAAGAGCTGCACGGGGATCGCGCCTTTGCTGACGATCCGGCCATCGTGGGTGGCCTGGCACGTCTGAATGGCCAGCCGGTGATGGTGATTGGCCATCAAAAAGGCCGCGATACCAAGGAAAAGATTTATCGCAACTTTGGCATGCCGCGCCCGGAAGGCTATCGCAAGGCCTTGCGCCTGATGAAGCTGGCAGAAAAATTTGGCCTGCCCATCATTACTTTTGTCGATACGCCGGGTGCCTATCCGGGTATTGGTGCAGAAGAGCGCGGCCAATCGGAAGCCATTGGTCGTAATCTCTACGAGATGGCGCGGCTGCGTGTGCCTATCATCTGCACCATTATTGGTGAAGGTGGCTCTGGCGGTGCACTGGCCATTGCTGTTGGCGATCAGGTCAATATGTTGCAGTACTCGACCTATTCGGTGATCTCGCCAGAGGGCTGTGCCTCCATTCTGTGGAAGACTGCCGAGCGTGCTTCCGAGGCGGCAGAAGCATTGGGCATTACTGCGGGTCGCCTGAAGGCGCTGGGCCTGATTGATCGCGTGATCAATGAGCCGGCCGGAGGCGCGCATCGCGATCATGCCCAGATGATGAATGGCATGAAGCGCATGCTGCAGGAGCAACTGAAAGATTTTGCCAACCGCCCCATCGACGCTTTGCTCAAGGAACGTTTCGAGCGTCTGATGAGCTACGGACGTTTCAAGGAAGATGCAGCCTGATCTGTTGACCGATCTGCTGACACATTGGCCGGACGAATTGTCCGGCCTTTGTGCTTTTGAGGTCGCGCTAAGCGGCGGGTTGGATTCCGTTGTGCTGCTGTCACTGCTGGTCGCCGTCCGTCAGCAGCGGCCGGGGATAAGGCTCTCGGCCGTACATGTGCACCATGGTTTGAATGCCCGCGCTGATGATTGGGTGCAGCATTGCCAAGCCCTGTGCGCGCAGTGGCAAGTTCCGTTACGAGTGGTCAGGGTCCAGATCGCGTTGCACGCAGGACAAAGCCTGGAGGCGCAGGCCCGAGAGGCCCGTTATGCCGCCTTCGCCCAGAGCGCGGCCGATGTCGTCGTGCTGGCTCATCATCTGGATGATCAGGCTGAAACCATCCTGCTGCAGCTGCTGCGTGGTGGCGGGGTGCATGCGGTTGCCGGCATGCCGGTGTTGCGTCGGCTGGTGGCCCGGCAGCTATGGCGGCCTTTGCTGAGCATTGGCCGGCAGCAGCTGGAAGATTACGCTCGCCAGCATGGTTTGCGCTGGGTGGAGGATGACAGTAATCAGGATGTGCGCTTTCGGCGCAATTTGCTGCGTCATCGTGTCATGCCGGTATTGCAGCAGGGAATCCCGGCTTATCGGCAACAACTGAGCCGGGCAGGCTGGAGCATGGCGCAGGCCGCGAGCCTGGTCGACGAGATTGCCGAACAAGACCTTCAGCTGTGCCAAAACCGCCACGGTATCAGCGTTCCTGCCTTATTGTCTCTGTCACCGGTCAGGCAAGGTTTCATGTTGATCGCCTGGCTAAGGCAGCAGGGGCAGGGACAGGCCTCTCCTGAGCAACTGCAGGAATTCTTGCGCCAATTGCGCGAGTCGGATGCCGCCTCCTGCCCGCAGCTGCCTTTGCTGAACTTCACCTTGTTGCGCTACCGCACACAGCTGTATCTGCTGCCAAACAACGTACACCCTTGCGTGGAACCGCTGGTTTATTTGCCGGGAGTCGATGCGTATCCCTTTCCCTCCTGGGGGGGGCAGCTTTGTTTTGAACAAAGGGGCGGCTTATCCGCTGCATTGCTGAACACGGGTTTATTCCTGCGCCCAAGGCAGGGAGGCGAGGTGTTATTGCAGAAAATGGGCCGCAAGACAGTCAAGAAGCTGTTGCAGGAGGCGGGTATTCCGCCCTTGCTGCGTGAGCGTTGGCCCTTGCTGTGTAACCAGGCAGGGCGTGTTCTTGCGTTGCCCGGTATTGCCGTGGCCAGTGACTGTTACGATGATCAGGGTTATTGGCCTGTCTGGCTGGCAGGCTAGCCCAGCGGAGTGCGCAATTGGGCTGATGATGGTGTGTCGGCATGGCTGGCATGCTGTGGTCTGGTCATGGCGTTTTCTTTGTTGAGCACAGCCCCCATTTCGCTGCGGCTTACAGGCCGGGCATTGCCATGACCACCCGGTTTCGTCCGCCCGTCTTTGCTCGATATAGTGCGTCGTCAGCACGCCGCATCAGGCTGTCCGCGCTGTCCCCACGGCGCCAGGTAGCCACACCAAAGCTGCTGGTCTTGCTGCCGACATGCGGGAAGTCGTGTGATTCAATGCGGCTGCGCATGGTCTGGGCAAGCTGCAAGGCCTCGTCAAGGCTGGTTTGTGGGCAAAGGATCAGGAACTCTTCCCCACCCCATCGGGCCAGTGTATCCGTTTTGCGCACCGTGCCAGCCAGAATGCGGGTGAGTGTTTGCAGTACCGCATCCCCGGCCAAGTGCCCCCACTGATCGTTGACGCTTTTGAAGTCGTCGATATCGATCATGATCACCGCCATGGAAAAACCGTCTTCATCCGCGCGCAGCATCTCGGCTGCAAAGCGTTGTTCCAGTCCAAAGCGGTTGAATGTACCGGTCAACTTGTCAGTCACCGCCTGTTTTGCCAGCTTCTGGTGGGCATCACGCAGTTCTGCCGTCCGCGATGCGACTTCCTGCATCAGGATTTCATTGTGCTTAACCTTGAATTCATGGGCTCGTTGCAACCGGGCGTAGGCATCGTTGAGACCATCGGCCAGAACGGTCAATTCATCCTGATACGCGTGCGGGCGGCGTAGGACAAAGGGTCTGAAACGCTTGCCTGGCTCAAAAGATTTGGCAAATTCGGCCATCTGCGTCAGGTGTCGGGTGATCATCAAGGTGATCAACAGCAAGATGCAGATCGAAGTGACAAGAGACTTGGCTGTCTGTGCTGCCAGCACGATGGCAATCCGGCCCATGGTTCTGCCATACAGGATATGCAAATTGGGTTCAATGTAGATCATCCCCACCACCACTCCGTGCGCTTGCAGGGGGAATTTGTAAATTCGATCGGCATCGGGTTCTAGCTGGCCGGTTCTCAGTTCAGCCTGCTGACTTGGCCCATAGCGCACGATGGCACCGTCAACCCACGGGGAGTGCCCAATGCCTGCCAGTTGCACGCGCATGCTGGCAATATTGAAGTTCCACGCCGCATCGGCCAGCCCGGGTAACTGGTTTTCCTCGATATAACGCATGCCTTTTTCAAGGTCTGACACGTCCTGCCGGTAATCGAAAAACAATTGGGCCGAGGTGGCAATCAGGGCGGCAACGGCACTGATTCCCACAATCCACAGCAGCATACGCCTGGCCAGGCCACGCGACATGCCCTTGAGCAAACTTTTAAATAGCGGATTGGTGCTATCCCAGGCCCGACGGATCTGCATTACTGCTCACTTGTTCATGGTTTGGAACGGCGAAAAACGGGCGTAAATGGCTTGGTATTGTCTGGCCGCCTCCGGGTCCAGCCAGTTGGCTTCGGCATCAATCCACGGAGGACGTTTTCCGGCCTTGGCAACCACTTCATTCACCCGTTCAACAATTTTTTTCCCCCATGGGCTCTTGGTACATCCCACATAACCGACGGTAAATTCCGGCAGGCCAGCAATCGGCAGGTAAACAAATTTGATGGACGGGGGCAGATTCAGCTTACGGGAAAACCAGTTGATTTCGTCTGGATAACTGATGATGTAGTCCACCCAGCCGCTGGCCAGCTGATGGAAAGGGCCGTCGTCGTCGTCGCTGGTCTGTATCAGGTTTTTCTGCCCGGCAGCGGCCTTCATGGCATTAAGTACCAGCGGTGGGTAGCCGCGTTTCTCCTGGCGGACCGTTTGTAGCGTAGTGTCTTGCATCAAACGGGCAATATCCACGGCGCCGGATTTTTCCCGGTAGGGCAGCAGGCGGGCGATTTTGTCTTTGCGGACCACAATCTGGTGTGGCAGAACAAATTCGACTGGACCACTGAAATCCACATACTGTTCGCGCTCTGCGGTTTTGAGCAGGCTGGGTTCGCAAACAGCTTCGCCTTGTTTCATCAGACCGAAAACCCGTGACATGCTCGAGTATTCAAGCACATGTCTGAATTCCGGCGTCCGTTCGATGAAGTAATGCAAAAATACATCGGCATAGCCTGTGCCTTTGTTTGGCCCGCTGGCAATGATGACCGGCGGGTAGTCCGGCATTTGCCAGTTTACGGTTTGCGTTTCTGCACGCAGCTCAGATGGCGACAGCGCAAGACTGAGGACAATACTCGCGGCAGCAGTCATGGTCCGGGCTCCCCATACCCTGTGCATCCCGGCAAGGGCTGAACACATTGCGTATCCTTTGTGGCATCACCTGCGAAGGGCTACATTTTCACGATCAAACGCGGCTACAGCAAGTCCTGTTTTTGTACTTGCTTGTTCTTGTCCGTCTCGGTCGGTGTCCAGCAGTCTGGAGTTGTCTGTATGGGTGGAACATGGCAGGGGTGTTGGCTTGTGCAGTGCACCGTTTGGCAAGCTGAGCCTGGCATTGTCAACGCGTGTCAGCCAAGCAATGTCCGGACATCGGGGTGTGCCGCACTGGTTCGGCAGAAGGTGCTTGGTGTGGTGGGGAAAACCTGGCAGAGCACCCATGCGAAGCCTTGCTGACGCAGACCAGATGAGAGTGCGGCAAGAAGGTACAACATCGCGGCAGGTTTTTTGTTCGCGGCTTCTAATACCATGATTGCTGGTAATAGAAAGCATTGATTTTAATAGGCCACCAGTTCTTCTGTTAAAAGAACGATAGATGGTTTAAGCCTATTAAATAAATAAAAAACAAAGTCATTTGTCATTTTTATTAACAAAACTTGATCATATTTTGCCTGCTTGCTCAATCCCCGATACGCCCTGCAGTACTTTTCACCGGTAGCCTGCTGCTTAGTCGCTCAATAATACCATGTTGCAGAAGCGGTTATTGTCTGGGTAAATAAAACAGCAAATGCCACTATTTTCTTAATTGTTATTTTTATTTGATTTGATAATTAGGTAATGATTTAAAATAATTCGATTGACCCATTAAGTAACTTGAATTGTCTGATCTATTAATCATAATAAATATCTACATGTCTTGCCTTCAGGGTGGTCCAGCGCATGGAGAAACTGCTGAAAGATCTTCTCGCAACGGCTCCATTCGGTATCGCCGTACTGGACAGTGAGCTGCGCTATGTCCATATCAATCATCAGCTGGCCAGTTCGAATGGCTTGTCGATTGAGCAGCATATCGGCCGGATGCCACACGATGTGTTGCCCGGGGCGGGGCCGGGGCTGGAAGAAATCATGCACGAGGTCATGGCCAGTGGCATTGCTGAATGCAATTTCGAAGCCAGTGCTGAAATTCCTCCAGACTCTGGTTGTATCACGCACTGGAACGCCAGTTACCATCCCTGGACCGACAAGCAAGGGCAGTGCGTGGGCATTATTGCTATGGTTGAGGATGTCACGCTGAAAAAACAGGCGGAACAGGCTATCCGGAACAGTAATGAGCGTATGCGCAGGGTGCTGGATGCCTTGTTTACCTTTGTCGGGGTACTCAGTGCTGATGGACGGCTGCTGGATGCAAACCGGGCACCGCTAGAACAAGGTGGGTTGGAACTGGCCGAGGTGCAGGGCAAGTATTTCTGGGATTGCTATTGGTGGAGCCATGACGTGGCGGTACAGCAGCAGCTGCAGCAGGCCATCCAGCAATGTAGCCAGGGCGAGACCGTCCGTTACGATGTACTGGTCAGGATGAAGAATGATAGCCGCATGGTGATCGACTTCATGCTCAGACCATTGCGAGATGATGATGGCCATGTCCGCACGCTGATTGCGTCAGGGATTGATGTTACTGCACGCAAGCAGAATGAGCAGGCCTTGGCCGTGAGCGAAACCTATTTCCGCCGGGTGGTGGAGTCCACCCCGGATGGTTTGATGATTGTCAATCGCCAGGGAAAAATCTTGCTCATCAACCACCGCATGGAAGAGCTGTTTGGTTATGAGCGCGCGGAAATGGTGGGCGCCAGCATGGACATTTTGCTACCGCCCGCGTTTCGCCAACGGCATGCTGACTATATGTTGGGTTATTTCCGGCAACCCTCGGCGCGCAGCATGGCCAACCGCAAACCCTTGTTTGCGCAACGCAAGGATGGATCGCAATTTTCTTGTGAAATCGGCCTGAATCCGTTGATCGTCGGTGAGGAGCAATTGACCCTGGCCTGCATTACCGATGTTTCAGAACGTTATCAGGCAAAAATGTTGCTGGAAAAAGCACTGGAAGAAAAAACCGTATTGCTCGGCGAAGTGCATCACCGGGTCAAGAATAATCTGCAAGTCATCTCCAGCCTGCTTAGTCTGCAGGCCCGTACGGCTACGCCGGAAGCCTACTCAGCCTTGCTGGACAGCCAGAATCATGTGCGCTCCATGGCACTGATCCATCAACTGCTGTACGAGCGCAATGATTTTTCCCGGATACCCATGTCGGTTTACATCAAGCGCCTGATTCATTTGCTGGGCGATGTCTGTTCCGGTTATGGCAGTTATATTTCTATCCGGTTCGAACACCAGGGGCCGGAGGCATTTCTGGAGCTGCAAAACAGCATACCCTTCGGTTTGATGATGAATGAAATCGTGGTCAATGCCTGCAAGCATGCTTTCTTGCCGGGATCTACCGGTACAGTCACCATCACGCTGACGGTGGGAGATGAGGTCAAGGTAGAAATCTGTGATAACGGCAAGGGTGTCCCTGCCGGCGTGGAATTGGGGACGGCCAGCTCTTTGGGTTTTCAACTGCTTCCCATGTTGGCCGAGCAACTCAAATGCAGCTTGCAACTTGAGTCTGCGGCCAATCACGGCAGTTGTTTTACCTTGAATATCCCGGATCTTTCCAGGGGGTAGCATGGCTTATCGCATACAGATTGTCGAAGACGAACGTATCGTGGCACTGGACCTGAAAATGGCCTTGCACAGTCTGGGCTTTCAGGTCGTCGCCAGTTGTGCTTCCGGTGTCGAGGCGATCGAAACAGCGCGCCGTATCTTGCCTGACCTTATTCTGATGGATATTCATCTGGAAGGTGAAATGCCAGGCACGGAGGCTGCGGCCACCATTCGGAGTGAGCTGGATATCCCGGTGGTCTATCTCACTGCGTTTGCAGAGGAAAACGTGCTGCAAGAGGCCGAGCAAAGTGCTCCTTACGGCTATTTGCTCAAGCCTTTTGAGCTGCGCGAACTGAACGCCACCATTCGTATGGCGCTGGCTTGCCGTCGTGCGGAAATTGAAATCCACAAGCAGGAAAAACTGTTGACACTGGCCGTGGAAACGGCGCAGTTGGGTATCTGGGAGTGGGATAGTCAGCACTCCCTGTTTTCCGGTCAGGGCTTTTTTCAGAAAATAACCGGTCTGAGCATGGGGCGGCGGCAAGAGACCATTCCGCCTTTCATGCGTTTGCTGGAGCCGGCAGACCAGGAACGCTTGAACAAGCTGATCAAGGACAAGGGGCGGGTGGATATGGTCACCGCCATCCGGCCGCTGGATGGTGAGGAGATCTGGGTCGAGCTGTCGGTGCAGGAATACGAGCCGCAATGGCAGGAGAGTGCGCGCCAGATCGGTGTGCTGCGTGATATCACGGCCCGCATCAAGGCTGAGCAGTTGTTACTGCAGGCTGGAGCTGTATTTCAGGCAACGCTGGAAGGCATTGTCGTGATCAATAACGAGCGACAGATCAAGTCGGCCAATCCTGCTTTCCTCAAAATGACCGGTTTCACACTACTGGAAATTGTAGATAAGGATATTGATGAAGTGTTGCATGTGCGTAAGCACAGCACTGCTTTTTATGATGGTATTTCTGATATGACAGAAGCCGGCTGGCATGGTGAAGTGTTATGCCAGCGCAAGAACGGAGAGCTGTTTCCAGCCTGGGAGCATATCAGTCTGGTTGCACATGAAGAGGGCATGCCCTCGCATTATATTGTGGGCTGCTCCGATGTTTCCTCGATCAAAAAAGCCGAGGTAGAACTGAGCCGCATGGCTTTTCATGATGCACTGACCGATCTGGGCAATCGTCATTTGCTGAACGAGCAACTGGATGTCGAGTTGAAGCGCGCGGACATGAATGGTAGTCATGTGGGCTTGTTATTTATCGACCTGGATGGTTTCAAGTTGATCAATGACAGTCTGGGACATGCCACCGGCGATCAGTTGCTCAAGGCTATTGCGCAGCGGATTCGTGAAACCGTCCGCCGCTCGGATATTCCCATTCGCTTTGGCGGAGACGAATTCTTCATTATCTGCCCGCACAGCAAGGAACTGGATTGCACCACCATTGCCTCGCGCTTGCTGGAGATACTGGAAGAGCCGGTGCAGATTGGCGATGAAGCCATTGTCGTGACTTGCAGTATCGGTATTGCCATGTATCCGGAACATGGCAGTACGGCAGAGAAATTACTGAGTGCGGCAGATAGTGCCATGTATGAAGCCAAGCAAGGAGGCAAGCGGCGCTTTTGCACTTTCGATCTGTCAATGGCGGAGAAAATTCATGAGCGTCTGCGGCTGGAACAGCGACTGCGCAGTGCAGTCAGGGACAAGAGCTTCCAGTTGCACTTCCAGCCCTTGATCAATGTGGCCGATGGCGCACTGGTCGGCTTTGAAGCCTTGATTCGCTGGCAGGATGGCGAGGTGCTGATTGCTCCGGATGTGTTCATTCCGGTTGCCGAGGATTGCGGACTGATCCAGGAGATCGGTAGCTGGGTCCTGCAGCAGGCCTGTCGCGAGGCGCTACGCTGGAATGAGCAATACGGCTACCCGCTCAAGGTGGCGGTCAATGTGTCAGTCATGCAGTTCCTCGAGCCGCATTTTCAGGCTGATCTGTTGACTACCCTGCAAGAAAGCGGTTTGCCACCACACTTGCTGGAGCTGGAAATCACCGAAAGCCTGCTGCAGAGCCTGGACGACAGCAAACGCATTCTGCTCGAGCTGAAGGGCATCGGCGTATCCATCGCCATTGATGATTTTGGCACCGGTTACTCCTCAATGTCCGTACTCAAAGACTTATCAATCGATCGGCTCAAGATAGACCGTTCCTTTATCCAGAATATCCCGCAAAGCACACAGGACTCCGCCATTTGCAAGGCCATCATCATGCTGGCCAAGAGCCTGGTATTGGGAATTACTGCCGAAGGCGTGGAAGAGCAAGAGCAGATTGATTTCTTGCGGGACAATGGCTGCGATATTTTTCAGGGCTACTATTATTCCCAACCCTTGGCCCACGCTGCGCTGAACGCGCTTTTGCAGGATTATTTTTCCAGCCAGCCCCCTCATTGGCCTGGCTGAGTTCCATTTTGCCATCAGGTGTGCGCTTTCCTGCGGACATCACCCGGAACGATGCTAGAATCGCGGCCTATTATGTGTCTCCCCATTATGGCTTTTGTAGATGGTCACGGGGGGCAGTTTGAGTGGTCGATGAAGGCTGGGCATGATGGAAAGGCAGGAAATGCAGGCAGTGCTAAGTCGTTCGGCGGAGCTGGACCGGGCGATCCGGCCTTTGTTGCATTTGCAGATCCCACCGCTGCTGCACCGGCAGCATTGCAGCCGGATTCTGGCGGCCGTGGCACATGAGCATGCGGAAAGCGTGCGAATGCTGATTGCCAATGGCAATGCTACTTCGGCATTGGGTGTGTTGCGCATGCAGTTTGAATCGCTGGTCAAGGCCGTATGGACGTTCTATGCGGCTAGCGATGCCATCATCGAGCGTCTGGATACCGAGCTGAGCAGTGTATCCTCCAAATGGGCCGATCACCTGCCCGCCCTGGGCGTAATGCTGGAACATCTGGAACACAAAGGGCCGAAAATCATGGCCCAGTCCTTGCGGCTGTTCAAGGAACTGTCCTGGCGTCCGCTCAGTGCGTTTGTGCATGGAGGCATTCATGCGGTCAGCCGCAGCAGCCAGGGCTATCCGCCGTCCCTGCTGGAGCAGGCCTTGCGCTTTTCCAATGGCTTGTTGGTGATGACGGCCCATCTGATGGTGGCCTTGCATGGCCATGTGGGCCCGGAGGATATCCGGCTTACCCTCATTCATCGTACATTTGCCGATTGCCTGCCTCCTCACGGAGGCTTGGCCGTGGTCTGATTGGCGGTTTTTGCATGGGTAATTGTAGTAGGCCCGGCGGCGATGCCGGGCCTTGTCTTGCCGTGCTGAACTGCTCAGTAATGACTCAGGGAAGCAGGGTCAGGGTAACATCAATATTGCCCCGCGTTGCATTGGAGTAGGGGCAGACCTGATGGGCCAGGCTGACAATGTGCTCGGCTTGTTCCCGTGCCACGCCGGGCAGTGCAATCTTCAGTTCCACTTCAATTCCGAAGCCAGCCGGAATCGCGCCGATGCCAACCAGGCCCTGTACCGACAGGTTTGCGGGCAGGGCGATTTTTTCTCTTTGTGCAACAAACTTCATCGCGCCAATAAAGCAGGCAGAGTAACCGGCAGCAAACAGCTGTTCCGGATTGCTGCCGCTGCCCCCTGCGCCACCCAGTTCGCGCGGGGTGCTCAAGGCAATGTCCAACGCGCCGTCATCTGAACGGGCGCGGCCGTCACGTCCGCCAGTAGCCTGTGCGTTGGCGCGATAGAGGATTTTTTCGATCGACATGGTTTGACTCCTTGGTTTGGGTTTTCAACATTAAATAACTGGCTATTAAATAGTGCACTATATAAGTGATCCAGCAACACATCTCGCTGCATGGTACGTCAGTCCTTGTGTCAGCCTTTAATTGCTATCCAGTCTTGCGCGTAATGCATCCAGTTGTCTTTTCAGCATGGTCAACTCTTCGACGCTGCAATGACTGCTGCACAGTATGGCCGCCGGAATGCCTGCCGCTTGTTGCTGTAGCGCCAGCCCGGCAGGGCTCAACCGGATGATGACCTGTCGTTCGTCGGTGGCCGAGCGTGTTCTGCTCAGTAGTTCCTGCGCTTCCATCCGTTTGAGCAAGGGAGTCAGGGTTGCCGAATCCAATTGCAAGCGCTCGCCAATGGCCGATACGCTTTGCTCATCCCCTTCCCATAAAACCAGCATGACCAGATATTGCGGATAAGTCAGCCCCAACGGCTTGAGCTGTTGGCGATATATCCGGTTCATGGCCAGGCCGCATGCATAGAGTGAAAAACACAATTGCTGATCAAGCAGCAAGGACTGCCGGGTGTTGTTGGTATCCATGCATCTAATTTATATAGTGCATTAATTAATTGCAAGCAATATTTTTGTTTGACTGCCATATATTGTGTTGATGGCGGTCTGGCCGGTTCGATCAAGCGAGAGGAAGTTGCGAAGATAAAGCAAAGACCGGCGGTCGGGCGACGGGAAGGTGCCGGGCTGGAGTGGTTTGGCAGGCACGGTTTTCTGGCTTGATTCCCCTGCATACAAAAACAGGGTGCATGGTATACTGCGCGTTTTCGCAATGAGATGCGGCCCCGAACTTGCTGTCATGCAAGTGTCCAGATGGCTGCACTTGTAGCCGGGGCTTGTGCCCCCATATAGAGCCGAAGCCTCGCAAGGGTTTCACCTGTTTTCCAAAATACGAAATGTTCGCGCAAAGGCCGAACTCGTATTCAGCTGACTAGTTAAGGATTGAACATGCAAGTACAACTGGAAACGTTGAACAATCTTGAGCGCCGCATGAACATCGCTCTGCCGATGGCTGCCATCGATGCCCAAGTCACTGAACGCCTGAAGCGTGTGGCTCGCACCGCCAAGATCCAAGGTTTCCGTCCGGGCAAGGCTCCGCTGAAAATCGTTGAAGCCAACTACGGCGCACAAGTGCGTGAAGAAGTGCTGGGTGAACAGGTTCAGCAAGGTTTCTACAGCGCCGTATCCGAGCAGAAGCTGCGTGTTGCCGGTTACCCGCGTTTCGAACCGGTTGCTGCCGAGGGCGACAAGGAAAACTTCAAGTTTGCGGCTACTTTTGAAGTGTACCCGGAAGTAAAAGTTGGCGAGCTGGCCGACAAGGAAATCCAGAAGCCGGCTACTCCGGTCAGCGATGTCGAAATCGAAAAGACCATCGACATCCTGCGCAAGCAGCGCACCCGCTTCAATCGTGTTGAGCGCGCAGCTGCCGAAGGCGATCGCGTAATCATCGACTTCAAGGGCAGCATTGAAGGCGTGCTGTTTGATGGCGGCTCTTCGGAAAACTTCCCCTTTGTCATCGGTCAAGGTCAGATGCTGGCCGACTTCGAAGCTGGCGTTACCGGCATGAAGGAAGATGAAGTCAAAAACATCGAAGTGTCCTTCCCGGCTGATTATCATGGCAAGGACGTAGCCGGTAAGACTGCCGTTTTCGAAATCACCGTAAAGAACGTGGCTGAAGCCATTCTGCCGGAAGTGAACGAAGAGTTTGCCAAGCAGCTGGGCGTGGCCGACGGCGATGTGGAAAAAATGCGTGGCGAAATCCGCAAGAATGTAGAGCGCGAAGTCAAGCGCCGTCTGCAGGCTCGCACCAAGGAAACCGTGATGCAGGCGCTGCTGGACGTAACTGAAATCACCCTGCCCAAGGCTTTGGTACAGCTGGAAATCGGCCGTCTGATCGAGCAAGCGCAGCGTGACATGCAGCAGCGCGGCATGAACGTGAAGGATATGCCCTTCCCGCCGGAACTGTTTGCCCAGCAAGCAGAGCGCCGCGTGGCTCTGGGTCTGATCCTGGCCGAAGTGGTTGAATCCAACAAGCTGGAAGCCAAGCCGGAACAAGTGAAGGCGATGATCGAAGATTTCGCCGACAGCTACGAGCATCCGGAAGAAGTGCTGGGCTGGTACTACGCCAGTGCAGATCGTCTGGAAGGCCCGACCTCCATGGTTCTGGAAGATAATGTGGTGGAATTCGTGCTGTCCAAGGCTAAGGTTGTAGAGCAAGAACTGTCTTTTGATGCCCTGATGGGTAGCAACGCCTGATAACGACGCAAACGGAGTTGGTCGATGAAATCGATGATTGAACCTCAAGGTCTGGGTCTGGTGCCCATGGTGGTAGAGCAAAGTGGCCGTGGTGAGCGTGCTTACGATATCTACTCGCGTCTGCTGAAGGAGCGCATCGTGTTCCTGGTGGGGCCTGTCACCGACGAATCGGCCAACCTGGTCGTGGCGCAGATGTTGTTCCTGGAGTCGGAAGATCCGGACAAGGATATCCACTTCTACATCAACTCCCCGGGTGGCTCGATCACTGCCGGCATGTCCATCTATGACACGATGAATTTCATCAAGCCGGACATCTCCACCCTGTGTATTGGCCAGGCCGCCAGCATGGGCGCCTTCCTGTTGTCGGCGGGCACCCAGGGCAAGCGGTTTGCGCTGACCAATAGTCGAGTGATGATTCACCAGCCGCTATTGTATGGTGGTGGTTTGTCCGGCCAGGTGACGGATATCGAGATCCACGCTCGCGAGCTGGTCAAGGTCAAAGGCAAGATGAATGAATTGCTGGCCAAGCATTCCGGCCAGACTATGGAACGCCTGCAGGCGGATACCGAACGCGACAACTTCATGTCGGCTGACGAGGCCCGTGAATACGGTCTGATTGATAAAGTGCTGTCTTCCCGCAAGGATGTCACGGCGTAAGCAGTGGAACTAGCTAATGGCTGATAAAAGCAGCAACGAAAAGCTTCTGTACTGCTCTTTCTGCGGAAAGAGCCAGCATGAAGTCCAGCGTCTGATCGCCGGTCCTCAGGTGTTTATCTGCAATGAATGCGTAGAGCTGTGTAACGACATCATTCGGGAAGAGCTGGAAAAGGTGGTGGGCGTTGCCGGTGAAGCAGGTAGCAGCGAGCATGTGCTGCCTACGCCGCAGGAGATTCGTGCCGATCTGGACCAGTACATCATTGGTCAGGATTTTGCCAAGAAGACCCTGTCGGTGGCGGTTTACAATCACTACAAGCGCCTGTACACCCAGTCGGCAGACAAGGATGAAGTCGAGCTGGCCAAGAGCAATATCCTGCTGGTCGGTCCCACCGGCTCGGGCAAGACGCTGCTGGCGCAATCCCTGGCCCGCCTGCTGGATGTGCCTTTTGTGATTGCCGATGCCACCACGCTGACCGAGGCTGGCTATGTGGGTGAGGATGTCGAGCATATCATCCAGAAGCTGCTGCAAAAGTGCGATTACGATGTGGAAAAAGCCCAACGCGGCATTGTTTACATCGATGAAATCGACAAGATTTCACGCAAGTCGGAAAATCCGTCCATCACCCGCGATGTGTCGGGTGAAGGCGTGCAGCAAGCCTTGCTGAAGCTGATCGAAGGGACTGTGGCCTCCATTCCGCCACAAGGTGGGCGCAAGCACCCCAACCAGGAGTTCATCCAGGTTGACACCACCAATATCCTGTTCATTTGCGGTGGCGCATTTGATGGTCTGGAAAAGATCATCCGCCGTCGCTCGGAAAAGGGCGGGATCGGTTTTGGTGCCGAGGTCAGTTCCAAGGATGGCAGCAAGAGTGTGTCGGCCTTGTTCAAGGAAGCCGAGCCGGAAGATCTGATCCGTTTCGGCCTGATTCCCGAGCTGATTGGTCGTCTGCCGGTGGTGGCAACGCTGGAAGAGCTGGATGAAGAGGCCATGGTGACCATCCTGACCCAGCCGAAGAACGCGCTGATCAAGCAATATCAGCGTCTGTTCCAGATGGAATCGGTTGAGCTGGAAGTCCGTCCGTCGGCCTTGCGTGTTATTGCCAAGCAGGCGCTGGTGCGCAAGACCGGGGCGCGTGGTCTGCGCTCCATCCTTGAGCGCGTACTGCTGGATACCATGTATGAGCTCCCTTCCATGGAAAACGTGGAAAAAGTAGTGGTGGATGAAAAGGTTATCGAAAAAGGCGATAAACCATTATTCATCTATCGCGACAAGGGCGAGCAGGTACAGTCGGCTTAAGCTGTCTGCTGATGATGCAAAACCGCCCGAATCGGGCGGTTTTCCTTTTGTATTGTCGCCAAACTGATTTAGTATGGGGTGTTGATTTTCGCCATGCATGCCCCATCTTTCATGCATTGTTTCACGTAAGCAAGGTTAGGTGATATGCCCCAACCCGCAGAACTCCGCGAAGAAACCACGCTGCCTTTGCTCCCGCTACGGGACGTGGTTGTTTTCCCCCATATGGTCATCCCCTTGTTTGTTGGCCGGGCCAAGTCCATCCGTGCGCTTGAGAGTGCCATGGATGAAGGCAAGCAGGTACTGCTGGTGGCTCAGCGTTCTGCTTCCAAGGACGAGCCCGAGGCGGATGATCTCTACAGCATCGGCACGATTGCGTCGGTGTTGCAAATGCTCAAGCTGCCGGATGGTACCGTCAAGGTGCTGGTGGAAGGACGACAACGCGCACAAATCAGCCAGGTGATCGAAGAGGGCGGTTGCTTTGTCGGTACCGTTACCCCGCTGGCTGCTGATGGCGAGGACTCCACTGAGTCCGAGGCCATGCGTCGTGCATTGCTCACGCAGTTCGAGCAGTATGTCAAACTCAATAAAAAAATTCCTCCCGAGGTCATGACTTCGCTGGCAGGCATCGAGCGTGCTGGCCGCATGGCTGATACCATCGTGGCCCACCTGCCGCTCAAGCTGGAGCAGAAGCAGGAAGTGCTGGAGATGTTTGACGTCCAGGCGCGCCTGGAGCATCTCCTGTCGCAGCTGGAAGGTGAAATCGACATCCTGCAGGTGGAAAAGCGCATCCGTGGCCGCGTCAAGCGCCAGATGGAAAAGAGCCAGCGCGAGTACTATCTGAACGAACAGGTCAAGGCCATCCAGAAAGAACTGGGTGATATTGATGAAGTCAGCGATCTCGATGAGCTGGAAAAGAAGGTCAAGCTCTCCGGTATGCCCAAGGAGGCTCGCGATAAAGTGATGTCCGAGCTGAAAAAGCTCAAGATGATGTCGCCGATGTCGGCCGAGGCCACGGTGGTGCGCAATTACATCGACACCCTGTTGGAATTGCCGTGGAAGAAAAAGACCAAGATCAACAAAGATGTGGCCAATGCCGAGGCCGTGCTGGATGAGGATCACTTTGGCCTGGAAAAGGTCAAGGAACGCATTCTCGAGTATCTGGCCGTGCAGCAGCGCGTGGACAAGCTCAAAGGCCCCATCCTCTGCCTGGTAGGGCCTCCGGGCGTGGGTAAGACCTCGCTGGGGCAGTCCATCGCCCGGGCCACTAATCGCAAATTTGTCCGCATGGCCCTGGGTGGCGTGCGTGATGAATCGGAAATTCGTGGTCATCGCCGTACCTATATCGGCTCAATGCCGGGCAAAGTGCTGCAAAACATGAGCAAGGTCGGGGTGAAAAACCCGCTGTTCCTGTTGGATGAGGTAGACAAGATGGGGGCCGATTTCCGTGGTGACCCGTCATCTGCCTTGCTGGAAGTGCTGGATCCGGAGCAGAATCACTCTTTTGTCGATCACTATGCCGAGGTTGAGTACGATCTGTCTGATGTCATGTTCGTGGCAACGGCCAATTCGCTCAATATCCCGCATGCGCTGATGGATCGGATGGAAATCATCCGCCTGGCGGGTTACACCGAAGACGAAAAGGTCAATATCGCCCAGAAGTACCTGTTGCCCAAGCAGATCAAGGCCAATGGCGTGCAGGAGGGTGAGTTGGTGGTGCAGGAGTCTGCCTTGCGTGACATCGTGCGCTATTACACCCGCGAGGCCGGTGTGCGTAGTCTGGATCGCGAGATCGCCAAGATCTGCCGCAAGGTGGTGACGACCTCGCTGCTGGGCAAGAGCAAGGCCGCCAAGGTGACCGTGAACGCCAAGAATCTGGACAAGTATCTGGGTGTGCATCGCTTTGATTATGGTGTGGCCGAGCAAGAAAACCGTATCGGTCAGGTAACTGGCCTGGCATGGACCGAAGTGGGCGGCGAGCTGCTGACGATTGAAGCCGTTTCCTTGCCTGGCAAGGGCAATATCATCCGCACCGGTCAGTTGGGTGAGGTGATGCAAGAGTCGATTACTGCGGCAATGAGCGTGGTGCGCAGTCGTTCGCGCACATTGGGCATCAAGCCTGATTTTCATGAAAAACATGACATGCACATTCATGTGCCGGAAGGGGCGACGCCCAAGGATGGCCCGAGTGCTGGTATTGCCATGACAACCGCGATTGTTTCCGTCCTGGCGGGAATTCCGGTACGCTCTGATGTTGCCATGACGGGTGAAATTACCCTGCGTGGCGAAGTACTGCCTATTGGCGGTCTGAAGGAAAAACTGCTTGCGGCACATCGCGGCGGTATCAAGCATGTGCTGATTCCGCATGGGAATGCCAAGGACCTGGTGGATATTCCTGCCAATATCAAGCAGAAGCTGGAAATTCATCCTGTCAAGTGGATAGACGAGGTGCTGGCTCTGGCGCTGGAGCGTCAGCCGGAAGCTTTGCCTGACGCTGATGTGCAGGAAGAGTTGCACCCCGCGCCAGAGGGTGTGGCCGGTGTGTCCGTCATGACGCATTAAGAATCAGTGAGTTGCAAATGTTGTGAATTTTACGGGCCGCTAGGGCTTTCCGCCGGACTTGAGAAAGAGCAATATTCCGCGGAAAGCCGCTTGACACAAGGATTTTGGCCTTGCTATAAAGCAAGCGGTTTTTATCCGAATTACGTAGACCGAAGAACGACGAAAGGGGACTTACGTGAACAAGTCTGAACTGATTGATGCAATCGCCGCTGAAGCCGATATTTCCAAAGCTGCAGCTGCCAAGGCACTGGATGGTATGGTTGCCGCTGTTACCGACGCTCTGAAACAGGGCGACACCGTGACTTTGGTGGGTTTTGGTACGTTCTATGTGGGCGAACGCGCAGAGCGCAGCGGTCGCAATCCCAAGACCGGCGAAACCATCAAGATCCCGGCTGCACGTTCTCCCAAGTTCCGTGCTGGCAAAGCACTGAAAGACGCGCTATAATGTGTGACCTTGTCGTTAGCAATAACGGCAAGGGATTTATAGTGGGCGTTTAGCTCAGTTGGTAGAGCGTCTGCCTTACAAGCAGAATGTCGGCGGTTCGACTCCGTCAACGCCCACCAAAAGTTTGGAGTGGTAGTTCAGTTGGTTAGAATACCGGCCTGTCACGCCGGGGGTCGCGGGTTCGAGTCCCGTCCACTCCGCCAGAATACACAGAAAAGGTGAACGTTTTCAGTCGTTCACCTTTTTTTTTTCCTAAAGGGGTGGCTTGCGCCGCTATCGCCATGTTCGATTTTGTTCAGAACAATAAAATTGCCATTCAGGTCATCCTGGGTGCGGTTGCGCTGACTTTTGTCGGTTTCGGTGTGGGAAGCTACACCTCTGCTGTTGACGATCCCTTTTTGGTCAAGGTGGGCTCCGTCAAGATTTATAAACGCGATCTGGATCGTGTGCTTGAGGGGCAGCCCAGTGATGCGGCAACCCGACAGCAAGCCATGGAAGATCTGGTCCGTCGTGAATTGCTGCTGGCTGCAGCCAAAGACAATGGTGCTGTTGTCACGCCAGAGCAATTGCGCAAGGCGATTTCGGCCATTCCGGATCTGCAGGATAACGGCCAGTTCAGCGCCGAGCGCTACAAGGCTTTTCTGGCTGCCCGCAACATGACGCCGGAAGCCTTTGAGGCGCGCATCAGTCGAGACCTCCTGCTGCAAGGGCAGGTGGGGCAGTTCGCTAATACCTCCTTTGTTTCCCGCAGCCTGGTGGGCAGCCTGGGTGCCATGATGGCGGAAGAGCGCCAGCTGCGTCCGCTATTGCTGCGCCCGGCTGACTTTGCTTCTCAAGTCAAGACGGACGATGCCGCGCTCAAGGCCTTCTATGACGCCAACAGCAAACGCTTCCGCGCCCCGGAAATGGTCAAGCTGGATTATGTGGTGTTGTCGCCGCAGGTTGTGGCCAACGGACAAACGATCAGTGATGCCGAGCTCAAGCAATACTATGAGCAGCATAAGGCAGATCTGGGTGGGGAGCAGCGCCGTGCTTCGCACATCCTGCTGACTGTGCCCAAAGATGCCAAGCCGGCTGACAAAGCCAAGATCAAAGCTGAGGCAGAAGCGTTGCTCAAGCAGTTGCGTGCCGACCCATCCCGTTTTGCAGAACTGGCCAAGGCCAAGTCGCAAGATCCGGGTTCGGCTGCCAATGGTGGTGACCTGGGTTTCTTTGCGCCGGGTACCATGGTCAAGCCGTTTGACGATGTGGTATTCCACATGCAGCCCGGCAAGATCAGCGAAGTGGTGGAAACCGAATTCGGTTACCACATCATCAAGCTGGACGAAATCAAACAGCAGGATTTCGACGCCCTCAAGCCGCAGATCGAAGCCAAGCTCAAGCAGCAGAAGGCAGCCAGCCTGCTGCGCAGCATGAGTGACAAACTGGGCGAAGTCGCTTATCAGCAGGCTGATTCTCTCAAGGGCGTTCAGGATGCGCTCAAGCTTGAAGTCAAGCATTCCGACTGGTTGAGCCGCAATAAGCCGGCTGCCGATGCGCTGTTGTCCAACCCCAAGGTGTTGGAAGCGGCTTTCAGTGATGATGTACTGAAGAAGAAGCACAACAGCGAACCGCTTGATGTGGGTGGCGGCACGCTGCTTGTTGTGCGTGTAGCAGATCATCAGCCTGAGCATCAACTGAAGCTGGATGAAGTACGCGATGCGATCAAGGCCGAACTGATAGCAAGCGAAGGTGCCAAGCTGGTTGAAAAACAGGGGCAGGCGCTGCTGGCACAACTGAAGGCAGGCAAGGGCATCGACAGCCAGAAATGGGGTGAGGCCATTACCGTGTCGCGCCGCAATCCTGGCACTATGCCGAGCGCCGATGTGCGTGCCGTTTTTGCACTGCCAGCCAGCCCGCTCCCGGCTTTTGCCGGTAGCAAGCATGATAATGGTGACTATGTGATCTATCAGGTCGGCAAGGTGGCGCAAGGCAGTCCAGTGACGGATGAGGAGCGTGGCCAGTTGGGTGATGCCCTGGGGCAGATGACGGCACGTGGCCAGCTGGGTGCTTATCTGGAAACGCTACGCCAGAAGTACCCGATCAAGATGGGCAGCCAAAAGCTGAATGATCAAAGCGAGTAAGCATGCTGGGCTCGGTGCATTGAGTGGTCTCTGTGGCGCTTTTCATCCAGGGATGAGCGCCCGGGGTGGGGAGGCCGCTTGATGGCCTAGCCTGCCGGCTAGGATGTTCAGCTCAGTATGCTGTCCCGAATGATGGGTAATAAAAAAGCCAACCGTGTGGTTGGCTTTTTTGTCTTCGGCCTGCGTGGGTCAGCGTGCAAACCCGTTGTGCGGCCGAGCGCGATCAGGCAGCGAAATTCTTGGCAGCAAAGTCCCAGTTCACCAGCTTCCAGAAGCTGTCCAGGTAGTTCGGACGGCTGTTGCGGTAGTCGATGTAGTAAGCATGCTCCCACACATCACAGGTCAGCACCGGAGTCTTGTCGGTGGTCAGCGGGCTGGCGGCGTTGCTGGTGGATACCAGGTCGAGCGAGCCATCGCTGTTTTTCACCAGCCAGGCCCAGCCGGAGCCGAAGGTGCCAACGGCAGTTTGAGTGAATGCCTTCTTGAATTCTTCAAAGGAGCCCCACTTGGCATTGATGGCATCGGCCAGTGCGCCGGTCGGCTCGCCGCCAGCATTCGGTGCCAGGCCAAACCAGTAGAAGGTGTGGTTCCATACCTGAGCCGCGTTGTTGAAAATGCCACCGGAGGATTTCTTGACGATTTCTTCCAGCGAGGCGTTTTCGAACTCGGTACCCTTGATCAGGTTGTTCAGATTGGTCACATAGGTCTGATGATGCTTGCCGTAGTGGAATTCCAGGGTTTCCTTGGAGATATGGGGTGCCAGCGCATCCAGTGCGTAAGGCAGTTCCGGCAGTTTGTGTTCCATCATGCTCTCCTTGTTGAGAATTGGGCTTGCAGAATTGCTAAAACCAGAGTGAGCGAAATGCTGTATGGTCAAGTGTACTGGAATCGCCGCCTGATCGCCAATAGTTGACTAAATAAGTAAAGTAAGAAAATGCATAAACCACTGGATGTAATCGTGCTGGGGGCTGGTGCGGCAGGCATGATGTGTGCCGCGATAGCGGGCCAAAAGGGCAGGCGGGTTGTCGTGCTCGACCATGCGGAACGACTGGCCGAAAAAATCCGTATCTCGGGTGGCGGGCGCTGCAACTTCACCAATAGGGAGGCTCGCCCGGAGAGTTATTTGTCGGAAAATGGCCATTTCTGTCGCTCCGCATTGGCGCAATTTGGCCCACGGGATTTTATCGCCATGGTGGAGCGCCATGGGATTGCCTACCACGAAAAAAAACTGGGTCAGCTGTTTTGTGATGACTCTAGCCAGCAGATCATCGACATGCTGGATGCAGAGTGTCGACTAGCCGGTGTCGAGCGCAAAATGGGCGTCGGCATTGTTGCCATCAGCCAGGATGAGGCCTGCGGCTTTGTGGTCGATACCACGCAGGGTCGTTTTACTGCCGCTTCGCTGGTTGTGGCAACCGGCGGCCTGTCGATTCCGCAGATCGGGGCCACTCCACTGGGCTATCGGCTTGCCGAACAATTCGGCCTGCCGGTCACTTCCTTGAGCCCGGCCTTGGTGCCGCTGACTTTCCATGTCGAAGATGCCGAAGCTTTTGCTCCCTTGGCCGGTGTGTCGCTGGATGTGGAAGTCCGGGCTGGCAGGGGACGTTTCCGCGAGCAGGTGCTGTTTACCCATAAGGGCCTGTCCGGCCCGGCCATTCTGCAGATTTCTTCTTACTGGGAGCCTGGCATGGAGCTGGTGATCACCTTGCTGCCCGATTGTGATGTGCAGGCCTTTCTGGATGAGCGGCAGGGGAGTGAGCAACTATTGAGCAATGCGCTGGCCGAGCTGGGCTGGCCCAAGCGTTTTGCCGAGGCCTGGCTGACGCGCAAGGGGTTTCATGTTCGCCTGAAAGAGTTGACGCCGAAAAAACGGGTCCAGCTGGTTGAGCAGTTGCAACACTGGCGCATCAAGCCCAATGGCACCCAAGGCTACAAAAAGGCCGAGGTGACACGTGGCGGTGTCTCCACCAAGGCCTTGTCTTCCAAAACCATGGAAGCCAAGGATGTACCGGGTCTGTTCTTTATCGGTGAGGTGGTGGATGTCACCGGCTGGCTGGGTGGATATAACTTCCAATGGGCGTGGTCATCCGGCTATGTGGCCGGGAAAAACTGCTAGAATTGCCGTCTGATCCCAAGCGGTTGTCCGTAGCCCATTTCATTGAGTCTCCATGAGCGAACAGTACGAAAATTTTGATGGTGCCATGGCATCCTTGCGCACCCCGCCGCACTCGACTGAGGCTGAGCAGTCGGTCCTCGGTGGCCTTATGCTGGATAACAGTGCGTTCGATAAGATTGCCGATGTTGTTTCCGAGGCGGACTTCTACCGTCACGATCACAAGCTGATTTTCAAGCACATTGCCCGGCTGATCGAGCTGGGTCGCCCCGCGGACGTGGTGACGGTGTCCGAAGTGCTGGACAAAAATGCCGAGCTGGCCGATGTCGGCGGCCTGTCCTACCTGGCGACGTTGGCGCAAAACACCCCGTCGGCGGCCAATATCCGCCGCTATGCCGAGATTGTGCGCGAGCGCTCCATCATGCGGCAGCTGGCGGTGGTGGGGGCGGAGATTGCTGAATCGGCCTATACCCCGCAAGGGCGCGATGCCGCCCAGTTGCTGGACGAGGCGGAAGGCAAGGTATTCCAGATTGCCGAG
>Ga0187781_10000775_pt1 | contig 23297 bp, 18 predicted proteins | sample 0715_SJ02_MP02_2_FD_132447 | JGI IMG/M metagenome (GOLD analysis project Ga0187781, IMG submission 132447) | Tropical peat soil microbial communities from peatlands in Department of Meta, Colombia - 0715_SJ02_MP02_20_MG | ecosystem: Environmental > Terrestrial > Soil > Wetlands > Peat | place... | reverse complement strand
TGGACCCTGCCACAGACGCGCCGTGAGATCCAGCGCCTATTATTCACCTGGACCGGCAAGTGTGCGTATTGTGGCAGCGTAATTCGCAAGCGGAACCACCCTCCATGACTTAACGTAGTAGTACTAGGCACTAGCCACTAGCCACTAGGTAAAGATGAACTTCGCCCTCATTGGCATCAACCATCGCACGGCCCCGGTCGAGGTCCGCGAGCGCATGCACATTCCTGAATCGCGTCTGGGACAGGCGGTTGCGGACTTGACTCATCGTGACGGTATCCGCGAAGGGTTGATTCTTTCCACCTGCAATCGCGTGGAAGTCGTAACCTCGGCGGATGACAACGTCGATGCCGACCCCATCATGCAGCAGTTCCTGGCGGATCATCACCAGTTTGAGCTTGGCCCGTACCAACGCTTTTTCTACCGCTGCCAGCAGCAAGAAGTGGTGCGGCACCTGTTCCGCGTGGCCGCCAGTCTCGACTCGATGATTGTTGGAGAACCTCAAATCCTCGGCCAGATCAAGCGGGCCTGCGCTTTAGCGCGCGAAGCGGGCGGGTTGAACGGCAGCCTGCAAGAGATCGCCGCGCAGGCCCTGGCCGTGGCGCGCCGCGTGCGCCGCGAGACGGCGCTGGGAAGCGCCGCGGTATCCGTCTCCTATGCGGCGGTCGAATTGGCCAAGAAAATATTCGGCAGCCTCGAAGGCAAAACCATCTTAGTAATCGGGGCCGGCAAGATGAGCGAACTGGCCGCAAAGCACCTCCTTCGAAGCGGCGCCAGCGCGATCTACGTCACCAATCGCACTTACGAGCGCGCGGTGCAGCTTGCCGAGGCTTTTGGCGGCGTCGCCATCGTTTTCGAGCAACTCTTTGAGCACCTCCCGAAGGCTGACATTATCATCAGCTCGACGGGGGCGCCGGGCTACGTGGTAAGCAAGGATCAGGCGGCAAGAACCCTCTCAGCTCGCCGCAATCGGCCGGTGTTTTTCGTGGACATCGCGGTTCCGCGCGACATCGATCCGCTGGTGAACGAACTGGATAACGCCTTCGTCTATGATATCGACGACCTTGAACAGGTGGTGGAGGCCAACAAGAAACAGCGGGCGCGCGAGGCTGTCTGGGCCGAGGAAATTGTGCAGGAAGAAGTGCAGAGGACCATGCGCCGCCTCGCCTCTCGGGACCTGGTGCCCACCATCGTGGCGCTCGAGGATCGGCTCAACGCTATCCGCGCAAGCGAAATAGAACGCTACACCGGGCGGCTGGGCAATCTCACGCCCGAACAGCGCCAGGCGGTCGACGCGCTCACGCGCGGGATTATGAACAAGATTCTTCACGGGCCAATCACCGAGCTCAAAAGCGGCGCCGGCCTGCCGGAACAAGTGGCTCTGGTGAGATTTGTGCGAAAGATCTTTGGACTGAAAGGCAGTGACGAGTGACTAAAGAGCAGTGACGAGTGACGAGTGACAAGTGACGAGCCCAAAACTTCGACTGGTTTTGATCGCCGAGTGAGTAGCAACCAAGACCTTCTGCTCGTCACTTGTCACTCGTCACTTGTCACTGCTCTTCCGTCACTCGTCACTAGTGGAAGGGTTTTCAAACCGTGAATATTCTCATCGGTTCACGCGGCAGCCAACTGGCCCTCTGGCAGGCCAATTGGGTTGGGGAACGGCTCAAGGCTGCCGGCCACGAGGTCGCCCTCGAGATCATCCGCACGAGCGGCGATAAGCTGCAAAGCTATCCGCCTACCCAACCCCTCTCGGCTTCTATGGCCCAGATCGTCGCGGAGGCAGGAACGAAAGGGCTTTTCATCAAGGAAATCGAGGAGGCCCTCCTGGCGGAGAAAGTGGATATTGCTGTCCACAGTCTCAAAGACCTGCCCACCACTTTACCGCCGGGTCTGATTCTGGCGGCGGTGCCGCCGCGCGAGGAGGCGCGCGACGCACTTATTTCTGCGTCCGGCCAACCGTTCGAGCAACTCCCCGCAGGCGCGCGGGTGGGCACCGGCAGCCCGCGCCGGCAGGCCCAACTCAAGCGGCTGCGGCCGGACCTCCAACTGACGGCGTTGCGCGGGAACCTGCCCACCAGAATTCGTAAGCTCGAGGACGGCGAGTGTGACGCGCTGGTTCTGGCGGCAGCGGGCCTCCACCGGCTCGGCTTGCGGGATCGCATCACCGCATATTTCAGCTTCGACCAGATTTGCCCTGCCGTGGGGCAGGGTGCGCTGGCGCTCGAAATTCGACAAGATCACGGGGCAATTGCGCGCGCGATTGGGCCGCTCGATGATCCCGCCACGCACCTCGCCGTCCGCGCCGAGCGCGCCATGCTGCAACGCCTGGGCGGAGGGTGCCAAGTCCCCATCGCCGCCTACGCTAGTCTTGAGGAAGGCCAAATGCACTTGCGGGGCGTCGTGGCCGGCCTGGATGGCAGCCGCCTCATCGGCGCCGCAGCGACCGGCTCGCCGAGCGATCCTGAAAGCCTGGGGAAAGCTGTGGGCGAGAGTCTGCTGGAAAAGGGCGCAGCAGCGATATTGAATTTGTAAGGCGTCTGTATTCGGATCGGCCATGGGCCTGGGGCTCACTCATCGAGATGAAAGGCAGACGGAAGGGCGGGGCTTCAGCCCCGCCGCCCGAAAGGCCCGATGAAGAAGGGGCTTTAGCCCCTGAAGTTAAACGGCTTCAGGGCCTAAAGGCCCCCAACTTTGCCCGGATCCAAGGCGGCGGGGCTGAAGCCCCGCCCTTCCGCAGGACTTTCGAGCGAGCGAAGCGTCGCAACACTGACGACCGTCTACTATCACATGCCAGGTAAAGTCTATCTCGTGGGCGCGGGGCCGGGCGATCCGGGACTATTGACCCTAAAGGGCAAATCGATTCTCGAGCGCGCCGATTGCATCGTCTACGACTTCCTCGCCAACCAGGAACTGCTGCGGTTCAGCCGCGCCGACGCGGAGAAGATCCTGGTCGGCAAGCACGGCGGCGAGGTCAAAATCTCGCAGGAAGAGATCAACCAGTTCCTTGTCGCCCGAGCCAGAGACGGCAAAACGGTTTGCCGGTTGAAGGGCGGCGATCCGTTCTTATTCGGACGCGGCGGCGAAGAGGCCCAGGCATTGGCCGGCGCGGGAATTCCCTTCGAAGTTGTCCCGGGCGTTTCCGCCGCTTACGCCGTGCCCGCCTACGCGGGTATCCCCGTAACACATCGCGACTTTTCCTCGGCCGTCAACTGCGTTACTGCGCACGAAGATCCCAGCAAGAATGAATCGGGCATTGACTGGTCTGAGATCGCGGCTTGCCGTGGCACGCTGGTGTTCTTCATGGGCGTGCGGAAGTTGCCCCAGATCGCGGCGAGGCTCATCGCTAACGGGCGCGACCCGCAAACACCCGTGGCCGTGATTCGTTGGGGAAGCTGGTCCAGGCAAGAAGTCTTCACCGGCACGCTCTCGGACATCAGTTCCAAGACGACGGGGATCATGCCCCCGGCGATTATTGTGGTGGGGGAAGTGGTACAACTCCGCGAACAGCTCAACTGGTTCGAGCGCCTGCCGCTCTTCGGCAAGCGAATCGTGATCACTCGCGCCCTCGAGCAGGCCGGCGTGCTGCGCGACCAGTTAACGGCGTCGGGGGCAGAGGTCATCGAGTTGGCGACGATCCAAATTAGCGACCCTGCCTCTTGGGAGCCGCTCGACTCAGCCATCCGGCGTCTCGACCAATTCCATTACTTGCTCCTGACCTCCGCCAATGGCGTACGCAACTTCCTACGGCGTCTGGAAGCCGGCCGACGAGATATGCGAGACTTGAGAGGCTTGCTGATCGGCGCCATCGGCCCGGCAACCGCGGCAGAGTTCGCGAAGGTTGGCATTAAAGTCGACATCGTTCCACGCCAGTACACGGCGGAGGGTCTGTTGGAGGCGCTCGCCGACCTGGAGCTCCGCGGCAAAGCATTTCTGATCCCCCGCGCCAAAGTGGCTCGCGACGTTCTGCCTCGCGTGCTCACAGAAAGGGGCGCGCACGTCGAAATCGTAGAAGCTTATGAAACCGTTCTCCCCAAGATTCCCGCGCATGAATTGCAGCGTCTTCTGACACCCTCCCCCGATGTGATCACCTTCACCAGCTCTTCAACCGTCTCCAATTTTGCCAGGCTCGCCGGCGAAGACAAGGTCCGCGAATTGCTCTCAGGTGTTGCCATCGCCTCCATCGGCCCGATCACCTCGGAGACGATCAACAAGCTGGGCCTAGCCGTAGCGATTGAGCCAGATCAGTCCACTCTCGCAGAGCTGAGCAAAGCGATCGAGGCGCACTTCAGGCAGCAGACGGATAAGTCCGTGCTGTAACGGGCAACCTGGGCGCCGCACTCCAAAGTGGGGCTTCGGCACGGCAGGAGAGAGGGGGAAGGGATGAGAGGGCGGGGGTTACGTGGAGGCCGGAAATTCGCAGTTGACAAATTGTCACCGCTGCGCCATGATGGTTTTTCGCTTAGTAGCGGCGTATCTTAACTCGCAAGGATGAAATGAAGCCCGGCGGCCAGAACGCGTGCATCTGTTGTTGCAACAATATGTTGTACGTGTGCGCTTTCTGGCACGGGTACTTGCTGACTTAAGAGCCTGAATCAGGATCGGTCTTAGCAGAGCCCACTTGCCAGCGGAAGCGGCGGTAAGTGGGCTTTTTTGTTTTTTGTGCACCCACCGGCGGGTAGGGCGGCCCCTGCAGGCCAGACCGCGGCGTGCGGAGGGAATGCCCCTGTGGGGAGTAAAGGAGAGCGTACAGACACGATGGGCCAGGAGACTAAAACTCAGCGCGCTGAGCGGCTCAAACGCGAGAAGAATGCCTGGGAGCACCTCGACGAGATTCGCGAGTTTGCCCGTAAGGGTCACGGGTCGATACCAGCGGACTGGCTCGGCACCTATTTCCGCTCCTGGGGCGTCTACACGCAAGGCGACGGGCTTGGGGCTTTGGGCGGCACGGGCGGGGAAGGCAAAGCCGTACCCTATTTTATGGTGCGGATTCGCGTGCCCAATGGCCTCCTCAGTTCGCGCCAGGTGCGCGCCATTGCAGAGGCGGCAGAGCGCTATGCGCGTGGAGTGGCGGACCTCACCGTCCGCCAGAACGTCCAGTTGCACTGGGTCACCATCGAGTCGCTCCCGGACCTACTCGAGAGTCTGTGGAGCGTGGGGCTGACGACGAAGGGTTCCTGCGGTGACGACGCCAGGAACATCACGGGCTGCCCCTTGGCTGGAATCGACGGCGATGAGATTTGCGACGCCTCTCCCCTGGCGCTGGAGGCCACGCGCCTGCTCGTAGGTAACCCGGCATTTTATAACCTCCCGCGTAAGTTTAAGATTTGCATCACGGGCTGCCGCGTCTGGTGCTCCTACCCTGAAATCAACGATGTGGGTTTATCCGCCATAAATCGCACCGTGAACGGTCGCGTCGAGACCGGTTTCTCACTTCGGGTGGGTGGCGGGCTATCCACCGAGCCGGCGTTTGCCCGGCGCCTGGACGCGTTTGTACTCTGGAACCAGGCGATCCCAGTCATCCAGGGTGTGAGTGAGATTTTCCGCGATGCCAGCGAACTGCGTGAGAATCGCGAGCGGGCCCGATCGAAGTACCTCTTCCTGCGCCACGGATGGACTGCGTCGCAATTTCAGGCCGAACTGGAGCGGCGTATCGGCTTCAAGCTCGAGCCGATGGCCGAAGAAACGCTGCCCGTTGACATCTACCGTGACCACGTTGGAATTCACCCACAGAAGCAGCCGGGCTATAGCTATGTCGGAGCGGAAGTGTTGCGCGGGCGCATCACCGCAAAACAGCTCGATACCGCCGGCGAGCTCGCAGAGCGCTTCGGCACGGGCGAACTGCGCGCCACGAACATGCAGAACTTACTCATTGTCAATGTCCCTGATCACGAGGCGAGCAACTTGGCGCGAGAGCTGGAATCCATCGGATTGCGGCCCGGCGGCTCGAGCTTTGCCCGGGGCGCGATTGCCTGCACAGGCCTGGAGTTTTGCAAACTCGCAATTACGGAGACCAAGAGCTTCACGCGTTGGCTGATCGAAGAACTCGAAGAGCGATTGCCGGAGTTCGATCAGCCGCTGCGGCTGCACGTTACAGGTTGTCCCAATAGTTGCGGACAACATTGGATTGCCGATATCGGCATTGAGGGCAAGAAGATCAAATTGGAAGGCAAACTGATGGATGCCTACTATTTCTGCCTCGGCGGCTCCGTGGGCAGCCACCAGGCTTTCGCGCGCCCCATCGGATATCGTTGCGCGGCTAGCGAAGTTCCGGACGCCATCGAACGACTGCTGCGTGCTTATCTGGAAGAGCGATTTCGGGGCGAGAACCTGCGCCAGTTCTTTGCTCGACACAGCGACGAGGGACTTCGGACGTTTCTTGCCGGCACTGAGGTGGTTGCTGTTGCCCGCGACCCTTCCCCTGGACGCGTGCCGCACGGCGCCGAAGGGTAACCAGGTAGCCCGGACCCCCGGCTTTTCCGTAACGCCATCGACACACCGCGGACCGCAAAACCGAGTGTCCGCGCTCCTTGTCGATTTTCAGAGTGGGAAAAGGAGAAACGAGCGACGATGCTTGAGTTTTGGATCGGAGCGGCGGGTGGGGTACTGATCGGTTCGACAGGCGCCGGCCTGGGACTGGTGGTGACCCCACTGCTGATTCTGGCGGGCTACAAACCCGCCGTGGCGGTGGGGACGGGGCTCGGCGTTTCGGTCGTCACCAAACTGTTCGGCGCCTTGGTGCACGACCGCCTGGGTCATTGGCCGAAATGGGGGGTTTGGATACTGCTGGCCGGCGGCGTTGCCGGCGTTGCACTGGCATGGTGCGTCGCCTCGGCGGGGTTGCTGCCACAGGGGTTGGATTTGGATGTTTGGCTGAAGCGCGCCCTGGGAGTCATGCTATTCTTGGCAGCCATCGCGATACTCAGGATCGACCGGGCGCGCGGCCGGCGGCTGGTGGGCGAAGGCAAGAGTCGAGTCCTGCTGTTTCCCATCGGCCTGGGGATCGGCACGCTTCAAGCGCTCACCTCGGCTGGCTCGGGCGGCATACTGACTCCGATTCTCGCCTCAACCACGGACTGGGACGTGCCCCAGATGGCAGCGGTCAGTAATCTCTTCGGGGCCGTCGTGAGCCTGCTAAGCGTCGGGCTCTACTTCAAGCTCGGAGCTTTCGATTCCCATCTCTTCGGCAGGGTTCTCCTGGGCTTGCTGCCGGGAGTCGTGGCAGGAAGCCTTTTGTCGCGCTGGATTTCGCGCCACTGGTTCGTGCGCGGCATCGCCGCGGTGACGACAGCCATCGGCGTGCGGCTCCTATTCGCGTAGATTTGGCTTTGAGCCAGGTAGCGCAGACCTGCTTTTCATGGTCTGCGGTTCTTTGCCCCGGCCACTCGAGCAATCGACCGGAAGAACCGCGGACCTTCAAAAGGCAGGTCCGCGCTACTCGATGATGACAGATGGAGGAGATCGATGGGTAATGTACCTACAGAGATCGAGCGGCTTCAGGCAGAAGCGGAGACATACACTGCCGCTCAACTGGTGGGCTTCGCTTTAGAACGGTTCAGCCCCAGGATCGCGATTGCATCCAGTTTTGGTGCGGAAGACGTGGTGCTGATTCACCTCGCTTCCCAACTGCGTCCGGACTTTCGTGTTTTTACATTGGATACCGACTTCCTGTTTCCCGAAACTTACGCGCTTATCGAAGAGACCGAGCGTCGTTATGGCATCAGGGTGGAGCGCACCAAGTCTCGGCTCACGCCCGAGGCCCAAGCGGAAGAGTTTGGCCAGGCGCTCTGGGGTCGTCAACCCGACCAGTGCTGCAACCTTCGCAAGGTCGAGCCGCTCACCCAAAAGCTCAGAGAACTTGACGCCTGGATCTCCGGAATTCGCCGCGACCAGTCGCCCACGCGAGCCAACGCACGCAAACTCGAGTGGGACGCCAGGTTTGGGCTTACAAAAGTCAATCCGCTTGCCGATTGGAAAGGGGAGCAGGTGTGGAATTACATCCGGTTGCACAACCTCCCCTACAACCCTCTCCATGACCAAGGATATCCCAGTATCGGATGTACCCACTGCACGCGTCCGGTGCAGGCGGGCGAGGACCCGCGGGCAGGCCGGTGGTCCGGTTTCCAGAAGACGGAATGCGGGCTGCATGTGGCGAGGAGTTGAGCGTGAGCTTATTCCCGATGTTTTTGAAACTGACGAACCGCCCGTGCTTAGTAGTCGGCGCGGGCCGGGTGGGCGAGCCCAAAATCGAAAGCTTGTTGGCAGCCGGTGCGGCGGTCAAAGTCGTCGCGCCGCAGGCCACGGAAGCCCTGAGGCAATGGGCGCGCGCCGGCAAGCTGGACTGGAGACCGCGCCCCTTTGAGCCAGCCGACCTCGATGGCGTGTTTCTGGTTGTGGTGGCAACGGCATCGCCCGACCTGAATGACAGCGTCTATCGTGAGGCGCAGCGGCGCGGGGTCTTGTGCAACGTAGTCGACGATCCGCCGCGATGCGACTTCTATTATCCTGCGGTGGTGAATCGGGGCGAACTCCAAATTGCCATATCGACCAATGGGCAGAGCCCGGCTTTAGCGCAACGCCTGCGGCGCGAACTCGAGCAGCAGTTTGGCCCCGAGTACGCCGCCTGGCTCGAAGCACTCGGCCGCGAGCGCGAGCGCCTTTTCGCGCGGCCCTCCGATCCTGAGGAGCGCCGTCGCATCCTCCACCGGCTTGTTACACGTGAACGTTTCGAAGAATTTGTGCGGGGCAAATCAACATCCGAGTGACCGGATCATGCTGAAACCCATCGGCCGGAATTCGCCAGCGTGCGGGCGTTGTTGTCGCAACGGCACAGCTTCCGACGGTGCTTGGTCGTTTCCTTCCCAGACCCGGGCTTCAACCCAAGAGTAGTTAACGACCCCGCCCAGGAAGCTCTTCCGGGGGCTGGGGATTCTTGTTCCCCTCCGTTGAACGGAGCGGGTATTAGAAGCTGGTTCAACTCTCCTTCGCTGAGTGGAGAGATATCGTCCCAAAGGAGACCAACGATGAAACCAGAGTTATCCGTGAAAACTACCTGCGCGAAAATGCTTCGAACGCAAGTTGGCGCCCTTTTACTCGGGTTGATTTTCGCCGCGAGCGCCCGGGCACAAGGGGAAGCCTCGATTACCGGGACGGTCACGGACCGTTCGGGCGCTTCGGTGGCGGGGGCCACAGTGACGGTAAGAAATCTAGAGACTAATCTCTGGCGCAGGACCTTGACCGATATCGCGGGCCGCTACAATGTTGAGTCCCTGCCGGTCGGTCAGTACGAAGTGAGGGCTGACTTGCCGTCCTTCAAGTCCGAGTTGCGGACCGGCATCACTCTGGTGGTCGGCCAGCAGGCAGTGGTGGACCTGACGCTGCAGTTGGGCGAAGTGAAAGAGCTGGTCACTGTGCAAGGCGACACCTCGGTGGTGAACACGACCACAAACCAGACCTCAGGCCTGGTAGGTGAAAAGCAAGTGAAGGACCTGCCGCTCAACGGGCGCAGTTACGACGAGTTGGTCACGCTCAATCCCGGCATCGTCAACTACTCCGCTGAACGCACTGGCGGCGTCGGAGTTTCCAACTCCGCGATCGGCAACATGTTCGCCGTTTCCGGTCATCGCCCGCAGGAAAATGTCTTCCTCCTGAATGGAATCGAGTTTACCAGCGCCAGCGAAATCAACTTGCAGCCCGGAGGCGCGAGCGGAGAGTTGCTGGGCGTCGATGCCATCCGCGAGTTCAACGTAGCCACCGACACGTATGGCGCCGAATATGGAAAGCGGCCGGCGGCTCACGTCAGCCTCGTCACGGCCTCCGGCGGCAATCAGGTGCACGGATCGCTTTATGAGTTTCTGCGCAACAGTGCGCTGGACTCACGGAATTTCTTCGACCAGGGCGCCATCCCGCCTTTCCAGCGCAACGATTTCGGCGGCGCGCTCGGGGGCGCTCCGCAACCCGACAAGACTTTTGTCTTCGCCAACTACGAAGGCTTTCGGCAGCACCTCGCCCTGAGTGACGTGACACTCGTGCCTGACAACAACGCGCGAGACGGCTATCTGCCGGAAGCCAATGGAAGCTTGAAGGACGTGGGAATCGCCCCCGGCGTGGCCCCGCTCCTGGCGCTCTGGCCCGTCCAGAACGGGCCGGAACTTGGGGGAGGAATTGCCGAAGCCTTCGGCCACCCCCTGCAGACAATTCGCGAGGATTTCGGGACCACGCGCCTGGACCGCGTCTTTTCGCCGCGTGACTCGCTGAGCACCGTGTACACGGTTGACGACAGCGCGGACGTCACACCCACCGTCAATCCGCTGAGCGTGAACTTCGAGAGTCTGCGGGAACAGGTGCTGAGCCTCGCCGCGACTCACATTTTCTCCCCCACTCTGCTCAACACCGCTCGCTTCGGATTCTCGCGCGCCAGTTACGTTTTCACCGGCGTGCCCACCGTCGAGGGTCCAAGATTCGTCGCAGGCGACCCGACGGGGGCACTGGTGATTGGAGGCGGAACGGGTTCCAACGCCGCCAGCCAGCTTTCTCCGGCGGGCAGCAACTCCGGCGCAGATCTCTTTGCGGCCCGCAATCTGTTCACTTACGACGACGACCTGAACCTGACCCGCGGAAATCATCAAATCAGCGCCGGGGTTTGGTTTCAGCGCGTCCAGGCCAACGACCTGATGGCTCAGAACCAGTACGGGCAGGCGACCTTCACCAGCCTGACTACTCTGCTCGAAGGCACGGTGGGCAGTTTCAGCGCCGTCACCACTCCCACGCCCATGGCTTGGCGATCGCTCGAAGGGGCGTGGTACGTTCAGGATTCCATCCGCTTCAGATCGCACTTGCAACTGACCTTGGGCTTCCGTAGTGAATTCACGAATGGCTGGAATGAAGCCACCGGTCGAGCCTCGAACTATCTGTTCGGACCGGGCGGCGTGATCGAAACGGAACCCCAGATCGGCCACTCAGCGCTCACGGCGAACAATGCCAAATTCTTGCCTGAGCCGCGGCTGGGTTTGGCCTGGGATGTGTTCGGTCACGGCAAGACCGTGGTGCACGCCGGTTTCGGGCTCTACGACGATCTTCAGGACGACCTGAGTTACCGCCTTGACCAGAACGCCCCCTTCAACACCACGCTCTCTCTGAAGAATGTCAAGGTATCCTCGCTCGAGTTTGTGCCGGGCGCTCCCTTGCCTGCGGGCGGACTCATTTCGCCGGGCGGCGTGCAGCCTAATCTCTACACGCCAACCGTCGAGACGTACACCTTTAAGCTGGAACAACAACTCACTCCCAACACCGTCCTGGCCGCCGGTTACGTCGGTTCCCACGGTTACCACGAGATTGTCAGTGTCGACGCCAACCAACCCTTCCCCACCGTCTGCCCGGCAGCTCCCTGCCCCGCCACGCTTGCCGCCGGTACTGTCTATTATCCGGTGGGCGCGCCGCTGGCGAACCCTGCTTTAGCCTACACCACCAGCTGGTTTTCCGAAGGCAATAGTAATTACAATGCGCTCGAGGTGGATTTCAATCGCCGCTTCAGCCATGGCTTCCAATTGAGGGGCGTGTACACGTGGTCAAAGAGCCTTGATAATGGCGCCACTCTGAACAGCAGCGTCGCTGCAAACTCTCCCGGTTTTGTCATGAACCCCCGGCACATTCAGGGCGACTGGGGTCTCTCCACCTTTGACGTGCGCAACCTCGCGGCCATCCACGGAAGCTATGAATTTCCGGTGGGGCGGGGACGGCGTTTTCTGGGCGGCGCCGGCAACTCGTTGGATAAATTGGTGAGCGGTTGGTCGGTGAACGCCATCGAGACCTTGCAATCGGGATTTCCGTTTACACCTCAATTAGGCTTCAATCCTTCCAACGATGGGGACACGCGCGATCCGGTGCGGCCGTCCTATAACCCGGGTTTCCGCGGAAACATCATCCTCGGGGGACCGAACCAATATTTCAACCCGAATGCCTTTGTCGCGCCAGTCAACGGGACCTACGGTAATGTGGGTCGCGATACGCTGATTGGACCTGGGGTGGCGGAACTCGATTTCTCGCTTCTGAAGAACACTACACTGACGGAGAAGCTGAAGCTGCAGTTCCGGGCAGAGTTCTTCAACATCCTCAACGACGTGAATTTCAACACGCCCAATACGGTCGTGTTCACGTCCGCCACCTCGCAAGCGTCGCCTACGGCGGGCCTCATCACCAGCACTTCGACAACCTCCAGGCAGATTCAGTTTGCGCTGAAGCTCCTGTGGTAGCCCAGTGCCTCTATCAATCGAAAAAGGATGAAATCTCGATTAGACTCAAGATAGAATATCAGTGCTGGCGGGCGCAATTTCAGCGGAGAGACGATCGCCGTGTTGCAGACCGATAAAGTCAGGATCGCTGAGTTCTGTGAGAAGTGGGGCGTCGCAGAGTTGGCGATTTTCGGCTCGGCTCTGCGCCCTGACTTCGGACCTCATAGCGATATTGACTTCCTGATCACGTTCAAGGCAAATTCGAAGCGTACCCTTTTTGACTTGACCAACATGCAGGACGAGCTGCAGGAGATTTTCGGACGTGGCGTTGACCTCGTGGCCCGGCCAGCGTTAGAGGCCAGCCGCAACTACGTTCGCCGCAAGTCCATTCTAGAATCAGCAAAGACTGTCTATGCCGCGTGATACCGTCCAAGAGCATCTTCCAAGCTTAATCGAAACGCTTGAGCCGCTGGTACCGTCAGCCGAGCGGTAAAGGCTCTGTGAGGGGGGCCGGTGACGAAATCGGCTGATGTGGTGATTGTCGGTGGAGGGATTGTTGGGTCGAGCATCGCCTATCATTTGACCGACCAGGGTTGCCGCAACGTTCTGGTTCTCGAACGGGAAGCGCAGCAAGGCAGGGGATCGACGGGCAAGAGTATGGGCGGCGTGCGCGCGCAGTTTTCGACCGCCGTCAACATCCAGATGTCGCTCTATTCGATTCCTTTCCTCGCGAACTTCGAGGAATTGACGGGGCGGCCGTCCGCTTACAAGGCACAGGGCTACCTGTTTGTCGCCACCACCGAGAGACATCTCGAGTACTTGCGGGCCAACCGAGCGCGGCAGTTGGAATCGGGCTTCAACGGGGCGGAATTGCTCGGGCCGGAAGACGTGCTGCGCATCGTGCCGCAACTGCGCTCGGACGACCTGGCAGGCGGCAGCTTTTGCGCAACGGACGGCTTCGTGGACCCCTACAGCGTGATGAACGGCTTCGCGGCGCGGGCCCTCGAACGCGGCGCGCGCCTCGAGAAAGGCGTCGAGGTCACGGCCATCCTGCAAGACCAGAGCGGCGTGAACGCCGTCGAGACCACGCGCGGACGCGTCGAGACACGGACGGTGGTGAACGCCGCCGGGCCCTGGGCGGCGGAGGTGGCGCGCATGGCGGGCGTCAAGTTGCCGGTCGAACCGCTGCGTCGCATGCTGGTGCCCACCGAGCCCTTTCCGCAGATCTCGCACCAAGCGCCGATGACGGTCGATATGGCCACCGGCTTTCACTTCCGACCCGAGGGGCTGGGGTTGCTGCTGGCGTGGAGCGATCCGGACGAGAAGCCGGGCTTCAGGACCAGCTTCGATTCGGCGTTCGTGGAGAAGATTCTGATGCGCGCCGTGCAGCGCATCCCGTGCCTGGAGAGCTTGCAAGTGAACCCGGCACGCGGCTGGGCCGGCCTCTACGAGATGACTCCCGATCACCACTCAATCCTTGGCCCGGTGCCACAAGCGCCAGGCTTTTTCCTCGCCAATGGCTTCAGCGGCCATGGCGTGATGCACTCGCCGGCGACCGGAAAGATAGTGGCGGACCTGATTCTGCACGGGACCACGAGCCTGGTGGACGCGCGCGCGTTAGGGATCGAACGGTTTTCCGAAGGGCGGTTCTTAGAGGAAACGGCGGTCTTGTAGGGGTAGGGCTGGCCCATGCTTGTCCAAATTGGACTTTTGGTGAATGAGGCTCGCTGGCTCGCAAAGCTGGTTCCCCGAAGGGGAACAAGGTCAGTAGCCGTAGGTGAAACCTACGGATTCAAATCCCCAACACGAATTCCCCCGACCCTGCAGGGGTCGAACGGTTCGACCCCTCCGGGGTCGGGATCTGCTTTCTTGGCGACGGTATCCGTAGGTTTTACCTACGGCTACTGATGTTCATCCCCTTCGGGGATGAGGGCGGTCGTGGCCTTCCCACCGCTCGAAAGCCAATCAGGCGTAGCCAATTTGGGCACCGCCGCATTCAGGAGACGGCAAGCCGTCCCCCTAAAACGTGGGTGGGACGGTGGACGATCCCCCTACAAGTTCAGCAACTCGCGCAGCCGGCGCGTTTGGCCGCGGGAGACGGGGATTTCCGTCTGCTTACGATCCTGCATCTTGAGCTGATAGGAGCTCTTGAACCAGGGGACAACCTCTTTGATATGGTTCACGTTCACCAGGTAGGAGCGGTGAACTCGCCAGAAGACTTTCGGATCGAGGCTGCCTTGCAGTTCCTCGACGGTGCGAAAGTTGGAGATGCCCTCCAGGTCGCGCGTGCAGAGGCTGATTACGCCGTCCTCAATCGTCGCAAAAATCACTTCCTCGGCGTCGACCAGGATAAGGCGTCCCTGGCTCTTGACGACCAGCTTGTTCTTGGGCGCCGCCGGGCGCTCCTCGATCATCTGCACCAAGCGATCGAGCTTGTCATAAGTGGACGCGGTGCCTTCCACCATGCGGCGCAGCTTGGCGATGGCTTTTTCCAGGCGGGGCTTGGCAATGGGCTTCAACAAGTAGTCGAGGGCATTGACTTCGAAGGCTTGCACGGCATAGTTATCGTACGCCGTAGCAAACACAAAGTAAGGAAGCCGGATTTTCTTTTCCAGCAGCTTCTTGATGACTCCAAAACCATCCAGCCCGGGCATCTGAACGTCGAGAAAGGTGGCTTGGGGACTCAATTCCCGGATCAGATTCACGCCCTCGACCCCGTTCTTGCCTTGGCCGATAATTTCGATGTCTGGAAAGCCCTTCAACAAGAAACCGAGTTCGTCGCGGGCGGGCTGTTCATCGTCCACAATCAAAGCGGTAATTTTCATAATGGCTCGTAAACTCCCGTGAGCGTCACCGCGAGCGCCAGGGTCGCGATTCGCCCTGCACATAGCGCTATTATATATCGAGGCTTGTAGACATGGGCACCCGAAAATCAGGAGCGCGAAGGCGGGTAGAGTCCTGATCGGCAGCGTCGCGCGGGGTCGCAGACCGCGGCAGTGACGGGGTGAGGGTTTGTGTTAGCAACGCGTCCATGCGCTCAAACAAGGGGGTGGGTATGGGACGGAAGCGGGTTCGCGTTCTGAAAAGCCGAGAGGTGTATTCGGGACGGGTCATCCAAGTAAGAGTCGACAGCATCATCGAGCCGGGTGGGCTGAAGGCGGTGCGGGAGGTGGTGCGCCACTCGGGTTCGGTCGTGATTCTGGCGCAGGCGCGGGATGGCCGTATCGTGTTGGTCAGGCAATATCGCTACCCCGCGCGTGAGTCGCTTTGGGAATTGATCGCCGGGGGCATTGAACCGGGGGAAACGCCTCTCGCTGCTGCACGCCGGGAACTGGTGGAAGAAACCGGCTATCGCGCGGGGAGATGCCGGCTTTTATTCGATTTCTTCCCCAGTCCGGGGATTTTGTCGGAGAAGATGTTCCTGGTCGAAGCGAGCGAGTTAACAGCATCGAAAGCTCAACCCGAATCCGACGAGCGAATCGAGGTGGGGCACTTCACCCTCGCCCAGGTAAGGAAAATGGTAGAGTCGCGTCGGATCCGAGACGGCAAAACATTGCTAGGAATCATGTGGCTACTTCTCAACCGATCGCTTGATAACTAGTATATTACATATCGCCATGGTAGTAGCACTTAGGTAGGTAGTAATAACATTACTACGGCACTCCGCCGACCGCCCGGAGCGCTCATCCCAGGCCTCACGGATCATACCCCGGGGCGGGGCGGCGCAGCGAAATCCCCACAGCTTGTCCCGCCGTGGCAACATTTCTCTTGACAACTACACCCTGCAGTATATATTTTGATTTAAGGAGTCAGCGAGGTGTCCGGCAGACATGTGTGCGTAAGGGGCGGCCGAGGTCCGGTGGGATTCTCGGCTTTTTCCATTTAAGAACGCATGATGCGTGGGGTGCCCGCAAAGACGAATTTAAGGAGGGCGCAAGTGGCAAGACTTCAAGGTAAGGTAAAGTGGTTCAACAACAGCAAGGGTTATGGCTTCATCGGCCAGGACGGCGGAGCTGATGTTTTCGTTCATTACTCGGCCATCCAGGGTGAGGGCTTTAAGACCTTGCAAGAAGGCGACACGGTTGAGTTCGAGATCATTCAGGGGCAAAAGGGACCTCAGGCCGACAAGGTCACAAAAGTCGGGTAGCTAGCAGCATCCGTTTGAGCACTTCCTGGCCCAACCCTCGTGGTTGGGCCTTTCTATTTCTCCCTTCCACTCGGGGATCGGGCGCCAGTTGGGGGCTTATCTGGTCGTCACCAAAGCCAGCCGCTGAAACCAAGAGGGTTCTGCCTTCGTCTAACAAGGCGGTGTCTCAGTGTCCGTTCGTGGCGGCGAGTTTACCCCGCCAAGTGGCGGCGTAAAGCCGCCTCAACTTCAGACCGGGACGCTAACTCTAACAATGCGTACTTGATTTCTTGACGTTGAAGCGGGACAATAAGCAATACCCGTGAGAGTAGTTCAAGGAAGAATGGAAGTACTGTTGGCACGAATGTGCCTTTTGCGTCGGATCGGAAAGGTGAATCGGAGAGCATTTTGGGAGAGGTCCTGATGAGGAGGTAAACCCGCATGAGTAGGGTACTCGCAGCAGCGATGGTGATAGGCTTTCTGGCAAGCGCAGCTTTAGCTCAGGAAGGCGAGGTGCCTCTGGTGTTGTCCCACCGCAGCGGCCCGCCGCCAACTCGTGAAAGCCTCACCGTCCCGGCAGACACGGAAGTGAGCATTCAGATGCTCTCTGGAATCCACACTCAGGTCAACCATCCCGACGATCTGGTCACAGCCCGTGTGCTGAAGTCCGTTTACGTCGACGGGCGGGTGGCGTTGCCCTCCGGTAGTATTCTTGACGGCCGCATCACCATGATCCGCAAGTCCGGCCACGTGCATCGCCCCGCCGAACTGCGACTGCGTTTTGACGAGATCGTCCTGCCGGACGGCCAGGCTCACCCCATGACCGGTGTCCTGGCGATGCTCGACACTCCGAAGACACTCGACCTGCACCTGGATGCGGAGGGCCACGTCACCGGCGGCCGCGCGCGCTCATGGAAGACGTTGATTGCGGGCGCGGGATTGGGCGGCGTGGGCGCCATCAAAGTCGTGGCCACCGGCGCAGCGGCGGCTTCCGTAGGCCTCTCCGTCGCCGGCGCTGCGGCCGTCGGTTACGAGTTGCTTTGGCCCAAGGGCCACGAAGTGAATTTGCCTCCTGAGACGCGGTGCATGGTTCGCCTCAACTACCCGCTTACGGTTCGGGTGTCCTGGTAGATCCTGCATGGACAACCTGATCTTTCATAATGGCCGCATTGTACCCTTGTCTGAAGCGTATCTTTCGCCAGGACAGATGGGATTGCTGATGGGTTGGGGTGTGTTCACAACCCTGCGAATCTACGCCGGCAAGCCCTTCGCCTTCGACCGCCATTGGGCCAGGATGGCGCACGACGCGGCGCGGCTGGGGATGAACCTCGGCCACGACGAGCAGTCCGTTCGCCAGACGGTCAGCAGACTGGCGGAGGCCAACGACCGGCTCGAGGGTATGGCGCGCGTATCGTTCGTGAAAAACCGCGGAGGGCTCTGGTCAGAGGCAGGCGACCGTCCTGAGACCGACTTGCTGATCTTCACGCGCCAATTGGTCCCGTGGCCGGCGACCCATCGCCTCAAACTGCAGCCGCATGCTCTTTACTCTGCCACGCGCCTGGCGGGCGCCAAGATGCTGTCCTGGGTACAGAACGCCGCGCTGCTGGAACAAGCCCATGCGGAGGGATTTGACGACGTGGTGCTGCTCAATGAAAGCGGCCACCTTGCGGAATGTACCTCCGCCAATATCTTCCTGGTTCGCGAAAACAAAGTGATGACCCCGCCCCTTTCCGCCGGCTGCCTGCCCGGCGTGACCCGCGACGTTCTGCTCGAGATTGTGCCGCAAGCGGGCTTTCAGCTTTGCGAACAGAACTTGACCCCGCGGGACCTGGACTCGGCCGCCGAGGTTTTCATTAGCTCCACTACCCGCGAAGTCGCCGCCGTGGGAAGCATCGACCCCAAGTGGTGTTACCCCGCCCCGGGCAAGACTACCGTGACAATTGAACAGGCGTTCAAGGATTACGTTAGCTCGCATCTGAAAACCTGTTAGGCCCGTCTACCGGCTTGAAACCCATCCCATTCAGTGACAAGATTTGATGGGACGCAGGGCCTTGCGCCCTGCTCGCAGGCGAGCGGGTAGACAGCCAGAAGGGGTGTGACCGGCCCCTTCTTGTTTGATTTGTTACCGGCAATTCGCTTCGATGGCGCGATGATCCGACCGAATGCCGAACACGACGTCTTGAGTGAGATTCCCTCGCCCTCCGCGCGCCTGTGGCTGGGACTGGGCGTCACTCTGGCGATCTTCCTTATTCTCGCCGGCTACACCCTTCGCGAGATTCGCTGGCTGGAAGATTTTCAGGTGAACGTGGTGCAGAAGAACCGCAAGGCGTCGCTTCAGCTCTTGCGCTTACAGGACGACACCTACCAACTCGCTGTATCGCTTCGTGATATGACGCTGCCCGAAAGCCGTTACCCCATCGGTTACTGGAAGGGCGAGTTTACGCGGGTACGGCAAGACATGGATGAAGCGCAGCGCCTGGAAGCACAGTACGCCGCCAGCACCCCCGCCGGCGATCAGAAGCGAGGACAACTGCGCGACGTGTTGGATGACCTCTGGCTGAGCTCCGATGAAGCGTTCCAACTGGCCGACCAGGGCCACGAGGAGACCGCGCGCTACATGATCCGGTCTCAGCTCGAGAATAAGCGCGAGAGCATCTCCGCCCTCATCACGCGCTTGCTGGCGCTCAACGATCAAGCCCAGACCGAAGCCGGCCAGCGAGTCAGCCAAACCTACGACGACGTCAAGCGCGACATTCTTGTGCTGATCGGCATTCTCTTCCTGGTAGCGCTGGGCACAGGGCTCTATACGCTGCAAGCCAACCGGAAGACGTTCGATCGCTTGCACCACCTCGCCGAACGGCTGCAAACGCAGTCCGAAGAGCTCCGCATGCTTTCCTGGAAGCTGATCGATGTGCAGGAGAAGACGCTGCGGCAGGTAGCGCGTGACCTGCACGACGAATTCGGCCAGATCCTGACGGCCATCGGCGTGACGCTCGGGCGCGCCGGCCAGAAGGCGCTGGACAAAGATCCGGTGTTCGTAGAGGATGTAAAGTACGTCAAGAAGATCGTCGAGGACACGCTGCAAACGGTGCGCTCCGAATCCCAGATTTTCCGCCCGGCGATTCTGGACGATTTCGGACTGGCGCAGACGCTGGAGTGGTTTGTGGATCAATTTTCGCGACAGACCGGAGTCCTGGTGCACTATCGAGGCAAGCTCCCGGACGGCCTCTTCCTGCCCGAGGACGCCATTCACCTGTATCGAATCGTGCAGGAAGGCTTGAACAACGTGGCGCGTCACTCCGGCGCGAAAGAAGCCTGGGTGACGCTCGAGGAGGAAGCAGGCAGTTTGGGTCTGGAAATCCGGGATAACGGTGCGGGCTTCATCATCGGCCCGGAAGACAATCGAGTGGCGGGCCAGGGAATCGGATTGATGGGCATGCGGGAAAGAGCCGAACACCTGAATGGCTCATTTTCTATCCGCTCGACTCCGCAGCGCGGAACGGTCATCAACGTCCGCGTGCCTCTCGAAAGGCCGTCCCTGGACCACGCCGTCCAAGAGGTGAGCTGAAACGTGACATCGCCTAGTAAGGAAAAGAAGATTCGAGTCCTGCTCGCGGAAGATCACACTCTGGTGCGCCAGGGATTCCGGCGCATACTCGAGGATGATCCGGGCATCACCGTGGTCGGCGAAGCGCGCACCGGCCTGGAGGCCATCGAGCAGTGCAAGGAACTCAAACCCGATATCGTGGTGATGGATCTCTCCATGCCGGAACTGGGAGGGCTCGAGGCGACCGCGGAAGTGCTCAAGGCCAACCCGCAAATCAAGATCCTGATCCTCAGCATGTATTCGAACGAAGCCTACGTGCGCAAGGCCTTCGAGTTGGGCGCCAAGGGTTACATCCTCAAGAATGCCATCGAGGTGGATCTCACCCGGGCCGTCATGGCGCTGGCGGAGGGCCAGGCCTATTTCAGCCCCGGCGTCTCCCATATCGTCCTGGAGAGCATGAAGGCGGGAACGTTCCAGGGAAGCAGCCAGGATCCGTACGAAAAACTGACCCTGCGAGAGAAGGAAGTCCTCCAGTTAATCGCTCAGGGAAAATCCAATAAGGAAATTGCTACACTGCTTAATATCAGCGTTAATACCGTCGCCGTCCATCGCGCCCGCGTGATGGAGACGCTCGATCTCCACCGCACGGCGGAGCTGGTTCTGTTCGCGGTGAAGAAGGGCCTGATCCAACCGTAAGGCGGGCAGGTGGGCAGATCGGCAGGCGGGCAGTGGGGAGATCGGCAGTGGGTAGATGGATAGATGCGGTTCCAGCCCTCTCCCCACGGGAGAGGGCTGGGGTCTCATTTTAACTTTATATATTACTAAGTTAAGTATCTACAATCTGCAATCTACCATTTGCAGTTGCCTATTGCCTTTGCCCTATTCCCTACTCCCTGTCCTCTGCCCTACTGCCCCGTAGGCGTGGCGGCGCCGGCGCCCGGGATATTCAGGGCATGAGTGACTTGTCCGGTCTTGGCCTCCGTAATTTCCACGTTGAACTTTTCCAGGATGGTGCCGGTGGCCTGGGCGTATTGAGTTAACGCCTTGGCATACGCGTCGCGGGCCTGGGCTTCGACGCCTTCCTGCCCGGCGAGGTCTCTCTCCGCCTGAATGACCAGGAAGGGCGTCGATTCGCCCAACTGGAATTTCTTTTGTTCGCCGTCCAAGGTCTCCTTGTAAAGCTCCGTTGCCTCCACGGCCGAATCGATTTGGGCTTTGGCCTGGGTAACGGCAATCACCGCATTGCGGACGTCCTGCTGGGCCTGGTTGGTTTTCTGCTGCAATTGCACCCGGAACTGGCGTTCCTCAATAAGAGCCCTGGCGGCGTCCGCTTGGGCCTGGCGATTGCGAATCGGAATCGAGAGGGTGACGCCTGCCGAGTAGTTTGGATACACATTCCGAAAGACTTGCGAGAGCGAATCACCGGCCCCTCCTGGTATATAACCTGCCGTCCCCGCAGGGCAGGCCGGCTCATACAGGGGATTGCCTCCACAGATGGTATGTCCCGACAGTCCTGAAGGAAAATAAGTGGCATAGACGTTCAAGCTCGGCAGCAGCGCGTTACGATCCCGCTGAATCGTGTACTCCTGGTTTCGCATATTCAACTGGACTTGTTCGATCTCCGGCCGATTCTTGGCTGCCAGATTGAGAGCATCCTGAAGCGAAGGAATGTCATTAGTCTGTGGCGCCGGCAGCTTGTCTGTCGGCTCGATGGGGACGCCGGCCAGATCAGCGTCCACGTGCTTCGAGAGTTCCGTTTTCAGTTTCTCTTGTTGCTGCTGAAATTGAGTTTGTGCAAGGATCAGACCCTGCCGGCGATTGGCAATCTCCGACTTGGCGCGCGTGACCTCGATGGCCGCCATGTTTCCGATTTCCACCTGCCGCGAGTTGTTTCTCAAGTCGGCCTCCGCCCACTTCACGGCCTCTTCAGCCACGCGGATGTTCTCGCGGTCGTAGACAAGATCCCAATAATCGTTCACGACAGTCGACATTGTCGTCATCACGCTCTGGCGGAAAACGCTGTCGGCCACTTTCAGGTCGTTCTTGGCGATGCGCAGGTTCGCCGCGTTGGCGCGGTAACCGAAACCATTCAGGAGGTTCTGGTTCAAACCGATGGCCAGGTAGGAGGGGATCTCAGGGTTGACGAGCGCCGTCAAGGCGCTTGTGGTGATGCGGGATCCGATCATGCCGGCGAAAATGCTGGTGCCGGTCATAAAGCCCTGCCCGTAAAAAGCCGAGTACTGGCCAGTGTGCGTGTCTACGGAGGAAAGACCGGTGAGGACGGCGGTTTGGAGCGGCGTAGCAGCCTGGTTCCAACCCGCAGAGACTTGCAAAAAGGGATCGCAGCAGCCGGTCGAACCAAAACTGATGGGGCCGGCGCCGGAATATCCTGCTCCGCCTGCGCCGCTACCCGAACTGCCGCCTCCACCGCCCGAGGTCGAGCCAATGGCCCCCGAAAACAGCGCGGTTGAGATCGTCGCACCCGTGGTGCCACGGGCCGCCGCGCCTGCCCTGGTACGCAGATAATCCGACTGCGCTTTCGGTATCTCGTACCGGGCGTAATCAATATCAAGATTGTTCTCGAGCGCCAGCGCTACGGCATCCTGAAGAGAGAGCCAGAGCTTCCCGTCACGCATCAGGTCCCGGAGCCGCGGCGAGTTTTGCATTCCGGGCTCGGGGACGGGAAGGGACATAAAGGACTCAAAGATATTTGGAAACGAGTGGGTTTTCGTGTAGTCGCGGGTCATCAAATTGGGGCTGAACGACGAGGCAGGCTGGGCAGCCTGTTGACCCCAGACGGCAGTCGGTTGAACAAGCGTGGCCACCCCCCCAACCACCAGGATGAAGACCAGACCGCGAATTGATTGCACCTTCATAACAGTTCGCACTCCTTTCAGGCTTTAATCATCAATACGCTACCAGCAGGCCGGAAGTTTCGCAGAGGATTCTCCAGTATAAACAAAGAAGCTCTCAGGAGTCAGCCTGCATGGCTGCGGGGCAGTCGATGTAGCGCGGGCGTCCCGCCCGCTGTAGCCGTAGCGCGGAGGTAGCCGCAGTTTGGCTTCCTCCGCGGCCTTTGGGTTGGGCGCGGGCGTAGCCGGGGAGGAAGAGCCGCGGAGGAGCGCACAAGACGCGCACCTCCGCGCTACCTTAGGCCACGACATTTTGTACTTATCCTTTGTTTTCATATACATTCCGGCTTTGTTCCCTCGAATGTGATTATCAAGCTGCCTCCGGCTCGGCCACTAAGTCTTTGTAGGTGATGGTGTTGGTGCTGAGGCAAGCGCGGGTGAGGCGGTGGAAGAGACTGCGCTCCCGCCAGCGCCGATTGAACCGGTAAGTGAATTCGGCCACATAGCGGTTGAGGTGTTTAGCTTCCGGCTTGTGGTGGGTGCCG
>Ga0187781_10000774_pt1 | contig 23300 bp, 20 predicted proteins | sample 0715_SJ02_MP02_2_FD_132447 | JGI IMG/M metagenome (GOLD analysis project Ga0187781, IMG submission 132447) | Tropical peat soil microbial communities from peatlands in Department of Meta, Colombia - 0715_SJ02_MP02_20_MG | ecosystem: Environmental > Terrestrial > Soil > Wetlands > Peat | place... | reverse complement strand
TTGGCCCAGCGGCATCAAGCAAGTCCTCAAGGACGTGCCCGCCGACCAGATCCTCACCGTAGAGGAGCCTCGTAACTAGGGGCCCACGCCCCGTCATCCTGAGGAGCGCTTGTCCGTCAACGTGCGTAGCGCAAAGGCGGATAGGACGAAGGATCTCAGCGGATCCTCCAAGCAAGTTGTAATGGTTGCAGCTCGTTGTCCCCCGACGGCAAGCGACTGTCCCTACGGATACGTTGCGCAGGCTCCTGACGCCGAAAATGATCGCGGAACCCTGAAACCAACCGGCGCGCTCGCGTCGTTCCCTTACACGCCGGAGGCCTCGATGCTAGCGCTCAAGCATTTCTGCCGCGATCTAGGCGATCAACTGTGGGACATCTACGGCCCTCGCGACGCGTACAATCCCGGCCAGGGTTGGGTGTCGCCGTTGTACATGGGGCTCAATCAGGCTCCCATCGCCGTGATGATAGAAAACTACCGGAGCGGGGTGGTGTGGAAGTATTTCATGGCCAATCCCGAGATCGGGGAGATGCTGAAAAAGTTAGACGCCGCTACTGCAAAGTGAGCCGAACAGGAGTACCTTGTGTTCGCGATGCTGTAAGCAAGCGGGAGAGAAAATGAGGGCAGTGAAGAGACTGGCAGTAGCGGCCTTGTTGCTCCTCGTGGGTTGCGGCGCGCTCAGTGGCCAGGGCAGCAGCTGGCTTGGCGGTTTGACCCAGCCGCAAGACTACGTGCAGAAGCGCGTGTCGAGTTACGACCGTTCCGGCGGCAATGAGGATTTCCGCGCTATCGGGCCCGGCGAAACCTTCACAGTACTGGACGAGCCGGGCCCCGGGATCATCACCCACATCTGGTTCACGTTTTCCTCCGACGAGACCTATCACCTGAAAAAATTGGTTCTCCGCATCTACTGGGACGGCGAGACTACGCCCAGTGTCGAGGCGCCGATCGGCGACTTCTTCGGCATGGGCCTCGGCGACTATTTCACCTTCGGAGCGCTGCCCCTTTCCGCCGCGCCGAATCACGCCGTGAACTCGTTCTTTCCCATGCCGTTTCAGAAGCGGGCGCGCATCACTATCGAGAATCAGGGCAAACTCAAGCTCGACGCGCTTTACTACAACATTGACTATCAGGCCTTCGCGAAGCCGCTTCCGACTGATACGTTGTATTTTCACGCACAGTATCGCCAGGCTTCGCCGAACAAGGGCATCCCGGGAGACTGGACCGACAATGGCGATCCGCGACAAAACGACAGAAAGAATCTTACCGGCGAGGACAATTATGTCTGGATGGAAGCCACAGGGCGCGGGCAGTTTGTCGGCGTTACAATGTCCGTCCTGCAGAACCAGGATTATTGGTGGGGCGAAGGTGACGACATGTTTTTCATCGATGGCGAGAAGACACCCTCTATCAACGGCACCGGCTCCGAGGACTATTTTCTCGGCGCGTATGATTTTGGAGGCAAGCCGTTTTCTTACGCATTGTATGGCGCCCCCGTTGTCGGTGAGGAAAGAGCGGGCGGACGCAGCAGTGTCTATCGTTTTCACCTCGACTCGCCCATTCCATTCACAAAGTCGATTAAGGCGACCATCGAGCACGGCCACGCCAATGGTCGCTCTGACAATTACTTCTCCGTCGCCTATTGGTATCAGACGGAGCCGCACGCACCGTTTCCCGTGTTGCCAGCAGCCGAAGATCGCCTTCCGCGCATCCACGCCGTCGAAGGTCCCGGCAACTCCCCAAAGTAATTTAGGCTCGCGAGTGTCTCCGTGCTCTCCGCGGTCCTCGTACACTCTGCCGGGAACCCGACTTCCAACTTCCGACTACGCACTCGATTTCGCTTCCAACTCCGCCCATCGCGCATATAGCGTATCAATCGCCTTCTGCGCGGCTTCCATCTCCAGAGATACGGTTCGAAGCCGCGCCGCGTTTCCCGTCACGGCCGGGTCGAACAGGGAATCATGCCGCGCCTGCAATTCCTTTTCGGCGTCCGCAATGCGCTGCTCGATGGTCTCCAGCTCCCGCGCTTCCCTGTAGGAGAGCTTCTTCTTCGCCGGCGCCGCAGCCGCTGCAACCTTTGGGTTCGCTATGGCAGCCGTCGAAGGCGTCGCCCTGTTCTTCGCCGCGGCTGACTGCGTGTCTTGCCAATCCTCCCACTGCGAGTAATCGGCAAACCGTTCGGCACGTCCAAGCCCGTCCAGACCCAGCAGTACCGTCGACACGCGATCCAGCATGTACCGGTCGTGCGTGACCAGCACCAGCGCCCCGCTGTATTCCAGCAGACTCTCTTCCAGAATCTCCAGGGTCGGGATGTCCAGATCATTCGTCGGCTCGTCCAGCAGCAAAACGTCCGCCGGCTGCAGCATCAGTTGTGCGATCAGCAACCGCGCCCGCTCGCCTCCCGACAGCCGCCCCACCGGCTGATTCAGTTGTTCCCCCGTGAACAAAAATCGCGCCGCCCAGGAAGCCACGTGAATCACGCGATTCTGATAAACCACGGAATCCGAATCCGGCGCCAGCGCCCGCCGCAAGCTGACCTGCGGATCGAGCACACGATTCTGATCGAAGTAGACGATGCGCAGCGACTCCGGATACCGAATCTTGCCCTGCGAAGGCTTGAGATCGCCTTTGAGCAAACGCAACAGTGTTGTCTTTCCGCTGCCGTTCGGGCCGACCAGCCCGACGCGCATCCCCGAGGTCACAATAAAGTGGATGTGCTTGAATAACACGCGCTCGCCAAGCGAATAGCTCACGTCATCGAGCGTGATGAGCTGTCTCGTCTTGCGGTCGGAAGCGGTGAAATCGATCTGCGTCGTGCTCGTCAGGCTTCGCGCGTTCATCTCTGCCAGTTCGCCAATCAGTTGATGGGCCTTGTCGATGCGCGCTTTGGACTTTGTGGTGCGCGCCTTTGGCCCGCGCCGCAGCCATTCAATCTCCGTGTGCACACGGTTTTCGAGTGCCTCCTGCCGGTTGCGCTGCGCCTGAAGATACTCTTCCTTGGCTTCGAGAAACGCGCTGTAATTGCCGCTCACGCGGAGCGACCCGTCTTCATACGCGGGATTGATCTCGACAATTTCGTTGGCCACATTCTCGAGAAAATAGCGGTCGTGGCTGATCACCACGCAGGCAAACGCCGCATTCTGGAGCATTCCCTCCAGCCATTCGATCCCCGCCAGGTCCAAATGGTTTGTCGGCTCATCGAGCAGCAGCACGTCGGGATGTCGCACGAGCGCTTCGACAATAGCCAGCCGCTTGCGCCAACCGCCGGAAAGGGTGGCCGCGGGGACATCCAGATCCGTGAAGCCCGCCCGGCCCAGAATCGCCGCCGTCCGCGCAAGGCGCTCTTCCTCCCGCACTCCCTCTTCATCGAGCGCCCAGTTCAGGACGGAGCGAACCGTCTCGCCTTCGGCATAATCGGAAACCTGACGTACCAGGCCGAGTCGCGCGCCCTTGCGTATGGCGAGATTGCCACTGTCGGTCTGCATTCGCCCGCTCAGAATCTCGAGCAGCGTGGACTTGCCCGAGCCGTTCGGTCCAATCACGCCGATCCGCTCGCCTTCCGATACCAGGAAGGAAAGCCCCCGAAACAGCGGCGACACGCCAAATCGCTTCGTCAATCCTTGAGCGCTAATAATCGGTGGCAAATGACTCCTACCGAAACTGTTCAAGTGGATTTTCCGGGTTGCAGGGGAAGGCCGATCCGCCCCAAGAGATCCTGGAAATGTGGGTCGGAGCGCAAGGGGTCCATGCTGGGGTCTATGTGAAGGTAGATCAGCCAGTGAGAGAGCTCGTTGTAGGATTGCTCTAGAAATTCCATGGCGCGGTCTTGCTCTCCCAACCCGATGTGGATTCCCGCGAAGAAGTAAGGTGAAACATATTTTTGCTTCGCCAGGTTGGTGAGGTCACCCAGGATCTGGATTGCCTTGGCGCGCTCACCTGCGGTGGCGAGAGTCTGGGCCAGCGCTGCAGTCATGAGGGGACTGCCCCCCGACAGTTTGACGCCCTTTTCCCCTTCGGCTATAGCCAGCTCGAGCTGGCCCATTTTTCGGAGCAAGACCCCGAGAATCCAGTAGGTGACCGGATAGTGAGGCTCCAATTCAACCGTGCGACGGAGTTGTTCGATGGCGTCATCGTAGCGGCGGGCCATGTAGTTGGCCCAGCCGATGGCCACACTGATAATCAGTGACAAGGGATCGAGTTCCTGGCTTGCTTTCATCTTCTCGATCGCTTCGGTCTGGCGTCCCATGGTCATTACATACTCGGCGAACCAGTGATTGGCCGTCGGATAGGAGGGATTGAGCGCAAGGCTCTTTTGGAATTCGGCCTGAGCTTGGTTCCATTGCCACTCGTGGAGCCACAAGACCGCGGCCAGTGGCGTGTGGGCTTCCCCGAGATCAGGGTCGAGCCCTAGAGCGCGCATGGCGGCCATTTTTGCTTTAGGGAACGCTTGCTTCGGTGGCAGGTAGCCATTCCAGCCAAGAAGCACGTAGGAATCGGCCACGCCACAATAGGCGAGAGCGTAGCTGGGATCCTTTTCGACGGCGAGCTGAAAATATTCGATTGCTTTGTAGAATCCGTCCTCCGTCCAGCGGTCCCAGTGATGACGGCCTTTCAGGTAAAGGCGGTAAGCCTCGGCATCGGCGGTGGGGCGTTTGCTGAGACGCTTTTTTTCGTCGCGTGTAAGTTTGAGGCGCAATTTTTCCGAGATTTCGCTGGAGATTTCGTCCTGAATCGAGAAGATATCACCGGCCTTGCGGTGATATTGCGTGCCCCACAGCTGCGAGCCGGTCGCGACGTCGACTAACTCAGCGCCAATGCGCAAAGATTCACCGCTTTGCATGATTCTTCCGGTAAGAACGGCGCGGACGTTCAGCTCGCGACCCACGGCTTGAGGATCGATTCCACTGCCCTTGTAGCGAAAGACGGTGCTCTGGGCCATGACGCGGAGTTTTGGCACGGTGGCCATAACATTGATAAGGCTTAAAGCGATTCCGTCGCTGAGGTATTCGTTCTCGGGATCGCGCGTAGCGTTTTCAAAAGGCAAAACAGCCAGAGAGTTGATGACCTTCGGGACCCGCTCGGTGCGCGGTGCGCGAGCTTGCGTGGGCGAATCCTGTGGCGCCGGGGCCACAGGCAGTTGGGAATGAGGTATCGTTGATCCGGGGCCGGATCCCGGCTCGGTGCCTGCGTTTCTCCAATTCAAGGCGGCGCCGCGCTCGAGCCGTTGCAGATCCGCGCGCATGTTAGCGGCGCTCTGGTAACGCTGATCGATATCTTTGTTGAGGGCCTTGTTGATGATTTCCTCGAGTACCGGTGGGAGATGGGGATTGAGGCTGCGCGCGGGGGTCGGGGAACGCGTCAGAATCGCTTCGATAATCACGCCCCCGGTGCCTCCGCCAAAGGCCTGACGCCCCGTGGCCATTTCATACAACAACAGACCAAGCGAGAAGATATCGGTGCGCTGGTCGAGATTGTCTCCACGGACCTGTTCCGGAGACATGTAGGAAGGAGTGCCGCTGATAATACCGACGACCGAGGTAGAATCCGCAATTTCCTCGGAATCCTCGGCTAGAGCAACCCCGGTGCGAACAAGTTTTGCGAGGCCAAAATCGAGAACCTTCGCTTGTCCCCGCCTGGTGACGAAAACATTTGCTGGCTTGATGTCTCTGTGAATGATGCCTTGCGTGTGGGCCGCGTCCAAAGCGTCTGCAATTTGAATTCCCAATCTCACAATCTCTTCGGGAGGTAGCGGCTGGCCATGAATATGCGCCCGCAGCGTTTCGCCGTCGATGTACTCCATGGCAATAAACGAGCGGCCGCCTTGTTCGCCGATATCGTGAATCGTGCAAATTCCCGGATGATTCAGGGTGGATGCGGCGCGCGCCTCGCGACGAAACCGTTCTAGGGCCAGCGAGTCTTGCGCAAGGTTATCAGGCAGGAATTTGAGCGCGACAAAGCGGTGAAGGCGGGTATCTTCCGCCTTATATACGACACCCATCCCGCCTTCGCCGAGTTTTTCCACGATATGAAAGTGGGAGATGGTCTGGTCGAGCATCGCTATATACGCGTCAGAGCAACGATCATGGTCAAATGGTTTGGTCATTCATTGCGGCACCTTGGTCGATTTTTCGGCGCGCTTTCGTTGGCGGTTTGGGGGAACCCAAAACTGTGATCGCACGCGCCCCGTCCCCATAGCCGCTGAGGTCCGCTTGATGTTCCAGTTCAAACGAAACGCTCTTATTGCACACGGTGCAAACTAAGGAGCCGTATGGCGTGCCGGTCTTTTGCACAAAGATGTTGAAGCGCATGACACGCTCGCAGCAAACGGGAATCCACAGGTTGGCAGTCTTTGTTGGGTCCAAAGCCCACCCGCAAAAATGAATTGAGGGGATTATACACTGAAATTCACCTGCCAAATCGCAACCGTCGTCTGCCTTTAGCTCCCGAAAAGGGATTATGGTGAGCACTCTTAATTATCGTAGAAGCAGTGCTGAATGACATGGTACGGCAGGCCGGGTCAAGTCCCGATTGACCGGGGGCTGAGTCCTGCGTCAGATTTTCGTAGGCTGAATTCAGTACTCACCAAACATCTGCGCTCGAACTTGCTCGCTTAGGGCCAGATCGAAACCGCTATGTACGTGATCTGACACGCGAGTCGGGTCCAGGGCTGGCCCGGATACACACTTTCCTGTCGTCTACGGTAGACCAGATTCGGTCCCCTGTACTAGCCAAGGATGATGGTTACTTTTCACTTTCGCTTTCTCTCCTCTGCTATGCTGTCCTCCATGGGCCTCCTCGCCAATCTGAAACTCCGCCGCAAGCTCATGCTCGCCATGCTGCCTTTGGTGCTCATGGTCATCGCCGCTGGCCTCTACGCCTCCATCGAAATTCGCTTGATCGATAGATGGTACAGCGACCTCGTCGATGGCCAACTCCAGGCCGTCCACCAGGTCGATGTGGCTCGGGCACTCAACATGCGCTTTGGTTTCGATCTCTACCAGCTCATCGTCGAAACCAATCTCGACGCCATGCATCGCATTGACGCCGACATCGACTCAACCTATGCCTCCTACCAGGTTGCCATTGCCGAAGCCATCCGTCTCAGCCCCTCTAACAGTGCGCGCATCCGCGCTGCAAAAGGCATTTTCGAGAAGGCAGCCGTCGACGCCCGCCCCGTCCGCGCTGCCGCTCTCATCAACGACAACGTCAAAGCCGCCGCCATGGTTCGCGATAACGTTGACGACGAACTCGAGACCTCCCGCGATCAGCTCGTCGCCATTGCCAATCAAATGCAGTCCGACACGCAAGCACAATCCGATGCCCTCACCTTAAAAACTCACCGCACCATTCGCATCTTCTGGCTTTCCGTCATTCTCGGCATCATTTTCTCCTCCGCCCTGGCCTCCTACCTCGTCCACGTCGACATCATCCGCGAACTTTGGACCGTCCGCGACTCCATTCAGTCCCTTGCCTCAGGAAAACTTGACGTCACAATTCCTTTTGTGAATCGTAGTAACGAAATCGGCGAGATCGGCCGCTCTCTTGGCACTTTGCAGCGGGGCGCTCGCGAACGCGAGATCCAAACTTGGCTCAAGTCGGAAATTGCCACTACCGCCCTCCGTCTCCAATCCGCCGACAATTTCCCCACCTTCGCCAAGAGTCTTCTCTCCCGCATTTCGGAATGCATCCCTCTTCTCTACGGCTCTTTTTATCTCGCCAGCGATTCCATTCCTGTACGCCTTCGCCGCGTTGGCACCTACGCGCACGACGCTCTTTCCGACGCCACCGAGTTCGAACTTGGCGAGGGCCTCGTCGGCCAGGCCGCGGTCGAGCTCCGCATTCTGAGAATCTCTCCAAGCGACGACACTCCCCTCCAAGTTACGACCGGCACTGGCGCCGTTGTAGCCGGCAATCTCCTTTTCGTTCCCGTTCTCAATCACGACACCCTCGTCGGCGTCCTCGAGCTCGCCACCATCTCTTCTCTCTCCGAACGCCAGCAAACCTTTCTCGACGCCTTGCTTCCGACCGTCGCAATGAATAGCCAGCTCCTGTCGCGCAACCTTGAAACGCGCCGACTCCTCGAGCAGACTCGCGCCCAAGCTGAGTCCCTTGCCGCTTCCGAACGCCAAATCACCGCCCGTAAGGAAGAGCTGGAGAATGCCAATCGCGCGCTCGAAGCTTCCGAAGCCGAGCTTCGTAAAGCCAAGGAAGTCGCCGAAGCCGCCACCCGCGTCAAATCCGAATTTCTTGCCAACATGTCTCACGAGATCCGCACGCCGATGAATGCCATCATTGGCATGTCCCATCTCGCCCTAAAAACCGACCTCAATCCCCGCCAGAAGGGCTACATCCGCAAAATTCAGCTTTCCGGCGAGCATCTGCTGGGCATCATCAACGACATTCTCGACTTCTCCAAAATCGAGGCCGGCAAACTCATCGTCGAAAACATCGACTTCGATCTTGAAAAAGTATTCGAGAACGTTAGTAATCTCATCTCCGAAAAGGCCACCGCCAAAGGCCTCGAGCTCATCTTCGACATCGACCCTTCAGTTTCCACTCACCCCAAAGGCGATCCTCTGCGCCTCGGCCAGATCCTAATCAACTTCTGCAACAACGCCGTCAAGTTCACCGAGCGAGGGGAAATCGTCGTCAAAGCTCGCGTTCAGGAAGAAGATGAAAACGGCCAGCTCGTCTACTTCGGTGTCTCCGACACCGGCATCGGCCTGACCCAGGAACAAATGGGTCGCCTCTTCCAGGCGTTCGAACAGGCCGACGCCTCTACCACGCGCCAGCACGGCGGTACCGGCCTAGGACTTGCTATCTCCAAAAAACTTGCGCAACTCATGGGCGGCGACGTGGGCGTCACGAGCGAGGTCGGCAAAGGCTCCACCTTCTGGTTTACGGCTTATCTCGGCAAAGGCGACGGAGCCGCAAATCGCGCTTCCCGCCCCGACTTACGTGGTCGCCGTGTTCTCGTCATTGACGACAACTCTCAAGCTCGTGAAGTCCTCTCCAGTATCCTTCTCAGCATGACTTTCGTCGTTGATGAAGCTGCTTCCGGCCGCGAGGGCGTTGAACTGGTCCGACAATCCGCCGAACGCAAGCAGCCCTACGATGTCGTCTTTGTCGATTGGCAAATGCCCGGCTTTGATGGCATCGAAACTGGCCGCCAAATCCACGCGCTCAAACTCTCGCCCGCCCCCCATCTCATCATGGTAACCGCCTACGGCCGGGAAGAGGTCCTCCGAAAAGCGGAGCAAACCTCGTTCGAAAACGTGCTCATCAAACCGGTCACGCCCTCCATGCTCTTCGATTCCGTTGTCGAAGCTATTGGCGGCGGCCAAACACCAGTTTCCGAATCTAAGCATTCGGGTGCCGACGAAATCGACCTCACTCCCGTCCACGGCGCGCGCGTTCTCCTTGTTGAGGATAATGAGCTCAATCGAGAAGTCGCCGTCGGCCTGCTCGAAGACGCCCACGTCCGGATCGATGTTGCCGAACACGGCGCTGCGGCCATCGAGCAAATCTCCGAAAACCCTTACGACATCGTCTTCATGGACATGCAGATGCCCATCATGGATGGCATCGCCGCCACGAAAGCCATCCGCTCCAATCCCCGTTTCGCGAATCTCCCCATCATCGCCATGACCGCCAACGCTATGGATCGCGATCGCGAACTCTGTCTCGCCGCCGGCATGAGCGACCATATCGCCAAGCCCATCGACCCTCTCAAACTCTACGGCGCCCTCCTCCGCTGGGTTAAGTCGGCCCCCGCATCGCAGGGGAAGCCTGCCCAGGACGAACGCGCAGAGTCCGCGAACCCGGCGGCTTTTCCTGGTCCAAATCCGTCATCCCGAGCGGAGTCTGTGGAGCGAAGAATCCCTCCTCCGTCAGCGGCAGGAGACAAACGAAAAGATGTTCCCCCTGAGCCCACCGATATTCTCTCCATCCCGGGGATCGATACCGCAACTGCCCTCAAACGCACCGGCGGCAACCGCAAACGTTACGAATCGCTCCTCCAACGCTTCTCCGATTCCCAGGCCCGCACCGTTTCCGAAATTCGGAATGCCCTCGCCGCCCACGATTCCCCTACCGCTCAGCGCCTCGCCCACACCCTCAAAGGCGCCGCCGCCAATCTTGGGGCCGATCCCCTGGCTGACGCTGCGGCCAAAGCCGAGTCCGCCATCGATTCGAATAACGAAGTCGACGCACCACTTACCTCACTCTCCACCATCCTCGACCTCACCGTCGCCGCTATCCGTGCCGCGATTCCCGCCGAGCCTGCCCGCACGGTGGCTCTCCGGGTCAACGTCGACCCCCGCACCGCCAGCGCCCCCCTGAGCCGCCTCAAAAAGCTTCTTCAGTCCGACGACGGCGAAGCCGCCGATCTTTTCCTCGAACTTGGCCCCTCGCTCGCCAACATTCTCACCCCCGCCGAACTCGACTCTCTTTCTACCTATGTCGGCAATTTCGCTTACGCCGATGCGCTACAATGCTTGTCGCAAATCGCTTCGCGCCTGTGCCTCAATTTGGAGTGACCCAAATGTCTGCTACACCGCAGCCCATTCAACCCTCAACTCACCCTGCCCAGAAACTAATTCTTATCGTCGATGACACTCCCACCAACATCGGTGTTATCTCCGGCGCGCTCAAGGATTTCTTCCGCACCAAAATCGCCACGAATGGCGAAAAAGGCCTCGCTCTCGCCAACGCCGAAGAAAAACCCGACCTCATCCTTCTCGACATCATGATGCCGGGTATTGACGGATATGAAGTATGCGCTCGCCTCAAAGCCAATCCTGCAACCGCCGAAATCCCCGTGATCTTCTTGACCGGTCAAACCGGCGCCGCCGATGAAACTCGCGGATTCGAATACGGCGCCGTCGATTACATCCACAAGCCCTTCTCGCCAGCCGTGGTCAAAGCCCGCGTGCGCAGCCACATCATGCTTCGCGAAGCCCGCGCCCAACTTGCCTCCCAACTCGACGCTCTCAACCAGGAACTCGAGATGGCCCGCCAGATTCAACTCGCTATCCTCCCCCACTCTATCCCCCAGCTCCCCGGCCTTGAAATCGCCGCCCGCTACTCTCCCATGACCTCGGTCGCCGGCGATTTCTACGATTTCGTCCAGATCGACGACAAGCACATCGGCATCCTCATCGCCGACGTCTCCGGCCACGGCCTCCCCTCTGCTCTCATCGCCTCTATGATTCAAGTCGCCCTCGCCGCCCAGGCTCCAAACGCCGCCGAACCCGCCAAAGTTCTGGCCGGATTAAATCGCGCTCTCTGCGGAAAATTCAGCATGAATTTCGTCACTGCTGCGTACGTCTACCTGGACCTCGAAAAAGGCCTCATGCGCTACGCAGGCGCGGGACACCCTCCCGTTCTCCGCTGGCGCAACTCCGACGGTAAAACCACCAAACTCATTGAGAATGGAATCGTCCTAGGAATGATCGACGAAGCCGAATACTCTGCAATCGAAATTCCTCTCGAAACCGGAGACCGGCACGTCCTCTACACGGACGGCATCCCCGAGGCCACCGACGCCGGCCAGGTCCAATACGGTTTCGACCGTTTCATGGAGTATATCGGAGCTCACCACACCGTCCCCGCCAGTCAGTTCGCCGATAATTTCTGCGCTGAACTCGCCGTCTACTCCAATCAAACCACCTCCGGCCAGCAAGACGACATTACCCTCCTCCTCTTCGACTACCGGCGCTGACCATCGTCTCCGAGCATTCACCACTAGGGATCGCGTCGCTAACGATGCTAAGTGTTGCTGTCTTCGGTGTCCGACAATTGTGGCGAATCAGTTTGTTGTTCTCCGCGCGCGGCGGCGCGCGTCACGGACAGCTGTAAACCGGATCCAGTATGCATAACGCGGAGGTTGGCTCATTTCGTTTTCCGCATCGCAGACAAATCCCTCATCGTCCATGAACGTTAACGTCCGCGAGGCTCATTGAATTGCTGCGACGTTTGCTGAATTCATAGGCTGACAGCCTCCACCGACCTTTGGAGTTGTATCCTCTCGGACGCAGGTGTAGTAGATGAGAACCGCTCGGCAATTCTCGTTCAAACAGTCGAAGCCGGGCAGCAAGGAACACCCCATGGATAAAGCGCCTCAAACCTTCAAGCAAAGAGCCTTTCATGAAGCCAAGGAAGGCCTCATCATCACACTTTATCTCTGGGCCGTATTTGGACTTCTGGTCGTGCACAAGTCCATGATTCTGGCCGAACATCACCTCGATTTTGCCTATCATGGTTTCGCGCTTATCAATGCGCTGGCATTGGCAAAAGTCATGCTCCTCGCGAGACGCTTCGACTTCACCGCCAGTTGGGGAAATGCGCCGCTTATCTATCCGACGTTGCTGAAGGCGGCTTTTTTCACGGTCGTGCTTGCGTGTTTCAAGATTCTCGAGGACGCTTTGGTCGGTCTGCATCGCCACGAGTCTTTTCAGCAGAGTATCTCGGACCTGGGCGGCGGTACATGGCAAGGAGTTTTGACTATGACCTTGTTGGTATTCGCGGTGCTCATTCCCTTCGTCGGCTTTGGGGAACTCGGAAGAGTCCTCGGCGAGGGTGAGTTGGCGAGTATCTTCTTCCATGGAAAAACTACTGATAAGGCCTGACGCTCACATTGGAATAAGCAAATCGGGCCAGAATCGAAATGTCCCTTGACTGGTTTTCGACTCAGGATAACCTTTTCAGGCAAATAGCCCAGCCTCCGTTCTTGCCAACTGGAGGTGTCGAATGGCGACCCATTTCGTGCATACCTTTCTCTTTGCCTGTTCGGCGTGTGGGCTTCCTGTTGCCATCACTCGAACAAGTGAGTCTACAAGGTGGGAATCTGTTGAGAATGTGCCGATGCGTACCTACTGTGGTTACTGTGGTAAGGTATGCTACTGCGTGTCAGGCACTGCAAGGCGCCGTTACGTGGACGAATGGCAACGAACCAAGGAAGCAAGCCAGAGTTGACTTGACTTTGCCGGCAAGCCCGTTCACTAGGCATTTGGGGCACGTGCTCAAACAGGTCAAAAGAGCGCCGTGGTCGCCTTCATAGATGAAGTGGAGGTTTTGGCCAGCGAAAATCTCGGATAAAATCGAAAGCCACAGATAACCAGGAGCGTAATCGGAAATAGTTCAGACACCACCCCCCAAAGCCTGTACGGTCCTTCGCACCGCAGTTGCTCTAGCATCTGGGTGAGCACGTCTACGGCCTTCAGTTTCATGCGGGGGTTGTATACCTTCTTAGATACTTAGCGGCGCAACAGATTTCCTTGCCGTAACAGTGCGGGCGGGGGGCCAAGTCCAAAAGCTCAGGCCGGAGACTTTCACGTCACACATACCTAGTTTTCGCAACTCGTCGGCGTAGAGGCTGACGCTTTTCATGTCCGAGAGGGCCACCTGGCCACCACGTTTGAGTGTTCGCACGATTTCACCAATCGCTTCGCGCCGCCCGTCGCCGGAGGGAATGTTGTGGATAGCGAAGTGCGCCACCGCGGCGTCAAATGTTCCGTCGGCGAATGGCAATTTACGCATGTCGCCATCGCGAACACTGATTCGTTCGGCGACTCCTTCCAGTGCTGCATTGTGGAGCGTCGCTTCACACGAATTATTCGATTGGTCCACCTGCGACCAAAGATCGATCCCCACGGCGCGGCCACGAGGCAGAAGCTTTGCGGCGCCAATCAGCAGGAGACCATGGCCGCATCCCACATCGAGTACGATTTCGTCTCCGCGAAGCTTCAAACGCGCCAGAAGCCGGTCGCGTGCATAGAATTTGCCAAAGCGGCTGCTGGCGAACATAAGACACGCTATGACCACACAGGCAATACCAGAATTTAGAACCATGAAGGCCATGCCAACGGCCGACCCAGCATCCCCTCTCAAAGCCCAGCGTACCAGAAACAACCCGACGATTGCCGCACCGAGTCCGCCGATGAACAGGCCACGAAAGACACCGGGTGCGTCGAGGCCATAATCGACCGTGGGTTTGCCCATATCCGCGCTACCCTCCTCTATACGCTTTGGATGCCAGCACTGCCGTCAACAGTACGAGTGGCGACGCGAGACCTTAGCTTTGTTAACGGGGTTCCAATGTGGGTACCATGAGGAACCTGATTTCCGATTAATGTAATAACGAGGTCGGCCTCACGACGAGACGAGTAGACTGTCGGTGTCCACCGTTACAGCGCTCGGACCCAAAGAAGGCAGAATACGAATTATAGGATTTTGATTTGCACGCTCGCCAGCCACGCGCCAACTATACGGCACACGACTTCAAGGTTCGCAGTTCTTTCACCGCTGATCTCGTATGGCTGCGGCGAACCAGCAGCTAATGAAAGCTGAATGCTCCCAATCGACAGACGAGCCAATTCAACTCGATTAGCACCGCCTCTTCCTGGAAGGCCGCGGAGGAGTAAAGACAGAAGAGTTTCAGTTCCCAGCTGGTGGTTTGTCTCGGAAGAATTCTTCAAAACTCCTGCTCTGCTCAGGCGAAACCCTAGGTACCTTCATCGTTTTATCCAACCATTCTGCATATTTCGGTCGTGCTGCGTCGGGTGCGAGTAAGCCCAATTCCAGAGCAATCGCGAACGCACGTTCTCTGACACGGGGATCAGGGTCACCCGCGAATCGGGGCAGAAATTTCAGAGCTGTTGCCCCGGGTAGTTCTCCACTGCTGGTCAGACCTTCCACATCAGCGACAAGTGCCAACCGCTCGGATCCTTGCAGTTGGAAATAACCTTGTTCCATCAAAGCCTTGAACAGTTCGTCGGTTAGGGCACTGCGGTAGTAGCCACTGCCGTAAGCGTTGGCCCAGACCCAATGTGCTTGGCCGGACATAGAGAGATCGGTACGAGAACCACCAACAACTTTACAATGCGGTTGGCTGTCTTCAATATGAACACAAACTGGTACTGCCCAAGGATCGGAACTCTGGTGTACATACAACTTTGCGGACTCAAGAGAAAAATGCAAATTCGGAGCCCCGGGACGGTCCAAGAAACCGAACAGCACGGGCCCAGTGTCGATCGCGGTTTCGTCATTGATAGCCTTCACCAAGTCCTCGGAGGTCGCGTTTTTGAAGGCGTGGTCGCTCAAGTAGCGGCGCAAGGAACGTTGCAGTCCTTCACGACCGATCCAGTCCTCGAGCATCTGCAAAATAGTTGCTCCCTTCACGTAGACGATGTCGTCGTACACGGCATCGGTTTCCTGCCTGTTGTGCACTTGCACCCGTACTGGCCGCTTTGTTGGGGAATCCGATAAGAGCATAGAGTTGCGCAAGCCAATGATCCGCAGGCCACGCTCAAACGGTGGAAGCTGCGAATCCGATATCTTGCTTTCCAGCCAGGTCGCAAATCCTTCGCTCAGCCAAACATCGTTCCACCACGATTGCGTGACCAGGTTGCCGAACCACTGGTGAGCCATTTCATGAGTCATGGTGGATCGCATGGCGCGCACGCGCTGCGGAGTGTCCCGGGTGGGAGGAGCAAGTAGTCCGTCGGCGTTATAGGTGATCAAGCCGGGGTTTTCAGTGGCCCCGAAGGGCATTTCCAAAACGGCGAGATGATCGAGTTTGTCCCAGGGGTAGGGCATTCCCGTGTATTGCTCCAAGAGTGGCAAGAGTTCCGCGGTGGCTTTGCTCGCAGGCCCAGCTTCGCCAGCGCGTCCTCGGGGTGTGATGATGCGCACGGGAATCTGCTTCTGGCCCGCAACACCGGCGTCAACTACATCGAAGGGACCGACGGCGAAGGCAATGACCTCTGAAGGGAGCGGCTGGGTCGGCGCAAACTCGACGCGTTTCATGTCATCGGGCTCCTTCTGGGTGGAGACGGCCGGAGCATTGGAAACGGCGACCTCATCAGCCTTCACGTGCAGCACGATAGTCCAGGGCGTCTTGTATTCCGGTTCATCGAAGCACGGAAAGGCGCGGCGCGCATCGATAGGAGTGAAGGACGTGTAGACATACCAATCGTTGCCGGATTTCTTTCGGTGAACTCCGACACTGGTCTTATCAGGAAGGACGGCGGTATAGCGAATCTCGAGTTGCTGCGGGCCAGGCTCGCTGTCTTGGCCAAGCTCGATGGCCAGGAACTCGCCTGACGTCCGCCAAGTGGCGGATTTCGAGAGTGCGCCAGATTTAACATGAATCTCTTTGATGCTCAAATCCTTGGCATTCAGCCAGATAACCCGAGTTCGTTCCTTTAGCTCAATGTTGATCATTGCGACGCCGTGAAAAGTTGTTTCCTCTGGGAGGATAGTCAACTCCAGTTTGTAATCAGTGGGAAGTGCCGTGTGAGGCAGACGAAACTCCTTTGTGGGGTCCGACTGCGCGAAGAGAGAGCCCCGGCAAACCAGAAGCGCTGGAAGCAACAAAATCAGTTTCAGTCGGAAAGTGAAAGTCCTCATGGCGGTGAAATATAGCACGACATTTCCAAGCCCCGCCTTACTTATCCCCCCCCGAATGCAATCGGCAGTACCCGTACATTATCGAAGCTCTGAAGGATCAATGAATGGTCCGTTTCCTAGAATACAAGTTCACTTTGCCGTTCGACGCGACCTCAATCATCGTACGAACCTCCATTCGTCATTCCCCAACTTTCCTAAGGACCGACACCGGCGCGTTGTACGTCAAGTCTTCGTCCGGCAGTTGGGTCTTGAAGTAGTAGGAGGAAAAAGTGAATCTTACTCAACACTTGAAGAAATTTCATGTGGCGGCTCTGGCGCATCATACCGATGTAGTCGACCTTCACAAGCGCATGGCCGAAAAATGCGAGGAGGCGGGCGACTCCGCGCGCAGCGACCACCACTTTCAAATTTGTACAAGCCACCTACAGATGGCGAGTGGCCGTCTCGGTCACCGAGCTCCGTAAGAGTTATCTCGACTCGCTCGCCGAGCTGTGGACGGCGGTAGCAGTGCGCGCGTCGATGCCTTCCAGTCCTTGGATCTTCTCTCATGCTCGAATTGTGACGGCGTCGAGTGCGCTCTTCGAGTTCACAGGGGCGGCGAAAGTCCGCAACGAGCTGAAGTTCCTCAATGTCGGCTTGTTCGCCGAGGCCCGCGACCGGCTGCGCGACGTGATAGAAGGCCGCGAGCTCCCGGTGGAGGTGCTGTCGTAAACTATTCGCAAATTTTGTCCGTCGAATGTCCCTACGACTCGGTCTGCGAGGCGGCAGCCTCCCGCCGAGCTCGACGTTCGGGGGCGCGCTGGTGGCGCTGCTCGTCAAGCTGGCGCTCGCGCCGAAGGGGAGCGAGCTGAACATACGCGTCCGAGTCGCCGCCGCCGACGGCGGGGGCTCGGGCCTCCACAAGAGCGGGGACCCGATGCCCAGGCGAGAGCTACGGACCTGTTGCTCACGGAAAGTGCGCGGGGCGGAGGTGAAACGCGACTGCCGGAGCTTGAGGTTACGAGGCCGGATGAGCCGGAGAAAAAGAAGCGCGAGGGTCAGGCGTCGATCAACTGACTCGCTATAAGTTCACCCGCAAAGGTGCCCAAAAAAGAGGAGGTTGCCGTACGGCAGCCTCCTCTTTTGAATTGAAATTAGTCCATCTTGACTAAGAGTCCATCTTGCCTAAGCGGGCCTGGGCATACCTTGAGTATCTCTGGCGGATTGCCTTTCGTGTCGTCCCACCCTCGTTCTTGGCTGGCGACGCCACCGACGCGGCGATGTTAGCCTTCTTAGTGGTGTTGATGGATTTGATCAAGCTCTTCTTCTGAATTTTTGTCATGGTTTTATTGCTCGTTACTTTAAAGATTCGGTCCCCCGGATAGTTCCGCAGTGAGCCTAAATCCCGCCGACCATCTTAAAAGATGCCTTGGCAAACTTCGTAACAGCTTTATGGCTAATTTTGGTCTTTCGCACCGACTCGCCTTCGTTCTTAACAGGCCCTACGGCTACGTTGGCCTTCTTGACGGTCTTGAGGCTGCTGATCAAGCTCTTCTTCTGAATTGACATGTCTCTCTCGCTCCTTCGAAGTGGGTTCCCCTACGACTTGTCACAATACTGGCAAGAGAGATGCCAAACCGGAGTGACAGATGGCCACGCTGAAATGATTGGGCTTAGTACGAAAGTGTTCCTGGCCGACCGGCCAGGAAAGGTTAAAAATTAACCCTCGGTTAAGAATTTACCCTCGATGCTGTTCAAAATTTTACCCTACTTCTTGGTCGTCCCGAAACCGATCCAACACCAGAGACCAAGCGGGGTCGCTCTCGTCGTCATGGCCGGGCGATCCATTTCTCCTCCTGCGCTCTCCCCTTAGTTCAAACGATAACCAACGCGCCTTGCAGAGGCTTCTCGCCTAAAGTCTGGTTAAAATCTGAGCTTCCTCGGGAAGGGGGCAGAAACGGAGGTAGCGAAATCGCCTTTGTTTTATTGGGGATTTGGTGGACGAGAGGGGATTCGAACCCCCGGCCTCCTCGTTGCGAATAAACTGAGTGACGCTGACAGCAAGTGACAGCAATAGTCTCAAGTGACGCGAGGTCCTTGTGTTACTTAGCGTTTGTGCTAGAAGAGCCTGCCTCAGAGTGACAGCGGTGGACACGCGCAGACTGGCGTGCTCAGGTGGGGTTATGCCACAAAGTACGGCACAAAAATCAGTGGACCATCCAAGCACCCAAAAAAGCCGGGGCGGGTTCTTCTAAATCTACATTTGCAATTACAACTTTTGCGATTTGTACCGCACGTCGTGCGCGAGGTGGTTTGTTGCTTTAGAGCCTTCGTAGCGCGTTCCAGGGCCATTCCAACGCGACTCCGTGTCGAACAACCTTGACCTGGTAGAACAGTTCAGTCTGACCTCAAGAGTGGGACAGCGCGGGTCCTGGTAGCCAATTTGCCGGTTCACCTAATCATTGCCACGCCGCGCGGGAACCCAGTATCATTGCCACACGGTCCAACCACGTCACAATCTTGTAATTGAGTAAGGGACCAAGGGAGCGAAGTCCTTGTCTCTGTCTGGATCCGGCAACACAACGTCTACAGCAGAATCGGTCCGCATCCCGCGGACAGAGGAATTTTATCGCCAGATATACCAACAAGTTGCCACGGGAATTGCGATCACGGATTGGCAGGGCGTTTTTCTGGAGTGCAATCCCGCCTACTGCGCCCTGGTCGGTTACACCGAAAAGGAACTACGAACCATCGACTTTGCGTCACTCATTCATCCCGAAGACCGGGAAGCCAATCTGGTGCTTATTCGCCACCTGCAAGTCGGAGAAATTCCCTCTTTTGAGATCGAAAATCGATACATTCACAAAAACGGTGAGCCAGTGTGGGTTCGCAAGTTCGTTTCTGTTCTGCAAGGCGTAGAGGTGAAACCAACACATTTGATCGCGCTGGTGACAAACATCACGGCGCGTAAGCGGGCAGAAGAAGCTGTCAGGGAGAGCGAATTGCGGTATCGCAGTATCGTCGAGACCACAAACGAAGGAGTATGGCTCCTCGATTCGAAACTTCAAACTTCCTATGTGAATCGACAGATGGCGCGGATGCTAGGGTATGAACCGAGAGAGATGGTTGGGCGGACTGTATTCGACTTTTACTTTCCCGAGGATGTTGATCACAAAAGGCAAGTCTTGATGCGCCGCGAGCAGGGACTGCGTGAGCAGCTTGAAGAACGGCTCCGACGAGGGGATGGTTCGGAATTGTGGGTACATATGTCCGCAACTCCTGTGTTCAAGGAAGATGGTGAGTTTGATGGGGCTTTTGCAATGGTATGCGACATCACGGAGCGTAAGCGGGCGGAAGAGGCGCTACGTGCCAGCGAAGAAAGCCTGCGATTGGCACAGTGGGCTGCTCGTATTGGAACCTTTGATTTGAACATTCGAACTGGAGTGAATATTTGGACGCCGGAAACGGAAGCGTTGTACGGCTTGCCGCCGGGCGGCTTTGGCAGGACACTGACCGCTTTTGAAGATCTGATTCATCCGGATGATCGGGAACGAGTCATCGAGCTAAATCACCAGGCGATGAGAACCGGACAACCCGTAGAGGGAGAATGGCGCGCGGTCTGGCCTGACGGAAGTGTTCATTGGATAGCTGGGCGCGGCCAGGTGCTAATGAATGGGTCAGGTGAGCCGTCACGAATGCTCGGCGTCAATATGGATATCACCGAGCGCAAGCTGGGGGAAGAAGCCGTCAAAGAAAGCGAACAACGCTTCCGGCTCGTGGCCGACAGCGCACCGGTCATGATCTGGATGGCAGGGCGGGACAAACGCCCTACTTATTTCAATCGGCCTTGGCTGGACTTCACGGGCCAATCAGAGACCGATCTTCAGAGTGGTTTTGCTGGACTTGTTCATCCTGACGACTACCCAAAATGTCACGACATTTATTGTCGGGGATTCGATCAGCGGCAACCTTTTAGGAAAGAATGCCGTTTGCGAAGACACGATGGACAATACCGTTGGATGCTCGACATCGGAGTGCCAAGGTTTCATGAAGATGGCTCCTTTGCCGGATACATCGGCTCTTGCGTGGATATCAGCGAAAAGAAGCTAGCCGAAGAAGCCCTCTCTTCTATAAGCAGCCGATTGATCGAAGCGCAGGAACAGGAACGGAGTCGGATCGCCAGGGAACTCCACGACGACATTAACCAGAGACTCGCCCTATTGGCCATGGGGCTGGATCGCCACAGAAATTTACACTCTACTACAAGGGAAATGCGGTCGGCCATGGGAAAGGCGATCGAACAGATCTCAGATCTTGTAAGTGATGTTCACATGATGTCGCACCGGCTGCACTCCTCTAAACTCGACACTGTAGGCCTCGCTGCTGCAGCTGCGGGTTTTTGCCGAGAGTTGTCGAAGCAGCAAAACGTCGAGGTTGATTTTCAGTGCGACGGGATCGCTCGGGAACTACCGGAAGCCATTGCGCTATGTATGTTTCGTGTGCTGCAGGAAGCTCTCCAGAATGCTGTCAGGCACAGTGGAGCTGAGCACTTTAAGGTGTCTCTTGCGGAATGCACAAATCAGATTGCTCTGACAATCTGTGATGAGGGCCGAGGCTTTAATCCTGAAGACGCACTAAAGGGGAACGGCCTTGGACTCGTGAGCATGATAGAGCGTCTGAAGTTAGTTGGGGGTGAGTTGCTGATCAACGCCGCTCCCAAAAGGGGAACTACTATTCGCGCATCCGTCCCCTTGGCTTGCCAAGCAAAGTCCGCATATATCTGACCGCATGGAGGGCCGAGCCTACTGCGCACTACCTAGAGTGGGCCTTGGCGAGTACGTATTTGCCATCCCATGTGTACTCGATCTCCGTCGCAGACTTGAGGACCCTTTTACCGGGCCTGGGCGACAAAGACCAGGCTCGTTCCTTTTTCACGGTGACGTGACTAGAGCCTGTTTGGCTCTGTTGACATCCTCGCTACAACGCTGAGAATTCGCGCTCCGAAGTTCCTGGAATTTGGCTTGCTGTGGAAGCAGGAGGTGCGATGGCCGAAGTCGGACTCCTGCCTTTCGCTCGCATCGCCCTGCGAGTCTCCAAGGCGGTGCTTCCGCGCTACCGCAGCCGTTTCAGCAAACACCAATTCACCCAGCCGCAGTTGCTGGCGATTCTCTGTCTGATGCGCTACGAGGACTGGACTTTTCGCGAGGCCGAGGTGCGCAGAGCGTGTCCTGACTGTGCGTCGTAACACGACGAAGACCGACGCAGGGGAGAGAATCATTCCCCTGAACAGCGGCGCTTGGGCTGTGATACTTGAATCGCGCGAGCGGGCCAAGCTGCTCTTTGGCTCTGAACCACAGCCGGGGTGGTATGTATTCCCGCACGCCGAGGGTTTGCGTAATCCCGATCCCACCAAACCAATGACTGGATGGCGCACAGCCTGGCGCAACCTAACGCGAGTGATAAATTGTCCGGCCTGCGGGAAGCAACAGAAGACGGGGGAGAAGTGCCGAAACATCGAGTGCGGCGCCGACATCAGCAAGGTAAAGAGTCCCCTGCATGGTCTTCGATTCCACGACCTACGTCACCACGCAATCACTGAATTGTCCGAGAGTCAGGCCAGCGACCAAACGATCATGAGCATTGCCGGCCACATCTCTCCAAAGATGCTCGCCCACTTCTCACACGTCCGTTTGGACGCGAAGCGCAAGGCACTAGACGCGCTCTCGGGAGGGGGTTCAGGGGGTGGTTATGGCACAAACGGCGACACAAAACCGCCTGCTGATTCGACCCGCGTATCGCAAGTGATGGTGCTTTGTTTTGACAAGTCCTCTGCCAAGCAAACCTACGGTACAGGTAAAGACCAGTACCAAAATGTACTTCGGCGATTACCCCGTTACCAGGACTTGGCGAACGCGCTGGGGAACGTTCTAATGAGTGGGTCTCGTGAGCTGGCGTTTGATGTCATCTAAATCGATCTGGGCCCAGCGTTCGGCCAGCTTGCCATCGACAAATCGGGAGCGTTCGCGGACATCGAAGCGAACTTTCCGACCCGTTGCGGGTATACCGAAGATCTCTCCCGTCTGGGTTGCGTCCATAACCATATCTGCGTTTATGATGTCGTCTCCTTCAAAGCTCACGGCGGTCAGAGAAATGTGTTCGTCGGGGATAGCCGCATTCACTTGGTGCCTGAACATCTTAAGCCCTTCTCGTCCGGGCGGGAGTCCCATCGCTTCTAGCTCGTGACAGCGAACGTCGGGAGTCACGACGCTATCAAGTCCCGCCGGGTCTGCTAGAAGGGCTCCGAGGTAGCGCAGAAAGTGCCTAAGGAGTTGTGATTTTGGGGTACCGCCTTCCAGAAGAGTGCTGACCGCCGGACTTAGCTCGATACGCTGTGGCGCAGAACCGACTGACATGTCTGTGTCCCCTCCGGCCTTGCCCGAATGTACGGACTTTCAGCCATTGGGTCGTGCTCTGGCATGCTGCCGGGAAACGGAGAGTACCACGTCTGAGAGGTGCAAGGACAGGAATGTTCAAAACGAGCGATATGTTCCGGCATGATCGGAAAGGTCCGTTTCAGTACGAACTTGGGAGGTAAGCGCTGCCGGCTCAAACGGTCGACGCAACACTTGCTTGAAGTTTACTCGCTGGAGTTTGGAATCCCAGAGTTTTTCTTGGGCGTTGATTCAAGCGCAGCGAGACCTGGTCGAGCTGCGCTTGAGTGATAGGCGACAGGTCGGTGCCTCTCGGGAAATACTGCCGGAGTAGCAGATTAGTGTTTTCGTTGCTGCCACGCTGCCAGGGACTTTGCGGATCGCAGAAGTAAACCTGCACATCCGTTGCGACCGTGAACTCCTTGTGCTTGGCCATCTCCAGCCCGCGATCCCAGGTCAGGGAGAGGCGCAGGGTCGCCGGAA
>Ga0187781_10000773_pt1 | contig 23338 bp, 20 predicted proteins | sample 0715_SJ02_MP02_2_FD_132447 | JGI IMG/M metagenome (GOLD analysis project Ga0187781, IMG submission 132447) | Tropical peat soil microbial communities from peatlands in Department of Meta, Colombia - 0715_SJ02_MP02_20_MG | ecosystem: Environmental > Terrestrial > Soil > Wetlands > Peat | place... | reverse complement strand
GAATGGACATCCATTTGCGGCGTGTTGCCTTTGGGGTTGGCGAAGGTGATTTCGTAGCCCTCCTTCATCAGGGCGCGAACCGGAACCGTCAGCTCGTTGAGGTAGTAGCCGGCGCCTTTATAAACTTTGCCATCTTTCAAGGGCAGGCCGTGACCGCTCGAGACTAGTACCAGGATTTTTCCTTTTGTTGCCATATTGTTCTCCTTTTTGAAATCGATTCTGTTTCCCTAAGATCCAAGTCGCTGCGAATAATCCCCCAAACCAGCCGCACGCCTTCCATGAGGAGCCAACGTCACGTGGGCAGTAGTTCATACGTTTGTGGATTCGTGTTCGGGATTTTTTTCAGACCTAAGACCTTCAGCGCGGCCGGATTCTAACACGGGAACATCGAACAAGTTGAAGCCAGTGTCCAGACGGATCGATCAGACGTAGTGGAGTTCGTTAAGGTCGTGGATGCTCGTGCCGGCTCTGACGCGATGACCTCATATTAAGCAGGGACACGCTCTTCGCTTGCAATTTTCACAATCGAAAGCGGTATGCGGACCCGTCGTTGTTGCTGAGTCTTCCTCTCGATTGCGTCCACAAAAATAACTTCGTGCTCGACAATAATCGGATCACTCATCAGTTGGAATTCTTCTCCGTATAGCCTCACGCTGTTTTCTTGTGCAAACCCCAACCGCTTCAGACGTTCGCAGATGTGCTTAATCTGGCTGGTCATTAGAGCACCCTCTATGGCTGAATTGATTTTCTTGGAGCAGAAAACCTAACAATGGCTTCGGATTGTACTACGCAGTAGTGGCGGAATTCGGACCGCATTATCCACAGGGGTAGTCGAACAGATGCGTTCTGGCACTCTAAAGCTTTGGGAACACCAGGTGCAGCTTTTTCAATTCGTATATGGCGGCCGCGTATGCCAAACGTGCTGAATATAAGGAAGTCGGCCGATCGAAAGTGCGCTACTAACTTGCTGTATTAGACTATTCCGCGCAGCTTCGCTCCAACGATATGCAACATCAAGTCCTTCGCGAACCCCGCTGGCCAGCCTTCGTAGCCATGCTGGCTGCAGCAGGTGTATATTTGGCGCTTCCCGAACCCCTCTCTCTGGGTCCAAGCTGGTTGCTGCTGGCGATCATTGTTTTGTTGCTAATTCCAATTGTGATTTCCTCGCGTCGCGGCAATTACGGTGTGACGCGGGTCCTCACCTTCGTCGCTAACAGTATTATCACTGTCGAAATGATTGCTTCGCTTATTTTCCTGGTGCGGGGCATTCCACAACATCTTGAAACGCCGAAAGCCTTGTTGCGCTCGGCGAGCGCGCTCTGGGTAACAAACATTCTCGTTTTCGCTCTGTGGTATTGGAAACTTGACGCCGGTGGCCCGTTGCTGCGCGAACTTCCCAATGGCATGTCGAAGAGCTCATTCCTGTTTCCTCAAATGGTGGGATGGGGAAACCGGGACTCTTTCTCGTGGGTCCCCAATTTTGTCGACTACCTGTTTCTCGCATTCAACACGAGTACCGCTTTTTCCCCTACCGACACGGCTGTCTTGTCACGAAAGGCAAAGCTCGGCACCATGCTTCAGTCGCTCATATCTCTCACGATCATTGCCCTGCTCGCCGCGCGCGCTGTCAATATCCTTTAACCCGGTCCAGACGCCCGACGAAGGTCGCGAATTTGCGACGGATCGCTACTTCTCATCTTTGCCATTGGGCGTGTTTTCATGAGCTTAAGCCTGGCTATAGCTTTGCACATCGACCGACATGGAGATTTAGGCTGCGCATGTGCAAGTATTGAGGACCATGAAAGTGCGCCGGAAGCTGATCGGGTTGGCGATCGCGATGCTGGCTTGGTCGGCGAGCGCCTGTGCGGAGTCTGTTTCCCAGTTGCAGCCAACGGGATACGTCAACGACTTTGCGCAAGTTCTCGACCCGGCGACAAAGGCACAGATCGAAGACATTGCGCACCAGATTGACGAGAAAGCGCATGCGCAGATCGCCGTGGTGACCATCCACAGTCTCGACGGGGTGGACATCGAAAGCTTTGCGGTTGATTTGTTCAAGAAGTGGGGAATAGGGGACAAGACAACCAATCGCGGCGTACTGATTCTGTATGCCATCCAGGACCGGCGATCGCGGATTGAGGTTGGCTACGGACTGGAGCCAATCCTGCCGGATGGAAAGGTCGGGAGCTTCCAGCGGGAAGCTGCGCCGCTCATGCGCAGCGGGGACTACAGCAAGGCCTTGCTTCTGGTCACGAGCCGGGTTGCATCCGTGATTGCGGACGACGCAGGAGTACAGATCACAGGCACGCAGGCTTCCGAACCAGCCCAGGAACCTGCCGAACCGGAACACGGATTATCTCCGGGCGCGATTCTGGCGATTGTGATCTTGGTGATCATCGTCCTGGTGATACGGCCACTTCGCCAGCTGTTGTTTTGGATCCTGTTTTCGCAGATGATGGGCGGGGGCGGCCGAAGCGGCGGTGGTGGAGGTGGATTTGGTGGCGGCGGGGGCTTTGGCGGATTCGGCGGAGGGAGTTCGGGTGGTGGTGGGGCAAGCAGCAGCTGGTAGCGACAAGCGAGACGGTAATGGTCCCTGAACAAAAGATTAAGGAATTTGTGGAGAAGATGCGGGCCGCCGCGGGCGCGAACCTGGAAAGTGTCATCCTGTATGGGTCGGCGGCAGCGGGCGATTATCATCCGGAATTCTCTAACCTGAATTTGTTTTGTGTGCTGCGGGAAGGCTCGTATGCAAAATTGCGACCTATAGCGCCGGTAGTGAAATGGTGGAACCGTCAGAAGCAACCGCCACCATTGTTTATGACGCGCTCGGAGTTGGAGAGGTCGACTGACGTTTTCGCCATCGAGCTTACCGATATGGTTCAACATTACCGTGTGATGTGGGGCGACGATGTGATCGCGGGACTAGAGATCCCCATGCGCCTACATCGCGTGCAGGTGGAGTACGAGCTGCGCGAGAAATTGATACTGCTCCGGCAGCAGTTGTTGCTAGCCGGGGATGACGAACGTAGGATCCGCGAGTTGCTGATACGATCCATTGCCTCGTTTGTGACGTTGTTCCGGCATGCGTTGATTGCGCTCGGAGAAACTGCGCCAGCCACCACGCGTGATGCCGTAGCGAGACTTTCCGTACGGGTAGGATTTGATCCGTTGGCCATTGAGCAGGTTTTGGACGTGCGGGAGCGGAAGATAGACGGTAAGAGACTCCGAGCTTTCGACATTGTGGGTGGGTACCTTGAGGCTATTGAGAAGGTGACTACAGCAGTGGACAGGCTGTTGGAACCAGACGCACAGAGCGGTTCGTGAACAATCTCAGTTAGCGCCTTTTGGCGGAGGACTTCTATGAAAGCCTTGATCGTTGTCATTGTCGTGGTGGCACTGATTGCGCTGGTTGGATTTGGACAGTACGTGAGCGTTCGTAACACTCTCGTACAGAAGAACGAGGCTGTGAAAGCAGCGTGGTCTCAGGTGGACATTGTGCTGCAGCGACGCGCAGACTTGATTCCCAACCTTGTGGAAACGGTCAAAGGGTACGCGAAGCAGGAACAGACGGTGTTCGGAGACATTGCTAAAGCGCGATCGGCTCTGCTATCGGCGGGTAGCCCGCAAGAAAAGATCGCGGCGAACCAGCAACTTGATGGTGCCCTGGGGCGACTGCTGCTTGTGGTAGAGAACTATCCGCAACTGAAGTCCAATGAAAACTTCCTGAGGCTGCAGGATGAACTCGCCGGGACCGAGAACCGCATTGCTGTGGAGCGTAAACGCTATAACGATACTCTGCAAGACTACAACACATATATTCAGCAGTTCCCGAACAATGTCTTTGCGGGTTGGGCGGGATTCAAACCCAACGAAGCATACTTCGCTGCGTCAGAAGGGTCGAGGCAAGTGCCAAAAGTGGATTTCTCGAATCCGACCACAGCACCCCAGGCGAACCCGCAGCCGGCACCGGCGCAATAGGACTGGTGCGCAGGCCCGTGGCGTTTTGAGGAATTCGTAGAGCTCGCAAATCGAGTTAAGGGGAAGTTTGAAGAAAGAAATGGTGGACGACCTTCGTCTTCTGGGACGACTTGGTGCTCATACCAGCAGCACGCCACGGCTCACAAGGCCGGTGGGCTTACCAAGGCTCCGTGAACATTCTCCGAGCTTGCTCTTCCTGCTGATCGCTCAGGCTCAGCTGTAAGCGGTAATGGCTAGGTGTCGGAATTACCTTCTCTAAGATTTCTGCAGCTTCTGCGCGGGTCTTGCCAAGCTTTTCCAGCAACTCCGACAACTCATCACTGCCAAGGTACATTTGTGCTCCGTTGTTCTTGGAAATAGGCGAATCCTCGAATATGAGGGTCAGAATGTTTGTGCGGACGTCCTTGAACCGGTGCAGGATTAAAGAGATATTCTTTGCCATTTTTCTACCTCGAGGTTTGCAGTTCAGGCTGCTCAGCCGTTCTCGACTGTTTCTTGATATCCATAGGGTCTTCCGTGGTACCGGCGTTGTGTGCTTGGCTCGTTGTCAATTCAGCGTTAAGTAAAGACTCGATGAAAATCCGAAGACAAGGACTTAAATGGCGGGCAATGACTTCGTTATGTTTCATAATCCGCCTTCGTCTTTTGCTGCCTAAACAACTCAGGCTTCTCTGATTGCCTATGGGTTACCTTCCAACGTGGTCTTGATGTTCGTAAGGGCGTTCTGGAGATTGGAGACCGACCGCCCGACTGCGGTCTTCCGGACGATCGACCCTTTGACGCCCGTCAGCCCTGCCTGCTCTGAGCCCATGGTCATGATCAGATAGAAGCCGGGCTCAGGCTGCTTCGAGTCATCGTTTCCACGTACACAAAATGAGAGATCGAGAGCAGTCTCGAAATAATGACTCGCATAGAGCTGCTTCTGGGCAATAGCGTAGGCTACCGGGTCGTTTGGATTCCCACGCAACGTAACCATTTGCACGATACGCAAGGTCGGCTTCAGGCCGAATTTCACCCTTGCCCAATAGAAGGTGTCGTCAACATTCGAAGGTTTAGCTCTGGGATAGTCGAGAAGATATTGGTAGAACTCCGGCAAATTGGCTGGCAAGGCCTTGCTGTAACTGAGCATGTAAGCGAACTGCTCAGGAACCTCGGAGGGTTCACGCTTATCGTTATAGACCCCGAGGGCCTCATTGCCTTGGTGCTGGTATTCAACCAGACGCTCGAGCGCTGTCGTCTGCAGGTGCCGGTTCACCTGGTCGCGAACGTCGGGAGCGGACCAGTCGATGGAGCTCTGCAAGGCTTCGATAGAACTCGTAGGCATTTGGATCAAACAGTCGCCCGGTTTGCAGTTCTTCAGCGCTTTGATGTCATCGTCGTCGAACGAGAAATCCTTGAGGTCGGAAGGCTGCGGAGGATTGCTGAAAACTCCGAGCGCCAGGTAGTTGGGAAGCTTGCGAAGACGTTCAAAATCCTCGGTAAACTTTAAGTAGCTCTCAGGAGTGGCATGGATGTAGACCGGGCCAAAAAGAAAGACTTCGGCTGGCCTGCGCGAAGGCAAAGTCTTGGTGACGGGCTGCCCGTTGCGGATGGCGGAGATCTGATCCGGAGTTAGTGCAACACCCTCCTGGAAGAACTTCAGCAACTTGGAATCTTGCGCACAGACCGGGAGGGCTGCCAGGATCACAAGCAACAATGAGACCGATGCAGGCACGGCGAGTTGCTTCCTTGCTACTCCAGCTCTGCCAGACTTGTTTCTACTCTGAATCATGGTGCACCGTTCCAAACCAGTAAGTACAGGAATTTGACGGCCACATCTAACTAAGTTAGCGACTGATGCATTCCCCTTGACACGCGAATTCGTGAGTTTCGCGAGCAAGGCGGCAGCACTAGACGATTCCTCGCCCTGCAGTTGCCATCAATATTTAACCTTGTTTCAATCACTTACAAATATATCCACAGAGTAGCCAAAATTTCTCTTGACTTCATAACCTTCGCACATTAACTTAACAGCGTTAAGTTAACAACGTTAAGTAAGGAAACAATGGTCATGGGAGTCAAGGAAAGACGCGAGCGGGAGAAATCGGAGACTCGAGACAAAATCCTCGATGCGGCTCGTGAGCTGTTCGTGACCGAGGGATACGAAGGGGTCTCCATGCGGCGGGTGGCGGAGAAGATTGAATACTCGCCGACCGCCATCTACGTGCACTTCGCCGACAAAGAAGAGCTGTTCCGGGAACTCTGCCACCAGGATTACGCGCGGCTGGCTGAAGTCTTCCAGAGTTCGGTGATGTCCACCGACCCCATCGAACGGCTGAAGCAGATTGGTATGGTCTACGTCGATTTCGGCATCCGCAATCCCAATCACTACAAGTTCATGTTCATGACGCCGCATCCGCCGCAGGAGGTGGATGACTCAGAGTGCGATGTGCATGGCAATCCGGAGAAAGATGCGTACGCTTTCTTGAAGTGGGCGGTGCAGCAGGCGATTGACGCGGGACGTTTCCGCGAAGAGGTGCGCGATGCAGAACTGATTTCGCAGACGCTGTGGGCGTCGGTGCATGGCGTGATTTCGCTGGAGATTGCAAAGGGGTGCGACGCGTGGGTGGATTGGCGTCCGATCAAGGATCGGATAGCGACCATGATGGATATAACGTTCCGAGGGTTGGAACGTTCCGCGAAGGAGAGCCAATAGTTATGCCTCCGTTGGCACAAAGGAACTTATTTCACGACAAAGTTCGCCTTACGGTCACGCTGACTGGCATTGTCTTTTCCGTGGTGCTGATCGTGGTGCAAGTGGGGTTGTTTATCGGGTTCACGACTGCGACCTCGAATTTGATCGATCACTCGGGTGCAGATTTGTGGGTCACGTCCAAGAACGTGCCCTACGTTGAGCAGGGAGTGGCTTTCAGCGAACGCAAGCTGAACCAGGTGCGAACGGTGCCGGGCGTAGCCGACGCGCAGAAAATCATAGCGCATTGGACGCAGTGGAAGCGGCACGACGGCGGCCAGGAATCGGTGCAGGTCGTGGGCATTGACGTGGACGACTCCATTGAGCGGCCGTGGAATCTGGTCGAAGGACGCGTCGAGGACTTGAAGCGTCCCGATGCCGTGATTATGGACGAACTCTACAAGCAAAAGCTGGGCGTGACCCGCACGGGCGAGGTGTTCGAGATCGGGGGGCATCGCGCTCGGGTAGTGGGATTTACGCGGGGCATTCGGTCGTTCACGACTTCGCCCTATGTGTTCACCTCGTTCAAAAATGCGCAAGACTTTACCGGGCTGCGGGAGGACCAGACGCTGTTCATCCTGGTGAAAGTGGTGCCAGGAGCGAATCTGGAGCAGGTGCGCCGTGCCCTGCTCGATCATGTGAAAGATGTGGACGTGCTCACTAACGCCCAGTTCGGCCACATGACGACTTTCTACTGGATGTTTACGACTGGAGCGGGTGTGGCCGTGCTGATCGCGGCGGTGCTGGGACTAGTGGTCGGATTTGTGGTAGTGGCGCAAACGATTTATGCGACCACTATGGATCACATTCGAGAGTACGGAACGCTGAAGGCCATGGGTGCGCCGAACCGCTACGTCTACAAGGTCATCATGAAGCAAGCGGCGATCAGCGCAGCGATCGGCTATGTCCTGGGCATGATCGTCAGCGTGTTCGTAGTGCAGGGCAGTCAGAAGGGCGGGGCCGCCATCTTGATGCCGCCGCCGATGGCTGCAGGAATGTTTTTTCTGACTCTGGCGATGTGTATTGGAGCAGCGCTGGTCTCGATCAATAAGGTGACGCGGATTGATCCGGCGATGGTGTTTAAGGGATGAGCCTGCTGGACGAGGGGGAAATTCATCCCAGGGCGGAAGGACGACGAATTTAAGGAGAGGATGGCATGCAGCCCGCAATTTCAGTTCGAGATCTGACCAAGCAATATGAAGAGGGTGCGACCGGGACGCTGGCTCTGCGTGGGGTTGATCTCGACGCCCACGCCGGTGAGTTACTGATGCTGATGGGTCCGTCGGGGAGCGGGAAGACGACGCTGCTGTCGATCATGGGGTGCATTCTGACGGCAACATCGGGCAGTGTGCGCCTGGCCGGCCGGGAGGTGGCCGGGCTGCGGGAGAAAGAGTTGCCAGCGATTCGACTGGAACATATCGGCTTTGTCTTTCAGGGATTCAATCTGTTTCCGACCCTGACCGCGGGAGAAAACGTGGAATTGATGCTCGATTTGAAGGCACTCCCAGCGGCGAAGGCGAAGAAAAGGGCGCATGAATTGCTCGATCAAGTCGGGCTAGGCGCGAAGTACGCGAGCTTTCCCGCCGACTTGAGCGGTGGGCAGAAGCAGCGCGTCGCAATTGCGCGGGCACTGGGCGGGGATCCGGGGATCATTCTGGCGGACGAGCCTACGGCGGCGCTCGATTCCCAGACCGGACGGACTGTTATGGAGATGATGAGCGATCTGGCGCACAAGCGAGAACGGGCGGTAGTGATCGTGACCCATGATTCGCGCGTACTTGACTTTGCCGACCGCATTGTGAGGATTGAGGACGGCGCCATTGCCCTCCCACACAACGCCGAGATGGTGCCGGCCGGACTGCTCACGAACAATTTGCCCTAGGCCGCTGTTGGCTTGGTCTGATCACGCTGTTACCAAACTTAAAGGTGAAGAACCGTTATGAGTAATAATTTCTCGATTAAGACTCTCTTAGGGAATCGGATTACTTTGGCGATCGGTGTCGGCGCATTTTTGCTAAGCGGATCGTTGGTCGTTGCTTCAAGACACGCACGCGAAAACGCGCTAGCCACGACGAGCACTCCCGTTAGCCAGGGCCCGTTGCTGATTGCGGGGCCGGGACGTGTAGAGCCTGCTTCGGAAGACATCAAGATCGGCTCCGAGTTGAGCGGGCGGCTCAAGACGGTCAAGGTCGAAGAGGGAGACGTAATCCACCGCGGTCAAGTTCTGGCGGAGCTGGAGAATGCCGACTATCGTGCGCAGGTGGAATCGGCGCGAGCCAACGTAGCGGCCAAAGAGGCGACCCTGCGGAAGGTGATCAATGGTGCGCGACGGCAGGAGCGCGCAGAGGCGTGGTCATCGGTAAACGAGGCCGAGGCCGTGATGGAAAACGCGCAGTCGGAATTTCGTCGCAGGCAGGCATTGTTTGCTGCAGCCGTGATTTCGCGCGAAGAACTCGAGCATTATGCGCGCGAGGCCGACGTCGCGAAGGCCAAATATGACGCCGCCGTCGAGCAGCACGCGCTGGTGGACGACCATGCGCGCGAGGAAGACCAGTCGTTCGCCGAAGCGGATCTACAGCTGGCTCAGGGCCAGCTGGCTGAAGCAGAGGCGCGCTATCAGAAGACCTTCATTCGTTCGCCGATTGACGGGACCGTGCTGCGCAAACATCATCGCAGCGGGGAGAGTGTCTCGAATTCTTCGACCACTCCCGATCCCATCTTGACCATCGGTGATCGAAAAACGCTCCGGGTTCGTGTCGATGTGGATGAGACCGACGTGAGCAAGGTTAGAATCGGGCAGAGAGCCTACGTTACGGCCGATGCGTTTGGAAAACAGAAATTCTGGGGGCAAGTGGTGCGGGTGGGGCAACAACTGGGACCGAAGAATGTCCGCACCGACGAACCCACCGAGAAGGTCGACACCAAAATACTGGAAACGTTAGTGGAGCTCGATCCGAACGCGATTCTTCCGGACGGGTTGAGGGTGGATGCGTTCATTGTGCCTGACGGCGCGGAAGGAGCGGAAAAGCAGTGACGGGCGGACCAATTTTCTGGACAATTCAGAAATCCGATTCCCGCTTCTCGGCAGCGAACACGAGGGGGCGTTCTACTTCAAGCCGTCGACCAAATACAAGTCTGAAAGGATTCGATGATAGCCGTATAAGCAGGATTTACCGTCCGGGGTGATCACGATCGGACCCAACCGGCTTACTCCCGCTGAGTCGGAAGGAATCAGTTCTTTCCACAAAGTCCTTTTTCCCGTCGATAAATCCAGGCGATAGACTTTCGCAGGCAGATCTCCGGGTCGATACAGATACATTTCTTTTCCGTCGGCGCTCCATCGAATGGGCTGCTCCCCCGGGGCGATGCCCGGAACATTCCTGGGTTCGCCGCCGGCAACCGGGTATGAATAGGCTTTCTCGTCCGGACCGATGCTGACGACCTGCTGGCCATCCGGGGAAAGCACCAGCACCAACGGGTCGATTCCCTCCGGCGAAATGGCTACCGGCTTTGCATCAATCGAATCCTGGCGATAAATGCGGGCCGCATGGCCCGGTTCCTTGCCGGAAAACACAAAACTCTTGCTGTCGGGAAGCCAGCGGGCGAGGCTATGGTTAACGGCGTCGTGGCTGAGCGGCTTGACCTCACCCGGCCCAGTCGGTAGCAGAACCAGCGGCGCGGGCGCAGAAGGCACACTTGCGATGACCCATTTGCCATCGGGCGAGAGGCTGAGCGCCATTCCATCTCCCAATCGGACAGCTGAGGCCTCGCCAATTTTTCGCTGATAAACAGAATAGTTTGTCCCGCCACCTTCCCCCGCCTCGGTGAAGAGCAAGGTCTTGCCGTCGGCTGACAGGTCGGATGGATAGGAATAATCGAGCCACGACAGATCACGTTCCTTGGTTTCGCCGGCAATCAAACCGGTCAGCTCTCGCCGCCATGCATCTTTCGCAAGCAGCACGCGCCCGTCTTGCCAGATGTCCTGCAGCAACAAAGTGCCCGGAACTCGCGCGATCAGCCGCTGATGGCCACTCAAGGTGACGGCGTAGATGGCGCGTTTCAAACCGAGATCCGCGGCTGTGAACCATATTTCCTGGCCATCGCTGGACCAAGCCAGTCCTTGAGCGGTTTGGAATCCGCTCGCCAGAGTCTTAGTCTTTCCACTTGTATCGACGATCTTGACTGACGCCGCGTCGTCGCCGGGCAGAGGATGGTCCAAAAACGCAATGACGTCGCCCTTTCTTGAAACTCTGGGATGGCTGATCCATCCTGAGGTCTCGTACAAGACCTTTCCGATGGGAAATTCGAGCCGGTTTCGTCCATCAACATCTCGTACGATGGCCAGGTTTTCACCATCCGGAGACCAATCTGCCCACTGCACATTTTCGAGCACAGCTCGAGGAGAGCCGCCGTTCAGAGGCACCCTGGCGAGCGTGCCAACCTGGGCGTAAGGTCCGGAGGGCCGGCTATTCACGGAAATCGCCATTTCCCCGGAAGCCGAAATAGCCAGCAGACCAGCGCCCTCCAAATTCAGAGAGCGCGATTGCGGGCTTTCCGGACTGGTAATAAACAAGTCAATCGGAGATCCCTCCCATGCCGCCCCGTAAACCACCGATTGTCCGTTTGGCGTGAAGTGCGCGGCGCGAATCGTGCCTCGGCGAAATGTGAGCTGATGGTAGGAAGGCTGCAAGACTGGCATCAAATTCCCGCGGAAAAACCAGCCGGCAGCAGCGCCTAAAATCAGAGCGGCGAATACCATCAAAGCAATCGATCGGGCCGAAAGCGGCTTCCTGTCCACAGTCGCCGCTGCAACTGGAACGGCTTGCGCGGCAGCCGAGCTTTGCGCCGTTGCAGTCCGCTTTGAGTCGAGATCACGCTTCAAGCGTTTCAGTTCGGCGCGAATTTCGGAGGCTGTCTGGTAGCGGAGCTCGCGATCTTTTTCCAGTGCCCTCCCGATGATCCGGTTGAGGTCAGCCGGCAAGCTGGGATTGAGCTGCGGAGGCGGTGTGGGTACGCGATTCAGAATCGCTTCAAAGATGATTGCCGAAGTGCTGCCGTTGAATGCCACTTGTCCGGTGCACATCTCATACATCACGGCGCCAAACGAGAACAGGTCGGTCCGCGGATCGAGCTCTTCCCCTCGCGCCTGCTCCGGGGACATGTAAGCGACAGTTCCTACTGTGCTGCCGGCCATTGTCAGTTGGTCCCTGACATCGGCGACAGTGGATCCCGCCATGGAGACCGGATGCTGGCGGCCGGCGTTGACCTTGGCGAGACCGAAGTCGAGAATCTTTGCTTGCCCTCGGGTGGTAATGAAGATATTCGCCGGCTTGATATCGCGATGCACAATACCGCGGCTGTGGGCTGCGTCCAAAGCGTCGGCAATTTGGATGCTGAGCTCCAGAAATTGTTCTACCTTGAGTGGACGGTTCTCAACCTTGTGTTTGAGGGTGACACCATCCAGGAACTCCATGGCGATGAAGGCGCGTTCGCCTTCTTCGCCGACGTCGTAGATGGTGCAAATATGAGGGTGATTGAGAGCCGAGGCGGCCTGCGCCTCGCGGCGGAAACGCAACAATGCCTGGGGGTCTTTGGCAACTTCATCCGGCAGGAACTTGAGAGCAACAAAACGGTGTAGCCGCGTGTCCTCGGCTTTATACACCACGCCCATCCCGCCACCACCAAGCCTTTCGATAATCCGGTAGTGCGAGATGGTTTGCTCGATCACTGGCGGAAAATGTTACGTGAGTAAACTGGGGCAAGTCAACGACCGTAGGTAGAAGCCGGAATTGCGGAAATTCAGCTCTGAATTTCCGCTATCCGCGGGCTTCCGCCAGGGCCTTCTTCAGGCTGACCGTAGCGTTGCTGATGATCGGTTTTGCCCAGAAGCCGACGCTCAGCACGCAGCCGAACGTCAGATACAGGAACGCGACCCCGGTACGCAGACCAAAATGATCGGCGACTCGTCCGATGATGACGGGCACAACCGCCCCGCCCATGATCCCGGTGCTCAAAATGCCGGCGAATGAACCGTGGTGTTCAGCAACCGAGTTGAGGCCAAGCGACACCAGGATCGGCCACATGACTGAGGCAAATAATCCAATGCACGGAAATGCGATTCGTGACACTTTCGCCGGGCCCAACAATGCCGTGGTCAGACAGGCCAGGGCCCCAAGACAGGCTCCGATTAGAACGTAGCGGCTGTCGAACAATTTCAATAATCCCATCCCGATGAAGCAACCCGCGGTAAGCAGGCCCCAGAACCACGACACCGCAACCGCGCCCGTGGTGTGGGGATCGAATCCGTGATAAGTGGAGAGGAATTTTGAAATCCAGTCAGCGGTGCCCTGTTCAGAGCCGACATAGGCGAAAACGGCCAGGAAAAATGCCCAAACTATAGGTTTGCGGAACAAGCTTCCGTACATGGCCCACGAACCGGCGGATTCATCAGCCGTGCGCTCAACTCGCGGGAACTGGCTGAAAATCAAAACCGCAACCATCAGCAAGGTGAACACGGCAAAGATCCAGTACATCGACGCCCACGGAAGAGCAGGAGGGGTGAGCTTGCCCAGAACTTGCAGCAGTAAATTTTCACTTGCCTTCTCGCTTCTCAAGTTGAGAACCAAATAGGAGTAAAGATAAGGACTGATGAACGACGCAATCCCAAAGATCAATTGCGCAAATGCTGAATTGAATGCGAAGTGCTCTTCGCCGCCCGCCACTCGCAGCAGAGGATTGATCGCGGTTTGTAGCGTCGCCATGCCCGATCCCATGACGAATAGCGACACGATCGCTACGTGATAGCTGGGATGAAACGCGAAACTCAGGGACCCGGCGGTTCCCGCCAGAAAGGCAGCGATCATCACCGGTTTCTCACCGAATCTTTCCACCAGAAACCCGGCGGGTATGGACATAACTCCATAAGCAATGAAGAAAGAGAAGGGCAACAGCGCCGCAGCGGCCAGACTTACCTTGAAGCTACTGATGATGTGGGGAACGATCGGCCCGAGAATATTGGTCAGCAGTGACATCACAAAGAATGTCAGGAACACAATGCTGACCATGTAACGATTTCTTGGCATCTGACTATTCTCGGGTGGTCACTTTTGTTGCCAGCTCGAAGCGGCCCGGTTCACGGCCAACCTGCGCGGCCAGCGCCAGAGTGATCATTTGCACAGGAAGAATCTCCAGGATGGGATGAAAGTTGCGATGCGCTGCGGGCAGTTTGCAGGCCGCGAATTCAGCCTCCTCCCCGACCAGTTCTGTTCTCCCGTTTTGCCGGCGGATATCCTCGACAAGGCGTTTGTTCAGATCGCGAGTAGGCGGATCTCCCGCAAATACCAGTACGAAGATCTCGTCGCTGAGCATTTCAAGCGGGCCATGCCGAAACCCTGCGCTGCTCATCCCCTCGGCATGGAAATGGTCGGACTCTTTGATGATCAACGCCCCGGTGCCCGCCGCCGCCAACGAAGCTCCCCTTCCGACGAGAAAGAGATGTCGCGTTCCCCGTAGTAACTGTGCCAGACTTTGCACATGTTGTTTCCAACCTGAAAGGTAGACTTCGACTGCAGGGCAGTCGCGCTGTAGCTGCTCCCGCACGCGGCTCAAATCGCGATCGCAGAGGATTGCGGTCAGCCATTCCAGCGCCATCAGCGCGGTCACGTAGGTCTTGCAGGAAACCGAAAATTCGCGGCCCGCTTTCGTCAGGATGGTTGCGTCAGCAGCTTTGGCGAGCGGACTGTCCGCGGTATTGGTTACCGCGATGACCGCTGACTTGCGATGGTTGGTTTCCAGCAATCGCACCATCTCCGCACTCTGCCCCGATTGCGAGACAGCCACGATCAGGGTTTTAGCGTCAAAGAGCCGCTTCTTGTAGTGAACTAGCTCCGCCGTCTCAATCATCATGGCGGTGAACCCGTGATTGATGAGCGCCAGGTTTATGGGATGAAGCGCATGAAACGAAGATCCCATCCCGGTCAGAACCACGGTGCGAAAGCTGCCCCGATTCAGCTTTGCCGCGATCGACCGCAAAGCCTTGGGCGCATCCAGACCGGAAAGAGTTTCCTCCAAAGCTTGCGGCTGCTCGAGGATGTCATGAAGATAGGCGCCTTCAATCGCCGAAAATTCAGTGAGCATGGCATCTCCGTTCCGAAAAACGGTAGTGCCACACGCTGGCAGCCCCAATCAGGTTGGCATCGTCGCCCAGTGAGGCGAGAGCCAATTCTGTTTTTTCGAAAGGAACAAAACGGCAACTAGCTACGATGGTGCTGCGAATACCGTCAAGAAACAATGGCGCGCTTTTCATGATGCTTCCGCCCAGCACAATAGCCTCTGGCACAAACATGGTGACCAGATTTGCCAGACCGAGGCCGAGATACTTGGCCTCGTTTTGTGCTGCTTTACGGGCCCACTGGTCGCCTTGCACCGCAAGCTCGCAAATTTTCTTTGCCGTCAGTTTGGCGCGATGCGGGTAGTCAGGCGGCACATGACCTTCCATCCAGGTCACCATGGCCGGACCAGCGGCCAGCGATTCCCAGCAGCCCCGAAACCCGCAAAGGCAGAGTGGACCAGAAGCATCGATCACGTGATGCCCGATCTCCGGGTGGGCTTCACCGACCCCACGGTAAACATCCCCGTTGAGCAGAACGCCAACGCCGATGCCGGTGCCGACGGTCACGTAGATCAGGCGCGATTTGTTTTTGCCAGCTCCCCAACGTGCTTCTCCTAGCGCGGCTGCGTCGGCATCGTTCTCCATGGCAACTCGTACCTGAAAGCGCTGTTCCAGGTCGCGCACCGGATTCTCACCTTCCCAGGTGGGGAAGAAATTTACGTTGCCAAACTTGCCAGTCAGCGGGTAAACGGGACCCGTGGATCCAATGCCAATCCCTGAAATCTGACATCCGGCTGTGCGAGCGGTTTCGCGCAGCAACTCCGTGATTCGCTGCAACGCGTTTGCATAGCCTCGCCCGGCATCGGTTGGGGCCTCGAGGCGGGAGTGCACATGCCCGGTGTCATCGATCATTCCCACCGCGATCTTCGTTCCACCGATATCTACCGCACCGATCATCGCTTCTCCAGATGCGCTACTTGCTCCATTCCACAACCACGGCGTCAAACGGTCCGACCTGCATTTTCCAGGTTGATCCTTGCATCTGCAGCGGCTTGGATCCATCAGGATCGATGCGGCTGACGGTGCGAATCGGCAATGTAGTTGAAACGCTGACGCTCTCGGCCGATGCGCTATGGTTGACCAGGATGATGTAACCGCGGCGGTCGCCGCGGAGATCGGAAATTTCCACCGATGGCTGATCGACTCGAAAAACTGGTTTGATCCCAGCCCAGTCTCGAAACGCTACGTAGATGCGATGGGTCTGTTCGGGTTGATCGAAGATGGCTGGCACCGAGGCGAGGTAATGCTCTATGGGATACGCGCTCAGCAGAGTTTTTCCCGAGCCAATTGAATTGCTAACCAGCGCAGGATGACCATTCTGGTCCACGGCGATTACCTTGCCACTGCTGACTTCAATCAATGTGCCCCATGATTCGATCGAAGCAGTGGGAACTACATAATGGAGCATGTCGCCGGGCTTAAAGTCGCCGAATGGTTCGATAAACTTCAACGTAACCTCTGAACTCGGAGCACGATCCACCAGCCGGGTCCCGAACAAGGAGGTCATTTCCGGAATTGCTCCATCGGACGCGACCGAGGCGTACAAAAATCCGCCATTCTCCACGTACTTTCTTGCCTTCTCATAAAAATCCGAATGCACATGCGCCAGGAACGCGTCGCCAGTGCTGGTGATGGGCGATGGCATGAAGAGCATGGGACGCTTCGCCCAGTCGCCATACTCGCGGGGGAAATCTGCTTTGAGCCCTGCGCGACGCGCCAGAATAAAAGCAGTCAAAGCTGAGCTCATGAGCCACTGGTTCGCGCTGCTGGCGTTCGGTTGCCGCTGTCCCGGCATGGCGTCCCCGTCATTGGTCGACACGTAGGGAATTGCTGCCGGGCCGGTGAGGCCGAAGTGCGAAAAATCGCCGTGCGGCTTCGCCCACTCATCCGGGATCACGATGCCGATATTCGCGGGAGCAGGCGAAAGCCCTGTGAGGTCGAGGCGTCCCGCAACCTGCGAAAATTTTTTGAACTCACGCGCCAGCGGTTTGTCCTGCCGATCCCATGTGGTCATGCCCCAGCCGGTTTCCTGCGGAGTTCGAAGGTAGGGAACTTTGTGAAACTGGTCTGGCACAGCATCCGTGTAACACCACAAATCGACCCCAATGCTGCCCGCGCCGAGGCCGGAATAAATCTGCGCGCGATCGTAGGCAGCCACCCTTTCGGGCGCGAATTGCGCAGTCGACGCTCCCATTTCGTGAATCATCACCGACCGGCCGGCGCCTTGCGACAAGGCGATCTCAAAGGCAGCGCCATAAGTTCCTCGCGCGGAAAGCAAAGGATCGGGAAACAAGTCTGGAGCATAGAGCGTAAACGGGTGAACGCTAAAGAAGTCAACGAAAGGCGCGATGTCATCCGCGCGAAACGGGCCGTGATCGATTTCCTGTCCACTCGCGCCCACCACGATCGGATGGAGCTTGTCATATTGGCGAATGCCGTCAACAATCAGGCGCGTCCAGTTGATGGCCATGGCATCAGTGGTTTGACCATCCACAATCCAGAATGGCGGCTCATCGGTCAGGTCCCACGCGATGATCGCGCTCTCATTGCCATAGCGGCGGCCGAACTCGGCGGCCAGATTGCTTTCCAGCCGCAGCATATCGGCATCGGCATGGGGATGCCGACCCAACCGCCAGGGCACATCCCACCACGCCTCGCCAACTTCGCCGCCGATAAACAGGCTGGGGTGAAGATAAATTTGATACTTGTGAGCGAGCGAAACAAAATAATCAAGCTGCTGAAAAGCCGTGCGATTGTAATCGCCGGGACGCGGCTCAAACCACGCCCACAGCATGTCAAAGCGCACGATGCTGTAGCCAAGTTCGTGCATCTTGGCAAAATCGGCTTCGATGTCCTTCGGATCCCACTCGGTTGGCCATGCCATAGCCGCTTTTGCCGGGACCCAATGAGCGCCCACCGGCAGAAAGCGCTTCCCATTGCGGACGAAGTAGGTGCCGTCGAGATGCACTTCGGGTAAGCGCGATTCGGCGTGTTTCGATTCTTCCGCGGTTTGAGCAAATGCCGGACTCCCGGCCGGAGGCAGCGGGAGTTGCGTCACCAGCAAGAGCAGCATTGCCCGGCCCGTGATCAGCCGCCGCAATCCGTTTTGCATCAGGCCTCCAATAGCTTCGATTCGTTCAATCCACCACAGAGGTCGTTTTAGAAGGACAGCTTCAATGCTAACTGCAGCTCCCGTGAGGCGTGCACCGTACCGGTGATAGCCCCCGAAATACTGGGCACGAATCCCGCAGCGGAAGTAGCGGCCGAACCGGTCTGATCCGTGGCCGCGTTGGGGATTCCGAACTCCGGCGTGTTAAACAGGTTGAACGCCTCCACACGGAACTGCAGCTTCCAATTTTCCTTGAAGGCGAAGTTTTTGAACACCGAAGCATCGACGTTATAAATGGCCGGCGAGCGCAGGGAGCCGCGCCGCGCGTCTCCGTAGTCATGCGCAAAGGTTTGTCCAGGCGCCAGCGGCGGAATCGCAAATGCCGCCGGATTGTACCAGCAGTCAATGGTCTGCCTGTTCGCCGGGCATCCCACGCTCATTGCGTTGGAGAAATCGTAAGGATTACCGATGATGTCCGGTCTAGGCGCTCCTGAATCAGTGTTGGTGTAATCGGTGGAAAGCAGCGGCGTAAACGCTTCTCCGGAATGCAAGGCAACAATCCCGTTGAGCTGCCAGCCTCCCGTCAGCCAACGAACCGGGCCTCGGCCGTTCCAGAATCTCTGATTGGGCCCGATGGGAAGCAAATAAGACCAGGCGGATGAGAATTGATGACGGAAATCCGGCGCGTTATCGCCCCGCTCCGCGGCCAGATTGTATGTGTCCTGCGGCTCCAGATATTCGTCTTCCTCGGTCTGGCCAATCGTGTGCTGCCAGGTGTAAGAATTCAACATGCTCCAGTTGCCGGAAAACCGCTTCTCGAATTTCACCTGCATTCCGTGCGACACCGACCAGGCCTCGTTGGCCAGCGTGCGAATTTCGCCGATGTTCGGAACCGTCTTGTAGTAAAGACGTCCGAATTGTGTGGGCGCACCGGTCACGCAGGAAGGATCGGTCGGAGTGGGGCAGGATTCAAAGTTGCTGTCGAGGGGTTGCGTCGGCTGATTGCGGTTGCTGAGAAATGCAAGCTTGACTCCCCTCGTGCCGACGTAGGCGATCTGCAGCGCCATGGTTTTGGAAAGGGCGCGCTCAATATTAAGGTTCCACTCTTCGATGTAGGTGGTGCGGTTGTTGAATTCGGCCGCGCTGGCGCGCCCTGATGGGTTCGACAACGTCGAATAAACCAGAGCTGGGTAACCGGTCGAAATGCGGCCGCTCGGCGTCGCAGTTGCTGCCGGGATGTAGCTCTGGCTGAAGATCAGGCCCGTGGGATTATAGGCCAACTCGGCGTCATTTTGATCGGCCTGCACATCATAAAAAATGCCAAATCCACCACGAAGGACGGTCTTCTCATTCCACGGCGTCCAGGCGAATCCGACGCGGGGCGCGAAGTTGTTGTAATCGGTTTTTACACCGCCAGTGCGGCTGACCCCGGGCATTTGCGGGGAAACAAATTGTCCGGTGGCGAAATCGAAATTGGCCAGGCGGTTTTCCTGCTCAACCGGCGGCGTGAAGAGGTCGTAACGCACTCCCAGGTTCAGCGTGAGCTTATCGTTCACGCGGAAATCATCCATGAAATAGACGCTGAATTCTGTCCAGCGCATGCCAAACGATCCCTTTTGGCCGTCGCGGTAGGTCGAATCCGGATAGCCCATCAGAAAACTTGCCAGAGCACTTCCTCCCGTATCGGTGGTCAGATCGGAAGTAAACAGTTCGTTGAAGACCATATCGCCACGGGGATTTTGGGTCTGGAAAAATCCGTGCAGACGACGGCGCACATCGACCCCCGTCTTAAAGGAGTGTCGCCCATGCACGTAGGTGAACGCGTCCATGTATTGATAATTGTTCTCGTTCAGGAATTCCGGGAACCAGTCTGGGCTTCCGAGGAAGCTGAGACTGGAAAATTGGATCGAGGGCAGTCCGCCGGTCGCGGTCGCGTTGTTGGGGTTGAAGATGCCGGGAATGCCATACTCGTCGGACAGATCCTGGCCGGCAAAATTCTGAATGGCCTTCACCACATAGCGTGAGTAACCAATTTTGAGTTCGTTGACTTTGTCGGATGAGAAAGTGTGCACATCGGTGATTCCGGCCGACCTCGCCAGGTTTGTGATGTGGCCGGAGAAAGTAGCCCATCCCCCACCCGCATTTCCGGGGAACGGATCTGGGGAGAACGCGTGCACGTTGTTATAGCTGAAGGTGAGAGAGAGGTTGTCTTTGCGAGTGAGTTGGTGATCGCCGCGTACGTCGAATGAGTCCTGATTGTTGCTGGCGACGGGATTAGACAGATAGTTGCCCGAGGCCAGCGAGCGATTCGGAGCGGGAAATAACTGCACCAGCTTGAGAGCAGCTGGATCCAGACATGCCCCGTCACTTGCCGCGCTGCAGGCTGGAATCACATTGCCGGGTACGGGCCGTCGAAGAATTACTTGTGTTCCGTCAGCACAGGTGAACGGAGTATTCGTGAAGGGATCAAAAATTGTCCCTGTATCGAATGCGGGACCGGAACCATCCGGGCAAGGCGTGAACGTTTGCCCGGTCAGCAGATCACTGAAATTACCGCCTCGCTCGCCGACGGAAGGAACTATTGAAATGAACGTCTGTGCCTGCCGGATGCGCGTGCCCTGATAGTCCACAAAGAAAAATGTTTTGTCTTTAATGATCGGGCCACCGAAGGTTCCTCCAAACTGATTTTGCCTGAAGGGGGCAATTGGCAGGCTTGGGTTATCAAAATAATTCTTGGCATCGAAGGCAGAATTCCGCACAAACTCAAACAGGCCGCCGTGAAACTGGTTGGTGCCGGACTTGAGCACCACATTCACCACCGCGCCGCCGCGCCCAATGTCGGCGCCGAAGTCGTTGGTTTGTACTTTGAATTCCTGGATGGCATCGATCGAAGGTTGGATCACTTCAATGCCAATCTGCTGCTCATTGTTGTCGAAACCGTTCAGAAGAAAATTGTTGTTGGTAGCCGTGAGTCCGTTCACCTGAATCGAGGCATTTCCGCGCTGGTCTTCCGGAATGTTGCCCTGCTGGACGGTGTAGCCGGCATTGGGTCCGGAATTGACTCCGGGAGTGAGATAGGCCAACTCGACGAAATCGCGGCCGTCCAGTGGCAGATCGTTCACCCGGCTCTGTTCGATCACCTGCCCCAGCGAAGAAGTTTGGGATTCGACCAGCGGCTCGGCCGCGGTCACGGTCACGGTTTCATTGATCGATCCGACAGTTAAGGTGAAATCCACCCGCACCACCTGGTTCACATCGAGCTTGAACGGGGCTTGTGCTGCCTTCTTGAAGCCCTGGTCTTCGGCCAGCACGGTGTAAGTGCCGGGCAAGAGCTCGCTGACGACATATTCACCGGCGTTGTTTGTGGTGACCACGCGGGAGACGTTCGTGCCCACATTCGTAACCGTCATCTTTGCCCCGGCTAATGCGGCCCCGGTTGAATCCCGCACGGCACCCACCACTTTGCCGGATTCGACTTGCGCGGCAACCGGCAAACAGTGAAGACACAGAAACGCAAGAGCAATGACCATGCACTTGCATGCACCGGGCCAGAACCTGCCAATCGATGTGTGAGTGTTCATAATCCTCTCCCAAGCAGCTCAACCCTGCGGCCCGGACTCGCTGCAGGCTACGGTAATGAAGCCTCTGTCTCCTCGAGCACCCAATGATCGGGGCTGTCCAGATGGCAGTCGAATCCGTAAAACCGGTTTCTGAAAATGTGCTGGAACAAGCACGCGCGCTGTCCGCGCATGACCGGATTGCCCTGGCTGAAAGTTTCCATCGGGCGAGTCAGCGGCAAATACCTTCACCTGCCACTCGCCTTCGGGATTGTCGGTGTAACGATGCGGGTATATCTCGGTTGCCAGGAAATAGACACCAGTTTTCTTTTCCTTCGCGCCTGGCACATTCTTGACATAAAGCAGCGTCGGAGCCGCGACGGTCTCATTTGTCTGCAGCAAAATTTTTTCTGCTGCTTTGTCGAGATCCGGGACGGTTGTGGCGCTCCTGCTGATGATTTCGAAATGGTCGTGATCGTTTCCGCGATAGAAGGTCAGATAAAAGCGTCCGGAGCGCGGATCGCGGAACAGGTTTGGGTTCTGATTGCGTTGGTCCGGCGCCCCGGCCACCAATTCCTTCTCTTCCTTCAAATGAATTCCGTCTTGCGACGATGCCAGCACAATGCGGCTGCTCGGAGTGTCATAATCGCGGGTTATGGCGAAATAGAGCGTGGCTTTGTTTCGCGGATCGGCGTGGGCAATGGCCGACGGCCAGCGCGCGTTCGTCCAGAGCGGGTTCTCTGCATATTTGCTCCAGTTCACCAGGTCGTTGCTGCGCGTCAGCCCGATTCCGCGTCCTTCGTTCAGCCCATACCATCCCCAATAGCGGAATCCTCCTCGCTTGAGTTCCAGAACGCTTAAGGTGTGGGGAAATTCGTTGACCTCCCACGGTTGTGCGTCGGGCAAAACGCGACGCGGCGTGGTCAGTGCGAGATAGGAACTTCCCGCCGCACCGGTTTGTCCCGCAGCAGTGACTTGACCAAGAAGCAAGCCTGCGATCAGCCCGGTGCAGAAGACGACTTCACAAAAATGGGCGTGTGAAAACACTTTCTCCCTGGTTCATCCGGCCATAAGCCGCCGGGAAGGGAACTTCAAAGCTACTCCGATCCCACTCTACGGCACGGCCTATATAGAACGTGTACACTGCATAGTTGGATATGTTGTCAAGACAAATCTTATCGGTGTAGAGATAATTAAGCCTCTGGCTTTATGTATTTCATTTGTTTTTAATAGCTTAATGTATAATGCGGGCCTGACTATGTGAACTTGTTCGCGGGAGCATACATTCCTTGTATACTATGATTCTATGCCGGACGATAACCACCGCCGAACCGGATTCAAATCAGCGACCGCCGAGCCCTTTCTCAGTGGCGAGAGCCTTGGCTTGACGCTGGACACTACCAGCTTTACCCCTTACTACCAACAAATCGTCGATCACATATGTTCGCTGGTCGAGAAGAAGCGCTTGCGCGAAGGAGAGACATTCTGCTCAGAAGGTGACATCGCACGCGCGCTCGCCATCAGCAAGATGCCCGTCCGCCAGGCGTTTCAGAAGTTGCGCGCCGAGGGCCTGCTGATCATTGCTAAAGGCAAGAGGCCGGTAGTCGGCTCCGGCCGCGTGCCCTGGAACTTCCAACAACTGCGCGGGTTCAGCGAGGAGATGCGCCGGCGCGGCCTGGTGCCGTCCGCTCGCGTCCTCAGCATGGAAGTCGCGGACCCCGATCTTGAAGTTGCCCAGGCTCTAAAACTCACGCCGGGAGAAAAAATCTACGCACTTCGCCGCTTGCGATTCG
>Ga0187781_10000771_pt1 | contig 23355 bp, 16 predicted proteins | sample 0715_SJ02_MP02_2_FD_132447 | JGI IMG/M metagenome (GOLD analysis project Ga0187781, IMG submission 132447) | Tropical peat soil microbial communities from peatlands in Department of Meta, Colombia - 0715_SJ02_MP02_20_MG | ecosystem: Environmental > Terrestrial > Soil > Wetlands > Peat | place... | reverse complement strand
TTGCTGGTGCCGGGAGGGGGAGTTGAACCCCCACGAGGGGTGAACCTCGGCGGATTTTGAGTCCGCTGCGTCTGCCAGTTCCGCCATCCCGGCCTGAAGAGTAAGCGAGCGAAAGTTCTAACCGACCCAGAATTCTAGCTTAGTTTAGAGGATTGGTTTTGTCATCCGTACGGATCTGTCACCGTCCCAGAACAACTCTAGAACAACTACCGATTTTACTGCTGCCATGGCCGCACGTCGCCCCGGGCAACCCACTGACGAGCGCTGTCCAGTGCTTCTCGCCAAATCCTCCTAATCAGACTCTCGTTGTTTTCTCCTCAATCAGATTCTCGTCGCTGAATCTTCCGGAATCTCCAGCCCCGCCTTGCGCAGGCCGTCAATGATGGGCTCGGCCTGCTCGGGCGAGTACCACTTGCCATATTCCCTGCGCGCGGCTGTGGCGAAATCGGGACGCAGCGCCAGCAGATCCCGCAGCGCCTTCTTTGCCTCTTCCAGTCGGCCGAGCTGGCCAAGCGCGGCCGCCTGCATCGCGCGAAAGTGAAAATAATTGGGCATGTTGATACGCGCCAGTTCTTCGAGCACCTCCTCGTAATTGCCTAGCCGGTAGCTGTTCCAGCAGCGGACGGTGTAGAAATACCCGGGACAGCTGGGATTGAGCTGCATGGCCGACTCCACCATCTGGCAGCCTCGGTCCCATTCGCCCGTCGTCGCAATCAGCAGGCCAAGATAGGCTTTGGCCGAGGCATCCAGCGGATTGAGCGTCAGGGCACGTTCCGCCTCCACGCGAAACGCAGTCATTTCCTTGCGGAAGAAACAAACCGTTGCCAGGGCGTAATGTCCCAGCGCATGGGTCGGAGCCAGCTCCACCGCGCGCTGTGCCGCAGCCAGTGCGCGATGCAGCGGATTCGGCCCCGCATTGTATCCCTGCGCGAACTCGCCGCGATACATCATCGAGAGCATCGCCCAGCTATCGGCATGGTCGGGCGCCTCGCGCACGGCGCGCTCAAGAATTCCGCGCACCACAGCATGTTCCTCGGCCGTAATGCGGCTGAAGTAGCTGAAGGCTCTAAGCACGGCCTCGTGCGGCGTGAGGCCCTCGGCTTTGCTGCGCAGCGCATCGCCCATGCTCCGCGGCAAAACGCCGTACTGGTCGGCGACCGTCGCGACGATGCGCGGGACAAGATCGTCCTGCACTTCGAAAACAGATTCGGGAGTAAAAGAGCGCTCGTATGTCTCCGCCCAGAGATTGGCGCCGGAGACCGTATCAGCAAGTTGCACCGCGAGCCGCAGCTTGCCTCCAGCCTGCCGCAGGCTGCCCTCCATCACATAGCGCGCACCAAGCTCCTTGCCGATCGCGCGAACGTCTCCTGCTTCGCTCGAATATTTTGCCGTCGATCCGCGCGCGATCACCCGCAAGTAAGAAAATCGCGACAAGCCAGTAGTGACTTCTTCCGTCAATCCCTCGGCGAGCGCTTTAAGGTCACGATTGTCGCCGGTGTATTTGAACGGCAGCACCGCGACCCAGAAGCTTTCGTCGGCGCGGGCCGCGCCTGACGTTGGCGCCGCCGTGGCGGACGCGCTAGAGATCGCGCCCGATGTCGCCGCACCAGAAGGCGCCTCTTTGTAGGCAATCCTCAGTCCCGCTTTGCGTAGACCGTCAATCAGCTGTTCGACCAGTTCCGGGTCGTAGAACTTTCCAAATTCGCTGCGCACCGCCACCGCAAAGTCGGGCCGTATGGCAAGCAGTTCCTGCAGCTCCTTCTGCCCCGGCTCCCGCATGCCGAGCTGCCCATACGCGGCCGCGCTCAAGGCGTGAGCATAGTAAAAGCCCGGCAGGTTGAACTTGAGTGCGAGGCTCAGAGCGCCGCGATAGTCGCCTTTACGATACGCATTTAAGAAGTGCGCAAACCAGTACCACCCCGGATGGTTTGGATTGAGTTGCAGGGCCGATTCCACCAGCTCGCAGCCACGCTCCCAATCGCCCGAATAGGCAATCAGAATTCCGATGTGGGCCAGATTCGATCCGTCCAGCCCATTAAGTTCGATCGACCGCTCCGCCGCCGGGCGAAACGCCAGAATGTTCTTCTGGAAAAACAACGTGGTCGCCAGGGCGCTATAACCAAGGTTGTTGGTGGGCGCCCCGTCCACGCTCCGCCGCGCCGCCACCAGCGCCCGGTCAAGAGAATCGGGTTGCGGGTTGAACCCAAGCGCATGTTCGTGCCAGTAGATTGTCGACAGCATGGCCCAGATCTCACTCTGCTCGGGTGCGCGGCGAACAGCCTGCTCCAAAATCTGTTTTACCCGCGCATGCTCTTCCGCCGTGATTCGTTCGAAATAACTGAAGGCGCGGAGTACCGCTTCGTACGGGCTTAACTGGTCATCGGGCTTGCGGCGGAGCGCATCGCTGATGGTGTGCGGCAGAATCCCGTAATAGTCCGCGACGGTCGAGACGATGCGCGGAACCAGATCATCCTGCAGCGCGAAAGTGTTCTCCGGGTTGAAAGTGCGTTCATAGTTTTCAGCCCAGAGATGACCGCCGGAGACCGCGTCCACAAGCTGCACCGCAAGCCGCAGCTTGCTTCCCGCGTGCCGCAGGCTGCCTTCCATCACGTAGCGCGCGCCCAGTTCCTTGCCGATCGCGCGGACGTCTCCCGACTCGCTCGAGTATTTCGCTGTCGAACCGCGCGCGATCACGCGCAGGTAAGAAAATCGCGACAGGCCGGTAATGACTTCCTCGGTCACACCTTCGGCTAACGCTTTGAGGTCGCGATTGTCGCCCGCGTACTTGAACGGCAGCACCGCGACCCAGAAGCCTTCCTCAGCGCGAGTGGCGCCCGAACTGGTGACGCCCGCAATTGCCGCCGACTTCGTTGACGCAGGCTTCGTCGCATCGTCGGCGATCTCCAGCCCCGCCTTGCGCCACCCTTCGATCAGATGTTCCAGATGCTCAGCATCGAACCACTTTGCGGCCGTCCGGGGAGCGGTCGTGGAGGCATTAGGCCGCAACCGGAGCAATTCACGCAAAGCTTTGCTGGCAGCTTCGGCGTCGCCAAGTTGCGCGTATCCTGCCGCGAGCAGAGCCTGCGTGCCAAAGTAGCCGGGCAGATTGCATTTCAATGCCGCCTCAACCGCGCCGCGATAATCGCGCTCGCGATAAGCATGGTTGAAGTCGGCATGCCAATACCAGCCGGGGTGATTGGGATTCAGACGCTTGGCCCGCCCGGCCAGTCCCATTCCCCGCTCGGCATCGCCAGAGTGAACGAACAACTCGCCGAGCAGCGCCACGGCATTGCCGTCCATGGGATTCAGCGCGACGGTGCGCTCGGCGGCGTTGCGGAAGCTCGGAGTCTCCCTCTGGAAAAAGTGTGCCTGCGCCAGCGCAAAATAGGCGAGATGATTCGACGGCGCGACTTCGACCGCACGCCGCGCCGCCGCCGCCCCGCTCGCCAGCGCGTCCGCCTGCAGGTCGAAACCGTGGGCATAGTCCTGCACATTGAGCAGCGCCAGCATGGCCCACGCGTCGCCATACGACGGGGCCTTTTTCACAGCCGCCTCCAGTGCCGAGCGGGCCTGGGCAAGAGTTTCCGGAGTTTAACCTTCGAAATACCCGAAGCTGCGCAGCACGGACTCGTATGGTGTGAGTCGTTCGGCGTCACCGCTGCGCACCGCCGCGCTCATGCTGCGCGGTAGCGCCCCGTTCATATCGGCAACCGTCGAGACGATGCGGGGGACAAGGTCGTCCTGCAGTTCGAAGAGAGCGTCGGCATGAAAAGCGCGTTCATAGGTCTCTGCCCACAGATGCGCCCCGCTCGTTGCGTCCACCAACTGGACCGCGAGGCGCAGCTTTGTTCCCACCTGCCGGATGTTGCCTTCCATTACGTAACGCGCGCCCAGTTCCTTGCCGATCGCGCGAACGTCGCCCACCTCGCTCGAGCGCTTCGCCGTCGAGCCCCGCGCGATCACGCGCAGGTAAGAAAATCGCGACAAGCCAGTGACGACTTCCTCCGACAACCCCTCCGCCAGCGCTTTCAAATCATCATTCTTCCCGGCGTACTTGAACGGCAGCACCGCGACCCAAAAGCCTTCATCGGCCCGCGTCGCGCTCGAATCGGCGGCAACAGTCGTGCGCGCGGACACCGTAGAAACAGCTGTGGACCGCGTGGCGGTCCGTGCCATGTCGCGAAATTCGTTGCTCACGTCGCGCGCCGTCTGCATCCGATGTCGGGGGTCCTTTTCCAGGCAACGCCGGATCACGCGCGCCAGATCGCTCGGCAACTCGGGACGCAAGTCGGTCACCGACGGCGGATGGTCGCGCAGGATCGACGAAATCAGTTCGGCCGGTGAACTCCCTTCAAAAGGACGCTGCCCCGTCGCCATTTCATGCAGCAGCACGCCCAGGGAAAAAATGTCGGTGCGGTGGTCGAGCGCCCGCCCCGCCACCTGCTCCGGCGACATGTATGCCGGTGTCCCCATCACGATCCCGGCTTGCGTATGCCCTGCCGACGTCAGTGTGGCGTCACTCGAGCTTTTGGTCCGCACATCTTTGGCCAGGCCAAAATCGAGCACCTTCACCCGCCCGTCGTTCGTCACCATCACATTGGCGGGCTTCAGGTCGCGATGCAGAATACTTTTCTCGTGCGCCGCCGCCAGCGCTTCAGCCAGTGCGCTCGCGATTTCGACAATCCGGTCCAGCGGAAGTCCTTCACCAGCGATCAATCGATCGAGCGGCTGCCCCTCGATCAACTCCATGGTAAGAAAGTGGACACCCTCGGATTCTTCCACCGAGTACAGCGTGACCACGTTCGGATGATTGAGCGCGGCCACCGCGCGAGCCTCGCGCTGGAAGCGCGCCAGCCGGTCGGGATCGCCGGCCATATCGAGCGGCAGGACCTTGAGGGCTACATCGCGCCCGAGCTTGGTATCGGTCGCTCGATATACCTGTCCCATGCCGCCCGCGCCGATGGCGGCGTCGATCCGGTAGTGGGCTAAAGTGCGACCGATCAAATTGGACCTCCCATGTGGTCCACTTTTCAGCCCTTCGTGCCTGAACGAAGGTAGCGCCGATTCTATACCAGGACACGGCCGCAATCGCCCGAGGCTTTAGCGAGAGCAAACCCTTCGATCTGCTCCGCGGCGGCACGGGCGCCGCCAAACTGGCGCATGGACTCGGCAACACGCTGGGCCGATTGACGGTAGGAGGGTTCCCCCAGCACACGCCTCACTTTATTGCCGAATTCGGCGGCGTCAATGCGCTTCTCCCCGCCCGCTCCGGCGACCGGTATCACAACTTCGCCTGCGCCCAGCGCTGCCAACCGCCGTGCATTGCTCTCTCGTTCCGTGATCGTGGGAATAATTACCGCTGGCGTTCCGGCCAGCAATCCCGTCATCACCGAACTGTGCCCTCCATGGTGCACCATCAGGTCGCAGCGCTTTGCCATCAGCAGGCCGGGCACATACGCCGCATGGTGGAAGTTCGGGGGCAGCACTCCAACTTCCTCCGGCAGGTCCTGATACCCCGTCGTGAGCACAACCTGAACGGGTGCCTTGGCCAGGGCTTCGATGGCGGCCCGAATCACAACAATGGAATCGCACGGCGTGGCCACAGCAGCGTATCTCGGGTTGCCCGAATAAACCCAGATGAGCGGTTGTTCACCGTTCAGCTTGTCCACCCATGCAGGCAGAGTGGCATCGCCCGGTTGAAAAACCATGGGGCCGATATACCGAACCTCAGCATTGGCGGCCACGGGATCCGTCTCCGGCGTTCCGACGATTAAAGACAGATCGCCCGCCATCCAATCGACACAGCGTTCTGCCGGCGGCAGTCCATATTCGGATGCAACTTTATTGAAGAATGCAGCTGCGCTGGGCAGCGCCGCCGGCCGCACACTCTCCCACCACAGAAAACCGCGGCTCGCGGGATGGATATTTCCTTGCAGCACGGTGGCCAGCGGCACTTTCAGAATGCGCGCAGCCAGGCAGGCAATCGGCTCAAACGAATCTACAACCATGCCCGGGCCATAGTCACGCAGCAGCTCCACATACACGGCAACGGCCTCACGTACATACTCTTCCTGGGTATACACGCCGCCAAAAAAGTGCTCCACGTCCCACGCCTCGCTCACTTGCGTCAGATCCGCCGCAAGGTCCGGCATGCCGCGCGCGGGCATGGACAGGTTGGTTAAACCGGCCCCGGCGATGAGCTTGCCCGGAGCGGGTGCGGGGTTGAAGACCGCGACCTCATGCCCGCGATCGGCGAGTGCGCGCGCAATGGGAACCATTCGCGTGGGCAAGCCAAGATCGTTGGCCGGAAGCATCGTGAAGAGAAACCTGGCCATTCGCGCCTCTGTGAGTAATGCTTCTTGGTTCTATGAACGAATGCAGAGCGCGGTTAAAGGCTTTTGAGCCGCGGAGGACTCGCAGAGAACCGCTGGCGTCACTCTATTCTGCAAAATTCAATAATGCTGGAAACCGGCACCGCCGGCGATTTCCGGCGTGCCGGATTCAGGCTCGCAGCGTCTCTCATAGGTGATGATGACTTACTTCCCGCTGACCATCATCAGAACGAACAGCGCAGGCAGGTAGACAATCGTCGCTCTCAGCAGACGCCGCGCTGGAGCTTTGGAAGCGGCCGCCGTCGCCGGTTGCTTGGCAAGAGCCATCCCCATCGAAACGCGAAACAGCATGGCTCCCATCAGTACCGCGCCAACCACATACACCCGGCCCGCCAGCCCAACCGCCGCCGGCAACACGCTCACCGGAATCAAAGCTGCCGAATACGCAAGAATGCGCCAAATCGTGGACTTCCCTTCCGCCTCCACCACCGGCAACATGCGAATCTCGCCCTGCTCGTAGTCTTCGCGGTAAAGCCACGCGATCGATAGGAAATGCGGGAACTGCCACACAAACATAATGGCAAACAGAACCAGGGTCTCGGTTTCGATTCGCCCGCGCGCCGCCGTCCAGCCGAGCACCACCGGCATGGCTCCGGGAAACGCGCCGACAAATGTGCAAATCGGCGAGACCTTCTTCAGTGGCGTATACGCTGCCAGGTAGACCAACGCAGTTAGAAACACCAGCAACCCGGTCAGCGGATTGGCCAACACTGCCAGATACGCTGAGCCTCCCAAAGTCAGCACCAATCCCACGGTTGCCGCATGCGCCCGCGACATCCGCCCGGAGGGAAGCGGACGCATCGCAGTGCGCCGCATGCGCCCATCCACATTCGCTTCCAGAACTTCGTTCAGCGCCGCCGTTCCGCTCGAAACCAGCGCCACGCCAAGCAGCGCGTGCAAAAGGCCCATCGACCACGACGACTCGCTCGACCGATGCGCCCCAAAGAAATATCCGCACCAGGCCGTGAGCACGATCAAACTCGTAATGCGCGCCTTGGTCAGTTCAGAGTAATCGCGAAGCAATGCCGCCACGCGGGCAGCCAAAGATTGTTGCGACATGTTCCCCACAATGGTTGTTTTCTGCAACCGCCCTCACCCGGCGGCCCGGCTCCTGCCGGCGATCGAAAGGACTTGCACTCGGATTCCAGTTGGACAGCAACCTCGGTCCCACAATCGGCCGAGCAGGTCGGTCAAGCGACTCGGGCTCTTACGCCGATAGAATCGCAATTTCCAGCTGCCTATTAGAATCGCATTAAACCTTCCGCTTGGCAAATGTGAGCAGTGTAAGGAGTGGGTTTGGTTTTACCTCTGCAATCCGATGCAATCGCACGCAATAACAATGGAAGGACCAAAAAAATAGTGGGACGCGATACTCTTGCGCCCCACGTTGGGAAGAGAGACTTCGTTTCGAGCGCTCAAGGTGGCCCAGGTTCGAGCCGGATTTTTGGCGCTAACCTGGGTTCAATCCGAACGCCCGCAAAATCATTTAGCGGTGACCGCCATGACCTCCGCCTCCATGCGAGCCGCCTCCGCCGTGCGATCCGCCGCCATGCGATCCACCGCCGCCATGCGATCCACCGCCGCCATGGCTGCTCGGCGCCGAGTGGCCTCCACCATAACTCCGCGACTCCCCGCCGGACGAGTGCGGCCTCAGAATGGGCTGCCTCATGTTGAGCGGCGGACGATAGTTCGGTGTGCCTCCATAAGCCCGCCCCTCCGAGCCCGGATAGTGCGACGATCCATACCCCCCATACGACCCCCGCTCCTCCGCGCCGCGAGGCGAACCATACGAACCCCGGTTCTCCATTCCGTTCGAGCGGCTGTCCGCTCCATTGCCATAGCTCCGGCCCGCTCCCTCCGACGAAGGATTCGTGGACCGCGGTTCCATCGGGCTGAAATGCTGCCATCCCCCGCCTTCGCGCCCACCCTCCGCGCTCGAATTCCCGGGCCGCGGTGCTGAACCCCAATTCGACGCGCCGCGGTTGCCTTCCTCCGTCCGCGCGCCGTTCGTGCCCGTCTGGCCAAAACCGCGCGAGCCTTCATTCGAGAACCCGTTCCGTGCACCTTCGCTCCCCGTCCGTCCGCTGTCGCGGCTCGCTGATTCGCCACCGCGATTGTTCACACTTTCGCCTCCGTGATTCGCCGGAGAGACTCCGTTCTCCCGCATCGCATTCGTAACCTGCGCTTGCTCGCGATCGAACGACTGCCTATTCCCCGCTCCGCTCGTGCCGTGCGGTGAATAAATATGGCTCCCGCCGCGATTCACCATCGTGTTCGCAGCCGCCGGACGTCCACTCGCGCTCAAGCTCGCCCGCGTCGGCGTGACCGGCAAATTGCCCGTCGCAAAGTGCGCGCCCGCAAGCGCCGCATGGCCAACCGGCGAGAATGCCGACCGTCCCTGCCCGAAGCGGTTCGCCGCTACTCCAGTCGCTCCACGGAAATTGGGATCATGCTGCGCCGCCCACACATTCGAGAAGCGGTTCCCACCATGCAGCGGAGCAAATCCGCCATGGTTGAACTCACCCCAGCCGCCGTAGCCAAAGTGTCCGCCCCACGCGCCCCACCACGGATGGAAGAAGTCGCACGGGCCAATCGGGAACCATCCAATCGATCCCCAGCCAAAGCCGAAGCCAATTCCAAATCCGCCGCCCCAGCCGAAGAACGATACGTACGCTGGCGCCCAGATCGGACGATAGTATGGATACCCGTACACCGGTCCCGGCCACCAGCCCCACGCGCCGTTGTAGAGGAACCAGCGCCCGTAGTGATACGGCGCCCAGCCCCATGGCTCATACGAAACCCACGTCCAGCCATAATAAGGTTCCCAAACCCAGTTGCCCGCGCTGTACGGAACCCATCCCGGCGGTTCATTCGGGAACCACGCCTGCCCATAATCCGGCACGTTCTGCCAGTTGCCATTGGCGTCCAGATCCTGCGTTCCCGTGTAATAGTCGTTCGTGTTGCGCCGCGACATCGAGTTATCAATTAAATGGTCGCGATCCGAATTCCATTGATCCCAGTCATCCCGCGGCGCCGCATCGCCGATGCGATACTGCGTCTCCGCTCCCGTGCCCTTGATGGTGATGAACTGGTTCTCACCCACGCGCGTGCCGCCCTGCGGCGTCGTGATCTCGACCTCGCCGCGCCGCACCAGCACCTCGGTATGATCGTCGGCCGTCACCAGAATCCGGAAGCTCGTCTCGCGCTTCTCCGTCTTGATCGAAACGTTTGGCGTGTCGATCTCGGCCGTCGCGTCGCTACGCCGCAGCACCGTGTAGTTCGCCATGCCGTGTCCAAGCTGAATCTGTATCTGCGACGGTGTCAGGTTTGTTACGTTGGCCTGCGTGTGCTCAGCGAGGCGGAAGATGTTCGCGTAATCGAGCTGGAGTTCCACGCGCGACTTGTCGCCCGTCGAAACGCTGTCGCCCGACATCAGCGGAGCATTCAACTGCGCCGCCGACCACTCGCCCGAATCCCCGCGCCGCGTCGAAACATCGCCATGAATCAGGCTCACGCGCGCTACGCCATAATTGCTGGCGTTCTGGTTGCCCTGTCCCTGCGGATAACCCTGACTTGGATAACCCGGACCTCCCGGTCCCGGAGGCGGTCCCTGCATGCTCGGCCCGTTCGGGCTCGGCTTCATTGGAGGCGGAAGCTCCGTCATCGGCGGACGCTGATTCTGATCGCCCTGTCCCTGATCGTTTTGCTGATCGCTCTGCGCCTGATCGTCCTGCGCGGTGCCATATGTCCCATCCGACAGCAACGGACGATTCGGCGAATTCCCGTTGTCCTGCTGCTGGTCCGACTCGGGAGTCATGTACTGGCCCTGCATTTGGCCTTGATCCGTTTGCGCCTGCGCAAACAGTGACCCAGGCACAAGTATCAGCGCCGCGATAAAAGCTATGAATGCGGTGCTGATTCTGTTGGGCTTCGTCATAAGGATTTGTTGCGTCATAAGAATCTCCACGTGCAACCGTGAAAACCACCAGCCTATAGGGCAAGCCGCATGCCAACCCGGAAAGGAATTCTGCGGAGACGATAACTATTTTGTTTTTATCGATTTACCGGAATAGCGAGCGCGCCCGCAAGGGCAGCGCAGGAGCGCTTTCGGTGGCCCATGTCAGCCAAGGTGGTGCTTTTCGGCCAGCCCGCCAAGCCGACGCCGACCCGGCAAATGAGGGACGTGCGCGCTAACTTGGGCGCCACCAGTTCCCTCCCATGCCCGACGTGCGAACCCACTTTCGCCTTGACTTAAGCAACGCACATCCCCCAACCATCGAACATAGCGCCACACGGACGCTCAATCGAGCCCCACCCAACATACTCGATACGAAGCTCTTTGAAATCAAGACTTTGATAGGAGTCCTCCAGCCAAATCGTTGATTCTAAAGGATAGGACCGAGGAAGCTCTCAGGCAACTCATTTGTTTTGAATACTTTGACCGTAACTCACAACGCCTCAATACTTTGGCGGGAATTTCTCCGCAACATATTAATTCTATTAGATAGGGGTTGGGGGTAGGGGGTAGGAGCGGAGGGTACCAATCGAGCCTTTAGGGCCAGACGGTCGCGTCCGGACGCATGCCTGCCGAAAGTTTTTTCTGGCGAATAAAAAGCGCGACGAGAATGGAACGCGCTCAACGCGGCGGGCGCGCGCGCTTCAAGTCGACATGCAGGTCAATGAACTCGATGCCGAAGCAGAATCCGGAGCGGTTGCGGACGATCCCGGCAACGTAGATGGTGCCCACATCCGTGCGGAACTCGATCTCCATGACTTCGCCGGGCTCGAGGTTGACGCCCGCGTAGACTTCCATTCCGGAACGGCTGAGCTTGGAAACCAGACCCGGAACGCGCTTACCGGAAGAACCGGGAACCGCAATCGAAACCGGAGTGTGCGTGTGATAGCGCAAATAGCGGCGAGCGGTGGCCGGTTTCATGCCGGAGTCGGTCATTTTTCTAGAGTCGCTATTGCAGCCTCAGTCTTGCAAAGACCAGGGCAAAGGCGAATCTCCACGCGCGAAATCCTGCGCTTGTGGCTCCGCGCCCCGCCTCTACTTCCACAAGGCGAAAGGCAATCTCCAACCCAGTCCCAGATGAAGCACGTATGCGCCGGCGGCTAAACCGGCCATCAGCGCGCCGATCAGTTGCGCGGCCTTAAAGCGCCATGGGCGCGGCGGTTTCTGCTGAGCCTTCGCGGCGCGGAACTTCTCGATCCACGCCTGATCGGGCTGGCTCGGAGCGGCATGCTGCCCGACGAGCTTTTCCAGCCGGCGCTGGTCTTCATCGGCAAGCGAAACAAAGCGGAAAGCCTGCAAATGGTCACGAATGGGCGGCAACATCTCCGCCCCTCCGAGAACGGCACCAGCTCCGGTGAGAAAAATCAGCCGGACCTGCGATCCCTGATCGACCGGCTGCGGAAGCGAAAGCAGACCGCCGGTCAGGGAAACCACCTGCAGGTTGGCTCCAGTAGTCCGGCCGTTCTTGAGACGAAGCACGGCCGGATTGGGGCCTTCCAGACGGGCGCGCGGAAAACGCCACTGCGATTGCGATTGGGGAGGGCTGCTCATACTAAGGTTAAGTATCCGGGAGTGTGATTACTAACAGAAGATTACTAACGTGCAGGAACCGGCGGTCGGCAGGCATTGAGATAGCGTGCGGACTGTACTGCTATAAAGTCTATCGATATAGTAATATTACCGGGAGTGGGGTTGGCGACTTGTTATCTCGACGTGCACTTCTTAAGGCAGCCTTCGCTGCCGCGTTGGCCCCGGGAGGGGCGCGCGCCTTTCTGAGCTGGGCCGAAGGTTCCTCCATATCGATTCCCGGCAAGGATGGCTTGATCGTGCGCTCCTATCGTTTTCTCGACCTGGAAACGCCGGTCGAGATGCTCACCGATTGGATCACGCCGGTGAACCACTTCTTCGTTCGGAACCATATGTTCGCGCCGGCAAGAATCGACGCTCAGGCGTGGAAGCTAACCATCAAAGGTGAAGTGGAAAAACCCCTCACGCTGAGCCTGGCGGAACTCACAAGGATGGAAAACCATTCGGTCACCAACACGCTGGAGTGCGCGGGCAATGGCCGTTCGCTGCAGAACCCCAAGGTCCCGGGAGTACAGTGGGGCCTGGGGGCCGTGGGGAATGCGCGCTTCTCGGGTCCGAGCCTGAAATCGCTGCTCGAGAAAGCTGGAATCAAGGATACGGCTAAGCACGTGCAATTTGTCGGACTGGATAGCGTGCCCGGCAAAGTTCCTCCTTTTGTGCGCAGCATTCCGATCGAAAAAGCGCTGGACCGAGACACCTTGGTCGCCACGCACATGAATGGCGCACCGCTTTCCATGTATCACGGATACCCCGCGCGGACGATCACGCCCGGCTGGGTGGGATCTGCTTCCTGCAAATGGCTGACCGAAATCACGGTTTTGGATAAGCCCGCCGAAGGCAATTTCATGAACCCCGGTTATCGCTTTCCCGACACACCGGGTAAGCCTGGCGAGCCGGTCAAGCCCGAGAACACGCATTCGCTTACCGCTCTTACAGTCAAGTCCCTTATCGCCGCACCCAGCCATGGAGCCGAGCTGCACGGCGACACGCACGCCATTCGGGGCGTGGCTTGGGCGGGCGAGGCCGACATTGTGAAGGTGGAAATCTCGACCGACGGCGGCAGTAGCTGGAGGGACGCCCAACTCGGGAGGAATCATGCCAAGTATGCCTGGCGTCAGTGGTCCTACCGGTGGAAGCCAATCCGAAGCGGAAGCTACGTGATTCTCTCTCGTGCCACCGACAGTCAAGGCCGCGTTCAGCCCGAGCTTGCCGTCTGGAATCCCAGCGGCTATCTCTACAACGCCTACGACGAGGTGAGGGTGTATGTACACACTTAGGCTCGATTTCAGAGCCCGCGCGATCGTCAGCGTTGGCACGGTCGTGCTGTTTGCCGCAATCGTCGTTTTCTCTCAATCCTCGCGCGAAGAGCCTTTGCCCGCCGGTGCAGGAAAAGACAAAGCCGAGGATGCCTGCCTGAGCTGCCACGAGGCCCGCATCATCGTGCAGCAGCGTTTGAACAAAGCGGCCTGGACCAAAGAGGTGGACAAGATGATCAAGTGGGGTGCGGAGGTCGATGCCAGGGACCGCGACACTCTGATCGACTATTTCAGCGCCAACTTCTCCCCCGATAAGCCGGCATTCGAAGCCCCGCGAACGGTTGCGGCGCGCAAGGAGAAAGCAAAATGAGTCATTTATTCGACTTGCATCCCCTTCCATCGCAAGTCGGAGGCGGCCATATCCTACTCCGCGCCGGCCTCGTCCTCGATTCCAATTTTCGAGAGCCGGTAGCGTAATGCGTTGCGCGAGAGGCCGAGCAGGCGCGCGGCTTGCGACTTGTTGCCGTTGGCGCGTTTGAGGGCTTCGCGGATCATGTCGTCTTCCCATTGATCAAGCGTCATGCCGTCCGGCAGAAAGCGATCTCCCGCGCTGGCGGCAGTCCGAGTGCGCGGCGTATCGAGTTGGATATCGCCCACGTCGAGTTCCGGCCCCGCGGCCAGAGCGCAGGCACGCTCGATTACGTTTTGCAATTCGCGCACATTGCCTGGCCAATAGTGACCGAGCAGGATCTGCACGGCGGCCGCTTTCAGTCCGCGAATTTCGCGGCCAGATTCCTTCGAGAAGCGCTTGAGAAAAAGCGCGACGAGATCGGGGATGTCTTCCTTGCGTTCGCGCAGCGGAGCGATATCGATGGGAACAACATTGAGCCGGTAATAAAGGTCTTCGCGGAATGTGCCCTGCTCCAGCGCGGCGCGGAGGTCGCGATTGGTGGCGGCCAGCAGGCGAACGTCCACTTTGACCGTACGCGTTCCGCCCAGGCGCTCAAATTCCCGCTCCTGCAGCACGCGAAGGAGCTTGACCTGCGTGGCCGGCGGAACGTCACCAATTTCGTCGAGAAAGAGTGTGCCTTTGTCGGCAAGTTCAAACTTGCCCGGCTTGCTGATGGTCGCTCCGGTGAAAGCTCCTTTTTCGTAGCCGAAGAGTTCGCTCTCGAGGAGATTTTCGGGGATGGCGGTGGAATTGATTTTGACGAACGGACCCGAGGCGCGGCGGGATTTTTCGTGAATAACGCGGGCAATGAGGTCTTTGCCGACTCCGCTTTCGCCGCCGAGCAGAATGGTGGAATTGGTGGGCGCGACGCGTTCGACAGTGGCGAGAACCTCCTGCATTTTGGGGCTGCGCGCGACGATGTTGGGATGGCTATACTTCTGTCCCAGCGCCTCGCGCAGCGAACGATTCTCCTCCTGCAAGCGCGAGTGGTCGAGCTCCTTGCGAACGACGATGCGGATTTCCGCCAGCGAAAAAGGTTTGAGCACGTAATCGCTGGCTCCGGCCTTCATCGCTTCGACCGCGGTTTCCACCGAACCAAAGGCGGTCATCACCACGATCGGCAACGCCGCGTTGTGCTCCTTGGCTTTGCGCAGGAATTCGAGCCCGCTTATGCCGGGTAGCTTGAGGTCGGTGAGCGCCAGGTGCACGGGTTCGGAGGTAAGCAGCTTCAGCCCGGTTTCCGCGTCGCCCGCGGAAAGCGTTTTGAACCCGTCGTCGCCGAGATTGAGTTCGAGCAGCCGCCGCAGCTTAGCTTCGTCTTCGATGATAAGGATCGTGGACATGGTCGTTAGTCGTTGGTCGTTTAGTTGTCGGTCGACGGGCCTTAGTCTAGGTTCCGGTCTGGAGTTCGTGCGTCTTTGCCACTTCTTCCATGGGGAAGAATAGCGTAAACACAGCTCCGCCTTGCCGTCCGTTTTCGACATGGATGAAACCGTGATGACCATCGACGATCTTGGAAACGATGGAAAGACCAAGACCCACGCCGGTTTTTTTCGTGGTCACAAACGGGTTGAAGATTTCCTCCAAAAGCTTTTCAGGCACGCCTGGACCAGTATCGGACAGCACCACTTCGATCCCTTCGCGCGCCTCCCGTGTAGCCGTGCGCACCTCGACGCGGAGTGTTCCGCCGCTTTCTTCCATGGACTCGTAAGCGTTCTGCACCAGGTTCAAGAAGGCCTGCTCGCACAAGCTCAGGTCGAGCGGAATGAGCGGCAGCGAATCAGCGTAGTTACGTTCTACGCGCACGGACTTACCCTTCCAGCGGGTGGCAACGATATCGAGCGTGCGGTCGAGAACCTTGGTGATGTCGGCCGGTTCGCGCTGGGCGTGCAGGGGACGGGCAAAATCCAGAAACTCGGTCACCAGCGCGCTCAGCCGGTTGACCTCGGTGGAAATGTAGCCGGCGAGTTCGCGCGGCAATTCATCGGAAGGTTCGAGCTTCTGCGTCAGCATCTCCGCCGATCCCTTGATCACACCGAGCGGGTTGCGGATTTCGTGGGCCAGTCCAGCGGAAAGCTGCCCTAGCGCAGCCAGGCGTTCCGAGCGCCGCGCCTCGGCTTGCGCCTGCTCCAGCCGGCGATTGGTTTCGGCCAGACGTTCGGCCAGTTCCCGATACAGCTCAGTCTGGTGCCGGCTCTGCCGCGCGAAACGGTTGACCACCATCGCGGCAAGGAAGAAAAACATGAGGCGCAACCCGAGCAACTCGAACGCCTCTTGCGTCAGCTCGTATTCCTGCATTGCCGGGTAAAGATAAGAGCAATACGTGGCTGAGGTCAGCAGAGTCCAGAGCAGGGTCCCGAGCGGCCCGCAATAGAGTGCGGTCGTGACCACGGGAACGAAATAGATCGGCCAATAACTACTGTTGATGCCAAGCTCCTCCGTGTGGTCGAGGAGCAGCGTGGCCAGCATGATCTTGAGCAGAATCACGTAGTACACGCCGCGGCCGGGAACGCGCGCCACGATCCTGTTCTCGAACACCTGCACGACGCCGATGGCCAGAAGGATTACCTGCTTGTGCCATTCAAGCCGCGGCGGAAGCAGAGCGAGGGCAACCAGAAAAATCAGCCAGGTGACAATCCAGATCGCGTCCAGCCGTTCGTAGCGCCGAGACTCGGGATCGAAGATGGGAGGCGCGGATGCCACGCTGCATCCATCCAACCTTAGAAGGCCCTCCGGCGTCAATGGCCGCGGACTGGCGCCGCGGACTGGCGCCGCGGAGGCGCAGAGGTGAAGGAGATCGGAGACGTTTAATCTTCCTTGTCCGCGTAGTAACCGGCGCGCGTTTCGACGGTCATGTCTTTACGCTTCACTTGCAGCTGCACATGGTGAAAGCCGGTAGCGGAACTATCTTTGTCCGGCGTATAGGCAAGGCTGTATTGGGCGCGCACTTCTTCCGCAATGCTCGAGTAGATGTCGCTGAGCGATTCCTTCTTCGTGGCTTCGAAGAAGCGGCCTCCGGTTTCGTTCGAAATGCGCTGGAGAATCTTCTTGCCGTCCACTCGCGGCTCCTGCGAACGACCCTGGCCGCCGCGCCGGCCACCACCGCCACCTCCACCTCCACCGCCGGGCCAGCCTCCGCCGCCCGGCCACCCGCCGCCCCCGGGCCAACCGCCGCCGCCCGGACGGCCGCTGCCACCGGGTCCGCCTTCGCGTTCGTGTTCTTCCCGGCCGGGGGCAAAGTAAACGGTGTAAACCACAGTGTCGGATCGTTGGGCCGATTCGATTGCGCCGTCGATGCCTGTCTTGCTCCCGCGATCCACGCCATCCGACAGAATGACAACCGCCTTACGCCCGCTTTGCTTCTTCAGCAGTTCGTTCGACGCGAGATAGACGGCGTCGTAGAGCTCAGTTTTCCCACCACGACTTTCGCCGCTGGAACCCGAACCTGAATTCGGGTCGTTGGAATCGCTCGCGCGCTCACGGTCGGCGGTTTTGAGCTCGTCGAGCGCCGATGCCAGCTTGTCCTGGTGGGAAGTCAGATCCTGCAAGAGTTCGACTTCGCGGTCAAAGTGGATCAGGAAGGCCTTGTCCTTCGGTTGGGTCAGTATGTGGTCGAAAAAGCCGCGGCTGGCATTGCGCTCTTGATCGAGCGAGTCGCGTTGGCTCCAACTGGTATCTGCCAACACCCCGAGCGTGAGCGGCAAATTCGTTTCCAAAGAGCAGGATTTTATGGTCTCGGAGCGGCCGTCTTCCTGCAGAGTGAAATCGTCTTTGGTCAAGTCGCGCACGACTTGGCTGTGCTTGTCGAGCACCGTGACCGGGAGCGTGATAACCCTGACCTCGGCAGCGGGAGTTGCCGCCGAATCCGAAGTCTGCTGCTGAGAGACAGCACAGGCCGAGACACCGAGAACAACCACCAGAAAAGAAACAGCCCATTCAGAGAGGTAGAGGAGTCGAATCGTCATCGTTCTCAGGCGTCAGAAAGAACTGCGGTATACCAGCTCTTATCGTGGACCTATTTTAAACGCGTTGAACTTCACAAGGAACAATGCATACACCGCCAGCAAAACCCCTGCCCAACTCGGAAACGCCAACGCCAGCTGGTAAAGCACTCCGCCCGGAGCGCCACCCTCCGTTTCCTTGAGGCCACGTTTTTTGCCCGGCGCTCGATTCCAGTTCAACATATAGACCGCTTTCCAAAGACCGGCGATCCGAGCCAATCGCCAGCCCTCTGTGGATGGTATGACGCGTAAGAATCATTCCCCACCCGATACCGAAGTGGATGCGTGCAAGTGTACCCAAAGTTGCCAGGATGCCTGTAAACGCAAGGTCAATGGCGGGTAAAACTTCGTAAATCTGACTGCCGCGCGACGCGGCGGATGCTACATTACGAATAATGTCCTGCGCTCAATCTAAGGCGCTTATTTTGCGGCGCCGCTTTGTCGGGGTGACGGCATCATGCCTGGTTGCGGTGGCAGGACTGTGCGGCGCCAACGCTCAAACATCCGGATCCGCGACCGGCCCCGCTTCCATCGTTAAGGCGGTTGGCACCATCAAGAGCGTACAGGCGGATTCCATCACCGTTGCAGTTGAAACCGGCGGCGAGGTGACGGCCAAGCTGGCGGCGACCACCAATATCCTCCGCGTTCCTCCGGGAGAAAAAGATCTGAAGAACGCGACCGCGCTCGAGGCGCAAGATCTGCAACCGGGCGACCGCGTGCTGGTTCGCGGGCCGGCGACATCGGAGGCGCACATGATCGCGGCGCTTGCCATCATCGTCATGAAGCAGGCCGACATCAGCGCCCAGCAGCAGCGCGAACGCGAGGATTGGCAGAAACGCGGCGTCGGCGGCCTGGTCAGTAAGGTGGATGTTGCCAATAGCGCCATCACGATTTCGACCGGAGGCGTGGGACCAAACAAGAGCGTTGACGTCCAGGTGACCAAGGACACGATTCTGCGGCGCTATGCGCCGGGTTCGGTAAAGTTCGATGATGCCAAGCCGGCGCCGATCGACCAGATCAAACCAGGCGATCAGTTGCGCGCCCGCGGCTCGCGCAGTGCGGACGGAACCGAACTCACAGCCGAGGAAGTGGTTTCCGGATCGTTTCGCAATATCGCCGGGACGATTACCGCCATCGATGCCGCGAGCAATTCAATGACGGTGAGGGACCTGATTGGCAAGAACACCGTCGTGGTCCAGGTTTCCTCCGACTCCCAGATGAAGAAGCTGCCCGTGGAAATGGCGCAGCGCATCGCCTTTCGGCTCAAAGCCGGCGCAGCCGCCAACGGAAACGCCGCATCCGCCGGAGCGCAGAACGCAAACGCTCAAGGGTCGGCAGCACCGGGAGGGGCCGCGCCGGAAAATGGCGGCGCACGCGGGCAAGGAGGAAACGGGACGCAGGATATTCAGCGAATGCTGGGCCGGCTGCCGAACACCACCCTTGCGAACCTGCAAAAAGGCGACGCGGTCATGATCGTCTCGACCCAGGGCGGAGACTCGGACAAGGTCAGCGCGATCACTCTGCTCGCCGGCGTGGAACCGATCCTCGCGGCCGCGCCCACCCAATCCTATTCGCTGCTCACGCCCTGGTCCCTGAGCACATCGGGAGCCGAGGGCGAGGGAGCCCAGTAGAAGACGTCAGCCGAGGCCAGCGGAAATTCATTGTATGAAATGTGCTGTGAACGAGAATCCAATGTATATGTTCCTGCCGGAAAGATCAGGTGTCTGTTGAAGTACTTCGTGACTGCGATTTTACTGGTTGTCGTTGCCGCCTCGGGTGCGGCGCAAACCTCCACCGGAACTTTGCGCGGAACCGTGCTCGATCCTTCAGGTGCGGTTGTCGCTCATGCCACGGTTTCCGCCGCGCAAGACGGCGGCTCGTCACACACCGCCACCAGCAACGCAAACGGGGCCTTCGAGATTGGGAATCTCCCGGCGGGCAATTACACCGTCACCGCGGGCGCCAAAGGCTTTAAGGCATATTCCAAGAGCGATGTCAGCGTGACGGCGGGCCAAGTCTCGCTATTCAACATTACGCTCGACATCCAAGTCGAAGAAGAGAAAATTAACGTCCAGGAAGAAACGCCGCAGGTTGATGTCAATCCCGCCAACAACGCCAGCGCGATTGTCCTCACGGGAAAAGATCTCGAGGCGCTGCCCGACGATCCCGACGAATTGCTTTCCGATCTGCAGGCCTTGGCGGGACCTTCGCCCGGCCCGGATGGCGGGCAGCTTTACATCGATGGATTTACCGCCGGGCAACTCCCGCCCAAGTCGTCGATTCGCGAGATTCGCATTAACCAGAATCCCTTTTCGGCGGAGTACGACAAGCTCGGTTACGGCCGCATCGAAATCTTCACCAAGCCCGGCACAGATAAGTATCACGGCCAGGTTAACGTCGTGGGTAACGATTCCGCATTCAACTCACGCGATCCGTTCCTTGGCGATGCGGCGCAGACTCCCTACGACTCCGTAATCTACATGGCCAACGTCGGCGGTCCCCTCAACAAGAAGTCATCCTTCTTCTTCGACTTCCAACGGCGCGACATCGACGAAATTGCCATCGTCGACGCAGCCGGCACGCCGGAAGACCCGTTCACTCCCTATAACGCCAGCATTCCCAATCCCCGCACCCGCACCAATCTCAGCCCGCGCATCGATTACCAGCTCACACCCAGCAACACGCTCAGCGCCCGCTACCAGTACTATCGCGATAGCTGGCAGAACGATGGCGTGGGCGGACTGGTGCTGCCGGAAGCCGGCTACAACACGCTTTCGACCGAACACACGGTACAGATTATCGACACCCAAACCCTTGGAACCAACGCGGTGAATGAGACCCGGTTTCAGTACTTGCGCGACAACAGCAGCCTGACTCCGCTCAGCACCGCGGTTAGCATCGATGTCCTCAGCGCTTTCACCGGCGGCGGCTCCAGCGATGGCACCCAAACCGACTATCAGAACCATTACGAACTGCAGAATTACACCTCCCTGTCCCACGGCAAACATTTCCTGAAGTTCGGCGTCCGGCTGCGCGATGTCAACGAAGTCAACACGTCCAGCGCCGGATTCAATGGCGTTTACTCCTTCCCCTCCGTTACCGACTACAGCCCGAACTGTGGCACGCCTGGGGTAACCTGCACTCCTTCTCAGCTCATGCTCGATACGAGTCCAACCGGCATCGTGCCCACCCTCTCTGTCAACCTGATCGATGCGGGATTGTACGTACAAGACGATTGGAAGGTCCGCCCCACTTTGACCCTGAGTGGTGGCTTGCGCTTCGAAACCCAAAATCATATTCACGATCATGCCGATTTTGGCCCGCGGCTTGGCTTTTCCTGGGGAATCGGTGGCGGCGGCAAGACCGCTCCCAAAACCGTCCTGCGCGGAGGATTCGGAATCTTCTACAATCGCTTTACTCAGGGTTCGGTGTTAAATGCCGAACGCTTTAACAGCACGAACGGACCGGAACAGCAGTACGTCAACGACACTCCCACGTGTTGCACTCCCACTCCCGGCGGAGCTCAAACCATCTACCAGATCAATCCCAATCTCCACGCACCTTACACGATCCAGACCGCCCTCAGCCTGGAACGGCAGGTGACGAAATACGCCAACGCCACGCTGACTTACTTGAACTCCCGCGGCGTCGATCAGCTTATGTCGCTCGTCCCCAACGCGCCGGGCATCGTCGACTTTTCAAATTCCGTGACGCCGCCGAATCCGGCAACCTACCAATACGCTTCCGCCGGCTTTTTCCGCCAAAACCAGCTCATCGCCAATTTCAACGTCCAGGCCGGATCGAAAGTCACCCTGCACGGCTTTTACGCTCTTAACTACGCCAACAGCGATCCCATCGGATCCACCAACAACGGAATCTACTCCTCTAATTTCCCCAGCGACCAGCAGAACATCCACCTCGATTACGGGCGGGCAGCGTTCGCAATTCGCGACCGTCTTTTCTTTGGCGGATCGGTGGCGTTGCCGCGCGGTTTTCGCCTCAGCCCGTTCATGGTTTTCAACTCCGGGACACCCTACAACGTCACCGTGCCGCAGGATTTGGCCGGCGATTTGCAATTTAACGTCCGGCCCGCCTTTGCCCCGAACCCAACGGGCGCTTGCGTTTCCGTCCTCGCGACCTGTCACTACTACATTCCCACGGCAAATTTTTCGCCCTACAACCAGATTCCCATCAACTACCTCACGGGTCCAGACCAGTTCACTCTTAACCTGCGTCTGGCCAAAACCATCGGTTTCGGGCCGGAGGCAAAAGGTGGTGGGCAACAGCCGGGAGGTCCCCCGGGCGGCGGCCCCCGCGGCGGTGGTGGCCCAGGAGGCGGAGGCGGCGGTGGAATGGTCGGCTTCGGGCGAGGACCGGGAGGAGGCTTGTTCGGTCCGCCTTCAACCTCCCGCCGCTACAACTTGACCTTCAGCGTGAACGCCCGAAACGTCTTCAATCGAGTAAATGCGGGCACTCCCATCGGCGTTTGGACGCCGGATTCGGAAACGTTTGGGAAGTCCGTTGCTCTCGCCGGTGGCCCATTCTCCACCGGACCGGCGAGCCGCAAGATCGAATTGCAGGCAATGTTCAGCTTCTGAAGACGGAAGACTTTCTCTCCGCTGCCTGCCTATTAGCGGTTGTGCGTCACGAAAGGCCGGAGAGCGCCGTTCCGACGAACAGCGATCTGCCAGAACAGCGGTCTGCTTAAGGTAAAAATCTCACCCTAGAAATTCTCCCGCATCTGGCTTGAAGTTCCACCCGCGGCCGGCACGTAACAGTTCAGCGCATAATCCATGACCATGCGGTCGGCGTTGAATCTCCAGCCGAGAGTGCGGATCGTGCGCTTCATGCGTTTGATCCACCCCCGGGGCAAGCCATCGCGATCGCGCTGGTAGAAGAGCGGGATCACTTCTTCGCGCAGCACCCGCAGCAAGTCCTCGGCGTCGCGCGCATCGTGGATATTGACGTCGGTGTGCGTCCGGCCCTGCCCGATGGCAAAACCGTTTAGCCCGTCGTAGGCCTCAGCCCACCAGCCGTCGAGGACGGAGAGGTTCAAGCCGCCGTTCAAAACGACTTTCTGCCCGCTCGTACCCGAAGCTTCCAGTGGACGGCGGGGGTTGTTCAACCAAACATCGACTCCCTGAACGAAATGCCGGCCCACATTGAGGTCGTAGTCCTCCACGAAGACGAACTTGTCGGCAAACTGCGGATCGCGCGTCATTTGCGCCAACTGCTGCAGCACGCGCTTGCCCGGTTCATCCATGGGGTGGGCCTTGCCGGCAAAGACAAACTGCACCGGCCGGTTCGGATCGTTGACCATGGAGACCAGCCGCTCCATATCGGCCAGAATCAGGTTGGCGCGCTTATAAGTAGCGAAGCGGCGCGCGAAACCGATGGTGAGCGCATCCGGACTGAGCACCTGTTTCAGCCGCTGGAGTTGCTCGGCTGGCTCGCCGCGGCGTTCGGCTTGGGCGACGGCGCGGCGGCGCACAAAGTCGATGAGGCGCGCCTTCAGGTTCAGGTGCGTCTCCCACAGTTCGCCGTCGTCCACGTTTTCAATGCCATCCCAGATTTTCGATTCGCTGCTGTGCAGATTCCACCCGGTTCCAAGATGCCGGTCATAGAGGCGGAACATCTGCGGCGCCAGCCAGGT
>Ga0187781_10000768_pt1 | contig 23376 bp, 18 predicted proteins | sample 0715_SJ02_MP02_2_FD_132447 | JGI IMG/M metagenome (GOLD analysis project Ga0187781, IMG submission 132447) | Tropical peat soil microbial communities from peatlands in Department of Meta, Colombia - 0715_SJ02_MP02_20_MG | ecosystem: Environmental > Terrestrial > Soil > Wetlands > Peat | place... | reverse complement strand
TGCACCACGGCACGCATAGCACGGCAGGGTACCGTGCTAGCCCCGGGGGGACGGTGCTAGCCCGGGGGGACGACCCCCCGGGATCCCCCCGCGCACGGGGGGGCTCCCCGCCCCCCCGTAACCCCCCTGGCCCCTGGCCCCGCCGGGCCCAGGGGGGGCGTTGTGGGTCATACCGAGAAGTACTTTGCCTCGGGGTGGTGGACCACGATCGCGTCGGTGGACTGCTCGGGGTGAAGCTGCATCTCCTCCGATAGCTCGACGCCGATGCGGGACGGCTCGAGCAGCCGCACCACCTTGGCGCGGTCGGCCAGGTCCGGGCAGGCGGGATAGCCGAAGGAGTACCGCGCGCCCTGGTAGTCAACGCGGAAGAAACCGGCCAGATCGCCGGGATCGGCGCCGCCGATGCCGAGTTCGCGCCGGATCCGGGTGTGCCAGTACTCGGCGAGCGCCTCGGTGAGCTGGACGGAGAGCCCGTGCAGCTCCAGGTACTCGCGGTAGGCGTTCTTGGCGAACAGTTCGGCGGTCGCCGCGGACACCCGTGGTCCCATGGTGGCGAGCTGGAACGCCACCACGTCCGGCTGGCCCAAGCCTTCCGGGCTGAAGAAGTCGGCCAGGCAGAGCCTCCGGTCGCGCCGCTGCCGTGGGAACGTGAACCGCTGCAGCTCGGTCACGCCGTCCCCGTCGCCCCCCTGGACGATCAGGTCATTCCCGGAGCTCACGCACCGGAAGTAGCCGTAGACCACCGCCGCCTCGAGCAGCCCCTCGGTCTGCGCCCGCTCCAGCCACATGCGCAGCCGCGGCCTGCCTTCGGTCTCGACGAGATCCTCGTAGCTCGCTCCGCCGCGACCACGGGCGGGCTTGAGCCCCCACTGGCCCATGAACAGGGCCCGCTCGTCCAGATAGGCGGCATATTCGGCCAGCGCAATGCCCCTGATCACTTCGGTGCCGAGGAACGGCGCCTCCGGCACCGGGACATCGGCGGATATGTCCGAACGGGCCGTGGTGGCCTGCTCCGGGACATCGGCGGCTCCGCGGGCTACGGGTCGTACCCGCCGCGTCCGCAGCTCGGGCAGCTTGGCCCCGGGATCGCCGCGCTTCACCGCCATGGCGGCATCCATCAGGCGCAGCCCCTCGAACGCGTCCCTGGCGTACCTGACCTCGCCGCCGAACAGCGAGGCCAGGTCCTGCTCGACGTAGGCGCGGGTCAGCGCGGCTCCGCCGAGCAGGACCGGCCAGCGCCCGGCCAGGCCGCGCGAGTTCAGCTCGGCGAGGTTATCCCGCATCACCACGGTCGACTTGACCAGCAGCCCGGACATCCCGATGACGTCTGCATCGTTCTCCTCGGCCGCCGTCACGATGGACGAGATCGGCTGTTTGATGCCGATGTTCACGACGTCATAGCCGTTGTTCGACAAGATGATGTCGACCAGGTTCTTGCCGATGTCGTGTACGTCGCCCTTGACCGTGGCGAGCACGATCTTGCCCTTGCCGGCCTCCTCCGTACGGGCCATATGCGGCTCGAGGTAGGCGACGGACGCCTTCATCACCTCGGCGGAGGTCAGCACGAACGGCAGCTGCATCTGCCCGGAGCCGAACAGCTCGCCGACCGTCTTCATGCCGTCCAGCAGCACGTCGTTGACGATCTCCAGGGCAGGCCGCTGGGCCAGGGCGGCATCCAGGTCCGCCTCGAGGCCGACTCGCTCCCCGTCGATGATCCGCCGCTTGAGCCGGTCCCACAGCGGCAGCGCGGCCAGTTCGGCGGCCCGGCTCGCCTTCAGCCCCGCCGCGTCCACGCCCTCGAACAGCTCCAGCAGCCGGGCCAGCGGGTCGTAGCCCTCGCGCCGACGGTCGTACACCAGGTCCAGCGCCACCTGACGCTGCTCGTCGGGGATCCGCGCGATCGGCACGATCCGCGCCGCGTGCACGATCGCCGAGTCAAGTCCGGCACGTACGCATTCGGCCAGGAAGACGGAGTTCAGCACCGCGCGGGCGGCGGGCTTGAGACCGAACGACACGTTCGACACACCCAGCGTGGTCTGCACGGCCGGATGGCGGCGCTTCAGCTCGGCGATGGCCTTGATGGTCTCGATGGCGTCGCGCCGGGTTTCCTCCTGGCCGGTGGCGATGGGGAAGGTCAGGCAGTCGACGATGATGTCCTGGGCCTGCATACCCCATTTCCCGGTCAGGTCGGCGATGAGCCGCTCGGCGACGGCGACCTTCCACTCGGCGGTACGGGCCTGGCCCTGCTCATCGATGGTCAGCGCGATCACCGCGGCACCGTGCTCGCGTACCAGCGGCATCACCCTCGCGATCCGCGAGTCGGGCCCGTCGCCGTCCTCGTAGTTGACGGAGTTGATGACCGCACGACCGCCGGTCAGCTCGAGGCCGGCCTCGATCACCGCAGGCTCGGTGGAGTCGAGCACCAGCGGCAGGGTGGCGGCGGTGGCCAGCCTGCTCACCACCGCACGCATGTCGGCGACTCCGTCCCGGCCCACGTAGTCGACGCACACGTCGAGCAGGTGGGCGCCGTCGCGGGTCTGCGCCCTGGCGATTTCCACGCAGTCCTCGTACTTGCCCTCGACCATCGCCTCGCGGAACGCTTTCGACCCGTTCGCGTTGGTCCGCTCGCCGATCGCGAGGAACGCGGTGTCTTGCCGGAACGGCACGTGCTGGTACAGCGAGGCGACCCCCGGCTCGGGGCGCGGCCTGCGCCGGGCAGAAGGGCGGTCCGCCACCCGGCCGGCCAGCGCGGCGATGTGCTCGGGCGTGGTGCCGCAGCAGCCGCCCACCAGCGACAGGCCGAACTCCCTGGTGAACCTGTCGTGAGCGTCGGCCAGCCCGTCCGGGGTCAACGGGTAGCGCGCCCCGTCCGCCGTCAGTTCCGGCAGTCCGGCGTTCGGCTCGCAAGAGATCGGTATCGGCGAGTGCGCGGCCAGGTATCGCAGGTGCTCGCTCATCTCGCCGGGACCGGTCGCGCAGTTGAGGCCGATCATGTCGATGCCGGGCGGTTCCAGGGCCGTCAGCGCGGCGCCGATCTCGCTGCCGAGCAGCATCACGCCCGTGGTCTCGATCGTCACCTGAACGATGATCAGCGCGTCCCGCGCCAGGCTGGCCACGGCCCGTTTGGCCCCGACGATGGCCGCCTTGGCCTGCAGCAGGTCGTAGCACGTCTCGATGATCAGTGCGTCGGCACCGCCCTGCAGCAGCCCGTCAGCATTGGCCTGATAGGCATCACGCAGCTCGCCGAACGTGACGTGGCCGAGCGTGGGCAGCTTCGTGCCAGGGCCCATCGAACCGAGCACCCAGCGCGGGCGATCCGGCGTGGCCCAGCGGTCGGCCGCCGCACGAGCCAGCCGGGCAGAGGCCAGCGAGAGTTCCCCGATCCGGTCGGCGATCCCGTACTCACCGAGGTTGGACAGATTGGCCCCGAACGAATTGGTGGTGAGACAATCCGCGCCCGCATCCAGGTAGGCCTCGTGGACGCCGGTGACGATGTCGGGCCGGGTCACGTTCAGTATCTCGTTGCAGCCTTCGTAGCCAGCGAAATCCTCGACGGTGGCCTCGCTCGCCTGAAGCATGGTGCCCATCGCCCCGTCGGCCACCACGACTCGCTCGGCCAAGATGGTCCGTAGTGTGCTCATCAGGCCCCCCATAGTAGGCAATTAACGCCAAGGCGCTCTATTTTCCCGCCACGCCCGCCCTATTTTCCCCCACGTGCGCCTTATTTCTCCCCTACGCCCACCCTCGCCCTACGTTTGCCTCGCGCGGGACACACCAGAGGTCACACAACGAGTCCGGCCAACCACGTAGTCTTGAGGCGAGGCCGATACGGTGCTGGGAGGTGGAGGGTCATCGAGTTCAACGACATCGGCGAACTCACCTCTCCCGTCGCCATCGCCGGTTTCGAGGGCTGGAACGACGCGGGTGAGGCAGCCAGCGGAGTGGTCAACCACCTAGGCATCGCCTGGCAGGCGACCCCGATCGGCGCCATCGACCCAGAGGAGTACTACGACTTCCAGGTCAACCGGCCGGTGATCGAGATCGAGGACGGTCACACCAAGCGCCTCATCTGGCCGACGACCAGGATCTCGCTCGCGCGGGCTTTCCCCGCGGACGGGTCGGTGCCGCCCACCGGGCTTTCCCAGGACGTGATCCTGGTGCACGGCATCGAGCCGAACATGCGCTGGCGGGCGTTCAGCGAGGAACTCGTGCGAGGCCTGGAAAGCCTGGGCGTCGAGCTGGTCATCCTGCTCGGCGCGCTGCTGGCCGACGCGCCGCACACCCGCCCGGTGCCGGTATCGGTGGGCTCCTCGAACGCGAAGCTGGCCAGCGAGGCCGCAGGCGGCGTCGGCCGGGTGGACTACAAGGGCCCGACCGGGATCGTCGGGGTGTTCCAGCACACCTGTATCGGCGCGGGCCTGCCCACGGTCTCGCTGTGGGCTCAGGTGCCGCACTACGTGGCGCAGCCACCCAGCCCGAAGGCCACGCTCGCGCTGCTGCGCGGCGTCGAGGACATCCTGGACGTGCCGCTGCCGCTGGCCGATCTGCCCGAGGAAGCGCGCGCCTGGGAGCGGGGGGTGGACGAGCTCGCCCAGCAGGATTCCGAGGTGGCCGACTACGTCCGGACGCTCGAGGAGGCCAAGGATGCGATGGAGCTACCCGAGGCGAGCGGCGACGCCATCGCCCGCGAGTTCGAGCGCTACTTCAGGCGCCGCGACGGCGCCGGAGAATCGGCCGATCCGGACGGCACCTGACCCGGCCTTAGATCGGCGGCCAGGGGACGGCGGGCCAGTCCGTCGGCGGATACGGGTGGACTCGGTGCTTGATCAGGGTCTCGACCCTAACCCTGGTGGCCTGGATCTCGCTGTCGGCCAGCAGTCCGGATAGCTCGGCACCCAGGCTGCCCTCGATGAGCTCCGCGTTCAGGCGGCGCAGGGCCTCGACCGAGCGCCGGGGCAAGGTCTTGCCCCGCCACTGCCACAGGACGGTGCGCAGCTTGTAGTCCTCGGCGAAGCAGACTCCGTGATCACAGCCATACAGGTGCCCGCCAGGCACGGGCAGCAGATGACCGATCTTCCGGTCGGCGTTGTTCACCACCGCGTCGAACACGGCCATGTCGCGCAGGCCCGCATGATCGGTGCGGCGAGACAAGGCGATCAGGTCCACGCCAGTGTCATGGTCGATCCACAGCTGGCACATGCCGGGCCCGAATGGCCCGTCCCGCATGACCGTCGGCGGCACCACGTCCCAGCCGGCCGCGCGGGACACGGCATAGGCGGCCACTTCGCGGCCGGCCAGGGTGCCCGCCGGGAAGTCCCACAGTGGCCGCTCGCCCGCGATCGGCTTGTAGACGCACGCGATACCGGCCCGCTGGCGCTTGGCGTTTTTCGGGTTCTTCGAATCCTTGGCCGTCCTGGGGTCCGGCCTGCCGGTTCTGATCGTGCAGTACAAAGTGGCATTGGACGCGTCTACGAGCCGCCCCTCGATCTCCAGCGTGCCGTGGGTGAGCAGGTCAAGCGTGGCCTGCTCCCCCCGGGGGGGAAATGGGGGGACGCGGCCTCCCTCCATGCGCGGGTAGGGTTTGGGGGGGGTCGACCCCTCCGGGCTAGCAGCATCAAACATGGCTGATGCGGTGACCGTTCTGCCGCGGGCATATATGGCCGTCGGTGTCCAGCGGCAGGCCGCACAGCGGGCACGGCGGGCGTCCGGCGGCGACGATCTTGGCGGCCCGCTGGGCGAAGGCGCGCGCGGCACCGGGCGTGATGCGCACCCTCAGCACCCCTGGCCCATCGGGGGGAATGTCGTCGGCCAGCGGCTCCACCGGCTCGTCCGATTCTTCCTGCGCCTCGATGACGACCATGCCGCCTTCGCCGTCCCAGGCCAGGGCGATGGCACCGACCCGGAAGTCCTCCATCAGCGGCAGGTCGAGCGGCCCGTCATCCTCCAGTCCGGCGGGTGCGGCAGCCGGTACCCCAGGTTCCCCGCCAGTACGCCTGAGCACCTCGTCCAGGAGTTCATCGATGCGTTCGGCCAGCAGGCTGACCTGGAACTTCTCCAGGACCACGCTGGTCACCCGACCGCTGGCGGTCGCCTGCAGGTAGAAGATCCGCTCTCCTGGCTGCCCCACCGCGCCGGCCACGAACCTGTCCGGCGGGTCATAGAAGTAGACCGGCATAGTTCTATCCTCGCGTGTCCGCCGACTCTTGACGACCATCAGATGCCCGGAGGGTAGCCGGGGTGGGATGGGTGGCGTTCGCCTGGCCGTTCATGTGGTCGGCTCCGCCGGAACCGCCCCCGACCGCCGCGTCACTGTCTCGGAGGGACGACCGTGCTGACGTTTCCTCCTGGGGGGACCCATCCCCCCAGACCCCCCTTGGGAGGGGCTCCGCCCCCGCGGACCCCCCTGGCAGGCCCCCCCGCGAGGGCATGGCCGCGGCGCCGTGCGCCCCAGGACCGTGTCCACGGGCATGTGGCACGAGGTCATCGACCCCACCCCCTCTGTCGTTCATCCGGACCAGGAACGGCCGCAACGGCGTATACCTGATCACGGTCAGCGAGCCGGGATCGGCCTGGATCCGCTGGCACTGATCGAGGTGCATTCCCAGGCTATCGGCCACTATGGCCTTGATGACATCACCGTGGGAGCAGATGAGGTACGTGGCGTCCTGGCCGAGCCTGGCGTTCCAGTCCCGGACCGCGGCCACCGCGCGGTGCTGCATGTCCGGCATGGATTCCCCGTCCGGACCGGGGAACGTCACCGCGCTCGGGTGTGCCTGTACCACGCGCCAGAGCTTCTCGGCCGCCAGCTTCTTCAGGGGGCGGCCGGTCCAGTCTCCGTAGCGGCACTCCCCCACCCGGTCATCGGTTACGACCTGCTGACCGTCGCGCCCTGCCGCGACCGCCGCCGCGGTCTGCAGGCAGCGTTCCAGCGGGCTGCTCACGATGGCGTCCAGCCGAAGCGGGGCGAGCCGGGCCGCCAGGGCGGCTGCCTGGGCCTGGCCGCGATCATCGAGCGGGATGCCAGGCGTCCAGCCGGTCAGCACGTGACCAGTGGTAGCGGTGAGCCCATGTCGCACCAGCAGAACCGTCGTCACTCTGTTGACTCTACCGGGGGGCACCGCCCCCCGGGCTGTGTCACTCCCTGGGGGACACCCCCAGACCCCCGCCACGGGGGGCTACCCGCCCCCGTACCCCCGGGGCCCCCTCAAGGGGGAAGCCCGTTCCTGCTGGAGTCCTGCGCTTATGGGAGGTCTGGTTCCTGCTGGGGTCCGGCGCTTACGGGAGGTTCTTGCTGGGGTGCCGCGCTTGCTGGGGGCTCAGCGCCCGGAGGGCCCTGGATGACGAAGGTGGCCGAGCCGAACTGCAGGATGTCGCCCGGGCGGACCGGGACGGGCTCGCGGACCAGCCAGCCGTTTACGCGGGTGCCGTTATGGGAGCCCAGGTCACTGAGCAGCCAGCCTTCCTCGCCGCGGTCCAACTGGGCGTGACGGCGCGATACCGATAGGTCAGCGATGCGGAGATCGCAGTCCTGCGTCCGCCCGATGGTAAAGCTCGTCCCGCTGCCGGGCGGGAAGACCATCGGCGCCGGCCGACCGACGTCACCCGGCCCGTGGGCGCCGCTCCGCAGCACTGGCTGCGGCGGCCATCCGGCGACGTCAGCCACACCGGGCGGCGCCCACGCGCCCGGGCGCGGTGGGGATCCCCGGTGCCAGTCGCCCTCGGTACCATCCGGGTCCGGGTCCCGGCGGCGGAAGACAGCTCGAACGCGGTCCAGCAGCCTGGGCCTGCGGGGCGGCAGGTCGGTGAACAGTCCGGTCAGCTGACCGCGGTGCCGCGCGCCGAGAGCGCTCTGCATGCGGAACATGAACGTTTCTTGTGAGAGTCGGCCCTCGACGAACTCCTGCCGGAGTGCGCTAATGGCACGATCGCGCTCCTCGTCGGAGGCGCGCAGATGCTCGGGCGTTGCGGGCGTGTCCGCCGCCGACCCTCCCATGAATGGAGTATCGGCATCATCCGCGCCCGGGGCAAGGGAAAGCCGCGGATACGACGGCCTGTACTCCCCTGGGGAGCCGGATCTAGTACTTTCCCGGGTCGGTGCTTCCGGAGCGCGTGCGTCGGCCAGCCGCCGCGCGGCCGCTCAGTATTTGCCGGAGCGCGCGCGTCGGGCCAGCCGCCGCGCGGCCGCTCAGTACAAGCGGACGCGCGGGTCGAGCACGGCGTACAGGATGTCCACTATCAGGTTCGCGACGACCACGAAGGTGGCGGCCAGGATCGTGATGCCCAGGATGATCGGCAGGTCCTGGGTGTCGATCGCCTGGATGACGGTCCAGCCGAGCCCGGGTATGCCGAACAGGGTCTCGACGATGATGACGCCGCCGAGCGCGGTCCCGATGTCGAGGCCCGCCAGCGTGACCACCGGGGTGAGCGCGGCACGCAGCGCGTGCCGCGTGATCACGCGGTTTTCCTTCATCCCCTTGGACCGGGCGGTCCTGATGTAGTCCTCGCCCAGTACCTCCAGCATCGACGTGCGGGTCAGCCGGGTATAGGTGGCCGCGGTCACCAGGGCCAGGGTGAGCCAGGGGAGGATGAGGTACTCGAACCACTGGCCCGGGTTCGTGGTGAAGGAGACATAGCCGTGGAACGGGAAGAATGTGGTGACCGGGCTGAGCTTGTAGGCGAAGATCCAGATCAGCGACAGCCCGAGGACGAATGTCGGCATCGAGTAGAAGAACAGCGCCGACGCGGTGAAACTCCGGTCCATCAGGGACCGGGACCGCACCGCGGAGATGACCCCGGTGAACACGCCGTAACTGATCCAGATGATCGCGGCCCCGATGACCAGGGAAATGGTGGCCGGCGCGGCCGAGGCGATCGCGGTACTGACCGGCTCGCCCTTGTAGAAGTCGTAGCCGAAGTTTCCCTGCATCAGGTTCCACACCCAGTGGCTGTATTGCAGGTAGAGCGGCTGATCAAGGTGCAGTTCGCGCTTGATCTGCGCGATCCGCGCGGCGGTGCCGAGCCTGCCCGCGAACGTCCGCGCCACCTGGCCCGGCCCGGGGCCGACGAAGAAGAGCAGGAACACGACGATAGAGGTGATCAGGAGAACCAGGATGGACTGCCCGATCCTCCGCACCAGAAACCAGGTCACGGCGGGCTCCTAGACGTAGATTCCGGCGCCGCGCGGGTCGAGCGCGTCGCGGACGCTGTCACCGAAGATGTTGAAGGACAGGGTGGTGATCAGCAGCGCCATGCACGGGAACAACAGGAACCACCAGTAGCCGTACTGGTAGTAACCGGACGCATCGCTGATCATCGAGCCCCAGTCGGCGGTCGGCGGCGGCACGCCCACGCCGAGGTACGCCAGCGAGGCCTCGGCCACGATCGCCAGCGGGATCAGCAGCGTGGCGTACACGATGACCTGGGCCATCACGTTGGGCAGAATGTCGACGAACATGATCCGCCACGGGCCGGCGCCCAGCGCCCTGGCCGCCTCGACGAACTCTCTGCCTTTTATCGAGATCACCTGGCCTCGGACGATGCGGGCCGGATAGGTGAAGCTGAGCACGCCGATGATGGCGATGACGAGCCAGAGGCTCGGCCCGGAAATGTAGGCGATGGAGACGGCGAGGATCAGGAACGGGATCGACAGCATCACGTCGATGAGGCGCGCGATGACGGTGTCGACGAACCCGCCGATGAAGCCCGCGGTCAGGCCGAACAGCACGCCGAGGCCGACGCTGATCGAGGTGGCGAGCACGCCCACGACGAGGGAGATCCTGGCGCCGTAGAGGATCCTGATGAACAGGTCGCGCCCGTTGTTGTCGGTGCCCAGCCAGAAGATACCGCTCGGGGCCACCGGACCGCCGTTGGCGTTCTCTCCGATATTGATGAACTGCTGGTTGGGCCCGTGCCCGGTGATGTGCGCGAAGAGGGGCGCGGCGATCGCGAGCACGACGATGAGGATGATCACTCCGAAGGAGATCTTGGCGGCCCGGTCGCGGCGCAGCCGCTCGTAGGCCAGGCGCCACGGGCTCCTTCCCTCGATCTTCGTGCTGGCCGGCGCCTCGCCGCTTTCTTCGATGAGGGTCTCGGATATCCCCGCGCTCTCGAGCTCAGGCATGCTCATGGCTGGCCTCCTTCCCGCCGCGCGGGTAGCGCGCCGGCCGTATCGGTAGCTCCGGGCCCGGCACCGTCGGGCAGCAGGCTGCCCTCGACTTCCTCCACCCGCTCCTCCGCGGCGATGGAGGGCCGGAACTCGGCGAGGTTCTCGCCTTCAGCCATCGGCAGATGGCAGGCGGCCGGGTGCTCCGGACCGTCGCCCAGGCGCGGCTCCAGCGTTGGATCCTCGGCCACGCAGACCGGCGCGGCCTTGGGGCACCGGGGGTGGAACCGGCAGCCGGACGGCGGCGCGATCGGCGAGGGCACGTCTCCGGCCAGGATGATCTGCTGCCGCTGGTCCGACAGGTCTGGGTCGGGGACGGGTACCGCGGACAGCAGCGCACCGGTATAAGGGTGACGCGGCACCGTGAAAAGCTCGTCCGAGGGCGCGATCTCCGTGATCTTGCCCAGGTACATGACCGCGATGGAGGTGCTGACGTGGCGGACCACGGACAGGTCGTGCGCGATGAAGACGTAGGTGAGCCCGAACTCGGCCTGCAGGTCGGCGAGCAGGTTGATGACCTGAGCCTGGATGGAAACGTCGAGGGCCGACACCGGCTCGTCGCAGATGATCAGCTTGGGCCGGAAGGCAAGCGCCCGGGCCACGCCGATGCGCTGCCGCTGGCCGCCGGAGAACTCCGCGGGGAACCTGTTGTAGTGCTCGGGGTTGAGCCCCACGCGCTCCATCAGCTCCTGCACGCGGCGCTTGCGCTCCGCGCCCGCGGCCAGGCCGTGAATCGCGTAGGGGTCACCGATGATCGACCCGACCCGGCGGCGGGGGTTCAGGGAGCCTATAGGGTCCTGGAAGATCATCTGGATCTCCCTGCGCAGGGGCCGCATGCGCCGCGGGGAGAACCGGGTGATGTCCTGGCCGTCGAAGACGATCCGGCCGGAGGTTACGTCATGCAGCCTGGCTATGCATCTGGCCAGGGTTGACTTGCCGCACCCGGTCTCGCCGACCACGCCGAACGTCTGCCCGCGCGGCACTGACAGGCTCACGCCGTCGACGGCGTGGACGTACTCCTTCTCCCGGAACGGCGCGCCCTTGAGCGGGAAGTACTTGACCACGTTCTCCACCCGCAGCAGCACATCGTCGCCCCCGCCGTCGGCGGCCGTGGCTGGCACCGGGTTCGCGTCGCCCTTGGGACCGCTGGCCATGCTCCTCACGCTCCTGTGGAGCCGGCCGACTTGGCCAGCTCAACGTGCGCCACCCGGCGGCGGATGGCCTCGCGGTCGGCCGGGTTGTGCGGCAGCCAGCAGGCCGACAGGTGCCCCGGCTCCGTGCCCACCGGGTCGAGCGCGGGCATCGTCTGGCACTTGTCCATGACGTAGACGCAGCGGGGCGCGAACGGGCAGCCCGGCGGAGGTCTGAGCAGGCTCGGCGGCTGGCCCGCGATCGGCCGCAGCCGCTCGCGCTCGCCGCCATAGGCGGGCATGGACTGCAACAGGCCCTCGGTGTACGGGTGGTGGCTGGCGTAGAACACCGTCCGCCTGTCGGCCCGCTCCATCACCTTCCCTCCGTACATGACCAGGACCTCGTCGACGACCTCCGCGATCACGCCGAGGTCGTGGGTGATGAGGATGACCGCCGTGCCGAACATCTCCTGCATGCGGCGGATCACCCTGAGCACCTGGGCCTGCACGGTCACGTCGAGCGCGGTGGTGGGCTCGTCGGCGATGAGCAGCGCCGGGTTCAGGGCCATCGCCATGGCGATCATCGCCCGCTGGCGCATTCCGCCGGAGAACTGATGCGGATAGTCGTTGACCCGTCGATCCGGCTGGGGGATGCCGACCAGCCGGAGCAACTCCACCGCCCGCTGCGTGGCCTGGTCCTTGCTGATGTCGTGGTCGTGCAGCCTGATCATCTCGACGATCTGCCAGCCGACCTTGTAGTAGGGATGCAGGCTGGACAGCGGGTCCTGGAAGATCATGCCGATCTTGGCGCCGCGGATGGCCCGCATCTGGTCCGGGCCCGCGGTCAGCAGGTCCTCGCCCTGGAACACAGCCCGGCCCGAGATCCGCGCGCCCTTGGTCAGCCCCATGATCGTCTGGGTGGAGACGCTCTTCCCTGATCCGGACTCGCCGACGATGCCGAGGGTCTGGCCGGCATCGATGTGGTAGGAAACTCCGCGCACCGCCTGCACGACGCCGTCCGCGGTGTTGAACGACACTTGCAGGTCTTCAACCTCAAGCAGGGCCACGCCGCTCGCCTTTCACGCACGTCACTCGCCCGCGTGCGATCGTATCGCCCGCAAAGCCGGCAGTTAGCTTGAATGTAGCCCCGCCGGCCTCCCCGGGAAAAGGGTGGCCGGCGGGGCTACCGCTGCGATCAGCTGCTGCCTGGAGCGCTCAGCCAGACGTTCGTGGCGTCGAAGTTCTGCCACTGGGTCATGTACACCGCGTTGTGCACATACGGTGCGTGCTCAGCGAGCTGCAGCGGCGAGGTGATCGGGTAGATCGCCGCTCCCGCCATGACCGCCTCGTCAGCCTTGGCCCAGATCGGGTCGGCCGCCGCCTCGGTGGTCTGGCTCAGCGCCTGGTCGATCAGGCTGTTAACGGTCGCGCTCTGGAAGTAACCGAAGTTGCTTCCGCCGTTCGCCGGGAAGCCGCCCGGGCTCGAGAACAGCGGGTTGAAGAAGGACACCGCCGAATTGCCGTACCAGTCCGGGCCCCAGCCCGCACTCGCCATGTCCCAGGTGCCCTTGTAGGCGGGCGAGGGGGACGACGGGCTGCTAGGCACGTAGAGGTACTTGCCGTAGAAGTCCGACTGGTTGGTGGGCACGCCGATGATCTTCACCGAGCCGAGCGCGTCCAGCTGGGTGGAGATGTTGTTGAACACCGCCGTGCTGCCCTGGCTGTCGCTGCGGTACAAGAACTTGATCGTCAGCGGGTTGCTCGCGGTGAAGCCCGCGGCCGCCAGCATGGACTTGGCCGTGCCCGGGTTGTACGGGTACGGGTTGTAGTCAGCCGGTACGTCCTGCGCGCCGTCGATGCCCGGCGGCAGGATGTGCGTGAGCGCGGGTTCGATGACGGCCCCGCCGAGGACCTTTTGCAGCTGGCTGCGCTGGATCCCATAGGAGAGGGCCTGGCGCACCGATGCCTTGCCCAAGGCTCCGCCGTTGTTCGGCGAGACCGTGTTGAACACCAGGTAGGGGTTCGTGCTGTAGGTGGCACCCAGGTTCACGTTGTGGCTGCCCGACTTGATCGCGTTGAGCATGTTCGGGAAGTTGGCGGGCGGCGCCAGCGAGTCCCAGGTCATCCCCAGCGACGGCGAGCCGGTGGGCATCTCCTGGTAGATGGTGGTCTGGTTGCCGGTCTCATCGACGTTGATCGCGTTCACGTACGCCTTGCGCAGCGGGTCGGTGCTCGCACTCCAGACCGGGTTGCGCACCATATGGATGTCCTTCATCGGCGTGTAGGACGTGATCTCGTACGGTCCGTCGGAGTACATGTGGTCGTACACGGCCGGGGTGGCGGGCAGGCCGTTCTCGGCCTCGATCGGCGTCGCGTTGAACGCCGCGAGCGTCATCGCGCCGACCAGCCACGGCGCGGGCCTGGTCAGACTGAACGTGATGCTGTTGCCGTTGATCGTGATCCCGGACACGTTGTGGCCCTCGATGTAGCTCTTCATCACGGCCGCGTCGGTCGCCGACTTGGACGGGTAGCCGGCGCAGAACGCGCTCAGGCCCTGGATGGTGGACTCGAAGTCCGCCATCCCGCCGAAGGAGGCCGGACTGGGGTTGCAGGCCCGTTTGATCCCGCGCACCACGTCGGCCGCGGTTACCGCCCGCGGCGGGTTCGTGTTCCACATCACCCCGCTGCGGATGGTCACGGTCTGCTTCAGGCCGTTGTCACTCACCACCGGCAGGGCAGTGGCCAGGTCGGGCACCGGGGTGGTGTTGTTGCCTGGTACCGCCGCCCAGCCGTAGAGCCCGCGCACCGTATCGCGCATCAACTGGATGTCCGTGGTGTAGTAGGCCAGGTCGTAGTCCATGTACTGGACATCGCTGACGCCGACCTGGTTGAGCGTGCCGCCGGTCTGGGGTGCTCCCGTGCCCGGGTTGAGCCCTTGCCAGCCAGCTGTCAACTGGTTCTGCTGCTGCTGCGACCCGGAACTGCTCGACGATGAGCTGCTGCACGAGGCAGCCAGCATCGCCACGGCGACCGCGGCCACGACAGTGGCATAAGCCCGCGGGCGGAAGTGTCTCGCCACCCTGCTCCTCCTCAATCTGCTGCGCGAAGATCGTTCGCGAGGACGATACCGGGCGCCATCCCTCCACGGTGACGAGGCCTCGCTGGCCCGCACAAGACCCTCGATGGCCATGGCAAACCCAGGATTGGTAAACGTTGCCAGATTATGCCGCGACCCGGCGATTTGGGAACAAGAGGCGATCTGGTGGAAGGCAATCGTGATGCTAAGGTGATCCGCCAATTACCTGACCGTGAGGCGCAGATTTTCCGCGGTCACGCCTCCCCGCCGCCAAGATCGTGTCGGCGGGTCCGCGATGTCGTAGCGATTTGCGCACGAAGAGTTCGTGACCTCGGGTCACTGCGCACCCGAAGGCGATACTCGCGTGCCGGCGGTCGATTTTCCTGCCCCGCTCGCCCTACCGGCGCGGACCCCGGCTCAGCGGAAAATGACGGTGCGGCGGCCGTGCAGCAGGACGCGGTGCTCGGCATGCCAGCGTACGGCGCGGGCCAGCGCGACCCGCTCGGCGTCGCGGCCGATGGCCGCGAGGTCCTCCGGGTTGCTGGTGTGGTCGACCCGCGCCACTTCCTGCTCGATGATCGGTCCCTCGTCAAGGTCGGCGGTGACGTAGTGCGCGGTCGCGCCGATCAGCTTCACGCCGTGCGCGTGCGCCTGATGGTAGGGCCGCGCGCCCTTGAAGCTGGGCAGGAACGAATGGTGAATGTTGATGATCCGGCCCGGCAGCTTGGCGCACAGCTCCGGCGACAGAATGCGCATGTAGCGGGCCAGCACCACGAAATCGATGCTCAGCTCGCCGATCAGGTCCAGCAGCCGGCCCTCGGCCCGCTGCGCGGACAGCGGGTCGCGCGGATCGGCGGACACGTGCTCGAAGGCGACGCCATGCGCCGCCGCGAGCGGGGCCAGGTCGGGATGGTTGCCGATCACCAGCGGCACGTCGATCCGCAGCGACTCGGCCGCCCGCCGGTACAGCAGGTCGTTCAGGCAATGGCCGGCCTTGGACACCAAGATCAGCACCCGGGGCTGGACGGCGGTATCGTGCAGCTCCCACTCCATGGCGAACTCGGCCGCCACTGGGATGAACCCGGAGTAGAGGTCCCGGTAGGTCGTGGCGGTCGGCCGCAGGCTCTCCACATGGACTCGCATGAAGAACTGGCCGGCGGTGCGGTCGCCGAACTGCTGGCTGTCCAGCACGTTGCAGCCGGCCTGGTGCAGGTACGCGGCGACCGCGTGCACGATCCCGACGCGGTCCGGGCAGGACAGGGTGAGGACGTACTCGGTGCAGGCCTGGCCGCCTGTGGCGGGGGGCATTCAGGCGCCTACCGCGTGTACGCCGCCGTCGACGTGCACGATCTCGCCGGTGGTGGCGGGGAACCAGTCGGACAGTAGCGACGCGCAGGCCCGGGCGACCGGCTCCGGGTTGGTGATGTCCCAGCCGAGTGGCGCGCGATCGTCCCACACCCCCTCGAACCGGTCGAAGCCCGGGATGGACTTCGCGGCCATGGTCCGCAGCGGCCCGGCCGCCACCAGGTTGACCCGCACCCCCTTCGGGCCGAGGTCCCGGGCCAGGTACCGTGCGCACGACTCAAGGCCGGCCTTGGCCACGCCCATCCAGTCGTAGCCCGGCCAGGCCACGCTCGCGTCGAAGTCCAGGCCGACCACCGAACCGCCGTCGCCCATCAGCGGCAGCGCGGCCATCGTGACCGCCTTCAGCGAGTACGCGGAGACCTGGACCGCGGTGGCCACGTCGGCCCACCGGGTGCGCAGGAAGTTCCCGCCGAGCGCTTCTTCCGGGTTGGCGTAGGCGATCGCATGCAGCACGCCGTCCAGGCCGTCTACGTGCGGACGGACCCGCTCGGCGAGTGAGTCGAGATGATCCTCGCTGGTTACATCCAGCTCGAGGACCGGCGGCGGGGAAGGCAGCCGCTTGGCGATCCGCTCCACCAGGCTCAGCCTGCCGAATCCGGTCAGCACCACGCTCGCGCCCTCCTGCTGGGCCACCCGGGCCACGTGGAATGCGATCGAGGCATCCGTGATGACCCCGGTCACCAGGATCCGCTTGCCCGCCAGGATTCCCATCACTGCCTCACTCCCGTGTGTTTCGCTCACGGGTCCCACCCTGCCCGCAGGATCTCGTCAACTGAATGGCCGGCAACGCGGACGTTTCCCGACGGAGCTTGTGCGCGCCATACAAATAGAGCCCTCAGTGCCCCATACCGAGCCCGCCGTCGACCGGGATGACGGCACCGGTGATGTAAGCCGCATCCTGGCCAGCCAGGAACGCCACCGCCGCGGCGACCTCGTCCGCGGACGCGAATCTGGCCAGCGGGACAGCGGTCAAGATGGCCGCCCTCCTGTCCTGTGACAGGCCTGCCGTCATGTCACTGTCCACGAAGCCGGGGGCGACGACGTTGGAGGTGATGCCGCGGGAACCCAGCTCGCGGGCCAGGGACCGGGCCATACCGACCAGCCCGGCCTTGGATGCGGCGTAGTTGGCCTGGCCGGCCGAGCCGTACAGGCCCACCACGGATGAGATGAAGATGAGCCGCCCGCGACGCATCTTTATCATGCCGCGCACCGCTCGCTTGGCCACCCGGTACGCGCCGGCCAGGTTGGTCTCGAGGACCAGCCCGAAGTCGTCCTCGCTCATCAGCGCGAGGAGCTGATCGCGGGTCACGCCGGCGTTCGCGACCAAGACCTCGACCGGGCCCTGGCTCTTCTCCACGGCCCCGAACGCCGCGTCGACCGACGCCGCATCGCGCACGTCGCAGCGGACCACCTCGAGCCCGTTCACCGGATCGCCGGAACGCGAGGTCACCGTGACGCTGTCGCCGTCGGCCGCGAGCCGCCGGGCGATGGCCAGCCCGATACCCCGGTTCCCGCCTGTAACCAGCACCGAACGTCCCACGTCCGCCCTCCCAAGGGGTCTGGGGGGATGGGTCCCCCCAGGAGCGGGGGGCTCCGGGGGGTCGTCCCCCCGGGCTAGCACGTTACCGCAGCGGGTTGGGATAGGTTTTGGTCTCGTGGATGAACCAGAGCCGGACATCGACCCCGAGTTCACCGCCTGGCCGCTGCGCAACCTGGCGGATGCGGCACTCGCGCAGGCCAAGGTCCTCGGGGCCCAGCATGCCGACTTCCGGGCCGAGCGGCTACGGGGCCAGCACATCGGGCTGTCCGACGGGGCTCCGCAAACCCTGTTCGACGCCGACGACGCCGGCTTGGCCGTCCGTGTCATCGTGGACGGCACCTGGGGCTTCGCGTCAACTGTCGACCTGACCACGGACGCCGCGGCGCACGCGGCGCGCCAAGCCGTCGAGGTCGCCAAGGTGTCGGCGGCCATGAACACCGAGCCCATCGAGCTCGCCCCCGAGCCCGGCTACGGTGAGGTGACCTGGGTATCGGCGTACCAGATCGACCCGTTCACGGTCAGCGTCGCGGACAAGGTGGCCCTGCTGGCTGATTGGAGCACGACCCTGCTCCGGCACGACGCGGTCAGCCACGTTGACGCGTCGCTGCAGCAGGTCAAAGAGTGCAAGTTCTACGCCGACGGCGCGACCACCGCGACCCAGCAGCGGGTCCGGCTGTCCCCTGCCCTCACCGCCGTCGCGGTCACCGACGACGGCAGGTTCGACACCATGCGGACCCTCGCTCCGCCGGCCGGGCGCGGATATGAGTACCTCACGGGCACCGGCTGGGACTTCGCCGTCGAACTGGCCGAACTGCCCGAGTTGCTCGCAGCCAAGCTGATGGCCCCCACGGTCCAGGCCGGGCGCTACGACCTGGTGATCGACCCGTCCAACCTGTGGCTCACCATTCACGAGTCGATCGGCCACGCCACCGAACTGGACCGGGCGCTCGGCTACGAAGCCGCCTACGCCGGGACCTCGTTCGCCACCCCGGACAAGCTCGGCAGCCTGAAGTACGGATCGGGTGTCATGCACGTCACCGGCGACCGCACCGCCGAGCACGGCCTGGCCACGATCGGCTATGACGATGAGGGCGTGGCCGGGCAATCCTGGGACCTGATCAGCGGCGGCGTCCTGACCGGCTTCCAGCTGGACCGGCGGATGGCGCAATACTGCGGCTTCGGTCGCTCCAACGGCTGCGCCTTCTCCGACGGCCCGGATCATATTCCGCTGCAGCGGATGGCGAACGTGTCCCTGCGGCCCGCCCCGGCGGGCGGCCCGTCCACCGACGATCTCATCTCCGGCGTGGAGGACGGCATCTACATCATCGGTGACAAGAGCTGGTCCATCGACATGCAGCGGTACAACTTCCAGTTCACGGGCCAGCGGTTCTTCAAGATCAAGAGCGGCCAGCTGGCCGGGCAGCTGCGGGACGTGGCGTACCAGGCCACGACCACCGACTTCTGGGGTTCCATGGAGGCCATCGGCGGACCGCAGACCTATGTGCTCGGCGGGGCGTTCAACTGCGGCAAGGGCCAGCCCGGCCAGGTCGCCCCGGTCAGCCACGGCTGCCCGGCCGTGCTGCTGCGCCAGATCCGGATCCTCAACACGGTCGAGGAGGGCCAGTGAGCGAGCGGCAGGGGCCCCGCGAGCCAAAGGGCGCGCCGCTGCCTGGACTGTGTTTGTCCCCTCGCACCCACCCCAGGCGCGAAAACGACGAGGGCCCGCCGCCGCAGGCGGCCAAGCCAGCAAGGCGGCGGGTCAAGAGCGCCCGGAGGCGAGCGGGGAAAAAAGAGGCCCGGAGGCGAGCGAAATGACAGACTTCTCCCCGCAGGAAGCGGTCGAGCGCGCCCTGGCCGCCAGCCGGTCCGGCGACTGCGTGGTGATCGCCGAGGAGACCTCCGGCGCGAACCTGCGATGGGCGGGCAACACGCTCACCACCAACGGCGTGTCTCGCTCGCGCCAGCTCACCGTCATCGCGATCGACCGGCGGCCCGAGGGATCCTCGGCTGGCATCATCTCCCGGGCCGGAGTCCGTCCCGACCAGATCGAGGAGGTCGTCCGTGAGGCGGAGCACGCGGCAGCGGAGGCGCTACCCGCCGAGGATGCTGAGCTGTTGCCCGGGCCGGAGACCGGCGGCCCGTTCGGCATAAATAATGAAGGACCACGCTGGGACTCCCCGCCTGGCCGGACCGAGATCGGCGTGCTGCGCGACTTCGCGGCCGAACTCGGCGAGACGCTGCGCGAGGCCCAGGCCGCGGACCGGAAGCTGTACGGGTTCGCCGAGCACGATATGGTCAGCACGTTCCTGGGCACCTCGAGCGGGCTGCGGCGGCGGCACGACCAGCCGACCGGGCGGATCGAGCTGAACGCGAAATCCGCCGACATGACGCGTTCGGCCTGGTCCGGGGCGGCCACCCCTGACTTCACCGACGTGGACATCGCGGGCCTGGACGCCAGGCTCAGCGAGCGCCTCGACTGGGCCAAGCGCTCCATCGCGCTGCCCGCCGGGCGGTACGAGACGCTGCTGCCGCCGACCGCGGTATCCGACCTGATGATCTACCTGTACTGGTCGGCCGGGGCCAAGGACGCGGCGGACGGGCGAACGGTGTTCAGCAAGGTCGGCGGCGGGACCCGCGTGGGCGAGCAGTTGTCCACGCGTCCCATCACGCTGTCCAGCGACCCGCTGGCGGCGGGGCTGAGCTGCTCGCCGTTCGTGATCGCGCACGCGTCCGGGCCTGACTCCTCGGTCTTCGACAACGGGCTGCCGCTGCGCGCGACCGCGTGGATCCAGGACGGCTCACTGGCCGCCTTGCACTCCTCACGGCACTCGGCCGCGCTAGCCGGACTGCCGGTCACGCCCGCCCTCGACAACCTGATCCTCGCCACCTCGGCGGCCGGAGCGCCGACGCTGGAGGAGATGATCGCGTCCACCGGCCGGGCGCTGCTGCTGACCTGCCTGTGGTACATCCGCGAGGTCGATCCGCAGGTCCTGCTGCTCACCGGCCTCACCAGGGACGGGGTCTACCTGGTAGAGGACGGCGAGGTCGTGGGCGCGGTGAACAACTTCCGGTTCAACGAGTCGCCAGTAGGCATGCTCGGGCGGCTGCTGGAGGTCGGGGCCACGGTGCCGACGCTGCCGCGGGAGTGGGGCGACTACTTCAACCGCGCCGCGATGCCGCCGGTGCGGGTCGAGGGCTTCAACATGTCCTCGGTAAGCCAGGCCAGTTAAGCGGCCGCGCGGCGGCTCGCCCGACGCGCGCGCTTTGGAAACACTGAGGGCCGGGCGGGGTCGCGGGGCGGGGCCGCGAGGCATACCGTGGAAGGGTGAGGTTGAGTCACGCTGGCCGCGGGCGGCCGCAGGTGCACCTGGTAACGCAGGCACAGCGCTCGCGGTCCGACGACATCAACTTCCGGCAGCGCAGGTACCTGCTGATGATGGGCATCCGGGCCGTCTGCTTCGTCATCGCCGTGATTATGTTCGTCAATCACCTGGGCTGGCTTGTCGTGATACCTGCCGTCGGCGCTATCTTCATTCCCTATTTCGCCGTTGTGTTCGCCAACGGCGGCCGGGAGCCGGGCAACACGCGCGGCTTCATGGAGTACCAGCCCAACCTGCCCGCGACCCGCGACCCGGCCGGCCCGTCATCAGAAAACGGCCACCGGCCCGCGCGGCCGGGCGGCAGCGACAACTGATTCCGCTGCTCACCGTCGTCCCGAGATCTGGTTGTAATTGGGTCTTGACACACTAGGGGGTGTTTCCGTGTAGCATTCATATCGGTGCTCTGGTCCCCCGTCGGAGCGCCGCTGCCGGCGTTCCGGGCCCCCGTCGGAACGCCGATGATCGCGACGCCGGGTGGTTTGCCCCCGTAGCCACCCGGCGTCGCCCTATGCTCGCTGCGTTTTTGCGCAGCTTCGCCTGTGGCTCGCAGTGCTTTTCCGGGGGGACGACCCCCGGGTGGCCCGCTCTTGCAGGTGGGGTCTGTCTCAGGCCTTCTTCTGTTTGGGGCGGAGTCCTGGTTCTGTGTGGCCGGTTCTGTCTGGGGACTGGGTGACTCTCGGCTGATCCTGGTGGACGTGCATTGGGTGGGGGGAATGTATGGGCTGGTCTGGCTGTGTCGCAGTTAGTTCGCATAGACGGGTTGGTTGGCCAAGTCGGGGACTGGGGCTCGGCTAGGAGCGAGCTGGATCGGACCCCGCCGCTATGGCCACCAAGGGCGGAGGACGGCCCCAGCCGAGTCCTCAGGCTCTGGGTCGCCTCTGAATGCATAATGTATGCAGAGGCGACGAGGGGGTAATCATGAGTGCTTTGAGCGGCGATTCTTAGGGATTGTTGAGGCGTTTTTCGTTACTGGCGAAGGCAAAATTCCCGGGAATCATCAGCAGGCGCTTACTAATTGGCCCCGGTAATGCCACATTGTGGGCGGCGGGGTTATTCGGTCTTGCGGAACTCGGCTATGCCTATGGCGAGCATGACGGCTCCCATAGCGGCGACCATGGCCAGGCATAGTCCCACCGGGACGACCCAGCCGAACCACGTGACCCCGGGACTCAGGACGTGCACGGCCAGAAGGCTAACCGACAGGTGGCTGAACACCGCGGCTCGCATCGGATCAACGACGTAGGTCAGCGGATCGACGCGGGTCAGCACGGTCAGCCAGGCAGGCAGGCCGCTCAGCGGATAGAGCGCGCCAGACAGGAAGAACAATGGCAACACCACCATCTGGGTGAGCGCCATGAACGCCTGTATCTGCTTTATCCGGGCCGCCATCATGACACCGAACGCCGTCAGCGTGAACGACAGCAGCAGCAGTTCTCCGACCAGGATCAGCATGAGAACCGGGTCGTAGGGCACGTGCGCGACGCCGGCCAGGGCCAGGAAGATGACGCCTTGGAAGGTGGCGACCGTGGCGCCGCCCAGGCACTTGCCGACCACAATGGCCCATCGCCGCACGGGCGCGACCAGCATCTCGCGGAGGAACCCGAACTCCCGGTCCCACACGATCGACGCGGCCGAGAAGATGGAGGTGAACAGGACCGACATGGCGAGCACGCCCGGGTAGATGAACGTCCTGAAGTCCACCCCGACCGGCAGGCCGCGTCCGGCGAGCCGGGACAGGCCGGTGCCGAGCACGAACAGGAACAGGACCGGCTGCACCAGCGACGTGATTGCCCGCAGCCGGTCGCTGCGGAATCTGATCAGCTCGCGGCGCCAGACGATGCTGACCGCACGCAGATCGTGCCGGAGGCTGCGCTCGGGCACGGCCACCCTGATCGTCTTGGTCAGGGCCAGGTCCGCGGCCTCGAGGGTCTCGATGTCGCTCGTCGCCACTGTGCTACCTCCTGCCGAACCGGGTCGCGATCCGGCGGTTCCGCTCGCCGATCGAGGCCTCGGCGTCACGGATCGTCTTACCCGTGTACGACATGAACACGTCGTCGAGGGACGGCCGGGATACGCTCACCGAGCGGATGGCGACCGGCAGGCGGGCGAACAACTGAGGCACGAAGTGCTCGCCGGACTCCACCGAGAACGTCACCAGGTCTTCGTGCACACTCGCGTCGATGCCGAAACCCTCGTCCAGCGCGCGGATCGCGGCCTGATCATCGGCCGTGCTGATCTGCACCCGGTCCTTGCCGATGGAGGCCTTCAGCGCCTCTGGCGTGTCGATCGCGACAATCTGGCCGTGGTCGATGATGGCGATCCGGTCGCAGTTCTCCGCCTCATCCATGTAGTGCGTGGTGAGGAAGATCGTGATGTCCTCACGCCGCTTCAGTTCGTTGATGTACTCCCAGATCGAGACCCGGGTCTGCGGGTCGAGACCCACCGTGGGCTCGTCGAGGAACAGCACCCGCGGCGCGTGCAGCAGGCCGCGGGCTATCTCCAGCCGCCGCTGCATCCCGCCGGAGTAGGTGGCCACCACATTGCCCCGCCGGTCCCACAGCCCCACCATCTCGAGCACCTGGCGCATCCGCGGCGCGAACGCCGCCTTGGGCACCCCGTACAGGTCGGCGTGGAACCGCAGGTTCTGCTCCCCGGTCAGGTAGCTGTCCAGGGTGGTGTCCTGGAACACCAGGCCGATGTTGCGGCGCACGGTGTCCCGCTCC
>Ga0187781_10000765_pt1 | contig 23417 bp, 20 predicted proteins | sample 0715_SJ02_MP02_2_FD_132447 | JGI IMG/M metagenome (GOLD analysis project Ga0187781, IMG submission 132447) | Tropical peat soil microbial communities from peatlands in Department of Meta, Colombia - 0715_SJ02_MP02_20_MG | ecosystem: Environmental > Terrestrial > Soil > Wetlands > Peat | place... | reverse complement strand
TACTGGGCTAATTCCCTGTTGCTGATTTTTTCCCACTTCTAGTGCAGGGCACGGCTCCCCTGCTGCTTTCCTCTTTTCAAACACACGGATTGATTTTTGCAACTTCGCGATTCGTGCGTTGGCATCATGCATCATGGTGTCCCACGCAGCGGTACTGTCTTGCATTTTTCTCTTGACAATGTTAGACATGTGTCTTACACTACTTCCAGCTTATGACAGACACCAAAATCGACTACTTCGAGATGTTCCGCTCTTTGGTTAATCGCATGACCGCATTGACTCGCCAGCGCGATGAGATCGGCGCGGAGATTACGAAACTTAAAGAGTTGATGCTTGCTACATTTCCCCTGATTCCTGCCGACAAACAGAACGTGTTTCAGAAAGAAATTGAAGAAATCGAAGCCGAGATCGGAAACCTCACGGAGGCGATACGACTCGTGTTCAGCGCTCATAAAGGAGAGTGGCTCACACCCCCCCAAGTACGAGATTTTCTCAACGAGATGGGCTACGACCTGACGAAGTACAGAGCCAATCCGCTGGCTTCCATTGGAACTACTTTGAGACGCATGGTCCCTCCGCTGGAAACTAAGACCGAGGAGGGGCAAACCTTTTATCGGCGCAAAATCACTCTCTTGGAGCAGATGGCTGGGGAACATCCGTTGCGCGAACTTGCGAAACGACCCAATCGCAGGACGGCTACGGCGGCGTTGAAACGGATTGAGAGTGAACGCAAATGATTTTGGCGTGAAATACGAAAGCCTCAGCGCGTCACGTGCGCCAAGGCTTTCGGAAAGGACAGAACAGTGACCATTACCATCATGATTCGCTTCACTGCTCATGGCCCCACGGTGGATGTATCCGTTGTACCACCGTGATTCCTGATCTTTAACAGTAAGCGCCCCGCTTCCTGCGGAAACAGGTTGCGCGGCTAATCCAAAGCGCGGGGCTAGCCGCACTCTAGACCCATAAAGATTGTACGGCTTTTCCCGCCCAACGCAAGCGGAGAAAAACCCACGGGCGGTGTCTCAGCCTGAATTTTCCACTTCGTCGTCATTCCGAAGCCCCGCGCTTTCACCAGCGGGGCGAGGAATCTCGCGTGGAGACACAAATCCTCTGGCAATGCACGCGAGATCCCTCGCTGCGCCTGAAGAACGGCTTCGCTCGGAATGACGCCGGGTGCCCCAACCTGGTGAGCGGTTTTTGCGAAGTAAGAGTGGGGAAATTCGGAACTGAGACCTTTCACAGGACGGGCCACCCCGCCCGCGGTGTTCGGTTTTTGTAACAAACACCATCCCGTGCTTGACTTCCGATTTGCGACATAGAGAATTCTTAGCCGTCCCGCTGCCCTTGAGTAGATCCTCCTGCTACGCGCGAGGTGGTTATGGCAAATGACAAGACGGCTGACCAGCAAGCGACCGTACAGACTTTACAGACTTTAAAGGCGCAATATGCGTCTGCATTTCGCAAATACTCTGCCGCGCAGCCCAGCGCGTTCAAAGCCTCTGACGATGAAGCCGAGGCGAAGCTCAGGGCTGCCGAAAAGCGCGAACGCGAGTTTTTCCTCCAACGTCTGCGGGTTCGTTTGAAGGACGCTGGAGTCTCTCGAGGTGAGATTGCCGCGCTAGAAAAACAACCGGAAGCCGTTCTCTCGGCCGCGGCGGCCGCACCCGCACGTTCAATTTTGAAGTACGCCCGGACAGCGATGCTGGTGATCCACGGGATCGGCGAACAGGATCCCTACGAAACCCTGGATCAATTCGCGCGCAATTTGACTCGCTATCTGCGCTATGAGGGCGGCATCGAAGATTTGACGCTGAGCGCGCAGAAAATCGATCACAACGAATCAGTCGAAGCCATGATCCGCCTGGAAACGGCGCAGCACGGGCCGCAAGCCAAGGATGGCCAGCACCCGGCGCACATCGATGTTTACGAATATTACTGGGCCCCGGAAACCGAGGACAAGATCAGTTACCTGCAGACGATTTACTGGCTGATCCGAACCACACTCACGCCTATCCGCATGCTGGACCAGAATGTTCGCGTAATCGAAGGTGAGCCCGACTCGGAGAAGATGACGCGTGGAGCGATTCTGGGCCGCGAACTGCGGCGCATCGCGATGCTCTATATCCCGCTGGCAGTACTGCTCTTTTTGCTGACCAGGTGGTTGCCTTCTGCGCTGAACATCCTCGTGACCCTGAAAAATGTTGCGCAGCAGTGGAACGCGGACCACCCATACGTTAGAGGGATCATGACGGTGTTGTTTGTGATTGCGCTGGTGATGTATTGGGTAGTGCTGAAGCAACTACTGGCGAAGGTGCTGCGCTGGATGCGCCAGCAGACCGCCATGGTCGACTCGTGGGTGACGGCCAATACGTTTATTGCCGGTACGCTGGCAACTGTGGTCGCAATTTGGATTGGGCATCTGTTTAAAGTAAGTTTGACCGAATATTTCAAACCCGTTTTGAACAGACCTGTCGTCTATGCGGTACTCAGCTTCGCCATTGCCTGGTTCCTGAAATATTTTCTGGCAGACTATGTGGGCGATGTAGCGGTGTACGTCAATGTCAACGCCAGGGCGAAGAACTATGCCGTGCGCTGCGCGATCCTGAGCGGAGCCACCACGGCCATCGACCGCATTCTTAAAGACGAGATTCGGGATTATGAAAATGTGATCGTCGCCGGGCATTCGCTGGGCAGTGTAATTGCCTATGACAGCCTCAACGAGCTGATGAACCGCTGCCTGGCGGGCAACGGGCCTGCTATTTATGCCACGCCCGATCAGATTGTGGGATCGCAGCCACCGAGGGCTGCAATCCATCGCGACGACTTGGGCCGCATCAAGGGACTGGTAACCTTTGGTTCGCCGCTCGACAAGGTTTATTACTTCTTCCGGCAAAACGTGCCCGAAAGCCAGAGCGTGCGCGCGCAAATCCTGTCATTATTGCGTTCCTTCGACACGCGTTCGTCGAACAATGACTACGGAATCTATAAACTGCAACACTACCTCGCCGACCAGTTGAGCGATGTGACGTGGCTGAACGCCTGGTCGAAGGAGGATCCGGTCAGCGGCATGCTGCACTTCTACACCAAGGTTATCCGCCAGGAGTTCACTTACTTAATCCCTGTCTATGCGCACCTGAGTTACTGGGAAGACTTGCGCTTCTATGCGTTCATCGCCGAGCCGCTGCTGTTCGGACGATCCATGGCGGTACTGCCCAGGTTCAGGTATGTGTCGGTGTAGGCGTCCTTGCACTCCTGCGCACACTCTGGGAGACTAATTCTTTAGCTTCCACACGCGCACAGAGAGCGAGTTTCTACCGTGAGCACAACCCAGGAGATTCCCACCGCCGCGCTGTCCCCGCTGCAACCGCCCAAGCGCTATCTGTTTGGTCCCGGACCGAGCATGGTGCATCCGCGAGTGTATGAGGCGCTGGGCAAGCCGATCGTCGGCCACCTCGATCCATATTTTTTTCAGATCATGGGTGAGGTCGAGCAACTGTTGAAGCTGCCCTATGGGACCACTGATGGCACCACCATGGTGATCTCCGGAACCGGCAGCGCAGGCATGGAAGCTTCGGTCGTCAACTTTGTTGAGTCGGGGAAAAAGTTCGCGGTCTTTGCCAACGGATATTTCTGCGACCGCATCAGCGAGATGGGAAAGCGGCAGGGCGCGAATCTGGTGCGCCTGGAGAAGCCCTGGGGGGAGACCTTCACCGATCAGGAAGCGTGGGACTTCATCCGCCGCGAGAAGCCGAGCGTGGTTGCTTTCGTGAATGCCGAGACCTCCACCGGCGCGCTGCAGCCGGGCGATGCAATTTGTGCTGCCGCGCATGAGGTGGGCGCGCTGGTGATTGCGGATTGTGTTACCTCGCTGGGCTCGATGCCGATCAACGCCGATAAAACCGGAATCGACATTGCTTACAGTTGCACGCAAAAAGGACTGAGCTGTCCGCCGGGCCTCTCACCGATGTTTCTTTCACCGCGTGCCATCGAGTGGCTCGACCAGCGTATGACACCGCCGCGAAGCTGGTATTTGGACTTGAAGCTGATTCGTGATTACACAACTGTATCGCGCCGCTATCACCATACGGCGCCGATTTCCATGTTCTATGCGCTGCACGAAGCGTTGGCCGTGATTGCGGAAGAGGGAATCGAGAATCGCTGGGAGCGTCACCTGCGCAGCCACAAGATGTTCGTGAAGGGCGTGGAGGCGATGGGCCTGCGCATGCACGTTGCCGAAGGCCACCGCATCTGGACACTCAACACGGTTTCTGTTCCGCAGGGCATCGACGATGCCAAAGTGCGCGCGCGAATGCTCGAGGAACAGGGAATCGAGATTGTCGGCGGGTTCGGTCAACTGGCAGGCAAAGTGTTTCGCATCGGGATCATGGGGCCGCTGGCCACCGAAGACAACGTGAACTTTCTGCTCCGCGAATTCAAAAAAGCGCTGAGCGCAGAAGGGTACAAGCATTGATGGTCTGCTGTCGTCCTGACGAAGTGGGAACTTCCCGAGGCGAAGGCTCCCGCGGAACAATCTATCTGCCTTGCGGTCAGGAATGCATAGATCCTTCGCCGGCAGGCTTTCGTCGTGCGAAACCCTGCGCTTCCTCAGGATGACAGACTCCGCGAAGTGACAAACAACTGAGCACTTGCCTCAGGAACTTCATCATCAAGATCGCACTGACCTTAGTGCATGATCGGCAGTGATCTGCGATATCGCCTCTGGAATCGTTAGTGTTAAGTTTGGTGCAGACTATCCTTCCTCCTCCATCTCTTCTCACCGCGGTTGGTGTTTACTGGGTAAAGCATGCCGGAAACTGAAAAATCACAGCCGGAGATGCAGGAGATTCTCGGCAAGCCCATTCGCGAACTAGGGCTGAAGATTCAGGGATCGCCGCTGGAACGATTTGTGCAGCAGCTATATGGCGAGCTTGAAGCGAAGAAGCTGATCAAGTTTCGGCCAGCGGTTTACCTGACCGATGAATGGGGCTGCCCCTCGGGTGAGCCGATCATCGGCATTCCTTTTTACCTGGCGCATCCGCAGCTCGCGCAACTGGAAAAGGAAACCAACGACCTCGAAGAGCCTCAAGAAATCATGATGTATCTGCGGCACGAAGCGGGGCACGCGTTCAACTATGCCTATAAGCTGCACCGCACGCCGGAGTGGAAACAACTGTTTGGTCCATTTCGGCGGCCTTATCACGACAACTATCGGCCAGTCCTTTTCTCCCGCAATCACGTTCGATATTTACCGGGATGGTATGCGCAAAAACATCCCGACGAAGATTTTGCCGAAACCTTTGCGGTGTGGCTGACGCCGCGTTCGTCCTGGCGCAAGCGCTACCGGCGATGGGGCGCGATGGCAAAGTTGCTCTACGTGGATCGTATTACCAAGAAGCTGGGCAACACCGATCCACTGCGGCGGCGGGCAGAGACCGACGTTACCGTGGACGAAATGGACATGACGGTGGCCGACTTTTACCACCGCGATGGCCAGGAGGTCCAGTTGGGCGATCTTCTGCTGGACACCGATTTGCGGGATATTTTCGACGCATCCAGGCGTCGGAAAAACTCTCAGCCGGCGCGGCAATTTCTGGAGCAGCATCGCAAGACGGTAGTCGACAAGGTTGCTTACTGGACAGGTGCGCAGCGTCCTTTAGTGAAGAAGCTGGTGGAGTTGGTCGAGAGGCGGCTAGACGAGCTGAACTTGTTCGCCGATTTGAACCGCGAGCCGGAACACCTGATTCAGATCACGGTGTATGCCACCGCACTGGCGATGAATCACGTGGCAAAAGGAAAGTTCGTACAACCATGAGCGAAGGGAGTTCTTCGATAGCCGGAGGGCAGGAATGGTCAGTGCAAAGCTGAAAGTCGCGGTGCTCTACGACGTTTGGGGCGAGGAGGAAGAAGCTCCCAAGGCGGAGGAGAAAGTTTCCGCGAAGAAAAAGAATAAGAAACCACGCAGTAAGACCAAACGAGAAAAAGAAGACCGGGAAGAGATTTTCGAAGCCCTGGAGAAGCTCGGTCACGAGCCTTTTTATCAGGTGCTGGATGGGACACCACAATGCCTGATTTCACTGGCCAAATGCGGAGCTGACTTGGTCTTCAATCTCACCGAGGCGTTTGCCGGGGATGACGCCAAAGAAATGAATGTGGCGGCATACATGGACCTGCTCGGCATGCAATACACCGGCGGAGGGCCGCACGCGCATTTTTTGGCGCAGGACAAAGCCACGGCCAAGAAGATGTTTGCCTTTCACGGTATCAAGACGCCGTTTTTTGCCAGCGCCTATCGCGGCCGCATCGAGCACGCCCACGACATTTCTTTTCCGCTGATCGTGAAACCGGTATGGGAGGATGGCTCGATCGGCATCGATGCCGGTGCGGTAGTTCATAGCATCAAAGAACTGATGCAGCGGGTCGAGTACATCCAGGACGAATTCGACTCTCCGGCGCTGATCGAGGAATACATCGAAGGGCGGGAAATCTATGCAGGAATTCTGGGCAGCTACGAGAAGGCGGAAGCATTGCCACTGGTGGAACTCGATCTTTCAAAGCTGCCCGAAGGAATTCCAAGAATCGCCAGCTACGATGTGAAGTTTGAGAAAGAGACGCAGGTTCATAAGCTGACCAAGTCGCATCTGGTGACCGACCTGGACGAAGATATGACCCAGAAACTGCAGGACACGGCGCTGGCCGCGTATCGCGCGGTGAAGCTGCGAGACTATGGACGGATTGATATGCGCCTGACTGAAAAAGGCGAGGTATATGCCATCGAAGCCAACCCCAATCCCTGGCTTTCCAGCAAACAGGAGTTCGCGATGGCCGCCAAGGCTTCCGGGCGCTCGTACACCGATTTGATTGGCGAAATCGTCGAGATGGCGCGGGCGAGATATTCAACCGTACCATCCCGGGTAGAGGTCGGCGTCTGAGTTGTTGAGGGACTCGGTAGGGACTTTAAGAACGCCTCGTTCTTTCCAAGCAGCGGAATTTCTCCTCAATCGTCCGCTGTAGCATATCGCCACAGCCATCGGTCACGACCATAAGTGACTCCTGTCACAGCAGATAGGCTCCCTATAGCAGAGAATTTCATCAGCCCGCGGCGTAGGTCTGCGCGGTTTATTTACAGATCTCGGGGAGTAGCCGAGTGCTCAATTTCGCAACAGTTACTAAAGGGCAACAAGGCCGGACTTTCTCCCCATGCCGTACAAATCCATACAGAGGAAAGCAATCATGAAAATGACGAAGATCGCGGTGTTGATTGTGACCATCGCGGTAGCACTATTCATTCTGATTCCCAGCTTATCCTGGGCCGAAGACGGAGCCGCAATCTATAAAGCGAAATGTGCGGTATGTCACGGTGCAGACGGAGCTGGCAAACCGGCGGCCAAGATCCCGAGCCTGGTTTCCGATGACGTCAAGAAATTGTCGGACACCGAGCTGACGGACTTTGTCGCCAATGGAGGTCCAAATAAGAAAGCCACGCACGCGTTTGCCAGCAAGGGTCTCACTCCGGAGCAGATAAAGGCAGTAATTGAAGCCGTGCGTGATCTGCAGAAGAAGTAAGTTTCGCTGTTCCTGATGTGCGCGCCTGCGGCGGAGGAAAGCGGGAGGGTGAGTCATGAGCCAAGGTGGGCCATGAAAACAAGCGGCTCAATTCGGCCGAAAGAAGCAGGAACCGGCCGCCTAGGCAGCCGGGAATCCCCTTACCTGACTTTCCGGCCAGGAACAGCTCTCCCGGGTCCGGCGCTCACTTCCGGACCCGGCGTTTTTTTGCCACTCCATGCACAGAAGTCGGAGTGCGTGGCTACCAGATTGGTTCCGGCAATTTCATCCTTTCATTCTTACTTCATCCCGCCGGAACGGAGGTCTGTCTGGGGAGTAAGGAGAGAATTTCATGAGCAAGGCGCTGCTATATGACGCGACGATATGCATCGGCTGCAAGCAGTGCGAAGTGGCTTGTGCCCAACAGAACAAACTGCCCTACAACGACGAGATAGCCGCCGAGGCGGTGCAGTCAGAACACAAGTACACGGTCGTTCTCACCAAACAAGATAAATTCATGCGGCGGTTGTGCATGCACTGCGAGCATCCGGCCTGCGCCTCGGTTTGTCCGGTGGGCGCTTTCCACAAAACGGCCGAGGGGCCGGTGGTGTATGACGTTTGGAAGTGCATTGGTTGCCGTTACTGCATGGTGGCGTGCGCATTCGCGCAGCCTAAATATGAATGGCACTCGCTGAATCCCCGCGTACGCAAGTGCATTATGTGCCCGGACCGGGTGAAGGCCGGGCAGCAGACGGCTTGCGCAGAGATTTGCCCGACCGGGGCGACCAAGTTCGGCGAGCGGGATGAGCTGATCAAAGAGGCGCAGAATCGCATCCTGCAAAATCCCTCGAACTATGTGCCGCATATCTATGGTCTGAATGAGGTTGGCGGGACGTCAGTGTTGCTGCTTTCCAGCGTGGCCTTTGACCAGTTCGCATATCCGAAATCGGAGAAGCTGGGTGACAAGCCGATGCCGGAATACACCGCGCAAGTTATGTCGAAGATTCCCGACTTCATTCCGCTGTGGAGTCTGGTGCTGGGAGGCGTGTACTGGATCACCCACCGCCGCGAAGACGTTGCCGCGGCGGAGATGGAAGAAAAAAGGAAGCAGGGGAGCGCGCAATGAAGTTCAAGCCAACTTTTTGGAGGCTGACGTTTGTCAGCATTATTTGCCTGGGCATCTATTCGGCGTATGTGCGTTATGCGCATGGCCTGGGAGCGGCAACGAACATGAGTGACCAGTTTCCCTGGGGTGTCTGGATTGGCTTCGACGTGTTGTGTGGCGTAATGCTGGCAGCGGGTGCATTCATCGTCACCGGCGCAGTGCACCTGTTGAACATTGAGTGGATGCGCAGCGTGGTCCGCCCGACAATCTTGACCGCATTTCTCGGCTATTGTCTGGTCATCGTTGGGTTGTTGTTCGATCTTGGCCGACCGTGGTTCATCTGGCACCAGTTGATCTACATGAATCCCCATTCGGTGATGTTTGAAGTGGGATTCTGCGTGATGTTTTACACCACCGTGCTGTTTTTTGAATTTCTGCCGAATGTGCTGGAGCGGTTAAACCTGAAGCGGCCATTGCGCTGGGTCAAAGGCGTTACGGCCGGACTGGTGGTGGCCGGGATTCTGCTTTCCACCCTGCATCAGAGTTCTCTCGGCGCTCTCTACCTGATCATGCCGACCAAGCTGCATCCCTTCTGGTACACCCCAGCGCTGCCATTTTTCTTTTTCGGTTCTGCGGTTGCGGTTGGTCTGGCGATGACGATCTTCGAATCATCGCTCAGTTCACGGGTTTTTGGGCGGCAACTTGAACTGCCGGTGCTGGTCCAACTGGGCGATGTTTTGTTGGTGGTGCTCTGGGTTAATGCGTTGCTGCGATTCCAGGATTTCTTCCATCGCGGACAATTGGCGAATATCGTCAAGCCGAGTTACGAAGCTTATTTCCTATGGCTGGAGTTGACGCTTGCATTTGTAATTCCGATTTCGCTATTGAGCTTCAAGAAAATTCGGCGCTCAGCCAACGGATTGTACCTGGCCTCGGTGATCTGTTTGCTGGGCTTTGTGACGAACCGGCTGAATGTGAGCGTAACCGGCTTTGAGACCTGGGTGGGGCACCATTATTTTCCGAAGTGGACCGAGTTCATGATCACACTGACGATCGTCGCGAGCGGCTTTGCCCTGTTCGGGCTGGCGGTGAAGTACCTGCCGATTTTCCCCGAGGTACAACCCGCACCGGTGGCCAAGCCGGTCGGGGCGGTCTCCAGGAGTGTGAGTGCAGCTCCTGTATTGGCCGAACATGCCGGAGACTGAGCCAAGTCGGGCTCGATGGAAGCATCTTACGCACCGCCTCAGCGCAAAGCTGATTGCGTTGCTGCTGGCCAGCCTGCTGATTATTTTCGGGCTTTTGGGCTACCTCAATGTCCGCCTGCAGCGGCAGCATCTGGAAGCCGCGACGCTGGCCAGCGCCGAGCGGGTCAGCGATGTCATCCGGCGCAGCGCCACCTACTCCATGCTGCACAACGATCGGGAAAGCCTGTATCACATGATACAGACCATGGCCGACGAGCCCGGCATGACCAAGGTGAGGATCTTTGATCAACAAGGGCGTATTAGTTTTTCGACCGATGCCAGTGAAGTGAGCCGCATGGTCGATAAGAGTGCGGAGGCCTGCTACGGGTGCCACTCACAATCGCAGCCGCTGGTGCGGCTCAACCGTCCCGACCGGTTCCGGATTTATCGAAATAGCGGCGGACACCGGGTGTTAGGAATCGTCACCCCGATTGAGAATCAACCTGCTTGTTCGAGCGCTGCCTGCCATGCCCATCCTGCCAGCCAGCAAGTGCTAGGCGTACTAGATACCAATCTTTCCCTGACCAGGACAGACGCGCAACTGGCCCAAAGCAACGTCCGCACGCTGGTGTACACGATCACAGCCATGTTGATTGTCGCCGCCTTGAGCTGGCTCTTCATCGTGAAAGTGGTGGCCGGACCTCTGAGGGTATTGGCCGACGGCACTAAGCGGCTTTCCAAGGGAGATCTGGGTTACCAGATCGAGGTGACTTCGCAGGATGAATTGGGTGACCTCGCCCGGTCATTCAATGCCATGAGCCTGCAGTTGCGAGCTGCCAACGAGGAGATTGTCGCTTGGGCCAAAACGCTTGAGGATCGAGTGGAGCAGAAGACCGGCGAACTAAAAAAAGCGTATGAGCACGTTCTGCTCGTCGAAAAGATGGCGTCGATCGGCAAGATGGCTGCGGTGGTGGCGCACGAAATCAATAATCCTCTGGCCGGTATCCTCACCTACGCCAAACTGCTGCGCAAATGGATCGACCGCGGAGAAATGAAGGACCAGAAGCTGGCAGAAGCCGCCGAATGCCTTGACTTGATCAGCGGCGAAAGCCGGCGTTGCGGAGACATCGTACGGAACCTGCTGACTTTTTCGCGCACTGCGCCCATGAACGTGGCGACCACAGACTTAAACGCCATCGTGGACCGCGCCGTCCGATTGGTGGGGCACCAACTGGAAATGGCGGGGATCGAGTTGCAGCTTGATCTGGACGATGACTTGCCGAAGGTGCAGTGCGATTCCGCGCAGATCGAGCAGGTCTTACTGGCGCTGATCATGAACGCGATTGATGCGGTGCCGCACGGCGGCAATCTATGGCTGCGAACCCGCATGACCCCGGCGAACGATGGGGTGGAAATTGAAGTGCGGGATGACGGGACAGGCATCTCAGCGGAAGTGCTCTCCCACATTTTTGAACCGTTCCAGACCACGAAAGAAAGGGGTCACGGTGTGGGGCTGGGGCTGGCCATCAGCCACAGCATCGTGGAGCGCCACCGCGGCCAGATCCGAGTGCAATCGGAGCTGGGCAAGGGAACAACCGTGACAGTGACTCTACCCCTGGATTCCGTTGCCTTGGGCGGCGTGGGGTTTGCTGCAGCCGCGAAAGGAAGGTGATCAAGGTGAGCACACAAGGGAAACTGTTGATCGTGGACGATGAACTGAGCGTGCGCGACTCGCTGGAAAAGTGGTTTCGTGAAGAGGGATATGAGGTGGGCACGGCAGAGAGCGCAAGCGAAGCGCTCACCCGCCTGGCCGAGCACCCGTGGGATGTAGCCCTGGTGGACATCAAAATGCACGGGATGGATGGCATTGAGCTGCAGCGGCGCATGCACGAGCTTAATCCTGACCTAATGGTCATTATCATGACCGGTTACGCTTCCGTGGAGACTGCAGTCACCGCGCTGAAGAACGGGGCCTACGACTATGTGACCAAACCGCTGGATCCCGACGAGATCGCGCATCTGGTCAAGAAAGCCATGGCACACAAGCAGGCCGAGAAAGAAAACGTGCTGCTGCGCGAAACGGTTGCCGAAATTGCCCGGCCTGAGGAGATGGTTGGCCAGAGCGCGGCGATGAAGAAAGTTTTCGATGCTGTGGAAACCGTCGGACCAACCGATGCTACGGTGCTGATCACGGGCGAAAGTGGCACTGGCAAGGAGCTGGTGGCGCGGGCCATTCATCAGGCGAGTCCCCGACGATTTCATCCTCTAGTGGTGATTCACTGTGGAGCACTCACCGAGACGCTGCTGGAAAGCGAGCTCTTTGGCCACGAGAAAGGGGCGTTCACGGGCGCGCAGTACCGCAAGAAAGGCAAGTTCGAAATCGCTGAAGGAGGATCGGTGTTTCTCGATGAGATCGGCGATATCAGCCTCAAGACCCAGACCGACCTGCTGCGTGTGCTGCAAGAGCATGAGATCGTGCGCGTGGGCAGCAACCAGGCGATCAAAGTGGATTTCCGCTGCATCGCCGCCACCAACAAGGATTTGGAGAAATTAATCGAGGAGGGCAAATTCCGGCCCGATCTTTTCTACCGCTTGAATGTTTTTCATATCGAGATTCCGCCGTTGCGGGACCGGCGCGAAGACATCCCCCTGCTAGTGGACCACTTTGTGCGCAAGTTCGGGCTGCAGATGAACAAGAAAATCAATCGTGTGGCTCCCGAAGCCATGAATTTGCTGCAACAACAGCCGTGGACGGGCAACGTCCGTGAATTGGAAAACGCCGTGGAGCGTGCCATGGTGGTAGCGCAGGAGCCGGAGATCAAGGCGCACGATTTCGTGTTCAAGGCGACGACTCCAAACGGCACGCCCAGGACCCTGGACGAAATGGAAAAGGCGCACATCCTGCGCATACTCGAGGCGTGCCACTGGAATCAGAGCCGCGCCGCCGAAGTGCTGGACATTGATCGCGTGACTCTGCACCACAAGCTGAAGAAATACGGATGGAGCCGGGAACAAGTTGAAACGCGATGAACCTGCAACTGCTGCCCATTGGGAAAGTCGATGGCGGGTTGCTGGCAAGCATGGCGCCCGCGATGGCCAACACGTTCGCTCTACCCTGCGAAATCGTTTCTCCCGGGCTGGACCCTGAGTTTGCTTTTCACGGTGAGCGCCAGCAGTATCACTCTTCCGAAATTCTTGCCCGAATGCAGGAGCGGATCACTGGGCAAACCTGGCGAATGTTAGGCGTGGCGGCCGTCGATCTCTACATTCCCATCCTGACCTTTGTGTTTGGAGAGGCGCAAATAGGGGGAACCTGCGCCGTGGTGTCGCTGCACCGGCTTCGCCAGGAGTTTTACGGCTTGCCTGCGGATGGAAAACTGCTGCAGGAGCGTCTGCTCAAAGAATGTGTTCACGAGATCGGGCATACCCTCAATCTCACTCATTGCGAAGACTATCGTTGTGCGATGGCGGCGGCGCATGCGGTCGAGTGGATCGACTTGAAGGAGAGCTCGTTGTGTTTCGCGTGCCAGGGAAGAATCTTTGATCGGGCAGTGCCTTAGCTATCCGTCCGGTTGCTACCGAAGCTTATTTTGCAAAGAACCAGTCGAAAGACTTCACGGCCATGAACTCGTTATCTTTGATGTCGAAGATAGTGTAGAGCTTGGTGACTTGAAGGAGATCGTGAACTTTCCTGGTAAGGTTGAGCAATTTCAGTTCGCCGCCCGCGTTGCGTACCGCCGTGTAGGAGGATACCAGTTCGCCTACTCCGGAACTATCGATATAGTCCACATCGGCAAGATTCAGTACGATCTTCTTCTTACCGCCATCGACCAAATCATGAACGGTCTTGCGCAACAAGCCGGTTTCTTCCCCAAGGGTAATGCGGCCGCTCACGTCAACAATGGTTACATCTTCTACTTCTCGGGTATGGACTTTTAAATCCACGAAAGCCTCCTAAGAACGAAGATCGTTGCCCTCGTCGACGAAAGGGCCGTTAGCCTCCAGCGTTAAACGTACGCCAATTCCTTTGCTCTTTGCACTGCCTTGACAACCGCCTTGATCAGGGTAACGCGCAACTTGCCCTCCTCCAGTTCCAGGATGCCGTCGATGGTACACCCGGCGGGCGTAGTCACGGCGTCTTTGAGCAAGGCAGGGTGATCACCAGTTTCAAGCACTACATTGGCCGCACCCAAAGTGGTTTGTGCCGCCAGCAGGGTGGCAATGTCACGCGGCAGGCCGACCTTGACCCCGGCTTCTGCCAGCGATTCAAGAATAATGTAGATGTAAGCCGGTCCGCTGGCCGAAAGGCCGGTGACGGCGTCCATGTGTTTCTCGTCGACTACCACGGTTCGTCCCACAGCATTAAACAGAGCAGTAGCCATTTCCAGGTGACAGCTTTCGGCAAACCGGCCCTTGCACAGGGCGGTCATACCGTAGCCCAAGACGCAAGGAGTGTTCGGCATCGCTCGCACGACCGGAACTTCCTTACCCAACAGCTGCTCGAACTGGCTGGTGGGAACCGACGCGGCCACCGAGATCATTAATTGGTGCGTGGAAATGTTTCCGCGAATCTGCTGCATCACGGTTTCTACTACTTGTGGTTTCACGCAGACCAGGATGATGTCCGCATCGCGCACCGCCGTAGCATTATCGGTCCCCACCGGAATCCCCAGCTTCTGGGCCAGACTGCGGGCGCGGTCCTCGTGCTGGACAGTTGCAGTGGTCAAATCGCGGGACAAGAGTCCCTTCTGCAAGAGCGCGTTGAGAAGGATGCCGCCCATTTTGCCGGCGCCAATCACCACAACTCTTTTTGCCGAGGTATTCATTTTGTTCTTCTCTCCCATCCCGGCGATTGCCTTAACGCGCCAAGTATCCGGACCCACGCGACCGGAGCGAAAACTGAGGATATCATCGCAAGCGCATGAATACGAAAGGTGGAAGACCAGCGAGTTAAAGGCTTGCTGACGCAAAACCCGCAAACCCCCGCTCTAAGTTCCGGCAGGATTCAGCCGGCCGCTTCGGAGGGGGAAAGAGCTACTTCGCCAGCGCGTTCAAACGCGCGTTCAGGCGGGCCTTGTAGCGCGACGAGGTGTTCTGGTGAATGACACCCTTCTGCACGGCCTTATCGAGCGCCGAGACAGTGTGGCGAAAGGCCTGCTCGGCAGCCGGCTTGTCGCCCTTGGCAAGCGTCTCACGAAAGCTGCGCAGGACAGTGCGCAGGCGGGAGGTGTTGGCCCGGTTGCGGGCGGTGCGTTTCTCAGTCTGACGAGCGCGTTTGAGCGCCGAAAAATGATTTGCCATGTAAAGTCGTTGCCCTTTGCGTCTGATGATCTTCGGGGAGTGCCGAAGAGTTATTTTACGGGAGCAAGTTGAGGCTGGTCAAACAGATGCGATTCCATTACTTAGGAAACCCAGCGGCTAAACAGTGATTGACTCGCTTCATTCAGCAGCGTTACCCTATGGTCAATGGTAGTTGCTTGCACCTTGGGCGCGAGCATTCCGGCGAGTTTCCATCTCCAGAGAGAAAATTTTGTTTGCCGCGGACGGCCGAAGCATGGGCCTGCCATTGGTGCATCTAAGGTGGGCGGCTTGAGGTGACACTGCATTATAGGGAGGGGTCAAAGACTCGTCCCAGAGGTGAAGATCAAAGCTGAATGAAGAAAAGTATTGAGATCAGCCCTCGCATTGAGACCCTGTTCGGAACCAGGGATGAAAATTTGCACGTGCTGGAAGATGGACTGAACATCAACATCGACCTGCGATCTGATGCAATAGACCTGGAAGGCGCGCCCCGCGATGTAGCCCGCGCTGAGCAAGTCTTCGCTGATTTTGACTTTCTGCAACGTTCCGGACACACCTTCAATAATGGCGATTTGAACAGCATGTTGCGCGTGCTGATGGCCGATCCCAAGGCCACGCTGCGCGGACTGGCGGAAGCCGGACGTCAGCGATCGTTTGGGCGACGCACCGTGCAGCCAAAAAGCTTGAACCAGCGGCGCTATCTGGAAGCCATTGAAAAGCACGACATGGTATTTGGCATTGGTCCGGCGGGCACGGGGAAGACTTACCTCGCGGTGGCCATGGCCATTTCTGCATTGCTGGCCAAGCGCGTGAACCGCATCATTCTGGCGCGTCCGGCGGTCGAAGCGGGCGAACGGCTAGGTTTCCTGCCGGGAACACTGCAGGACAAAATCGACCCCTATCTGCGCCCGCTTTATGACGCGCTTTACGACATGCTCGATCCGGAAAAGGTGGACCGCTATCTGGAAAAGAATGTCATCGAAATTGCGCCCATCGCCTTCATGCGGGGGCGGACTTTGAACGATTCTTTTGTCATTCTGGACGAGGCGCAGAACACCACCTCCGAGCAGATGAAGATGTTTGTCACGCGGCTGGGCTTTAATTCCAAAGCGGTGATCACGGGCGACATCACGCAGATCGATTTGCCGAGCGCACGCCGAAGCGGGCTGCTGGAAGCAGTGGACGTGCTCAAAACGGTTGAAGGACTGAGCTTCGTCTATTTCGACGAGGGTGACGTGGTGCGGCATCAACTGGTGCAACGCATCATCCGTGCCTACGACGAACACAAGGCGAGAGTGGCAGAACAGCAGATGTCGCTGCTGGAGAGCAGGAACGGAGCGAACGGTAAGGCGAGCGCGCCGGAGGAGCTGCGCCAGGAGAATACGGAGCTGTCCTCCCAAGAAGTACCGCGCGAAGAATAAAGTAATACCATAGAGCAGGAGGGTGCGGACATTGGCCCTCCTGTTTGCTTTTGTCGTGAAATCGTCCGCACTTGCGGCGTCCGGAACAAACTTGATTATTTTTGAGCGGCGAGTCCCGGGGTTGAGCAAAGGGGGGTTGGCGAGGTTTGTGTCCCGCGCCAAGCGTGCAGTTCGCCTGACCGGTGGAGTTGATGTAATGATTACAAACAACCGTGAGCTAAGGCGGCTGAACCAGCGGTTTCGAGGAAAGGACCAGGCAACTGACGTGCTATCGTTTCCGGCCGCGCCCGGGCGAAGTGACGGGTTCGCGGGTGAGATTGCGATCTCGGCTGAAATTGCGACTCAGAATGCGCACCGTCTCGGGCACACGGCCCGGGAAGAAGTCACGATCCTTGCTTTACACGGTATCCTTCATCTTGCAGGCTACGACCATGAACGGGATGACGGTGCAATGGCATCGAAGGAAGCGCACTTGCGCAGGTGGTTAGGTTTGCCGCTGGGATTGATCGAGAGAAACACTGAGCCGCACAGGAATCGCCGGTCAGTGGGTCGCAGGAATTCACGAAAAGTGCGGGCAAAACGAGGCGCTTTGCCGGCCTCCGCACCATGAGCATCCTGATGAACTATGCCATCGCATTGGCGTTGCTGATCCTGCTCGGGCTGCTGATTTTGGTGTCGTATGTGGATCAGGTTTACTCGGAGATCGGCAAATTTCTTTCGCGTGAGTTCCAGAACAACATCGACGCCTTCGAGCAGAAGATCGAGCCCAAGCTGGGTGTGAGTCGCGAACGGGCTGCCTTATCGATGGCAGTGCTGGTGCAGCTTACGATGGCGGCGATCGCGATGGTGGTTGCTTTCACCGTCTTCCGCGATCGGGCGTGGAGCGTTTACGAAATCCTGCAGGCGACCTTAAGCCTGATCCTTGTGGTGATCATCTTTAACCGCTTTCTTCCTTTTGTACTGTTCTCGCGAACTAAAGGGCTTTGGCTGGCACGGTGGATATGGCCTTTGCGAATTCTCATTTACATTTTGCTTCCCGTGACATTGGTGCTGGGTTTTCTTTTGTCGGTGGCGGCGTTGACTAAGGAACATGCCGACGAACAACCTGACACACAGGCGGAGGCGGTCGATGCGCTGATTGAAGCCGGCCAGGAAGAAGGCATTCTGGATGAAAGCAATCGCGACCTGATCCAGTCCGTGGTTGAGTTCGGGGAAAAAACGGTGCGCGAGGCGATGAAGCCGCGTCCCGATATCGTGGCTGTGCCCACCAATAGCACGGTTGAGCAATTTGTCGAACTGTTGCGCAAAAAGCCGTTCTCGCGCGTGCCGGTGTACGAAGGGACCATCCACAACATCAAGGGAATTGTCTATGCCCAGGATGTGTTGCAGGTGCCCGATACCGAAGCCCGCACGCGCACGGTCGATACCTTGATGCGCAAGGATGTTTATTTTGTGCCGGAGAGCAAGTTAGGCAGCGATCTATTGCGCGAGATGCAGAAGAATAATATCCGCATGGCGATTGTAGTGGACGAGTATGGAGGAGTCGCAGGTTTGGTCACGATCGAGGATCTGGTAGAGGAAATTGTTGGCGAGATTCGCGACGAGCATGACAAGGCCGATGTGGTACGCGAAAGTGAGCACTCCTATATCGTCGCCGGGAACATGGACATTGACCGGCTGGCGGAATTATTCGGAACCAGGCCAGAAGGCAAGGAGTCAGCCACGGTGGGAGGGCTGGTCAGTGAATTGGCAGGCCGGATTCCGCAAAAAGGAGAAGTCGTCGAAGAAGATGGCTTGCGTTTTGAAGTACTGGAATCGACTGAGCGAAGAGTCGAGCGGGTGCGAATTACCGCGGTCGAGCCGAAACAGATGCGACTCATCTAAATTGAGTAATCTGGTAATTGAGTAATTTTGTAAATCGAAGTTTCGAGTGCGCGCGCCGGCGAGGTTTGCAATTACAAAATTTGCAAATTACCCAATTACTCAATGTCCTTCCACTCTGGTTTCGTTTGTATTCTGGGCCGGCCGAACGCCGGCAAATCGACTCTCCTCAATGCTCTGGTGGGCGAGAAGCTGGCCATCGTCAGCCCCAAGCCGCAGACCACCCGGAATCGAATTCTGGGAATCGTTCAAGTTCCTCCCAAAAAAGACAGGCCGGGCGGGCAGGTAATCCTGATCGACACTCCCGGCGTCCATAAGCCGGACAGTTCCCTCGGCCGCAAGATGATGGCGGAGGTGCGCGAAGCCCTGGAAGGCTGCAACTTGCTGCTGCTGATCGTGGATGTCACCCAGACCTTCGGGCAAGGCGATCAGTTTTCGCTCGAAATGGCAAAGAAAACCGGCATTCCCGTGTTGCTGCTGCTGAACAAGATTGACCTGCTTCCTCAGAAAGACAAGCTCTTGCCTATCATTGATGCTTACCGGCAGCGGCACGAGTTCAGGGCGATCATTCCACTGTCGGCACGCAAGCGTCAGGGATTAGACCTATTGCTGGAAAAATTAATCGAGAGCCTGCCGGAAGGGCCGACCTATTTTCCGGAAGATCAGATCACCGATCAACCGGTTCGGTTTATGGTCGCTGAAATCATCCGCGAACAGGTTCTATTGACCACCAGCGAGGAGATACCGTATGCGACGACGGTCGCGATCGATCAGTTCGAAGAAGGCAGGACACTCACGCGCATTGCCGCGACCATCCATTGCGAGCGCGAGGGGCAAAAGCGCATTCTGGTCGGAAAACACGGACAAATGTTGACGAAAATCGGCACCTCAGCCCGCTTGCAGATTGAAAAGCTGGTGGGCACGCGAGTCTATCTCGAGCTGTTTGTCAAAGTAAGTCCGGCCTGGCGCGAGTCCCACGCGTTTATCGAAGAACTGGATTGGCGAAGGCGGGTAGAGAACAGCAGCCGCTAGTCGTTCGTCATCCGTCGTTCGCACTCAAAGTGGGTGTTTGCGGAAGCGTGCTGTTCCGAACGACGAAGGACAAACGGCTAAGGGCTACTCCTTGGCGGCAATTCCCAGGCTCTTCATCTTGCGGTAAAGGTGACTGCGTTCGAGCCCCAACACCTCAGCGGTGCGGCTTACGTTGCCGTGATTTTCATCCAATTTCTTCAAAATGTAGTCGCGTTCGTAGGCAGCGCGGGCCTCATGAAGAGTGGAATAATCGGCTCCTGCGAGGCGACGAGCGCCGTCACGATGAACCAGCGGCGGCAAATGCTTGCGCTCAAAGCGAACCGTAGTCGGGTTCATGATAACTATGCGCTCGATCACGTTACGCAACTCCCGCACATTACCCGGCCAGGAATAACGCATTAAGACGTCAATGGCGTCGTCGGCAATCTCCCGCGACCGCCGTCCGTAAGTTACGGAAAACTCCTTCAGGAAATGGCGCGCCAGCAAAGGGATGTCTTCTTTCCGCTCTCGCAGTGGAGGAACAGAGAAGGGAATCACGTTGAGGCGATAAAACAAATCTTCGCGAAAATTTCCCTTGGAAATTTCCTCCTCCAGATCCTTGTTGGTGGAGGCAATCACCCGCGCGTCGACGGTGATGGCTTCGTCGCTTCCGACGGGCACAAAGCGCTGCTCTTCCAGGGTTCGCAGAACCTTTGCCTGGGTCTTGAGGCTCATATCTCCGACTTCATCCAGAAAGAGCGTTCCCCCGTGTGCTTTTTGGAAAGTACCTTCCTTATCGGCGGCAGCGCCGGGGAAAGCGCCCTGGCGGTGGCCAAACAGTTCACTCTCAATCAAATCTTCGGGAATGGCGGCGCAGTTTACTTCTACGAACATCTCATCTTTGCGCGCACTCTGCAGATGAATGGCGTGGGCCACCAGCTCTTTGCCGGTACCAGACTCACCAAAGATGAGAACGCGGCCGTTGGTCGGCGCCATGATCTGAATTTCCTGGCGCAGGGCTTTCATCGGCACGCTGTTGCCGATAATTACGCCGCGAGGAATCAGTTGTTTTTTGAGATCGCGGTTTTCTTCACGCAAACGTTTGGCGTCGATGGCGTTCTTGACCAGAATGAGAGTCTTATCGATGGAGAGGGGTTTCTCAAGAAAATCGTAGGCCCCGAGCTTGGTTGCGCGGACAGCAGTTTCAATGGTGCCGTGGCCTGAGATCATGATGACCTCGGGTGCGGCTTCCATTTCGCGAATCTTCTGCAAGGTATCGAGGCCATCGATGCCCGGCAACCAGATATCCAGCAGCACCACGTCAAAATTGTGCTTCTTGAGGCTGTCCAGGCATGCTTCGCCACTTTCCGCGCCGCTGGCACTGTAACCCTCGTCCTCAAGCACTCCCTTGAGGGAGCGGCGGATGCTGGCTTCGTCGTCTACGATGAGAATGTTAGGCATGCTGATTGACAGCGGATGCGCCAACGGAATCCGGCACCACCGGCAACTCCACGATGAATTTCGCGCCCACCGGCCGGTTCTCTTCCACCCGAATCGATCCGTGGTGGTCCTCAATGATGCGGCTCACAATGGCCAGGCCGAGGCCGGTACCACGTTTCTTGGTGGAAAAGTAGGGCAGGAAGAGACGCTCTTTGAGTTCCTGGGTCACACCGTGTCCGGTGTCGGCAACGGTGATTTCGACGCAATCGCGGCCGGGGACGGAGGCGGTTGAGATCTGAATCTCGCGGAACATGGCCTGCTGCATGGCTTCCGCGGCATTATCGAGCAGGTTAGCCAGGGCGCGCTTAATGGCTTCTGGGTCAGCCATCACCTCGGGCAAGTCCGGGGCTAACGACTTGCGAATGCGAATTTTTTCCAGCCGTCCATCGAACATGGCGAGCGCATTTTCCACGATGCTGTTGATTCTTGCCGGCTTCGGCCGAGCCGTGGGGAAGCGGGCCAAGGTGGCAAATTCATCGACCAAGGTGCGCACGGTTTCCACGGCGCTGGCAATGGTATCGGCACAGCTCTGCACTACGTGTAACGAAGCCGCGTCGGGGCGCGTACCGCGCTGCAAATGCCGCCGAATGCGTTCGGCGGAAAGCGCAATCGGAGTCAGCGGATTCTTGATCTCATGAGCCACACGGCGGGCGACCTCGCGCCAGGCTGCCTGTTTTTGCGCCTTCAGCAACTCCGACAAATCCTCAAAGACCAAGACATATCCCAGGGACTGGTCATCGTGTTTGAGAGTTGCGACGGTAATGGCCACGTTCAACGGGGTGCGCTCGAAAGTCATCTCCATCTGGGTGGTCGTGGTCCCCATTCGGTCGGCTCGCCGCAACAGGGATTCGAGATTTTCTACGATGTCAGGGCTGAATATTTCGTGGAGCGAGGCGCCGATCATCACGCTCGGAACGCCGGCCTCGGTGCCGCTGGGGTGGAACAGCCGAAGCAGGGCATTGTTGGCGTGGGTGACGCGGCGCTCGGCGTTCAACGACAGCACGCCATTGGGAATGCTCTCCAGGATGGTCTCAATGTGGCGGCGGCGCTGTTCCAGTTCAATGTTGGCCAGGCTTAAGTCGTGGCTGGCGGCTTCAATCTGTCGACGGCTGGATTCCAGCTCTTCGGCCATTTGATTAAATGAGCGCACCAGATCACCGATTTCGTCGGCGCCATGGACTTCGATGCGATAGTCAAACCGGCCCCGGGAAATCTCCTGGGTAGCTTCAGCGAGCGCAGCCACGGGGCGAGTGACCAGCTTGGAGAGAAACAAGGCCAGCCAAGTGGCGGCGAAGAGCACGACCACTGTGAGCAAAAGCAGCACTTCCATGTAGGTGCGCCGGACCAACCGGCGCGCACGGGCCAGTTCGAAATAGCGCTGCTGGCTGCCTTGAATCTGCTTAACGGTCTGGGAAAATTTGCCGGGCAGGGGCATAGCCACCAAAATCTCGCCGTGCTCGCCTACCGACGAAGAAGCCACAACGTATTCGGTCTCACCCCACTCCAGAAGCTGCGGCGTTATTGATTGCGGCTCTTGAACCGGAAGTTTGGCTCTCAGCGCGGACCATTCGGCGGGAGCGGCGAAACTCCCTCGGACGTCGCCGTTCTGCAAGGCGACGGCAAAGCCCCCCTGCAGTGTGTCCTGATGGCGGCGGAGTTGATCGACAATAGCCGAATTGTCGTTATCGTCGAAGGCACGGTGGGTCGCGGGCGAGGAAGCGATGGACGCGGCTTCGGCCTGCGCATTGCGAGCGGCATACTCGGTAAGCAGTGAAGTAATGGTTGCCGTGTCGCGACGCACTTCTTCAACCGGCGTAGAAAACCATTTGTCGATGGAACGGTTCATCAGCACGTATGCGAAAAAAAACATGCCGATAACTGGCAAAAACGAAAGCAGCAGGCTGCCCACCAGCAGGCGCGTGCGAAACTTCGATCCCAGTACTCCCAGCCGTTTTTCGGCAAACAGCTTCAAAACGTTGCGGACCAGGATGAAAGTCAGGACAAGGAAAAGAACAAAAATCACTACTGCCAAGAATGCAAAGAGCAGCAGTTGCTGATTGGTGTCGGGATTCAGCGCCTGGGGCAGGTCGAAAGAGGTCAGCGCAAACAACACTCCGAAGAGCAGAACCAGGCCGATGGCTACCGGGATAATGACTTTTTTCCGGCTCGTGGAGGCTGCATATTCCGGGTCTGTTTTCAAAATCGTCATGCTGCCTAAGCGCTCATTATAAGCGGTTGTTCAGCAGGAATAAGAGGGGAGTTCGCTTCGCAGGCCAGGCATCAGATTCCTCGAGTGCAAATGAACGCGAGTGACAAGACCGGCCCGGCGATCGCACTCAAAACCCCTCAATGAGTTCTATAAAAAGGGATGTCAAGAAAAAACTTCCGCCTCGGCCGGAGAGCGAGATTGTTTCTCGAGATCCAGCCCACTGTGGTTCGTGCTTCCCTGGAGAAGTTCCGCTTGAGGTC
>Ga0187781_10000764_pt1 | contig 23436 bp, 19 predicted proteins | sample 0715_SJ02_MP02_2_FD_132447 | JGI IMG/M metagenome (GOLD analysis project Ga0187781, IMG submission 132447) | Tropical peat soil microbial communities from peatlands in Department of Meta, Colombia - 0715_SJ02_MP02_20_MG | ecosystem: Environmental > Terrestrial > Soil > Wetlands > Peat | place... | reverse complement strand
GAAACTGACATTGCCGCCAGTGATCGGAATTTCCAATTCCTCACATGCCTTGGTGATGCCGTCGATTGTTTGGGAGAACTGCCACATGATATGCGGCTTTTCGGGATTGCCGAAGTTCAAGCAGTTTGTAGCGCCCACAGGAGTGGCGCCGGCGCACGCGACTTTTCGCGCTGACTCCGCCACCGCATGCATCGCGCCGAGCCGCGGATCGAGATAGCACCAGCGTCCGTTACCGTCGAGAGACATCGCGAGCCCACGCTCGGAGCCTTTGATGCGAATCACGCCCGCATCCCCCGCGCCCGGCGCTTCCACCGTATTGGTTTGCACCATGTGATCATACTGCTGCCACACCCAGCGCTTGCCACAGATGTTCGGACTGGCCAGCAAGCGTTTGAGATTTGCGCTGAACGCGCGCTCTTCCCCGAACTGAACGTGTTCCGGCTTCTCTCGCGGAACGGGTGGTTCCCATCGCTGCATGGGGCGCTTGTAGACGGGCGCATCGTCGGTCAAGGCCTGGTTGGGAATCTCCGCCACGACTTTGCCGTGCTCCAGCACGCGCAATTTGCTGTCAGCCGTGACTTTGCCGACCTCGACGGCATCCAGGCCCCACTTTTCGAAAACGCGGAAAACCTCGTCTTCCCGTCCTTTCTGCGCCACTAACAGCATCCGCTCCTGCGACTCGCTGAGCATGATCTCGTAGGGAGTCATGCCCGTTTCGCGTTGGGGCACGCGATCCAGTTCGATTTCAATGCCTACCCCTCCGCGCGCGCCCATCTCACAGGTGGAGCAGGTCAGCCCGGCGGCGCCCATGTCCTGAATGCCAACAATCGCGCCGGTTTTCATGGCCTCGAGGCAGGCTTCGAGCAAAAGTTTTTCAAGGAACGGATCGCCCACCTGAACATTCGGGCGCTTGGCCTCGGAAGCCTCACTGAACTCTTCGCTCGCCATGGTCGCGCCGTGGATGCCGTCGCGCCCGGTCTTGGCACCGACATAGATAACCGGATTGTCTTCGCCCGCCGCGCGGGCATAGAAGATTTCGTCCTTCCTGACAAGGCCCAACGCGAAAGCGTTCACCAGCGGATTTCCTGAATAACAGGGTTCGAACTTGGTTTCACCTCCGAGATTCGGCACGCCGAAACAGTTGCCGTAGGAAGCAATCCCGCTGACCACCCCTTCGAGAATGGAATGATTGCGGTGAATCTCCGCTTTTGTGGAGATAGCTTGGTCAACATGAATCGGCCCGAAGCGCAGTGAATCCATCACCGCAACCGGCCGCGCCCCCATGGTGAAGATGTCGCGAAGAATTCCGCCCACCCCGGTCGTGGCGCCCTGGAATGGCTCGATAAAGGAAGGATGATTGTGCGATTCGATCTTGAATGCGCACGCCCAGCCGTCGCCGATGTCGATAATGCCGGCGTTTTCGCCCGGTCCCTGCAGCACCCGCTGGCTGCGCGTCGGAAGACGCTTCAGGTGGACTCGTGACGACTTGTAGGAACAGTGCTCGCTCCACATCACACTGAAAATGCCGAGTTCGGTGATCGAAGGTTCGCGGCCACCGAGAAGCTGTTTGAGTTTGTCGTACTCGTCCGCAGTGAGGCCATGCTGTTTCAGAACTTCTGGCGAAAACGCTAGAGTCAAAGAGGTTGCCATGGAAGGAGCTTCTATTGTCGCATTTCGGAGTGTGGAAGCGGTAGGGCTGATTGCGGGCTGGTAGCGCCCAATAGTGCAGTACCAGGACACTACCTGCGGACTGGGCCTCTAACCGGTTTCCAGTTCCTCCTGTTACGATTTCTCCGGAATGAAATCCATCATTGTCGGCACCGCCGGGCATATTGATCATGGCAAAACCTCGTTGGTCAAGGCGCTCACGGGAATCGACGCCGATCGGCTCGAAGAAGAAAAGCGGCGCGGCATCACCATCGATCTGGGTTTTGCACACATGGAGTTGCCCGGCATTAACGAAGACAGCCAGCCTCTGCGCCTCGGCTTCGTGGACGTTCCCGGGCACGAGCGCTTTGTGCGCAACATGCTCGCAGGAGTCGGTGGCATCGACCTGGTGCTACTGGTGATTGCTGCCGACGAGTCCATCAAACCGCAAACCCGCGAGCACTTCGACATCCTGCAATTGCTGGGCGTGAAGCACGGAATTACGGTGCTCACAAAGTCCGATGCGGTCGATGCAGAGACACTGGACGTGGTGCGTCTGGAGGTTGAAGAATTTCTGCGGGGAACGTTCCTTGACGCTGAGCGGTCTTCCGTGGTCGCAGTAAGCGCGTTGAGCGGAGCCGGACTGGACGATCTGAGGCGGGCGATCGTCGTGGCGGCCGCGAATCTGGAGACCCGGGATCCGCAGGCGTTGGCGCGGCTGCCGATCGATCGTGTCTTCACTATGAAGGGTTTCGGTACGGTGGTGACGGGAACGCTGATCGCCGGAACCATCCACCGCGAAGACGAACTCGAAGTTTTCCCCTCCGGGCGGCGGGTGAGAGTGCGGGGCATTCAGGTGCATGGCAGCGCTGCCGAGAAAGCAGAGGCTGGCCAGCGTACCGCACTGAACCTCGCAGGCGCGAGCACGGAGGACTTGTTACGCGGAATGGTTCTGGCTCCGCCGGCAACATTTTCAGCTGCTCGCCACGCCGACGTTGGCTTGCGATTGCTGCGGTCGGCGCCTCGTTCCTTGAAGGATCGTTCCCCCGTTCACTTTCACTGCCATACGATGGAGACAGTAGCCGAAATCGTTTTGCATGGAAACAAACTGATTCGCCCTGGTGAAGAAGCGCTTGCACGACTAAAGCTCCCGCAAAGCGCGCTTTTGCTGCCGGGCGACCGCTTCATCATTCGCCAGTTCTCGCCAGTCGTGACGATCGGCGGCGGAGTTGTGCTGGATGCTGCTCCCATTTCCCGGATGCCCGGGCTCAAAGACTTCTTGCAGATTCTAGTGTCAGGGGAGCGCGGCCCGATTCTCTCAGCGCGAATTGCCCGGCGGAGCCGCGAAGGAATTTCAATCGCTCGCTTGATCGAAGAAACGGCATGGACGAAGGCCTCCATCGAAGCAGACCTGGCCAAACTCGAACAGGAAAAACGTGTCTTTCACCGCGGCGATCTTTGGATCGATGCCGCGGTCGTTCTTCAGCTACAACCACAGATCGTCTCCGTAGTGGGGGAGTTTCACAAAACGCACTCCCTGGCGGCGGGCATTTCCAAGGAAGAGCTTCACAAAAAGGTGAGCGCTTCAGAGGGCGTATTTGCGGCGGTGCTTGATGGGATGATCCGTGAAAAAAAAATCGAGACCGCGGGCGAACTAATTAGGCTTGCGGGCCATCAAGTCGTCATGAAAGATGAAGAAGCGGAGACCAAGCGGCAGATCGAGGAGGTATTCGCTAGCGCAGGGCTGAAGGTTCCAGCGTTGCATGAAGTGATGGCGGGACTGAGGATTGAAAAGGCGCGAGCGGCGAACATCGTGACGTTGCTCTTACGGGAGAAAATTCTGATCAAGATTTCCGACGAACTGGTGTTTCATCGCAGCGCGCTGGAGCAGTTGCGCCGCCAAATCACCCATTACAAAACAACCGCGTCGAAGATGGATGTGGCCAGATTCAAAGATTTGATCGGCGTCAGCCGCAAGTATGCGATTCCCCTGCTCGAATATCTGGATCGCGAGCGCGTGACGCGGCGTCTGGGCAATGTGCGGGAAATTCTTTAGGCGCTATGAAAACGGCCAAGATCATTGGAGCCGGGCTTGCCGGGTCGGAAGCGGCATGGCAGTGCGCACGCCGTGGCATTGACGTGGAGCTATTTGAGATGCGTCCGCTGCGGTCGACCCCGGCGCACCAGACGGCCGAGTTCGCCGAACTGGTGTGCTCGAATTCGCTGAAGTCCGACAGCGAGAACACAGCGCCCTGGCTCTTGAAAGAAGAGATGCGCCGAGCCGGGTCCTTGTTGATGAGGATTGCCCGCGAATCCGCAGTACCGGCGGGACATGCGCTCGCCGTGGATAGGGTGACGTTCGCAGCGCGCGTCACAGAAGAGATTTCCCGACAACCGCGCATTAGCGTGCGCCGAGAAGAGGTTGCCAGGATTGACGAGAGCGACATTACAATTATCGCCAGCGGGCCGCTGACCTCCGATGCCCTGGCGATCGAAATTGCACGGCTGAGCCAAGGGGCGGAGGTGTGCGACTCAGATGACAGTCTGATCGCCTCCAATCCCCATCTCTATTTCTACGATTCGATCAGTCCAATCGTCGAGGCTGACTCGATTGACAAGGCGCGCGTTTACATGGCAGCGCGCTATGACAAAGGTTCGGCGGACTACATCAACTGCCCGATGACCCGTGAGGAATACGAGCGCTTCAGCGACGCTCTTATGGCCGCCCAATCCGTGGAACAGCGCGAATGGGAGAACCTGAATTACTTCGAAGGATGCCTGCCCATTGAGGAAATCGCCCGGCGGGGCCGGGATACCCTGCGCTTCGGCCCGATGAAGCCAGTCGGCCTGCGCGATCCACGGACGGGAAAGATTCCTTATGCGGTCGTGCAACTGCGGCAAGAGAATCTGCGCGCCGACTCCTACAACCTGGTTGGATTTCAGAATCACTTGAAATTTGACGAGCAGGCACGCGTCCTGCGATTGATTCCGGGACTCGAAAACGCGCGTTTCCTGCGTTACGGCCAAATTCATCGCAATACCTACATCAATTCGCCAACGCTGCTGCGCGAGACGCTACAGATGAAGTCGCATCCACAGGTGTTTTTCGCCGGTCAAATTTGTGGCGTGGAAGGCTACGTGGAATCGATCGCGACCGGCCTGCTCGCTGGAGTCTACGCATCGACGCTGGTGTCGGGAATGGAGCCTGTGCCGGTCCCACGCGCCACGGCGTTGGGGTCGCTCACGCGCTACGTGACACATGCCGATGCCACCAACTTTCAGCCAGCCAACATCACGTTCGATTTGCTCCCTCCGCTCGGGCGGAAGATTCGGGATCGCAAGGAACGTCATCGCGTGCAATGCGAATTGGCTCTTTCGCAATTGGAGCGCTGGGCCCGTGAGGCCGAAGCGGCTGTTCTGAAAGAGTGAGTTGGCGAGCCATTCGGAGGCTCGATCGTTTTGAGTCGCGCGTTGCACACAACCGCGAAGCTGCTACTTCCTTCCACCTGGCCACGTAAACCGCCGCGCCCTTAATTCCTTGCCCGCGTCTTGATCCATATCGGGGTACCGAGAAATCCAAAGGCAGCCCGAATCTGATTCTCCAGAAATCGCCGATAGGCGAAGTGCAGCTTGACGCCGCGATTGGTGAAAAGCACGAACGTGGGCGGAGCTACTGAAGCCTGAGTCATATAGAGAATCTTCACGCGCTGCCGCATTGGCACCCCAGCGCGCTCGAAGTCGACTTGTTCGAGAAAACGATTCATTTCGGAGGTGGAGATGCGCTTCCGGCGCTCGGTGGCAACTTCTTCGAGAAGCGGAAAAATCTTATCCGTCCCCTTACCGGTTTGCGCGGAAACAAAAACCGCCGGAGCGTAGTTCAGGAATTTGAGTTCATGACGCACGTGCTGTTCGTAGGAGCTTCGATCGCCGATGCCTTGGCTTTCTCGCATGCGTTCGGCCTTGGTGGGCCTGTCTGACTTCCTCTTACCGCCGAGCACGAGGTCCCACTTGTTGACCACGACAATGATGGAGCGTCCGCTCTCGTGCGCATACCCAGCGATGGAAGCGTCGAGCTGGCTAACGCCTTCGACGGCGTCGATCACGAGCAAAGCAATGTCGGCGGTCTCCAAATGTTTGCGCGCCATGACGACGGAAAGCTTCTCCGCCATCAAACGCGTCTTGCCTTTGCGGCGAATGCCGGCGGTATCGATGAAGCGGAAGATCCAGCCATTGCGCTCCACGACTTCATCCACGGCATCGCGCGTGGTGCCGGGGATTGGCGAAACAATGGCGCGATCGGATGCGGTCAGACAATTCAGCAGCGTGGATTTGCCGACATTCGGATGGCCAATGATCGCGATCTTGACTTCGGTGGTTGGTTGTCGGTCGTTGGTCGTTGGCCCCTCTGTTGGCTCGCCCTTGGATTCGTCTGTGACCTCTGTGGGGAGTAGTTCTGGGAGGGTCGCAACGACCGCATCCAGAAGATCATCCACTCCGCGACCGTGCTCGGCAGAAACGGGAAACATCTCCTTCACGCCCAGGCGATGAAAATCGCCGATCAGCAACAATTGGCTTTCCGAATCGATTTTGTTCACAGCGAGAAAAAGTGGGCGGTTCGTTTTTCGTAACAGGCGAACAAGTTCAATATCGGGAGCAGCCAGTTCGCTGCGTCCATCGACGACCAGAATGATCGCGGCCGCTTCATCGAGCGCAACGCGAGCCTGGCGAAAGATCTCGGCCGGAATCAGATCTTTCTCCTCCGGCAAAATTCCACCGGTGTCGACAACCCGCAGACGACGTCCGCCCCATTCCGCTTCGCCATAAAGCCGATCGCGCGTGATGCCGGGCTCGTCTCCGACAATGGCACGCCGCGATCCGACGATGCGATTGAACAGAGTAGATTTGCCCACATTCGGGCGACCCACGATGGCGATGGTGGGAGGAGGCGGGTTGTCCGACGTTACTGTCACAAAGGATTCAAATTGCCCGCTGATGCTTCCCACTTCCTGTCGCACGGGCCACTGACCACTGGCAACTGAGAACTGGTTATTATAGAGACTCTGTGCCGGTGAATCCCCAGCCCGTTCCCTCCGCTGCTTCTGGCCGACCTTCAGGCAGTGGCAAGGACGCCTCCCTGCATCAGTTCTTTGCCCCGGGAGGGGTGCTGTCGCGCACGCATCCGGCGTATGAATTCCGCCGCGGACAGTTGCAGATGGCGCAGGCGGTCGAGCAGGCGCTGGAAGAAAAACGTCACCTCATCGTGGAAGCCGGTACGGGAACGGGGAAGACGCTGGCGTATCTGCTGCCCGTGATTCGCTCCGGCAAGCGCGTCATCATCTCGACCGGGACGAAAAATCTGCAGGAGCAACTCTTCTACAAAGACGTTCCCTTTCTTGAGCAGGCGCTGTACGGCGACAGCGGCACGCGGCTCTCCGTTTGTTACATGAAAGGCCGCAACAATTACCTGTGCCGCAAGAAGCTCTACGATCTGACCGATCAGCCGGTATTGAACGGACTGACCGAGATCGAGCAGTACCGCGCAATCGCCGCGTGGGAAAAGACCACGGCTACCGGAGATCGCGCGGAAGTGGCCGAACTCCCCGAGGCAAGTCTGTTGTGGCACAAGCTCGATGCCCGGGCCGACGCCTGCACGGGGCAGAAGTGCAGCCAGTGGGATCGCTGCTTCATCACCGAGATGCGGCGCCGTGCGATGGAAAGCGAGATCATCATCGTCAACCATCATCTGTTCTTTGCCGATCTGGCTATTAAGCTGCAGGCCGAAGGTGCGCCCGATGCGGGCATTCTGCCGGAAGCCGGAACGCTAATTTTCGACGAAGCTCACGAGTTGGAGGATGTGGCCACAAACTACTTTGGCATTTCGGTGAGCAACCTGCGCGTGGAAGAGCTGGCGCGAGACGTCGAGCAATCGCTGCAGCGGAATCGATCGCTCACGCCGGGATTGTCTGGCGCCCTGGGCAGCGTACGGGACCGCGCTCAACTGTTCTTCTCGGTCCTGCCCGCGGCAGAAGGCCGCTTCGCATTCGACAACCGGCGCGAGTTCCTGGAAGAAAACGGGGACGAGTTCGTGGGGCTGAATCAGGCTTTGACGCGGCTTGCGGGCGAACTGGAGTCGCTGCCGCAGAAGCCGGAGGAGGCCTTCCAATTCGTTCGCCGTGCGCAGGAAATCCAGGTGCAACTCGAGTTCGTGCTGGAGTCGGAAGATCGCAACACGGTTTTCTGGATTGAGCGGCGGGGAAAGTCTTTCTTACCACGGAGCCACGGAGGCAGTGAGAAAAAGGGAAATCTTTCCGGGCGGCAGCATGTTTTTTTGCAGGCGACACCGATCGATGTCGGTCCCATTCTGCGCGAGTGTTTGTGGGCGAAGCTGGACTGCGCTGTCTTGACGTCGGCAACTTTGGCCGTGGGCGGAGCTTTTGAATACATCCGGCGGCGGCTGGGGATGGAGCATGCGCGCGAGGCCGTGCTCGCCTCGCACTTTGATTATGCGAGCCAGGCGGTGCTGTATGTGCCGCCCGATCTGCCCGATCCGCGCACTCCACAGTTTACGGCGCAAGCGGCAGAACGAATTCGAAAGCTGTTGGAGATCACGCGCGGCCGCGCCTTTGTGCTGTTCACCAGCTATGCGCAGATGAACGAGCTTTATCAGCGGCTGTTGGGCGAAGTCCAGTTTTCGATGCTGCGTCAGGGCGATGCGCCCAAAAGCGCCCTGCTCGACGAGTTTCGCCTGACGCCCAATGCAGTGCTGTTCGCAACGTCTTCGTTTTGGCAAGGCGTGGACGTACAAGGTGAACAACTGAGTTGCGTAATCATCGACCGGCTGCCTTTTGCCGTTCCCAGCGATCCAGTGGTTGCAGCGCGGGTGAAGGCGATTGATGCCGAGGGAGGCAATGCGTTCTTCCAGTATCAAGTACCCTCGGCGGTGATCACGCTGAAACAGGGTTTTGGGCGGCTGATTCGGTCGCTGCACGATCGCGGCCTGCTGGTGCTGCTCGACAACCGGATTCTGAAGAAGCAATATGGCCGCGTATTTATCGAGAGCCTGCCGAATTACAAGAAAACGACTGACCTGCGCGCGGTGGAGGAGTTCTTCGGGCGTGCCGGGTAGGGCGAAGGACCTGAGAGGGAGTCAATCTTGCAGCCCGCCACGGTGGTGTCTGAAAAGTTCAGACACTACCCCCGCCACTGGTTTACTTGCTAACCTCCGCTGCACCTGGATTTTTGACAATCTGCACTACGATTCCTGACACATGGTCTTTGCCGTGATACATGCGCTCGGTGGCTTTCACGAAGTCGGAAGGCTTTGCGTCGGGGATGTTGACGAAGGTTTGCGGATTGCGATCGGTTAGAGGGAACCACGAGCTCTGCACCTGCACCATGATGCGATGTCCCTTGCGAAATGTGTGATTGACATCTTGCATGGTGAAGTTCACTTCTTCGACTTTGCCAGGCATAAATGGCTCCGGTTTCTCGAAACTGTGGCGAAACTTTCCCCGGAAAGGCTCTCCCCGCACCAGTTGCTGATATCCGCCCATGGTGAACTGTGGCGGAGGGACATCGGTACGCGGCTTGTTGCGATCTTCTGGCTTGGGCGCATCGAGCTTGCTGTCGGGAAAGTCTGTCGGATAAACGTCGATCAGCTTCACATCCCAATCGGAGTCGGTGCCCGTAGTCGAAACGAAGAGCCGCGGAGAAACCGGCCCGGCAATGGTCACGTCCTCCTGCAGAATCGGCGTCTCATAGACGAGAACGTCGGTGCGGCTGGCGGCGAAACGCTGGTCTGAGACCATGTATTCCTGCGGCACGCTGACCGAGACATAGTTGAGGTAGGGCACGGGGTGAGCGGGATCGCTGATGTATTCGTCGAACGACGATGCTTCGGCGGGAGGATCAAACGACAGGCCGCCGTTGGCATGGAAATACAAGGTCTTCGGGGTGGCTTCTTTCGGAGGCCACGACGAATAGCGCCGCCAAACGTTTGTGCCGGTCTCAAATGCGTAGGCTTTCGGCAGCTTGGCATCGCCTTTCCCCTTGAGATATTGCTCGAAGAATGGGAAGAGGATTTCCTTGCGGTAGAAATCGCCGGTGTTGGCGGCGAACTCCACGCGTCCGAGATGCTCGCCATCGTAGCGCGACCAACCGCCATGCACCCAGGGGCCAATCACCAAGCCGTTATAGATGCCGGGGTTGTTCTTGTCGATCGCCTGAAAAGTGCTGAACGGCCCTTGCAGATCCTCTGCGTCGAACCATCCTCCGACGGTGAGCACGGCACAATGAATGTTCTTCATGTGCAGCGCCAAGTTGCGGGCCTTCCAGTAGTCGTCGTACGTGTTGTGGCGCATCTGATCGTCGAAGAGCTGGCTCTTGCCATCGAGAAGCTTCGAGAGGTTCCCAATCGAACCGATACTCAGATAAAACTCGTAGCCATCCTTGGTGCTAAAGTCGAAGGGGACGAATGTTTTGGGCGGAAGTTGAGGGTTATCCTGCGGCTTGAACGAACTGTAGAAGTTGAAATTGGCAGCGAGCATGAATGCGCCGCCGTGGTAGGCGTCGTCGCCCATGAACAGGTTGGTCATGGGAGCCTGCGGCGATGCGGCTTTCAGCGCGGGATGCGAATCGATAATGCTGGCCGAGGTAAAAAATCCGGGATAGGAAATTCCCCAGATTCCGGCGTTGCCGTTATTGTTGGGCACGTTCTTGAGCAGCCAGTCGATGGTGTCGTAGAGATCGGTGCTGTCGTCCACGTCCTTGTTGGATTTCTTGTTGTCGAGGTGCGGCCGCATTTCGAGGAACTGGCCTTCCGACATGTAGCGTCCGCGCACGTCCTGAAAAACAAAGATGTATCCGGCCTTGTCGAAATCGGGAGTGGGGCCAAGCTGGCTGCGGTAAATGTCCACGCCATAAGGGCCAACGCTGTAGGGAGTGCGGTCGAGGAGGAAAGGATAGGCGTGAGAACTGTCTTTCGGCGCGTACACTGATGTAAACAGGCGGACGCCATCGCGCATGGGAATGCGGTATTCATACTTGGTGTAATGCTCTTTGACGTCGAATTCCGGCGCATCCGGCCGGTTCTGGGCAAGCAGGCCTGTCGTCAGAACTACGATGCACACCAGCACCGCGAATTTCGCACGAAACATAACCCCTCCCGTGGTGAGAGTAGCGTGTAGGCAAGCTACATTCGGCGGCTGGCTGCAGTCAAGCGAAACGCGGTTTCGGCGCGGTGCGGCGGTACAATATACATCTGTCGGCGAGAAATTACTGCCGGACCTGGAACCAAGGATCTCCGCTGAGGGAGCATGTTCGAAGTCACTGTCGAAGATACATTTGCCGCAGGTCACTACTTGCGTAACTACAAAGGCAAGTGCGAAAACCCGCATGGGCACAACTACAAGATTCGTGTCACGTTGGCCGGCGCCGAATTAGACAAAGCGGGGCTGCTGCTCGATTTCAAAGACCTGCGCGAGGTCATGAAGCACGTCATCGAGCGGCTGGACCATAAGATGATCAATGACATCGAGCCGTTTACGGTTATCAACCCATCGGCTGAGAATTTGGCAAAGTATTTTTACGACGAATCGAATGTGCGACTTCAGCGAGTGACAAACGGCCGGGTGCGAGTGAAGGATGTGACGGTGTTCGAAACAGATACGACAACGGCCAAATACTCGGAGTAAAAGTTTCCTTTCAGAGGTCCGGGCGGGACGCCCGCACGACCGCCGCCGGGACGGCGTCGCTACCATGCAAGTCACAGAAATCTACAAATCGTTGCAAGGCGAATCGACCTATGCGGGCCTGGCGTGCGTGTTCGTGCGCTTGACTGGCTGCAATCTGCGCTGCAACTGGTGCGACAGCGAATACACCTTCCAGGGCGGTCGCAAAATGGAGATCGGAGAGGTTGTGGCCGAGGTCGAGCGCTTGAGCCCGGAAGGCGGACTCGTCGAGATTACCGGCGGAGAGCCCATGCTGCAGGAGCGTGAAGTGGTTCCTCTTATGGAGCGCCTGCTGAAAGAAGGTTATACCGTATTGCTCGAGACCAGCGGTGAACGGCCGCTGGAACGCATTCCCAGAGGAGTGGTTGCGATTGTCGACGTGAAGTGTCCAGACTCGGGCGAGAGCGAGACTTTCTGTTTGGAAAATCTGGAACGGTTGGATTCCAAGGCGGAAGTGAAGTTTGTTCTGGCCAGCCGCTCCGACTACGATTTTGCCCGCGACTTCATTGCCCGGCACCGTTTGGCGGAACGCGTGAACGCCGTTCTTTTCTCTCCCGCTTTCCGCAAAGAGGCCAGAGGCGCGCGCAACAGCTCCAATTGTCTGCTGGATCCTCAGGAATTGGCGGAATGGATGATTGCCGACAACGTTCCGGCCCGCCTCGGACTGCAGTTGCACAAGTTTATTTGGGATCCGGCAATGAAGGGAGTGTAGCGGATTGTTGATTGTCGATTGTTGATTGAAAACCACCAAAACGGCGAGTGTTGATTTTCAACCAACGATCAACAATCAAAAATCGACAATTAGCCCCAAAGATGACGCAGCCGGCGAAATCCCGCGCGGTCGTTCTGCTGAGCGGTGGCATGGATTCATGCGTGTGCGCAGCACTCGCCGTTGCCGATCACGAGGTCGCCGCCGCGCACATCAGCTACGGCCAGCGTACCGAGGAGCGGGAACGGCGGTCATTTCTCGCCATCTGTCAGCGCCTCAAGATTCGCGGCAAGCTCATGGTTCGCAGCGAAGCCTTACGCCTGATTGGCGGTTCCGCACTGACTGACAACTCGATTCCCGTGCCGGACGCCAACACACTGGGGCACAGCATTCCCGTCACTTACGTTCCATTTCGCAACGCGCATTTTCTGGCGGTCGCCGTCAGCTGGGCTGAGGTGCTGGGCGCGGAGAAGGTGTATATCGGCGCGGTGGAACCTGACAGTTCGGGCTATCCCGATTGCCGCCCGGCTTATTACCGGGCGTTCAACGAAGTCGTGAAGGCGGGCACAAAGGAAGGGCAGATCGAGATCGTCACGCCTTTGATCGCCATGCGCAAAGCCGAGATTGTGCGCCTTGGCCTTGAACTGGGTGCGCCCTTCGATTTAACTTGGTCGTGTTACAGTCGCGAGGACGTAGCCTGCGGCGTGTGTGATAGTTGCGTCTTGCGCCTGCGCGCGTTTCAGGCCGCAGGCGTGTCGGACCCAATCCCCTACGCCGCGAAAGCAGCGTCTGTGAACCGCTAATGCGGTCCGAGTCGATTTTCAGGCCCATGAAGGGCAACAACTGGATTTTTGCCGGAGGCAAAATGAAAAAGCATTTGGCAATTCTTTTATTCGCAGTTCTTTCCCTGGGGTTGTCGGTTCAGCAGGCTTCCGCACAGGCTGGGAGCAGCGTCAAGGGTGTCTGCAAGGATGCTCAAGGCAATCCCATTGTCGATGGAATTGTGGTGTGGGCCAATCAGGATAATGGCCAGAAGTACCCCCTGAAGACCAACAAGAAAGGCGAGTATTTTTCGCTGGGCATCGCCTTTGGCAAATACAACGTCACGCTCTATCAAAACGCCGAAGATCAGAAGGCCGGCAAAGAGCTGGATCACGTGAACGGATTCCCCGTTACGTCGTCGGAGGCCGAGTATAACTTCGACCTGAAGAAGGATATCGAGAATCAGGCCAAAGGTGTGGGCCTGACGCCGGAACAGATGAAGCAGCGGCAGGAACAGCAGGAGAAACAGAAGAAGGAAGGCTCGACGGTGAAGACGCTGAACGAGAAACTGAACGCCGCCAAGACCGCTGCCGATGCCGGTGACTATGACACCGCGATTGCCGCGCTCAACGAGGCCAATCAGATTGATCCTTCGCGCGATCTGATCTGGTTCAAGCTGGGCGATTACTATCGCATGTCGGCCGTCAAACAGACCGACAAAGCGGAGAAGGACAAGCGTCTGGCGTCCGCCGTGGAGGCTTATCAGAAAGCTATCGATATCAAGACGAAAATAGTCAACGACAAGGATCCCAATGCGGCATCGAGTCTTTCCAGCTATTACAACAATCTCGCCGAAGCCTACGCGAAATCGAACAAAATAGACGATGCGGTGAAAACCTACGAGCTGGCTGCGCAAGCCGATCCCACCCATGCCGCGCAGGCCTACTTCAATACCGGCGCCGTTCTTACCAACGCGGGCCGGGCCGACGACGCTCTGGCAGCCTTCGACAAATGTATTGCTGCGGATCCAACCCGGGCTGAAGCCTATTACCAAAAGGGTGTGAATTTGCTCGCCAAGGCGACAATTAGTCCAGACAACAAAACGATCCCCGCACCCGGCACCATCGAAGCCTTTCAGAAATATCTGGAACTGGCTCCCAATGGCCCCAATGCGCAAAATGCCAAGGATATGATCGCCCAGCTCAGTACCAGCGTGGAAACCAGTTACGGCAACAAGAAGAAGCCGGCGAAGAAGTAGTTACTTTTGGACAGTACGAGCCTAGGGCGGACCCTCGGGTTCGCCCTTTTTCCTTGGGTTTGACCGAAGGTTACGAAGGACCTTGTACTTGCAGGTCTTCGCACGACCTCCCCACGGCGTTACAGTGGAACTACCAGCGTTTCCTCGGTCCTGTGGCTGCATGCGATCCCTTTGTGTGAGGACGAATGGCAGCGCCCACAATTGCTCCGATTTCAGTGGTCCTGGAAGAATTCTCCGGGAGCGGCGGCGTCACGACCCCAGCTCTTCTCAGCGCCATGCTGAGCACGGGCGAAAAAATCAGCGACCTGATTTTCTCTCCCGGCCGGCCTCCGCAGGTTCAGGTATACGGCCAGATGATTCCCGTGCAAGTGCCCGGGCTCACAATCTTGACCGCCGACGATACGCGGCGCATTGCCGCCGATTTGATTGGCGACAACAAGCAGGCCATCACTACGCTCCGGGAGCAAGGCGCCTGCGACATTTCCTACGGAGTGCCGGGTGTTGCCCGATTCCGCGTGAATATTTTTATCCAGCGCGGCAGTTGTGCTGTGGTCATGCGGGTCATTCCCACCGGCATCCCGACCTTCGCCTCACTTCGTCTGCCGCAACCGTTGGCCGAAGTGACCAAGTTGCGGGACGGAATCGTCCTGGTCACCGGAGCAGCCGGATCGGGTAAATCGTCCACGTTGGCAGTGTTGCTGGACGCCATCAATTGCGAAAGGTACTACCACATCATCACCATCGAAGATCCCATCGAATTTCTCCACAATCACAAGTGCTCGACCATACACCAGCGCGAACTCCACAGCGACACGCCTAGCTTTGCCCATGCGCTTCGTTCGGCGATGCGGCAGGCGCCCAAGGTGATTCTGGTCGGCGAAATGCGCGATCGCGAGACCATCGAAATTGTTCTCGAAGCCGCCGAAACCGGCCACCTCGTTTTTTCCAGTCTCAACACCATGGACGCGGCCAAAACTGTGGATCGCATCGTAAGCTCATTCTCGCCAGCCGAACAGCAAGCCGTCCGTAGCCGTTTCGCGAAATCCTTCCGATACATTATTTGCCAGCGCATCCTGTCCAAAGCCGATCGCAGCGGGCGGGTCGCAGCGTTTGAGATCTTGAAGGCAAATCCTCGCACCTGCGAATGCATTGAAAAAGGCGAACGCGAGGACCATGCCTTGCTCGATGCCATGAAAGCTGGCGCCTCCGAGGGCATGCAGCATTTCGACGGCGAACTTGCGCACCTGGTCCAGGAGCGGGTGGTGGATCTCGAAACGGCCCTCTCGTTCGCCAGCAATCCCGGCATGCTCGGGCAGGAATTGGCCAAATAAGGCAACCCGCGCGCGACAGGCCGTCGCTCACCTGTCTTTCGGCTCTCATTCCACGCGCACATAAATTGCAGGTCTTCTATTATCTCTGTATGGTGGTTCCGCCGGCCCCTTCGCTTGTCCTGAGCTTTGCAGATGCCCGGCGTGTGATCGAAGAGCAGGCGGCGCAGATACGGGCCGGCGAAATAGAATCTGCATCGCTGTTGGACGCCGCCGGCCGAGTACTGGCCGAAACGGTCGTGGCCGATCGCGATCTTCCTCCCTTTCCCCGCTCCACGCGCGATGGCTATGCAGTGCGATCCGCAGACTTGGCGAGAGTTCCGGCGAGGCTCGAGGTTATAGGAGAGATCAAAGCCGGCGAGCAGCCGAACAAGATTCCCTCTCACCTTGCCGCCGGCCAGGCCGTGTCGATTATGACAGGAGCGCCGGTTCCCGCCGGGGCAGATGCAGTCGTGATGGTGGAATTCACTTCGCAGCACGGGAAACAGGTCGAGATTGCGAAAAGCCTGGCAGCCGGAGAGAACGTGGTTCCACGCGGTGCGGAAGCCCGAGAGGGCAAGGTGTTAATCGATCGCGGCCAGCGTTTGAATGACGCCGCCATTGCCCTGGCCGCGTCAGTTGGAAGATCTCATCTGCAGGTGTATCGGCGTCCGCCAGTGGCTGTGCTCACCACCGGTGACGAGATCGTAGATATTAACGTTGCTCCCGGCCCAACGCAGATTCGCAACTCGAACAGCTACTCTCTCGCGGTGCAGATTCGACAAGCCGGCGCCGATCCTGTGCTGCTGCCCATCGCGCCCGACGAACCGCAACGATTGCGCGCCCTCATTGACGAAGGCTTGCAGACAGACCTGCTGGTGCTGACCGGTGGTGTCTCCATGGGCCGCTACGATCTGGTCGAGCAGGTTCTGTCGGATATGCAAGCCGAGTTTTTCTTCACCGGGGCGAAGATTCAGCCCGGCCGTCCCGTCGTTTTTGGAAGGTGTGACGCGGGCACTCTTGCCCGCGAGAGTCCGGGGAAGTATTTCTTCGGCCTGCCGGGCAATCCGGTCTCCACCATGGTGACGTTCGAACTTTTTGCCCGCCCCATCTTGGAGGCCCTGGCTGGAATGTCCCCGCGCAAACTTGTGTTTGTTCACGCGAGACTGAAGTCTGAGATTCGCGTCAAGCCCGGTCTCAAGCGATTTCTCCCGGCGATCCTCTCTGGCGAGTTCGAGAACTCCGAAGTCGAGAATGTCCCCTGGCAGGGATCGGGAGACATCGCCGCAACCGCGCGCGCCAACTGCTATGTAGTGATTCCGGAAGACCGCGATCACATTCTGGCCGGAGAGTTGGTCGCATTACTTATGCGCTGACGCGGAAAAATATGGGGACCGCTGCCTCGGCTGTCCAGGGGCGATGCTCCTGCATGCGCTCATGCATGTAAGATAGCTATTGCAGCAACACGCTTCGCCGATGCCCAAGAAGCTTTCCCACTACGATTCTGCCGGGCGTGCCCGCATGGTCGATGTTTCCGGCAAGTCTGCAACCAAGCGTACGGCTCAGGCCAGCGGGTTTGTCGCCATCAAGCCGGAAGTGCTCGCGTCGTTGCCGAAGAATCCCAAAGGCAATCCGCTGGAAGTAGCGCGCATTGCCGGCATCATGGCTGCGAAACGCACTGCCGAACTGATTCCCATGTGCCATCCGCTTGCGCTGTCGTTCGTTGATGTGGAAGTGCGCGTGTGCGAGAATGGCGTCGCGATCACCTCCACAACCGCGACGAATGCTGAAACCGGCGTTGAAATGGAGGCTCTCACCGCCGTCAGCGTCACGGCTTTAACTCTCTACGACATGCTGAAGGCGGCCGACAAGGGCGTGGAGATTCGCGAGATCGTGCTGGAGCAAAAAACCGGCGGCAAGAGCGGAGATTACAAGCGCCGGAAATAACAACCATCGAAGAAATTCATGGCTGACCAGGTCAAGCTGCTGGTGGTGGACGACAATCCCATGGTGCTGCGGATGTTGCAGCAGGCATTGTCGTCGATTGCCGATGTCAGATCGGCAACCGATGCCGCCGATGCTCTGCTGAAAGCCGTGGATGAAGCTCCCGACCTGCTGGTTTGCGACTATCGCATGCCCGGAATGGATGGCCGGCAGCTGGTCGAGAAGTTGAAGAGCCGTCCTGCCACTGCCCACTTTTCCACCGTGTTGATGGCCAGCAAGGCCGATATCGCCGAGCGGCTGCTGCCGCAGGATGCAGCCGACGATTACCTGGAGAAGCCGTTTTTCTTGAAAGATGCCATCCGCCGCGTCAAGCGCATGATCGATCGCATCGCGCTGGAGAAAATGGCGAAGACCGCGCCCTCCGATGGAGTCGTGCGTGGAAACTTGTCGCAGATGAACGTCATCGACCTCATGCAGTCGCTCGAGATGGGACGCAAGAGCTGCCAGTTGACTCTGACCAACGAGAACGACCGCTGCGAGGTATTTTTCGTGGAAGGCCAGGTCAAGCACGCAACCTATGGATCGCTGGTAGGAGACCCGGCAGTGTTCAAGGTCCTGCGCTGGACTGGCGGGAATTTTCAGCTGGATTTCGAGGGCAAGACCGACAAGCAAACCACTCAGCTCAATACTCAGGGTCTTCTGATGGAAGGGCTGCGGTTGCTCGATGAATCCATGCGGGATGGAGCGGGCGAAGCTGAGCCCGCGCCCGAGGCAGCCCCAGCTCCGGTTTCGCGTGCTGCAGCAGCTTCTTCTGGCGGTGATCGCGCGAAGCGGGACCGGGACGAAGACGAGGATGTTCTTCTCGATGGCTGACCCCGCTGCAAAGTTCACGGCGGCGGTCGTGACGGTGAGCGATTCCTGCGCATGCGGGAAACGCGAAGATCGGTCGGGGCCTGCTGTCGCAGGTGCGCTGCAGAAACTCAATTTCCCTGTGGCGGTACGCGAAATCGTTCCCGACGACACCATCCAGATTCAAAATCTGTTGATCCGTTTGGCGCGGGAAGTCCGCCTGGTCGTCACCACTGGAGGGACCGGCGTCGCACCTCGCGATGTAACCCCTGAAGCGACTGCGGCCGTGTGTGAACGAATTCTCGACGGCGTTGGCGAACGGATGCGCAGCGAGAGTAGCAAGAAGACCGCCTTCGCGGCTCTGAGCCGGGGAATCTGCGGTGTACGAGGCACATCCCTGATTCTTAATCTGCCAGGCAGTCCCGTGGGCGCCGTTGAATCCCTCGAAGCTGTGGCTGATTTAATCCCCCATGCACTCGAACTGCTGAGCGGCAACACCGAACATCCCTGACCGCGCGCGAAACTCAGCAACTGACACTGCTGGTGCCGATCACGTAAACTCTAGTTATTCCCTTTGAAATCTCTCGGACACATCCTGGCGCGCTATACGGCGTGGATTCTCGGCCTCATGAAAGTGTTGGGCATCTGGGGCGTGTTTGTGATCGCATTTGCCGATAGCGCATTGCTGGGTATGCCGCTGGATTTCGTTGTCGGCACCTACGTGTATCAGGATCGCGCGCGGATGCTGCTGTACGTCGCGATGGCATCGCTTGGGTCAGCCTTGGGCAGCGTTCCTCTCTACTTCGTCGGATATCTGGGCGGCGAGAAAGTGCTGCGCAAGCGAATTACCGAAGAGCGCTTCCAGAAGATTCACCGCTCGTTTGAGCGGCACGAGTTTTGGGCGCTGATGTTTCCCGGAATGCTGCCGCCGCCTATGCCCTTCAAGGTCTTTGTTCTGGCCGCAGCCGTATTTGAGATGAGGTTCCGCGATTTTCTGGTGGCAATTTTCGCCGGCAGGTTCGTGCGTTTTCTGGTTTTGTCGGCTCTGGTGCTCTGGTTTGGCCCGAAGATTATCGGCCACCTCGGCGGCGTGGTGAAACAGCACTGGATTCTGCTGCTGAGCGTGATCCTGGAAGTTGCTTTGATTGTCTGGCTCTTACGAAGGAGATCCAAGAAATCCGCCGCGCGCGCAGCCGGGAACCCAGGCACTCTTTAATGGGCACATTCACTCGGACGCGCGACTGAAATGCTTAGGCCGCCGCAATGCGGCCGCCGGGCTTGTGCAACCATCCGGACAACGCTTGCAGCAGAACGGGCGTCCCAAACATCGCAAGCGAGAAGAACAAGTCGCTCGCTACGGTCCCGCGGAAGAACGGAATCGCGGCCGTGTAGCAAGCCATCAGTCCAGTAAGCGTCCGCGGATACATGTTCCAGGCGGCCCACACCGCAAAATTACTGAGCAGGAAAAACGAAACCGAACTGGTGAGTGCCGCTCCAACCACGCGCCAGAAGCTCGCCTTCTCGCGCAGAGCCGTGCCCAGCCATAGAATCCCAGCGTACCAGGCCCAGGTCACAAGCTGATCCCAGGAGAACGTGTAGGCGTAAACGAATTTCGTCAGGATGACGTCGGTGGCCGCCAGCAACACCAGCGGAATCCACATCTGCCGGCGCGATCCGCGGGCGCCGAAAAACAGCAGCGACGCTCCGAGCGGCGTGAAGTGCCACGCATGAGGCAGAAAGTTCAGCGGTCCCATAAAGGGCAGGAAACGAACCGCGATCGCCAACAGCACAAATAAATAGGCAAGCATGATCACCTCGACGAACTCTTATTCTGTGCGTTAGCGCGATTGTCGTCAAGTCAGCATGCGCCCCGCGAACACGCTGACGAACCTAGCGCTGGCCCGGTTCTGGCGCGACCCGCTGTTGTTTTCCCTCGCCGAACACATCGCCGACAACGTGCAGTTCTTTGTCCAGTTTCACAGCAGCGCCCAGCACGTTGCGCCGGCCTCCGCTCAACGCATTCGGAATCCGAACAAAGCGCAGATCTTGAAAATGCACGATGAATCCTTGGCCTCCTCCCAGTGTTTCTGTTTCGGTGATGGGGTACTGCGCCCAGTCCAGAAACACCCGTCCCACGTAGGAATTCTTCGCCGCTAAAGTGACCGGAGTTTCTTCCGGCTTGTAATGGAGTTCAAGGCGACCTTCCGGATCGACCTCCGGGGCAAGGGAATCGACGGGAGCCAGTGCAAAAAATGCTGGGGTCTCGACGACGCCATCCCAGTGAAAAGGATCGATCCATCGCGGATAGGCCGAGACGCGAAGCGGATCCACGCCATTGTAAGTGCGAGCTTCGAGCGCGTGGACCGCGCGGCGGTGCTCGTAATCCCGCACGCCCCACAGCAGCGCGATTCCCAGCAAGGCCAGCGTGGCCGCCAGACGCCCGCGTGGCCCGCGTGGCCGTGCTCCAATCTCTTTATCGATCAAGGAGAACAACGAGGGCGTGACGAGACCCAGAATCAGCAACGCCCACAGCAACGGGTCGGCGATGAAAACGATGTCCCACGAATACCACTTTTCCGAGAACGGCCAAAACGGCCGCACGCCGTAGTTGTTCGTAAAGTCGAGAAGAATGTGGCTCAAACCGGCCAGGCAGGCATAGAGAAAAAGCAGCCCCCATCGCGCAGGAACATGTGGGTCCTTTTTCTTGCGGCCGCGAAGCCGCCACACCAGATAGACGAAGCCTACAACCACGAGGGCATCCAACGGGACGCCGGCAAACGAATGCGTAAATCCACGGTGATGGGCAAAGCCGAAAGCCGGTCCGTGAATGCCCCCGAGAACGTCAAGATCGGGCGCCTCCGCCGCCAGCGTAAGCGTGAGCGTGGCAAGTGCCGTCTTGCGATTAAGCCCAGCGCGCCCCATGCAGGCGCCGAAAAGAAAGTGAGTGAGCGGTTCCAAGTTGTGATCGGTATTTTATTTCGTGTCGATAGATTTTCACCAGTCGCATCGTCGCTACGATCGTTTCATCGCCTGGGAATCAGCAGGTTTAGCGCGTCGGGAACGACGGTGATTTCCGCGGGCAGCATGCCAATCAGTTCGCCATCCGCCTCCACGTAGACTCTGCGCCGGGCGTCCGCCGCAGAGGAATAGTCGCAGCGAACGCTGGTGCTATACACCAGCTCAATGCCGGGGATGGTCCACGAACGCCCCAGCACGCTGCGCGCTACATACGCCAGGTAAGCCAGGCGGCTGCTGGTGCGACACAGGATGAGCCGCAGGTCGTCGCGATCCAGCGAAGCGCCGGGAGCGATCTCGCGCACAATCCCTCCGAATTGACGGATGCGCACGGCCAGCAGTTCGGTGATGTCCATTTTGCGGCGGGTGGTCGCAGCTCCGTCGACATAGTCGGCGGTGAAGTGGGCCATGGAATAGGTGAGCAGAAGATTCCAGGCTTTCGCGTAATAAGCTGCCATGCCCATCCGCTGCTTGGAGCCGCTGTGCAGTTTGTAAAAAAGATGAGCATCGACTCCAACGCCGGCTGCGACCGTGAAATACTGCGTGACCGGAACGCCGGTCAAGCTATTGCAAGTGATTTTCCCGAGGGCGATGCGGCGCGTGGTGGCCGAGAGCGAAGCCCTTGCGGCTGCCGCGACACTCAGAGGAAGACACAGATCGTGCGCCAGCGCGTTGGCTGTCCCCATCGGAAGGATTGCCAGCGCAACCGGCGTATTGGCCAGCGTCTGTGCAACGTTATTGATCGTGCCGTCGCCCCCGCAGGCAAACACCGTGTCGCAGCCGGAGGCGACCGCCCGTCTGCTCTCCTCGCCGCCATGGTCGCGCGAATCCGCAAGGATGATTTCAGCCTCGACGCCGCCGTGCTTGAGTATGGCGAGTGCGGACTGCAAATCCCGCCGATGCTTTCCACTGCCGCCCGAGTCCGGATTGTAGAGCAACGCCGCCTTGCGCATACCTGCCATGAGTGCAAGCTTAGAAGCTGGATTGTACCTGAGGCGCGCGAAACCGCAGTCAGCGGGAACCCCACTCCCACATGCCAAACATGGCTTTCTGCGGCAAGGCGTGGCCGAGTTGGCGGGCAAGCATCGTGATCTGCCCACGATGATGCGCATCGTGCGCGATGAGGTAACCGACAAATGCCGCGACGTCTGGCTTGAAGCTTCGAATCCGCCCATCGCTCTCCAACGCCCGGCGGAGCACCCCCTTCAAAGCCGCATGACTGCTTTCCAGTCCTTTCACAGCCTGGGCCGGAGTCACCGTGGTTCGATCGAGTTGATCCGGGATCTCCTCCGCCTTGGCAGCCTTGAGCCACATCACCCGCACGTTGTGCATGTGCGCGACAATAGCCGCGACCGTACGGCGGCTGTCACGCCGGAATATTCCGTCGATTCCATGGCCTACAACGGCAGTACGTTTTACCTGATGACGGGGATGGATCCGCAGAATCCTCCGTATCCGCTCTGGGACGCCGTGACGACGTGGTATTCCTGCTCGCCGCAAGGGCCGTGGTCGAATAAAACTACCGTCTATACCACCCCGGAAGCTGGGGCGAACGGATGCAAGGTGGGCACGCTGTTTACCTACAACGCCAAAGCGCACTCGGAGTTTACTGATTCGAATGGCATCTTGATTTCGTATAACGTGAATGCCAACGATTCCTCGGACCTGGTGTGCGCCAACGATTACATGCCTCGCTTCGTGCGGGTGCAGATTTCCGGTGTGACCGACGTCTTGAAGTAGTCACAGCCACGGACATCCGCGGTAACTTCTTCCGCATATAATCTTCTGCGATGTCCTCATCCAAAGACCTTGAGAAGAAGATCGAAGCGCTGCGCGAAGAGATTCGTCACCACGAGTACCTGTATTACGTTTTGGATCAGCCCAGGATCAGCGACGAAAAATTCGATCGTCTGATGCGGCAACTGAAGGATCTCGAAGCTGAGCATCCTTCCCTCATTACTCCCGATTCTCCCACGCGGCGCGTAGGCGGCAAGCCGCGCGAAGGCTTCGTCAAAGTTCCCCACTCCTCGCCCATGCTGTCGCTCGACAACACGTACAACGAGGAAGAACTGCGCGATTGGGAGCGCCGCGTGCATGAATTGAGCGGCCGCAAAGATGTGGATTACGTCTGCGAACTCAAACTCGATGGCATGTCTTTGGCCCTGATCTACGAGGAGGGCAAGTTGGTGCGCGGCGTGACCCGGGGAGACGGCTCGG